>Ga0196971_1000710_pt1 | contig 20926 bp, 19 predicted proteins | sample S1v_1013CmetaG_FD_148660 | JGI IMG/M metagenome (GOLD analysis project Ga0196971, IMG submission 148660) | Soil microbial communities from Anza Borrego desert, Southern California, United States - S1+v_10-13C | ecosystem: Environmental > Terrestrial > Soil > Desert | place: USA: California...
CGGCTGGTCGCCACGTATGTGGCAGCGCTGTTCGCCACCGGTGTGGTCTCTTACTTCCTTTACCGGGTTGCCGGACAAAACTACTACACCCTCGCTGTGTCCTTTCTCATGCTGGGTGCGATCGGCTACTGGGCACTGCGGGCGGAGCGCCTGTCGCTGGCGGACGTGGGCGGTTCCCTGGCCAACGTCGGTCGGGCAGCCGTGGTGCTCGGCCTGACCTACGGCCTGTTCTACCTGCTGCTTCTGGTCCTGGGGACCGGCGGCCCCCTGGCCAGCAAGGTTTCGGTGATGGGATTCGTGGACAACTGGCTTCTGACCGGCGGCTGCGAGGAACTGCTCTTCCGGGGCTTCATGCTGGTGGCCCTCATCAGGCTGCTGGGAGATGCGCGCGCACCCTGGCGTTCGGTGCTCGCGAGCGCGGCGCTCTTCTCGCTCTTTCATCTGCCGTTCGCCCTGTATGCCCACAAGACCGGCATGAATCTCGTCATGGACCTGCTGATCCCGTTTGCCTCCTCCCTGATCGTTTTCGGCCCTCTGTATCTACTGAGCCGAAACCTCTGGCTGGTGGCTCTGGTTCACGGTGTGACCGACTACCCGGTCCTCCCGCAGATCAAGGAGAATCCCTTGGTGGGGCTGGTCTTCATGGTTATCGCACTGCTCCTCGGACGCTTCCTGCTGCGGTCGCCGCAGCCGCTGCCGCTCTCCCTGCCCGGCCTCCGTGCCCGCAAAGCTGCATAACAACAAGCGGGGGCGCCGACTGGCTGTCGGCGCCCCTTGCGCGTACTCTTACAGTTCCACTTCGTCAAGCTTAAACAGATCCTGGGCCTTCATGAGGTTGATCAGCTTCGTCGGGTAGGCTGGGTCTGTGGCGTAACCACTGCGCTTCAGTCCCCATGCGGCCTGGACCGCATCGGTCATCACCGCACGGTAGGGGGCGTACCAGGCTCGCCCTGTCAGGAACGTGATCCGGTCACGGTAGTTCTCTTCCAGGGAATTGTAGGCCCTGAAGCGGTCATCCACCCGGTAGGTCACGCCGTTGTAGACTTCCCACGTGTTGTGGACCACCGAACCGGCCGGCCCCTCGCCCTTGATGCCGAAGACGTTGTTGGAGACCTTTCCGGTGTACTTGTCCACCGGGGTGGACTGGCCCCAGGCGCTCTCCAGCAGGGACTGCGCCACCATGATCGCTGCGCTGTGGCCCGTCTCCCGGTAAATGGGGAGCGCCAGTCGGATGGACAGCTGCTTGAAGTCCTCCCGGGTGGGGGCCACGGCGACGGGCGTGAAGAGGCGGCCCATGTAGACCCGGAAGGTCACCTTTTCGCTGTACAGCACCATGTCCCCATCTGCCGTCTTGGCTTGGATCTGTAAGGTCTGATCCCCCGAGTCGGCGAAGGTGGGGGTCCACTTCAACTGGGAGCCCACGCCGAGGAACTTGGTTCGACCGGAGGAGTCGGTGAGCCAGTAACCTGCGGGACCGATATTCACGTTGGCGTTGGCTTTGAAGGTGACGGGGCCGTATATGACCTCCTTGGGACCGACACCGGTCATCCAGAGGGCCGGAGTGTACTGCACCGTAAAGTTGAAGGGTCCAACGTAGTGGAGGCCGCCCTGCTTGTCCAGGATTTCGGCATAGAACGTATGGGCGCCGTTCATCTGACGGTTGACCTTCAGCGTGTAGCTGGTGCCCCAGCCGATGATCTGGTCATCCATGACATACTTGACGGCCTCGATGGGGTAGTTGGCCGTCACCCGTAGACCGGTCGTACCCTTGACTACGGTGCCTTCGGCAAGGCCCGTCAGGTTGGTGCGATGCTCCGACTGGACGGTGACCCGGACCTGCTCCGATTCGTAAGTGTTGCCGTAGCGGTCGTATGCGAAGGCCTGAATCCAACGCTGGCCGTTATGGCCGATCTGCGGGTACCAGGTCAGCGTGTCGCCGGCGCCCATGGAGCCCAGCTCCTCCACGCTGCCGCTGGAGTCGCCCACTACCAGCTTGGCGGAGACCGTGACGAAGTTGGTGCTGTTGCCAAGCGAGATGGGCCCCGTAACGGTGCCGCCCGGCCCGATGCCGGTGACGGTGACCTTGGGAGCGGGTGCAAGCGTTACCGGGATCGGGTCGGCGTAGCGGGTGGTGCCGGCCTCATCGCGCACGGCAGCCACCACAAGGCGTGGCCCCGTGGCCGTCGGGTCAGGCGTGTAGGTGAAGATGGTGGCGGGGTCAGGACCAGCCGCCATCATGGGACCGCGGCCCGTAGCCGGGTCCAGCAGGAAGTACTGGACCAGCTTGCCCGCGAGCCCGGCGGTCTGCAGCTGAATGGGCTCGCTGATGACCTGGCCGGCCCTCAGGGTGGGCACGGAGAGGAGGGAGGGCTGAATCTCCGGTGGCCTGCCCGTGTCGACCAGCACGGCGCGCTGCTCCCCGTCCCAGTCCACGCGGGCGCCCATGGCCTGCGAGACGAACCGGGCGGGAATGAACGTGCGGTCGCCGATGATGCGGGCGGGAACGTCCAGCACGGCGGCGCTGGAGCAAGCGGGGTCGAGGCAGGCAAGGCGGCGGTCAATCTTCAGGCGGACGTAACGGTCGCCCTTGGTGGCGGTGACGGCCCGCTCAGCCTCATCCCACGTCACCGTGGCTCCCATGGCTTCCAGGAGGCCTCTCAGGGGCACCAGCGTGCGGTCTTCGACAATCGTGGGGGCGGGGTCGAGGGGAAGAAACTTCCCGTCGAGGTAGATGCGCAATGGGGGGGTGGCCGCGGCCGCCGGCGATGCGGGGAGAAGCGAGAACATCAGCGGCAGGCTTACGAGGGCGGCCTGCCAGGCGCGCGTACGCATCGTCAGGGGTCACCTCCGGACAGATTATGTAATCCTTAGACGTCCTGGAGAGGCGTTTCGTTCCATGCCAAAATACGGAACGGCGCCTGGCCACGTGGCGCAGGCGCCGGAAGCTTTCATCCCAGCGGTTTTGGTTCGGGCCGGGGTCCGGAGAGCCGGTAGGCCACAAAGACGCTGATGCCGATCATGACCAGGTCGTACCAGGAAAGGCTGCGGCTCACCTTCTGCAGGGCCTCCAGGGGCAGCCAGAGCAGCAGATACCCCGCGGCGTGGGAGAAGAAGGTGGCACCGGCTGCGACGATGCCCAGGAACCGTGAGCGGTGGCGGTTGGCCGCATTGTTTACGGCCCAGCCCTGTGCTACGCCAACCACCAGGGCGGCGAAGGCCCAGGTGCGGCCGGTCACCAGGCCAATCAGGAGAATGCTGCCCGCCGCCGCCAGGGTGACCAGGAGGGCAGCCCCTACGGCCCGCGCCTTTTCCACCCCTGAGGGCGCGTCAGCCTCGCAGTACTCTTCACCAGGGTCGAGCGGCGGCCCGGGGTTCAGCGGGTTGCCCACGGAGCCTCCTCCTTTACCGGAATGGGTTACGTTCTGTTACTTTCTGCCAGAATGAGAGTAGACCCTTTTCGCCTCTGCCGAAAACGGCGGAACAATGGTAAAATAAGGAAAGAGAGGGGGGCGTGCGAATGCTGCCGATCCGTCGCTTTGGTAAGAGGATATTGTCGAAACTCGTAGAAGTCCTTCCCGCATACGGCGATAAGGTCGTTTGTAACGTAGAGTCAGGGGACGCGTGTCCTAGGGCGCGGCTTTCCGTGGCCGACTTACGGAGGGATAGGTTCTTGAAGTTCAGCGAACTGGCAGCAGCTCTGGCAGGTTACGCCCGCCTAAGCCTGGGAACCGATTCAGAGGTCTTTGGCATTACCTCTGACTCGAGGCAGGTCAAGCCGGGCGACGTTTTTGTGTCCATTCCCGGCACCCGGGTCGATGGTCACCAGTTTATCGGGCCTGCCATCGAGCGGGGCGCCGTGGCTGTTGTCGCGGAGCGGGAGTTTGACCATCCCGACCACGTCAGTGCTGCGATCGTACCGGACGCACGCTGGGCGCTGAGCGCCCTTTCTGACGCGTTCTTCGGCTCCCCGGCGCGCAAGCTGCAGATGGTAGGCATTACGGGGACCAACGGCAAGACCACCATCGCCTTCCTCATGCAGGCCGTGGCTGCAGCGGCAGGGCGCCGCTGCGGCGTAATTGGCACCGCTGGGATGATGCTGGGCGACGAGGTGCTGGAGTCCAAGAGCGGCTATACCACGCCCGAGGCGCCCACCGTTCACCGGCTCCTCGCGCAAATGGTCCAGCGGAATGCTGATGTGGCCGCCATGGAGGTCACCTCTCACGCCCTTGAGCAGCAGCGGGTTGCCCACTGCCGGTTCGACGTGGCCATCTACACCAACCTTACACATGAGCATCTTGACTACCATAGGGACATGGCGCATTACTTCGCGGCCAAGGCGAAGCTTTTCCACATGCTGCAGCCCGGTGCAGTGGCCGTGATTAACATGGACGACCCATATGGCGTCCGCATGGTGGCCGAAGTGCCCCAGGGCGTGCGCATTCTTACGTATGGCTTCAGCCCCGAGGCCGATGTGCGGGCGGAGGAGCTTGTCATGTCGGGTCAGGGCGTCTCATACCGGCTGGCGACCCGTGAGGGCCAGACACGGGTGGAAGCCCCGTTCCTGTTCGGGGCCTACAACGTGAGCAACGCACTGGCCGCCATCGCCGCGGGCATGGCCCTCGGCTACGGCATAGGTGCGGGCGCGACCGCCATGCTTACGGCCAAGGGGGCCCCCGGTCGCTTTGAGCGGGTGGACTGCGGGCAGGACTTTACCGTGGTGGTCGACTACGCCCACACGCCGGACGGCTTTGAGAAGCTGCTGTCTGACGTGGCGCGCATCAAACAGCCTGGCGCCCGAGTCCATATGGTCTTCGGCTCGGCGGGCCATCGGGACCAGACCAAGCGGCCTGACATGGGCCGTATCGCGGGGGACTACTGCGACGTGCTGGTGCTCTGCGAAGAGGATCCACGGACCGAAGACGCCATGGAGATTTCCCGGCAGATCGCGGCGGGCGTGCGGCGCCCGAACGTGGAGATCTGCCTGGTCGAAGAGCGCATGGAAGCGATCGACCGTGCCATTCAGATGGCACGGCCGGGCGATATTGTGCTGATTACGGGCAAGGGCAACGAGACGGACCTGGAGGTGCAGCACCCCAGCCTCTGGCACGGCGACGTGCCGGCGGCGGAGGAGTCTCTGCGCCGCCTGCTGGCTGACCCCACTCGCCGCCGCCGTGTGACGGCCTAGGGGTCGGCGGTCCGTTCGCACCTGTCCTGGGTACGACTTGGGCCAGCCGACGTCCTCTTGAGGGCGAGGTTGGCCCTGCTCAATGTGGGAGCGCCTCGGGGGAACATCGTCCCAAGGTACGATGCGCGTTCAGCCGCTCGTACCTGTGACAGGCTCTGCGCGCTTGGTAAGCTGTACTCAGAACCCAGCTAGATAAAGACCACGCAGCTGGAAAGGAGCGACTGCAACATGAAGCGTACCTTTTGGGGCGTTATCCTGATTCTTGTCGGTGCTTTGGCCCTCGTTCAGGAAGGGCTTGATATCAATCTTGGCCTGTCCTTCTGGCCCGTCGTGCTTACCCTCGCCGGCCTCGCCATTCTGTGGAGCAGCTTCCGAAAGACGAGCTGGTTTGGCCTCGCCCTCGGTCTGTACGTGACCGCCATGGGTGTCTTCGAGATGGCGTACGACGCCGGCTACACATACATCAGCGGGCACGACATCTTCAGCAACGGCTGGCCCCTGCTTCTGGTGGCCATCGGCATTTCGATCATCTTTGGCAAGCGGCCCTGGTGGTCGTCCCACATGGTTCGGTGCAACGGCAAGGGCATTAACTCGGGCAACGTCGGCACCGTCATCGGCGACTTCCGTTACGGCTATGACAACTGGACTCTGGACAAGGACCTGAATGTGGACCACGGCATTGGCGACGTCAAGCTCGACCTCACCACGGCCACTATTGCCGACGGTGTCCACACCATTACCGCCAAGGTTGGTATCGGCGATGTGGTGATTCGGGTTCCCGACAACGTCACGGTCCGGGCAGAGGGCCACGTTGGCGCCGGCGAACTGCTGATCCTTGGGGAGCGCCGCAGCGGATTGGGCAATAACCTGGCCAAACAGGTGGTTGTGGAAGGTTCTCCGGTGGAGCTGAACATTATCGCTAACCTCGGCATGGGCGAGATCAAGATCGTCCAGCAGCCGGCCCGCACGGTGAGGATCAACTAATGGATCAACAGCGAGCGCTGGGATTGCAGTGGCAGTTCGCCGGGATATGCCTGGTGGTCAGCCTGCTGAGTTCCGGCATGGTGGCCGCAGGGTACAGCCTGGCCATAGCGCTCGGCGCCTCGCCCGCAACCGCTCAGGTTGCGGGCATCGCTGCTGGTGTGGCCATGGGTTCCATCGGGTCGATTGTCGGCTTCATGTTCGCCCGCCTGATCAAGTTCCGGCTCTGGGAAGCGGCCGACATGGCGTCGCGCATCGCCAAGGGTGACTTCTCTGCCCGGCTGCCGCATGTGTCGCCCGACGACATTGGCTGGCTGGAAAACCAGCTGAACGAGATGGCCGGCCACCTGGAGAGGGCGGTGGGCGACCTGCAGCGGCTGGCCGAGCAGAACCGGCTGCTGGCGGAGGAGGCTAGACGCGGCGCGGCTCTGGAAGAGCGCACCCGGCTGGCACGGGACCTGCACGACACAGTCAACCAGCAGCTTTTCGTCCTCGCCATGCGCGCAGCGGCCGCCCGGCGTAAGCTGGAGAAGCTTGGCGGCGAAGCGGCCGGCATGAGCGAGGAGATGACGACGCTCGAAGAGCTCTCGCGGCAAGCGCACGGTGAAGCCCGTAAGCTAATTCTGCAGTTGCGTCCCACCACGTTGGAACAGCAAGGACTCGGGCCTGCCCTTGAGGAATATGTGAAGGCGACAGCCGCCAAAGAAGGCTGGGAACTGACCGCCGACATCGACACCGACATTCGCGTCAGCGGGGCGGTGGGCGAGAACCTGTTCCGGGTGGCCCAGGAGGCGCTCAACAACATTCACAAGCATGCCCGCGCACACGCGGTGTGGGTGAGTCTGACCCGGGAAGATGATGACCTGAAGCTGGTCATTCGGGACGACGGCGTGGGCTTCGACCCCAAGGCGGGGTTCCGCCCGACTGCGGTGGGCCTGACCGGCATGCAGGAACGCATCTGCGCCATGCAGGGCGTGCTCAAGGTGCGCAGCGCCAAGGGCAAGGGGACCGAGCTGACCGTACAGGTGCCAATGGAAGGGGGAAGCCCTGCGTGATTCGCTTGATGCTGGTGGACGACCACAAGATGGTCCGGGAAGGGCTCAAGATGTATCTCTCCACTGAACCTGACATCGATGTGGTGGGCGAGGCCAGCGATGGCGGAGCCGGCGCGAAGCTTGCCGCCGAACTTAAGCCCGACGTGATTCTGATGGATCTGATCATGCCCAACGTCGACGGCATTGAGGGAACCCGGCAGTGCCTGGCTGCCTCTCCAGGCAGCAAGGTGATTGTGCTGACCAGCATGCCTGACGACGAACGGGTTATGCCGGCCATTCGGGCAGGCGCCCTCTCGTACATGCTGAAGGATGTCTCGGCAGATGACCTGGCGACGGCCATTCGGAACGCCGCGGCAGGAAAGCCGACACTGCACCCTATGGCCGCAGCGCGGATGATGCAGGAGCTCAGCGCGCCGTCGAAGTCCCGGGGTGGAGTTGACGAGATCAGCCCCCGCGAGATGGAAGTGCTGCAGCTGATCGGACGGGGCCACAGCAACAAGGAGATTGGCGACAGGCTCTTCATTGGTGAGCGTACGGTGAAAACACACGTGAGCCATTTGCTTGAGAAGTTGCAGCTGCAGGATCGCACGCAATTGGCTATTTACGCTGTTCAAAAGAAGCTTGTGTAAGAAAACCTGACATTATCTAGGCGATCGGTGCTACCGGCACCGGTCGCTTTTTGTCATTTTCAGTATCGGCATTTACGGGCATGCAGGGATATTTGTCCGGGGCGAGAAGTGGTATGCGCTCGGACTTTATACAGTTCAGGAGGGGGACAAGGCAATGCGGAAATGGTCTGGCCTTTTCGTGGCGACGCTTCTGATTCTGAGCCTCATCGTTGGCTGTAGCGGCAGTTCTGGTTCCGGTTCCGGTGCGCAGCAGAAGGCATGGAAATCGGGTGACAAGACTGAGCTGCTTCTCGCGACCGGCGGCACCGGCGGCACGTACTACCCGCTGGGTGGCGGCATGGCCAAGGTTTGGAAGGACAACATCCCTGGTCTGAACGTGACGGCGCAGTCGACCAACGCATCTGTGGCCAACATTCGGCAGCTGGGCAAGAAGGAAGTAGACCTGGCCCTGATTCAGAATGATACGGCTGACTACGGCCGCAACGGCAAGGAAGCCTTTGCCGAGCAGAAGGAAAAGTACACGAACTACCTGGCGATTGCCGCCCTGTACCCCGAAGTGGTGCAGATTGTGGTTCGGGCCGACAGCAACATCCAGAAGATTGAGGACCTGAAGGGCAAGAAGATTGTGGTGGGCGCTGCTGCTTCCGGCACGGAACTGGCTGCCCGGCAGATCCTTGGCGCCTATGGCATGACCTACAAGGACAACAAGGACCTGACGCCGCTGTTCCTGTCCTTCGCGGAAGGCGCCACTGCCTTCAAGGACAAGCAGGCCGATGCCCTCGTGATCGTCTCGGGCGTGCCCAACTCCTCGCTGGCCGACGTGCAGACGGCGACCAACATCCGCCTGCTGCCCATCGACGTGGAGAAGCTGAAGAAGGAGTACCCGTTCTTCGTCAACTTCACAGCGAAGGCCAACACCTACAAGGGCATGGATAAGGACGTGAACGTCGTCGCCCTGCTGGCCATTCTCGTGGTCCGCGATGAGATGAGCACCGATCTGGTCTACCAGATGACCAAGTTCCTCTTCGAGAAGGCTGGCGACATCGGCCACGCCAAGTCGAAGGAGTTCGACGTCAAGAAGGCTGGCGACGGCATCAGCATTCCGTTCCATCCGGGCGCTGTGAAGTATCTGAAGGAGAAGGGCGTCAACGTTAAGTAAACGTCGCTGGACGCTTGTGGGGGCGGCGGCCTTGGTCGTCGCCCTCCTCTTCGCTCCCGTGCAAGCCCTGACGGTGCGCCCGGCCCGTGGACAGGGCCTGCTGTGGGCAGTGCCCGTAGTTGCCGGCGGGGAGTTCCGCCTGGACTGGACGCATACCGTGACGAGACGGCCCGTGCAAGAGACCTATACAGTTGAGCCGGATGGCATGCTGCACCTTACAGAAATGATCTTTGACCAGTTTGGGCCTAATCTGCCATCCGAACCGGAGCCCGGCACGACTTGGAGGATGGAGCGAGCCCGCATCTACGTGACTGGCTACGCCAGACGGGAGAAACAGCTCCATCTCGGGGTTGGCCCCATCCGGCACTCACTCACGGTGAGTGGCCGTCAATGGGACCTGGTGGCCGGGGTAGGCCCCGATCACTCCGTTCGGATTCAGGTGGAGCGCACGCCCCTATTCCTTATCATCGCAACGGAGGTGTGGCAATGGCGAACAACGCGCAGCCCATCTTAACGCCCGAAGAAGAGCTACTTGCCAAGATAGACCGGGAGTCGGCGTACCGCCGGCTCACAGGTAAGTGGGCCGTGCTTATTGCCTTTATGGGAATCAGTCTCGCCTTGTTCCACCTCTTCACCGCGGCGTACCGGCCGTTCCCCCCGCAGTTGCAACGGGCGCCGCACCTGGCCATGGCTCTGGGCATGATCTTCATTCTGTACCCCATGCGCCGGGGTGACATGAAGAACCGGGTACCCTGGTACGACGTTCTTCTGGCGCTGGGCGGCCTTGCGGTCGGCTTCTACCACGTGGTCTTCTACGAGGCTCTTGTCATGCGGGCCGGCCTGAACACGCCCATCGACTATTTGATGGGTGCCGCGGCCTTGCTGCTAGTCCTCGAAGCTACTCGCCGCGTGGCGGGCTGGCCCATGGTGATTGTAGCCAGTACGTTCCTGGCATACGCCCTGTGGGGCAACGTTTTGCCCGGCCTCTTCTCGCACCGGGGCTACTCCATTCAGCGAATCCTGGAGCATTCCTATCTGGGCATTGAGGGCGTTCTCGGCATTCCCATCGGTGTGTCTGCCACCGTCATCTTTATCTACTTGCTGTTTGCCCAGTTCCTGGAGAAGACGGGCATTCGCCAGTTCTTCATCGACATCGCCATGGCGCTGACGGGCTGGAGCCCGGGCGGCCCGGCCAAGGTCGCCGTCATCTCCAGCGCCCTGGAAGGCACCATCTCCGGTTCCTCCATCGCCAACACGGCGGGCTCGGGTTCGTTCACCATCCCCATGATGAAGAAGATCGGCTACCGGCCGGAGTTCGCTGCGGCTGTTGAGGCTTCGGCTTCCACGGGCGGCCAGATCATGCCCCCGATTATGGGCGCTGCCGCGTTCGTCATGGTGGAATTCCTTGACATGCCGTACGTGGACATCGCCAAGGCGGCGGCCATTCCGGCGCTGCTTTACTTCACCGGCGTCTTCCTCATGGTTCACTTCGAGGCCAGGCGCTCCGGGCTGAAGGGACTCCCTCGCGAGATGCTGCCCCGCATGCGGGACGTGATCCTGAAGCAGGGATACCTGGTGGTTCCCCTGGTGGTCATTTTCTGGCTGATGGATATGGGCTTCAGCCCCGCCCGGGCAGCTGTGTACGCTATGGCGCTCTCCTGGGCCTTCGGCATGTTGAAGAAGGAGACCCGCATGGGTCCCATGGCCATTCTGAAGACCTTCGAGGAGGCAGCCCGCGCTGCTCTGCCCGTGATCGCGGCCTGTGCTACGGCCGGCATTATCGTCAGTGTGGTGACGCTCACGGGCATTGGCCTGAAGCTTTCGGCCAACATGGTCGACATGGCCGGCGGCAAGATCATGATCGCCCTGGTCTTCACCATGATCGCCTCCATTGTGCTGGGCATGGGCATCCCGACCACGGCAAACTACATCGTGCAGGCGACCATGGCGGCCCCTGCGCTGATCAAGTTGGGCCTGGCGCCCATTGCGGCTCACCTCTTCGTCTTCTACTTCGGCATCGTGGCGGACATTACGCCGCCTGTGGCGTTGGCCGTCTACGCTGGCTCAGCCATTGCTCGGTCTGACCCCTGGAAAACGGGGCTTGAGGCGACAAAACTGGCGTTGGGCGCGTTCCTGGTGCCCTACATCTTCGCCTTGTCGCCGGTGATGGTGCTGGTGGGCGCAACGCCCATGGGCATTATCCAGATGCTGCTGACGTCGGTGACAGGCATGGCCGCCCTGAGTGCCGGTGTGTCCGGCTTCTGGTCGACCAACTTGCGCTGGTATGAACGGCTGGCACTGGCGGGCGGCGGCATGCTGTTGGTTGACCCGGGCTGGCAGACCGACCTGATCGGTGGTGGCCTTGTGGTTGTCATCTTCCTGGTGCAGATGCTGCGGGCTCGGCGCGAGCCGGCGACCCTGCAAGCATAGACTTACAGACAGAGCCGCCCTTCCGTCTGCACGGAAGGGCGGCTTCTTTATGGGCGTTACAGCCTCCACATGCCAAAGCGGTGGAAGAAAGCGACCTTCTTGAGATGCTGAATGGCCTCGGTCTGGTTGATGTGCTTCGGGCACGCCTCCACGCAGTTGAAGACCGTATGGCAGCGGAAGATGCCGTGCTCGGCAGAGACCAGATCCAGGCGCTCCTTCTTCGCCGTGTCGCGGGTGTCCACGATGAACCGGTTGGCCCAGGTCAGCGAGTGGGCGCCCAGATACTCCTCGTTGTTCACACCGCTGGGGCAGGCGGCAAAGCAGGCACCACAGAGAATGCAGTCGATCTCCATATTGTACTTGGCCCGGTCGGCAGGGCTTTGGAGCCGCTCTCGCTCGGGCTCGGGCTGGTCGTTGATCAGCCACGGCTTTACGCGCGCGTAGTTGGCCCAGAACTTCTCCATGTCGACAACCAGGTCCTTGACCACTCGCATGTGGGGCAGAGGGGAGACGCTGACCACGCCGTGGTCGAGGGCGTTCTTGACCTGCACCCGGCAGGCCAGCTGGTAGCTTCCGGAGACGTACATGGCACACGACCCGCAGATGGCCTCCCGGCAGCTGTAGCGGAAGGCCACGGAGCCGTCGAGGTTGTCGAGGACCCACACCAGGGCTTCGAGCACCGTCATGCCCTCTCGGTAGGGTACGGTGAAGGTGTCGTAATGGGGGTCGGCGCCCGACTCAGGGTCATAACGGAAGACCCGCAGCGTGAAGTCCTTCATCAGCGTTGGCGCCTCCCCCTAGTACTTGCGGGCTTCCGGCTGGAACCGGGTAATGGAGACGGGGCGGTAGGTCAGGGTCGGGCCATCGGGCGTGTAGGTGGCAACGGTGTGCTTGAGGAAGTTGGCGTCGTCACGCTCGGGGTAGTCGCGCCGGGCATGGGAGCCCCGGCTCTCCCGCCGGGCGAGGGCGCCGGCAGCGATGGCCTCGGCCAGATCGATCATGCCTTGCAGCTCGAACTGCTGCATGAGGTCGAGGTTGAAGACCCGGCCGGTGTGGCGGACCTTTACGCCCGCATACCGCTCCCGCAGGCGGCGGATTTTGGCCAACCCCTCGGTCATGCTCGCCTCGTGGCGGAAGACGCCTACGTGCTGGAACATGCCCTCCTGGAGTTCGCCCCGCAGCGCGGGGCCGCTCTCCGTACCCGCACCGTGCGTCAGGGCGGCGAGCCGAGCTTCGACCCGGGCTAGCGCTTCGGACAGAGCGGCGGCTGTCTCCCCGGCGGGCGTCAGGTGGCTGGCCATACGGTCGCCCGCCAGCTTGCCGAAAACGATGGTGTCCAGGAGCGAGTTGCCGCCCAGCCGGTTGGCCCCGTGCACGCTCACGCAGGCGCACTCGCCGGCCGCATAGAACCCCGCCACCGCCGTCTCGCCGTAAACGCTGCAGTCAATGCCGCCCATGGTGTAGTGCTGGCTGGGCTGCACGGGGATGGGCTCCTGCACCGGGTCCAGACCGGCGAAGTTACGGCAGATCTCCCGCACCTCCGGCAGGCGCTCATTGATGCGGGCCTCCCCCAGATGGCGCAGGTCCAGGTGGACGTAACCGCCACCAGGGCCGCCCTGGTTGAAGCCGCGCCCTTCGTTGATCTCCGTCTGGATCGACCGGGCGACGATGTCCCGCGGCCCCAACTCCATGGCCTTGGGCGCATACCGGGCCATGAAGCGCTCGCCCCGCGCGTTGACCAGATAGCCGCCTTCGCCGCGGCACCCCTCGGTCATGAGGATGTTGGTTCCCCAGAGGCCCGTGGGGTGGAATTGGATGAACTCCATGTCCTTGACGGGCACGCCGGCCCGATAGGCCAGGGCGATGCCCAGGCCGGTGTTCAGCAGGTTGTTGGTGGAGCGGGCATAGATCTTCCCGGCGCCGCCCGTGGCAAAGAGAACGGCGCCGGCGGCCACGGTGCCCAGCTGCCCGCTCAGAATGTCCATAAGGACGAGCCCCGCCGCCCGGCCGTCCCTGACCACCAGTTCAAGGACCAGGTATTCCTGGTAGATGCGAATGCCCCGCTTCAGGGCCTGCTGGTACATGGTGTGGAGCAGCGCGTGGCCCGTCTTGTCCGACGCGTAGCAGGTACGCGGGTAGCCGGCCCCGCCGAAGGGCCGCTGGGCGATGGTGCCGTCTGCGTTGCGGGAGAAGGGGCAGCCCCAGTGCTCCATTTCGATGATGCGGGCGACGGCCTCTCTGGCCATCACCTCGGCTGCATCCTGGTCGGCCAAAAAGTCGGAGCCCTTGACCGTATCGTACATATGCTTCTCCCAGCTATCATCTCGGCTGTCGGGATGGTTGGCCAGGGAACCGTTGATGCCGCCCGCAGCCGCCACCGAATGGGAGCGCACCGGCGGAAGCTGGGAGATGATGACCACATCTTGCGCGCCGCTGTCATGGGCGGCGATGGCTGCACGAAGGCCGGCCAGGCCCCCGCCGACCACGACGATCCGATGGTGGAGTTGCACGGGGATCCCCCTTGCCTCAAACGGTAGTGATGAACTGGAACAGGGCGATGGAGCCGTAGACCGTGGCGCCCAGGCCGAAGAGGCCGAGAATCCAGCCGGCCGGGCGGGCCGCCCGCGGCCAGTAGTCGAGGATGATATTTCGCAGCCCGTTCAGGCCGTGGAAGAGCCCCAGGGTCAGCAGGCCGGCATCTACAACGAAGTACAGCAGGCCCTGCAGGCGCAGGCTGCTGGTGGTAAAGGTCAGTTCCACTTTGGGGTCCACGAAGTGCATCACACCGAAGTGAACGACGAGGAAGATCGTCAGCAGAACAGCGCTGATGCGCTGGAAGATCCAGATCCATAAGTTCATGTTGCTTGCCTCCTCAGCGCAGCCACGGATACGACACGAACCGCATGATGAAGAAGTAGCTCCCGCCAGCGATGGCCCCGGCTGAGAGGACCATGACGATCCAGAAGAGGCCCTTTTGCTGCCGCACGCCCCAACCCTTATCATGCAGGATCAGGCGGATGCCGTTAATGCCGTGGAACGTAATGGCCAGAAAGAGAAGCCACTCACCGATGACAAAGACCTTCGAGCCCAGAGCCGCAACGGTCTTGTCAAAACCGGCGGTGCCGCCCCGCACCACCGACGTGACCTCCCAGATGTGGAGGCAGAGGAAGAGAGTAATAGCCACACCGGAGATGCGGTGCAGCAGGTGGGACCACATGCCGGTGCGGTAGTGCCTGGGCTTGAGGTCGGTATAGACTCTGACCTCCTGCGGGCCGCGAGCCGTCGACATTTGCTCACGTCCTTTCCATTCGCTCGTGTCCCATTCAACTGTAAAGGTCCAGGCTGCGCAACCCGCAGCGGGCAAGATGGGCAGAAAATAAACAGTTGGACCCCGATGGGCATACCCGAATGGGGAGGTTATCCCCCGTTGGGCGATGTACAAATCTGGAAGGGATATGGTATAATCTGAATAGTTAACCTACAAAGGAGGATGGGCGAGTGACCAAGACGGAGCTGATTGCCGTGCTGGCGAAGAAAACGGGGATGCGCAAGCAGGACGTGGCTGATGTGGTGGCAGCCATGACCGGCACCGTTATGGAGGCCATGGAGCGGGGGGAACTGGTGCGCATCATCGGTTTCGGCACGTGGAAGGTAGCCCGGCGGGCTGAGCGTACCGGGCGGCATCCACGGACGGGGGAGCCACTGATCATTCCGGCCCGGCGGGTGCCGGTGTTCCGGCCCGGGAGCAAGCTGAAGGCGGCTGCCTGGATCAAGGTGTAGACATTACGCTACCGAAGCCCGCCCCTCCTTAGGATGGGGCGGGCCCTTGTCATTGTCTAGATTATCCTCGTCGCCCAGGTTTGGGGTCCGGAGCGGATTGTTGGCTTTTCCTGCAAGAACCGGTTCTGTCCGCGTTGCGGAAGACCGATAATACTCATCAAGCCCAACGAATAGGCGACGTGACCCCTCCTGGGGTTACGTCGCCCGACGGGCGATTTTCCTCCGTCTCATCGGCGGTACTTGTACCGAGGCCATCGGTCAGAACGTGGTGGTCGAGTCGAATGCCGTCGAACTCCCGTGCTCTTCGATCCGCTCAGCCCCGGATGGAGTCGTCGGTCCCCCTGGCTTGGCCCTTTTTGCTCACCTCCCCGCCTCCAGCGGATGACCAAATTCAGCCAAACGGCGCATCAACTGCCAGCAGGACCAACCAGGCCCACCGGCGGGCCCACGACTTGGGTGTCCACGTGTCTGTGATGGACTCCTCGGACCGGTTCTACGCCGAGTCGGCGTCAGCTAGTTGGTGAACGTCATGGAGAATAACCGACTGATCTACCGCTGGGTCATGGAGAATGCCCGGCAGCTGGGCGCGGCCCCAGCTGGGGCCATGAATGGGATCGTACAAAATATCAAGACTTCTTCCCGCCTTTTCCAGTATGATGGGGCTGAAACCGTGAGGAGGAGGGGGGCTCCATGGACGGGATCCGCATTGTTGAACTGCCCAGCGCCAGGATGGTGACGTCGGGGAACCAGGAGCTTGAGGGATTTGACCGGTGGTGGTCTGGCGTCGACAGGGAGCGGAAAGACCGGTTCTTCCCGCGGGACTTCATGTGGTTCGATCCCGACGCCAAACGCCTGGTCTGGTATTACGCTCTGCCCGACTGGCTGAGCGACACGGGCGGATACGAGACGGTCGACTTTCCAGGGGGGCTGTACGCAGCTGCCGTCTCCCGCGACCAGGATGACAAGGACGGGGAGCGGGTCCACCAGGCTGTGAAGGAATGGGTGCAGCGGAGTGGCTGCTTCGCGGTGGATGAAGGGTCCCGGCGCCGCACGCTTTTCCACGTGGTCACGCCGGATGCCGCCTTTCGGGCGATGGGGTACCGACAGCTGGACCTCTTCATTCCCATTAAGGTGATCGCCTGATACATAAAGCGGAGCCGCCCCCCTGGTCGGGGGCGGCTCCGCTTACTTGACGGCCACGAGGATGATGCGTCGCTTCAGGAAGAGGAGTGAGCCGTCGGGCTGCGCCTGCACCACTTGGGCGGCTACCGCCGGAAGCGCCGCGCTCGCCAGTCGCTCCGCTTCAGCAGCTTCGGGACCATCGCACGCCACGGGGTTTAGCCACTGGGCGAAGGGGATATCCTCGCCCAGCACATCCGCCTGCTGCACGTTCAGGCCCGCCGCTGCCGCGGTCACCCGCCATTCCGCCGCGCTGAGGGCCCGAGCGTGAGAGCCGTCCCTCGCAATCTCCATCTGGTTCATGAGCTGGGCCGCAGCCGGGTCTTCGGGCGCGACCATGTCGACGATGCCCAGCTTCCCGCCGGGCCTCAGTACCCGGGCCATTTCCGCCACGGCCTGCGGCACGTCGGGGAAGTGGTGGGCGGCGCGGCGGCACGTGACGATGTCGAAGGAGGCATCACCGAAGGGGATATGCTCGGCATCGCCGACAACAAAGCGAGCGTTCGTTAGGTTTCGTTCCCGGCCCTGGGCCAGGAACTGCGCCTCCATGGCTGGCGTAAGGTCCAGCCCGACCACCTCGGCCACGTGGGGCGCAAAGGCGTAAGCGGTGTGTCCCGTGGCGGTGGCCACGTCCAGCAGCTTCTCATGGCCCCTGGGGCGCACGGCCCGGACGAACTCCTCAAGATCCTTGCCGCTCTTGTGGCTGACGCTGGCTTGATAGTCGGCTGCGTACCTGGCGAAGAACTCCTTCACTTGCTCCTTCTTTTCCATCCCCCACGCCTCCCTCTTGTCTTCGAGGCGCCCTGCTACCAGGCGGCCACCTGCCCGTCGGTGCGCGGCTCGGTTGCGCCCACGAGGACGCCGTTCTCCATCCGCCAGATGATCTCGCCGCGGCCGAAGCCGCCGGAGCCCAGGGCCCACTTGACGTTGTGGCCCATGCGGGATAAGGCATCGACGATGTGCTCAGGTGTGGACGTCTCGATTTCGAAGCTCCTGCCCTCCATCCACTGCCAGCGGGGCGCGTCGATGGCGGCCTGCGGGTTCAGGTGGAAGTCGACGGTGTTCATGACCACCTGCACGTGGCCCTGGGGCTGCATGAAGCCGCCCATGACGCCGAAGGGGCCCACTGCCTTGCCATCCTTGGACATGAAGCCCGGAATGATGGTGTGGTAGGTCCGCTTGCCGGGCTCCAGCCGGTTGTCGTGGTTCCGGTCCAGGGTGAAGTTGTGGCCGCGGTTCTGCAGGGCGATGCCCGTGCCGGGCACCACCAGGCCGGAGCCGAAGCCCATGTAGTTGCTCTGAATGTAAGAGACCATATTGCCATCGCCGTCGGCGGTGCAGAGGTAGACGGTGCCGCCCTTCGGCGGCTGCCCGGCCTCGGGGGCCATGGCACGGGCGCCGATCAGTTTCCGCCGTTCGGCTGCGTAGGCGTCGGAGAGCAGGTCGGCGACGGAGACGGTCATCTTGCGGGGGTCGGTTATGTACTTCTGCCCGTCCGCAAAGGCAAGCTTGATGGCCTCGAACTGCTTGTGGTAGGTATCGGCCGTATCGCGGGCGGCGAACTCGAAGCCCTTGAGAATGTTGAGGGCCATGAGCGCCACCATGCCCTGACCGTTGGGTGGAATCTCCCAGACGTCATAGCCGCGGTAGTTTACGCTGATCGGGTCGACCCATTCCGGTCGGAAGGCGGCGTAGTCTTCCTTGCGGATGTAGCCGCCATGCTTGCGGCTGTAAGCGTCGATCTTCTCGGTGATCTCGCCGCGGTAGAAGGCTTCGGCCTTCGTCTCCGCAATCAGCTGCAGGGTGCGGGCGTGGTCAGGCGACCGCCAGACTTCGCCGATCTCCGGCGCCCGTCCTTCGGGAGCGAAGGTGGCGAACCAGGAGGCGAACTCCGCGCTGGTCAGCTTCTGCTTGTAGAGTTCGTAGCCCCGCTTCCAGTACCGGCCCAGAGTGGGGGAGACGGGGTAGCCCTGCTCCGCGTACTCGATGGCGGGACGCAGGCTCTCGGTGAGGGGGAGCTTGCCGAAGCGCTCGGCCAGAGCCGCCCAGGCGCTGGGGGCGCCGGAGACGGTGACGGGGATGAAGCCGTGGGTGGGAATCTCCTTCACGCCGGCCTGCTCCAGCGCATCGATGGAAATGCCCATGGGAGCGGGGCCGGAGGCGTTCAGGCCGTGCAGTTTGTCCTTGACCCAAACCAGGGCGAATGCGTCAGACCCGATGCCGTTGGAGGTGGGCTCCACGACGGTCAGGGCAGCCGCTGTGGCGATGGCGGCATCGATGGCGTTTCCGCCCTTGCGGAGGATGGCCAGGCCTGCCTGGGCCGCCAGGGGCTGCGAGGTGGCTACGATGCCGTTTTTGGCGTAGACGGGCATTCTGCGCGACGGGTATGGATAGTGGAGAGGGTCGAAGTGCATACACATTTCTCCTTTGCCGTGCGAGACGTATCCAGGTAAAGAGTAGCAGGCACCGAGCGGGGTGTCAAAAGGGCGTCAGCCCTCTGTCGGAGGGACGACGCCCTTGATCTCTGATTACTCCAGCCCAGCCTGGTACGCCCGCATGAGATTGGCCATCTCAATGGCCGTCACCGCAGCCTCAAAGCCCTTATTGCCCGCCTTGGTGCCTGCCCGCTCTACGGCCTGCTCGATGGAGTCGGTGGTGAGAATGCCGAACGCCACCGGGGTGGATGTCTTTAGCATGGCCGTGGCGACGCCTTTGCTCGCCTCGGCGGCCACGAAGTCGAAGTGGGGGGTGGCTCCCCGAATCACGGCGCCCAGGCAGATGACCGCGTCGTAATGACGGCTTGCCGCCATCTGCTGCGCCAGAAGGGGAATCTCGAAAGCACCGGGCACCCAGGCCACATCCACATCATCCAGGTCGCCGCCGTGGCGGCGGATGGCGTCTTCGGCCCCCGCCAGTAGCTTGCCCGTGATGAACTCGTTGAACCGGGCGACCACAATGCCGAACCGCAGCCCTTTTGCCCCAAGGTGACCTTCGAATACCCGCACCACGGGACCAGCCTCCTCTACGCCGTCTTACTCTGCGGCTGCACCACCAGGAACGGCTGCAGCCGCCGGTAGAAGGCCACGCTGATGACCGACGAGATGAACCCCTTGAACAGGTTGAACGGCGTCGACAGCGCGAGGGCACCCTGCCAGGCTGCGGCGCCCTTCATGCCCCACAGGGGATAGACCAGCAGCGCGTTCAGGGGAATCAGGAGCGCAGCCATGAAGATGGTGCCCGCGGCAGCGGAGAGCAGGCCCCAGGCCCAGTGCTTGTTGCCGGCCCGCTCCAGCAGCCGGTGCATGAGGCTGGAGGCCAGCACCAGCGACGACCCGGCCAGAATGTTGGCCAGCACGCCGACCCAACCCTCGGCCGACCGGCCCGAGGCCAGCCAGATGAGGCCCTTCACCACCTGAACGGTCACGCCTGCGGCCGGGCCCATGGTGTAACCGGCGATGACGCCGGGCACGTCGCCCGGATCATACTTGAGGAACGAGGCAAAGCCCGGCACGGGGAAGTGGAGGAAGAACATCAGCAGGAAGCCGACGGTGCCGAGCATGGCGATGCGGGTCAACTGGTGCAGTTTCTCGTTGCGCATAGGTATGCGTCTCCTTTTATATCTACTCTAGTCGTGCCCGAATAGGTGGCCGAGTTTCTCACGCTTGGTTTCTAGATAGCGGCGGTTCTCGTCGTTGGGAGCCATCTCAATGGGGACCCGCTCCGTAATGGCGAGCCCGTACCCTTGCAGGCTGAACTGCTTGCGGGGGTTGTTGGTCAGGAGGCGGAGCTTTGTCACGCCCAGCGCCCTGAGAATCTGGGCGCCGGTGCCGTAATCCCGGGCGTCAGGAGCGAACCCGAGGGCGACATTGGCTTCCACTGTATCCTGGCCCTGATCTTGCAGGGCGTAGGCCCGCAGCTTGTTGGCCAGGCCGATGCCCCGCCCTTCCTGCCGCATGTAGAGCAGGAGGCCCCGGCCTTCGCGGGCGATCTGCCCCATGGCGGAAGCGAACTGCTCGCCGCAGTCGCACCGCAGGGAATGAAAGACATCGCCGGTGAGGCACTCGGAGTGGACCCGGCAGAGCACTGGCTCGCCATCATTTACCCGGCCCATGACCAGGGCCACGTGAGTCTGCCCCGAGACCTTGTCCTCGAAGGCATGGGCTGTGAAGGTCCCGTACTTGGTGGGCATGCGGACCGGGACCAGAGCCTCCACCAGGCTCTCGCTCTCCATGCGGAACCGGACGAGATCCGCGATGGTAACCATCTTCAGACCGTGAGCCCCAGCGAACTCGATCAACTGGGGAACCCGGGCCATGGTCCCGTCTTCGTTCATAACTTCGCAGATGACGCCCGCCGGCTGGAGTCCCGCAAGGCGGGCCAGATCGACGGCGGCTTCCGTATGACCGGGCCGGCGCAGGACGCCGCCTTCCTTGTACCTTAGCGGAAAGATGTGGCCCGGTCTTACCAGGTCACCTGGCTCGGTGGTCGGGTCCAGTAACGTTTGAATGGTCTGCGCACGTTCGTAAGC
>Ga0196971_1000711_pt1 | contig 20753 bp, 21 predicted proteins | sample S1v_1013CmetaG_FD_148660 | JGI IMG/M metagenome (GOLD analysis project Ga0196971, IMG submission 148660) | Soil microbial communities from Anza Borrego desert, Southern California, United States - S1+v_10-13C | ecosystem: Environmental > Terrestrial > Soil > Desert | place: USA: California...
GAATTTTTTCTGCAAACTCAAGCAATTCCGCGCCATCGCTACCCGCTATGACAAAACCGATTGCAACTTTCTGGCCGCCATTTTTCTCACTGCAGCCGTTATCTGGCTCAATTGAGGACACGCCCTAGGCATTCTGAAACACTAGCTTTTGCTGGTTGCTTATGCCTTATTGGTTATGAGTTATTCGATTTAGTGATTTGCGGTGGCGCTTGTTGCATTGACCTATCTAAGAAGGGGCAATGTCTTAACAACTAGGAATCAGGACCTTTCATTTCTCTATTCTCTCGATGCAGGATAACTTCAAACAACTCGAACGGAAGCTCGACCTTTGCCTTCGCAAAGATCGCTACCACCTCGGAAAAAGGCTTTCGCATCTACGCGCAGAAATGCGTGGAAACCAGGCTGCGACGGACAAGCTGCAGGCGTTGGAAGAGTTGATTAGCCAGTCCATAGCACAAAGACGGCTGCGAACGGACAGCATTCCGGCGCTTAATTACCCGGGAGAACTTCCGGTTGTCGAAAGGAAAGATGAGATCCTCGAGAGCATTCGCAATCGTCAGGTAGTCGTGATATGCGGAGAAACGGGCTCCGGTAAAACGACTCAATTGCCGAAAATCTGCCTTGAAGCCGGCCGTGGAGTTTCCGGTTACATTGGTCACACCCAGCCCCGCCGTATCGCAGCCCGTAGCGTTGCCGCTCGGATCGCCGAGGAGTTGAAGCAGCCCTTGGGGCAGGCCGTGGGCTATAAGGTTCGCTTCCAGGATCACACCCGGCCGGAAAGTCTCATCAAGCTGATGACCGACGGCATTCTGCTGGCGGAAATCCAGCACGACCGCTTCCTGGACCAGTACGACACCTTGATCATCGACGAGGCGCACGAACGCAGTCTCAACATCGATTTCCTGCTTGGTTATCTCAAGTGGCTGCTGCCCAAGCGACCGGAGTTCAAGCTCATCATCACCTCCGCCACTATTGATCCCGAGCGCTTCTCCCGGCATTTTGGCAACGCACCCATCATCAACGTGTCCGGGCGCACCTATCCGGTGGATATCTGTTACCGGCCGGTGGAAGTCGAGGAGGGTGACGAGACCGATCGCGCAGAGCAAGTGGCGATTCTCAACGCCGTGGACGAACTGTGGCGGGACCGGCCGGGAGACATTCTGATTTTCCTGAGTGGCGAACGTGAAATCCGCGAAACCGCCGAGTCGCTGCGCAAGCACCACCCTTCGAAATGCGAAATCCTGCCGCTGTACTCGCGCCTGTCCCAGTCCGAGCAGGAGCGGGTGTTCAAGCCTTCGGGTACGCGCCGCATCGTGTTGGCGACCAATGTGGCGGAGACCTCCCTCACCGTGCCCGGCATCCGCTCGGTCATCGACACTGGCTACGCGCGCATCAGCCGCTATAGCCACCGCAGCAAGCTGCAACGCTTGCCCATCGAGAAGATTTCCCGCGCTTCCGCCAACCAGCGTTCGGGCCGCTGCGGGCGCGTCGGTCCTGGCATCTGCATCCGGCTGTATTCCGAACAGGATTACCTGAACCGCTCCGAATTCACCGATCCGGAAATCCTCCGTACCAACCTGGCGGCGGTCATTCTGCAAATGCGCGCCCTGCGTCTGGGCGAGATTTCCCGTTTTCCGTTCGTCGAGCCGCCGGACGAGCGGCTGATCCGCGATGGCCTCAAAACCCTACAGGAAATCAATGCGCTAGACGAAAAACGCGGCTTGACCGATATCGGCCGCAAGCTTGCCAAGTTGCCGGTAGACCCGAAGCTCGGGCGGATGCTGCTAGCCGGGAGGGAAGAGCATTGTCTGACCGAAATCGCCATCATCGTCGCTGCCCTGAGCGTGCCCGATCCTCGCGAGCGTCCCGCCGACCAAGCCCTGTACGCAGACCAGAAGCACGCCCGTTTCCGCGATGAGAATTCGGATTTCCTGTCTTTCCTCAAGCTGTGGAACGAGTTTGAGGAGCAGAAGAAGCATTTGTCAAAAGCCAAGCTGCGCCAATGGTGCCGGGACGGTTTCCTGTCCTATGTCAGGATGACGGAATGGCACGACATCCACGGCCAAATCATGGACGTAGTAAAAGGCGAGCTGGAACTGAAGTTGAATCAGGCGCCGGGCGAATACGGCGAAATCCATCGCGCCCTGCTGTCCGGCCTTTTGTCGAACGTCAGCCTCAAGCAGGAGCAGAACGAGTACGTGGGAGCGCGGGGCGCCAAGCTGTTTATCCATCCCGGCTCATTCCTGTTCAAGTCCAAACCCAAGTGGATTATATCCGCGGAACAGGTGGAAACCACCAAGGTCTACGCCCGGACCGTGGCCAAAATCGAGCCGGACTGGATCGAGAAGGTGGGTACACATCTCGTCAAGCAGCAGCATTATGATCCGCACTGGGAACGCAAGGCGGGGCGGGCGGCGGTACACGAGCGCACTACGCTATTCGGGCTCGTTATCCAGGCGGGGCGCAAGATTCCCTACGAAAAGGTCAACCCTCTGGCGGCGCGGGAGATGTTCATCCGCTCGGCCCTGGTACAAATGGATTACGACAGCAAGGCACCATTCTTCCTGCACAACCTAAAGCTTTTAGAAGAGGCGGATTATCTTCAGCAGAAAGGCCGGCGTGCCGACCTCCTGGTGGATGAAGATTGGCTATTCCGCTATTTCGATGAGCGCATCCCGCAGGACGTGGTGAACGGCGTCACTTTTGAACGCTGGCGCAAGGCGGCGGAAGCACGCAAGCCCGATATCCTGAAGCTGAGTCGGGCGGACATCACTGCCAAAGAAGACGCCTCGCTCGACGCCAAGAATTTCCCCGACCACTTCCAGTCAGGTCCTTTGCGTTTCCAGTTGCAGTACCGCTTCGAGCCAGGGCATGAGGACGACGGTGTGACCGCTATTGTGCCGCTGCATCTCCTGAATCAGCTTGACCCCGAGCCGTTTCGATGGCTGGTTCCCGGGCTCTTGCGAGAGAAGATCGTGGCCCTTATCAAATCCCTGCCGAAGACCTTGCGCATCCATTTCGTACCGGTTCCGGATCACGCCGCTCGGGTATTGCCGATGCTGGATATCGGACGGGGTTCGCTTTACGCCCAGGTTTCCTCGGCGCTAAAGAAAACCGGTGGCATTGCCGTATCGCCGGATTCCTTCCGGGAGGATGTGCTTCCGGCGCATCTCCGCATGAATTTCGCCGTAGTGGACGAATTCAATGCCGTCGTCGATCGCTCTCGTGATCTGAGCGAGCTCAAGGCCCGCCATTCGGCGGATGCCGGCAAGAACTTCCAGCAACTGGCCCGTCAGGCATATCTCCATACTGGCTGCAAAAGTTGGACTTTCGGCGATCTGCCCCAATGTTTCGACGGCCAACACGACGGCCAGACGATCTATGGTTTCCCGGCGGTGGTCGACGAGGGAGAGACGGTGGGTGTGCGGGTATTCGATACTCCGGAGGAAGCGGCGCGGCAGCAGGAGCTAGGGTTGGCGCGTTTGTTCCGGCTGGTTTTGGCGAAGGAGTTGAAGTATCTGAAAAAGAATTTGGCGGTGAACGCCCAGGCCGAGCTTCTGTATAGGCAACTCCCGAATCACCCCTTCCTTTATCCCGAGCTGAAACCCGGCCGCGACTTGCGGGAAGACCTATTGGACCGGCTGATGGGCGCGTTGTTCTTAGAAGGGCAGCCGGACATCCGCGGCGCCCAGCAATTCGAGGCCCGGCTCAAGGCCCACCGGACCGAACTGGTGCTCAAGGCCGACGAAATGGCTAGGACCGCGCAAACCGTGCTCCAGTTGTACGGCGAAGTCCAGGCCAAGCTGAAGGTTCGTCCGGCCGGTCCCGCCAAACAGGATATACAGGAGCAATTAGACTTGCTTGCTTATGCGGGGTTCTGGGTTACGACCCCATATGCGCAAATTAGGGAAGTCCCTCGTTATCTCAAGGCAATACTGCACCGTCTGGAAAAAGCCGCCCAAGACTCACTTCGCGATCAGAAGCAATATAACGAACTTGCCCCCTTTTGGCTGCGTTACTGGAACGTCGTCAGAGCGGCTAAGGGACGTTTATCCCCGGAGCGCGAGGCCTATCGCTGGAATCTCGAGGAATTCCGCGTCTCCCTCTTCGCCCAGGTGCTCAAGACGCCGTATCCGGTGTCGGCGAAGCGGCTGGAAGAGGCATGGAAATTACAGGGGTATCGGATGTGAGATTTTAGACCCAAAGCATTGTTCCGCTTCGGACGATGTACCAAGTTTCTTCGCGGGCCTTGAGGCATATCCAATGGCTGTGATTCGAACAGGGGAGAACGGTTTTAATAAATGAACGCATATTGAATTGGGTCAATTGCCCATCGAGAGGAGTCAATCATGAAAATCGGTACCGCACTGACACGTAGCGCCACCCGCGTCATGCTTCTTGGTAGCGGCGAACTCGGCAAAGAAATCGCCATTGCCTTGCAACGCTACGGCGTCGAAGTCGTAGCGGTGGACCGTTATCCCAATGCGCCTGCCCAGCACGTGTCGCACTGTGCCCATGTGATCGATATGAATGATGGAGAAGGCGTGAAACGGCTGGTGGAGATGGAAAAACCGCACATCATTGTGCCAGAGATCGAGGCGATCGCCACGGCAGCTTTGGCCGAGATCGAACAGGCCGGTGGGGCGGTTGTGGTCCCCACGGCGCGCGCGGTTAGCTTGACCATGAATCGGGAGGGAATTCGTCGCCTGGCCGCGGAAGAGCTAGGTTTGCCCACCTCGCCCTACGTTTTTGCCGATTCTTTGGATTCGCTGAGGAAAGCTGTTCAAATTGTCGGTTATCCTTGCTTTGTCAAGCCCGTGATGTCGTCTTCGGGTAAAGGGCAGTCGTTGCTGCGGAGTGACGCCGATCTGGAAAAAGCTTGGGAATACGCGCAATCGGGAGGTCGGGTCAAGGATACTAAAGTCATCGTGGAGGGCAGCATCGACTTCGACTATGAAATTACCTTGCTTACAGTGCGTGCCAATAATGGCCGAGGTGGAGAGGAGACCTATTTTTGCGAACCCATCGGGCATCGGCAGGAACTAGGGGATTACGTGGAGAGTTGGCAGCCGCAACCTATGAGCGAAACCGCGCGAAGCGAGGCGAAGCGTATCGCCAAAGCCGTGACGGATAATTTGGGTGGTCGCGGTCTTTTCGGCGTGGAATTGTTCGTCAAAGGCGATCGGGTTTGGTTCAGCGAAGTCAGTCCTAGGCCGCACGACACGGGCATGGTAACTATGATTACCCAGGCGCAGAGCGAATTCGAGTTGCATGCTCGAGCCATACTGGGACTTCCCGTTTCGACAAGACTCCGCAATCCGGGTGCCAGCGCCGTGATTTACGGCCAGCTTGAGGGCGAGGGCATCGCTTTTGAGGGTGTTGACGAGGCACTTGCCATCCCGGAGACCGAAATCCGATTGTTCGGCAAGCCGATTTCCTACCCGCGCCGGCGAGTCGGAGTGGCTTTAGCCGCCGGTAACTCTATCGACGAAGCCCGCGAGCGGGCGAAAAAAGCGGCAGGATTAATCAAGCCCTTAGCGGGTTAGATCCTCCAGCGGTTAAGGAATGAGAGAGTCGTTGAGTTGCAAAAAAACAGATTCGTGCAAAACTTTCCGTCTGTTGATCCCCAACGCATCGACAAACGGAAAGACGATGTTCAGACCATCTAAAATAAGACGCTCGTTGGCTTTTCTGTCCTTTCTTTTTCCGGGCGTGGCCAGTACTGATGTTTACAAATACGTGGATAGCGCCGGACACGTTTTCTACACGGATAATCCGAGACACTCGGGTTATCAACGGATTATCAAGACGCCTGCGGCATTTTTATTCTATTCGCCCTCGAAAAAATGGCCGTCCGGATCCGGATTTTCCGAGAAAAATCGCCGGCAATTTGCGTCCTTGATCGATGCGGCAGCAAGCAAGTACAGTCTTGATCCGGCCTTGCTGCACGCCGTCATCCGGGCCGAATCCTCTTATAACCCTGAGGCAGTGTCCAATAAAGGCGCTGTCGGCCTGATGCAGCTCATGCCGGAAACCGCTGCGCGCTATGGTGTTCGTGACCGCTACGATCCGGGCGAAAACATAGAGGGAGGCGCGAAATACCTGAGCGAACTGATCGGTATGTTTCAATCCGATGTTCGGTTGGCCGTGGCGGCCTACAATGCCGGAGAGAATAACGTCATCAAGTACGGAAATAAGGTGCCTCCCTTTCAAGAAACCCAGCAATACGTAGCTCGGGTTCTCAATTACTACAATCGTTTTAACTGATGCTTGTAACTGAAACGCCGGAAACCCTGGTAATAGGTGCGCCGCAATTGGCATCCCCGCCGGCCGCTGTCGCGCGAATTTCAACAATCCTTGGACGTGAGAACTTTACGGCAGGGGAGGTGGCCGAGGCGATTGGTCAGGATCCCGCTCTTACCGCGCGTTTGCTGAAAATAGTCAATAGTCCTTATTACGGTTTCTCGGGACGTATCGATACCATTTCGCGTGCGGTTGGACTAGTCGGCGTTGACATGCTTTACAGCTTGGCGTTGACAACCTCTGTGATTCAGGGATTTCGCAAAATCCCGACTTGTTTGGTCAATATGACCGATTTCTGGTTGAACAGTCTCTATTGTGGTGAGATCGCGCGTCTGCTGGCAAAGGAAGCCTCGGTATTGCACAGCGAACGCTTGTTCGTCGCCGGACTGCTGCATCGAATCGGTGCGCTGATTATCTACATACGTTTGCCGGATGAGGCGCGGGAAATCCTTTTGGCTGCGGCAGGGGATGATCGTTTGATTCCAGGGTTGGAAAAGGACCTGCTTGGTTTTACCTATGCCGAGATCGGCGCAGAATTGGCCAAAGCCTGGAAAGTGCCACCCGCTTTGCGGGAATCGATTCGTTGGCATTTGGATCCCGAACAGGCTGAGGATTATCGCTTGGAGGCCAGCCTCTTATACCTCGCCAATCAGCTGAAAACCGTATCGCTGCTCGGCTTTCCAGTTGAAGAGGTGCTTGCGGCGATTCCGGATGAGGTCACTGCTGCTACACGTTTGGAAGAGTCCCAAATCCTAAGTGTGATGTCCGATGTCGCTGAAAAATTCAGCGATACGGCAGCTTTGTTTATTCCGGATGCTCATGTGAGGCATTGATTCAGATCACCGCCATCCCGAAGCTTTCGAGCAGGCGGGCGAGCCGTATGAGTGGAAGCCCAATCAGCGCATTAGGGTCTTCGCCTTCGAACCTTTCAAATAGTACGATACCCAAACCTTCGGACTTAAATCCCCCGGCACAGTCGAAAGGCTGTTCTCGATCGACATAACGCTCAATTTCCCGATCGGTTAATTTTCGAAAGTGGACCAAACAGCGGTCGATATCGGCTTTCATTTCTCCCGTGGAGGTTTTTAGAACGCATACAGCGGTGTAAAAAGTAACGCATCGGCCGGAAGCCGCCCGAAGTTGCCGAACCGTGTTATCACGGGTCATCGGTTTGGTTAACTGCTTTCCGCTTAGGACAGCTACCTGATCGGAACCGATTATCAGGCTGTCGGGAAAGCGATGCGCCACAGCAGCGGCCTTTTCCTTGGCTAGCCGTAACGCTAGACGATCCGGTGCCTCGTCGGCTTCAGGCGTTTCCGTAATCCCAGGGGAAACGGCGTCGAAACTGAGTCCCAGCTTTCTCAATAGGTCTTGACGGTAGATGGAACCAGAGGCCAAAACAATTTTTGTCACAACGTTGGATTCGAATGAACAGTTAGATGGTCAAAATCAAGAAGAAGCGATTTTGACAGCTTTTGTCATTTCTCGATATCATTGCGGGATTATGCTCGATCATTTGCCGGATTTGATTGATCCATTAGAGTTCGCGGAAAAGAAGCGACGGATTGCCGGATCAATGCCTTTGAGCAAGATGGACCGTATACGGGACATAGTGTTGAATGGCGAAAGTAAGGTAAAAGTTGAGCTGGAATTTAAAAAAGAAGGCAGGAGTACAGTCGTTTCTGGGTGGGTGGAAGCCGATCTCAAGCTGGAATGCCAGTGTTGCCTGGAGCCGTTGGATTGGCCGGTGCACAGCGAAGTGCATCTGGGCATCGTGAGCTCCATCAATGAAGGTAATCTGCTGTCCGAGCCGCTTGAGCCCTTGCTTCTTGATGAAACGGGTGTAATCGATTTGGCGGATATTGTGCAGGACGAATTGCTGCTGGCAATTCCATCGATTCCTCAACATTCCCATTGTGTTTCGCCTAAGGCAGAAACTGCCGTGGACTCCCGTGAGAATCCTTTCGCCGTGTTGGCGCAACTGAAAACTATTCGATAAAGGAGCTTTTAAATGGCCGTACAACAAAATCGTAAAACTCGTTCTAAACGGGATATGCGTCGTTCGCACGATGCTCTGAAAGCCAATGCGCTTTCGATTGAGCCTACCACCGGCGAGACTCATCTTCGGCACCACGTTAGTCCTGACGGGTATTATCGTGGGCGTAAGGTGATCGCCAACAAAGAAGAATCGAGCGAAGAATAACTTTGATATTTAGGTCGAGACAGGGAGCCGGAATCGCTGCGGCTTCTTGTTATCATTTTTGCCGGATTTGCGGCTCGATCAACTGAACAATAACTATGAGTAAGAAGCCGACCATTGCTTTGGATGCTATGGGCGGCGATCACGGTCCCGCCGTGATCGTTCCGGCGGCTCTGGACAGTGCCGAAAGCAATCCTCACTTAAATCTGATTTTTGTGGGTGACGAAGCTGTGTTGCGCCAGTATTTGGGTGCCGCATTAACACGATTCGGAGGCCGGATCAGCATTCATCACGCCTCCGAGACGGTGGAAATGCATGAATCTCCCGCAAAGGCTCTCCGCAATAAGAAAGACTCGTCCATGCGCGTTGCCATCAATTTGGTCAAAGAGGGTGTCGCCGATGCTTGTGTGAGTGCCGGAAACACCGGAGCCTTGATGGCGATCGCAAAGTTTGTTCTCAAGACTATACCTGGTATCGATCGTCCGGCCATTATTTCGACCGTGCCGTCCATGACCGGTCATACGCACGTACTGGATCTTGGAGCTAATGTGGATTGCTCAGCCGAGCATCTCTGTCAATTCGCCGTGATGGGCTACGAGCTCGTGCGGGCCGTGGAGGATAAAGAGCATCCGAGGGTCGGGCTGCTGAATATCGGCGAAGAGGACATCAAGGGCAACGAACAGGTCAAAGGCGCCGCGAAGCTGCTGGCCGGTACCCACATCAATTTTATCGGGTATGTGGAAGGTAACGATCTCTATTCAGGAAACGTGGACATCGTCGTGACCGACGGCTTCGTCGGCAATGTAGCGCTTAAATCCAGCGAGGGGCTTGCCAAAATGATAAACCACTCAATTAAACAAGCTTTCGGCAAGAATCTGCTCACCAAGTTGGCCGGTTTGATGGCTATGTCAGTGCTTCAATCCTTCAAAAAACAGTTCGATCCTCGGCGCTACAACGGAGCCAGCTTTTTGGGATTGCGCGGCATCGTAATTAAGAGTCATGGCAACGCAGATCGTTTGGCATTCGCCAATGCCATCGGTATCGCGGTTAAGGAGGTTGAAAAGGCTGTCCCGACTCGTATCGGCGAGCGTGTAACGGAAATTTTCGCTGAGAGGAAGACCGCGTGAGACGGTACTCTCGGATTCTCGGAACCGGCGGCTATCTCCCTGAAACTATTCTCACCAACGAACAAATCGCTCAAACCGTCGATACGTCAGATGCTTGGATTATCGAACGGACCGGCATTCGCCAGCGTTGTATCGCAGGAAAAAATGAGACGGCCTCCAGCATGGCGGAGCGCGCCGCTCGCCAGGCGTTGGAGGCGGCACAGATCGAACCGGGAACGATCGATCTCATTATCGTTGCAACGTGTACGCCGGATCGAGTTTTTCCAAGTACCGCTTGCATACTGCAGCAGCGGCTAGCTATCCGCGATTGTGCAGCGTTTGATGTTCAGGCGGCGTGCTCAGGATTCATTTACGCACTCAGTATTGCCGATCAGTATATCAGGGCGGGGACCACCCAGCGGGTCCTCGTGGTAGGTAGCGAGGTAAACTCGCGTATCGTCGATTGGTCAGATCGCGGAACCTGCATTCTTTTCGGCGACGGCGCCGGAGCCGTCGTACTCGAAGCGGCGGATGAGCCGGGAATTCTGAGCACGCATATCCATTCCGATGGACAATATCAGGATTTGCTGTACGTCCCTAATCTGAATGGCGGGGGGAGCGGTGAGGAAGATGACCGATTCTTGAAAATGCAGGGTAACGAGGTATTCAAAATTGCAGTCAATACCTTGGGGCGCATCGTAGACGAGACTCTGGCCGCTAATAATTTGCAGAAATCGGATATCCACTGGCTCGTACCTCATCAAGCCAATATACGCATCATTGCCGCCACGGCAAAAAAGCTGCACATGCCGATGGATCGCGTGGTGATGACCATCGAAAATCAAGGCAACACATCAGCGGCTTCGGTACCGCTCGCTTTGAACGAAGCAATTCGGGATAGCCGGATCCAGCGGGGCCATATGGTTTTGATGGAGGCTTTTGGCGGTGGTTTTGCGTGGGGCTCAGCCCTGATCCGGTACTAGGGGGGATTCGTGTCTACAAATCTCGTCGACGACGGTTTGGCATTTATTTTTCCGGGACAAGGGTCCCAGTCCGTGGGGATGTTGTCAGAGTTGGCTAAGGTTCATGCCGAGGTTGAGTCTACCTTTCAGGCCGCCTCGGGAGTGCTTGGCTACGATTTGTGGGATTTAGTGCGGAGCGGTCCGGAAGAAAGACTTAACCTGACGCGGTTTACCCAGCCTGCTATGTTGGCCGCCGATGTTGCAGTCTGGCGAGTATGGACTAAACAAACCTCGGTAAGACCGGGTTGGATGGCCGGCCATAGCTTGGGCGAATATGCGGCCCTGGTTTGTTCTGGTGCCTTGATTTTTGAAGATGCGCTTCGGCTTGTCGCCGAGCGCGGGCGATTGATGCAGGATACGGTACCTCCCGACACCGGAGCGATGGCGGCCATTTTAGGATTGAGCGACTCCCAAGTCGTAGATGTCTGCAGCAGGGCGTCGACCGAGGCGGAAGTTGTGGCGCCTGCTAATTTCAATGCTCCCGGGCAAATCGTAATCGCCGGTCATAAGCCTGCCGTGGTGCGGGGTATCGAGCTTGGGAAAGCGGAGGGTGCCAAGCGGGCGGTCCTTTTACCGGTCAGCGTACCATCTCATTGTCCACTGATGATGAGCGCCGCTGAGAAATTCAGGGAAATTCTGACGGGCACGGCTGTCGAAACCCCCCAGATTGCTGTGCTGCATAATGTGGACGTGGCGTCCCATCCGGCTCCCGAAGTGATTCGAGCCGTTTTGGAAAAACAGTTGCACAGCCCCGTTCGCTGGGCTGACTCTATCCTATTCATGTCTCAACAGGGCGTCAGTCGTTTTGTCGAATGCGGTCCCGGACGAGTTCTGAGCGGTCTGAATAAGCGAATTGTCTCGGAGTGCAGAACCGAAGCGATTTTTGACTCGAATTCTTTAGTTAAAGCTTTGGAGCTTGTTCAATGACGTCTACAATCGCTGTTGTAACCGGAGCCAGCCGTGGTATCGGGCGAGCCATAGCTCTGCGTCTGGCGAGGGATGGCCATACTGTCATAGGGACGGCGACCAGTGAGTCCGGTGCTAATGCAATCTCCTCGGCACTGACCGAAGGCGGATTCCGGGGCAAGGGCATGGTGCTGGATGTATCCGAGGCCGATTCGGTCGAGCAATTCTTCAAGGCTGTAAACGAAGAGTTCGGAGCCCCGCTTATTCTGGTAAATAATGCCGGAATAACACGAGACAACCTGCTTATGCGGATGAAAGACGAGGAATGGGATGACATCATCCGGACAAATCTGTCGTCCGTTTACCGTACGTGTAAAGCCGCCCTGCGCGGAATGATGAAAGCCCGAGAGGGACGCATGGTCAACATCACCTCCGTCGTCGGGGCGATGGGAAATGCAGGGCAGACCAATTATGCGGCGGCCAAGGCCGGAATCATCGGTTTCACCAAATCCCTCGCCAGAGAAGTCGGATCGCGGAATATCACCGTCAATGCCGTGGCGCCAGGGTTCATCGATACCGACATGACACGCGCGCTGCCCGAGGAAAGCCGGAAGGCGTTACTGGATAATATTCCTTTGGCGAGATTGGGATCTGCCGACGAGGTGGCGGGTGTCGTGGCCTTTTTATGTTCGGATGACGCCGCGTATATCACGGGCGAAACCTTACATGTAAACGGCGGTATGCACATGGCATGATCCTGTGCCTTATCCAGGGAGCATGCTTATTGCTTAAGAAATTAAGCAACCGAAGCATCGTTTTTAGAGAAAAGTCTTGTATTCACCCGGTTTCAAATTAAAATTTCCCGACTCACTAAAACTAGAGAAAACAGCTGAGGATATAAAACGATGAGTGATGTAGCAGAGCGTGTTAAGAAGATCGTGGCTGAGCAATTGGGCGTAAAAGAAGAAGTCTCCAATGAAGCTTCTTTCGTCGATGACCTCGGCGCTGATTCCTTGGACACGGTCGAACTGGTGATGGCCTTGGAAGAAGAATTTGAATGTGAGATTCCCGACGAAGACGCGGAAAAGATCACCACTGTCCAGCAAGCGATAGACTACATCGAAAGCCACATCTGATTTGATCCTGCCGCCCCGCAAGATTTCCTGCTTGACGGGGCAGTATGTCTTTTGTCAATTTCTACCCCGCTAAGGAACAAACATTGAGTAAGAGGCGCGTCGTCGTTACCGGTCTAGGCGTAATATCGCCCGTCGGCTTAACGGTAAGTGATTCCTGGGGAAGCGTGCTTGAAGGCAAGAGCGGTATTGGCCTTATCGAGTATTTTGACGTTTCTGATTTCTCGACCCGTTTTGGCGGGAGCGTCAGGGGTTTCGATATCACCCGGTATATCCCTGAGAAAGAAGCCAAGAAAATGGATGTTTTCATCCATTACGGGCTTGCGGCGGGTAGTGATGCGTTCGAAAATTCCGGATTAGAAGTGACCGAAGAAAATGCCGAGCGGATCGGTGTGGCCATTGGTTCCGGTATCGGTGGAATTACGGGAATCGAGAACGGACATAGCGCCTTTCTGAAAGGTGGCCCCCGAAAAATTTCACCATTCTTTGTGCCCAGCAACATCATCAATATGATTTCGGGCAATGTATCCATCAAGTACGGCCTGAAAGGCCCTAATTTCGCTATTGTTACGGCCTGCACGACGGGTACCCATAACATCGGCGAGGCCGCCCGTGTGATTCAATACGGCGATGCGGATGTAATGGTTGCCGGTGGCGCCGAGATGGCGACCTCGCCGACCTCCCTGGGAGGATTTGCATCGGCGCGGGCCTTATCCCGTCGCAACGATGATCCGCTGCGCGCCAGCCGTCCTTGGGATAAAGACCGGGATGGCTTTGTATTGAGCGATGGCGCAGGGGTTTTGGTATTGGAGGAATTGGAACATGCCAAGCGGCGTGGTGCCACGATTTATGCCGAATTGATCGGTTATGGCATGAGTGCCGATGCCTATCATATGACTCAACCGCCGGAAAGTGGCGAGGGGGCGGCGCGCTGCATGCGCAATGCCCTACGGGATGCCGGTATCAACGCCGATCAAATCGACTACATTAATGCTCATGGAACCTCTACGCCCGCCGGCGACATTGCGGAAACCAGGGCAGTTAAAGCGGTGCTCGGAAATCACGCCTACAGTACCGCAATCAGTTCGACCAAATCCATGACCGGCCATATGCTGGGTGCCGCCGGTGGGATCGAGGCCATATTCTCGGTTTTGGCGCTCAGAGATCAGGCAATCCCCCCGACCATTAACCTGGATAATCCGGACCCGGAATGCGATCTCGATTACGTTCCTAACACCGCCCGTCAGGCGAAGTTAGACATAGTCATGTCCAACTCTTTTGGTTTCGGTGGAACTAACGGCACTTTGATTTTCAAGAAATACAACTGATTTCCGTTTGGCAGATCCAACTTCTTGCCAGCGCCGGCAAGGGGTTGGATACTCATGTACAGCACGCATTAGCGTGCTTTTTGTTATCTCAGAGCTTGGTTTTTTCGGCTCGCCGATAACTTGATGAAGTGGGATTCGGTGTGTATGACGACTCTGGTTAACGGCCAATCGACGCGATGTGTGGATTTGGCAGACCGTGGGTTCCAATACGGAGATGGGACATTTACCACGGTTGCTGTCTGTCGAAGCGTGCCCTTATTTTTGCCTTTCCACCTTGCTCGTCTGGAGCATGACTGCCAGAAGCTTCTCATTCCTTTTCCCGGCGGCGAATGTTTAACGCGTGAGGTGCGGACACTTTGCAACGCACAGCTGGACGGGGTATTGAAGGTACTAATCAGTCGGGGCATCGGAGGACGCGGCTACCGGTTTCCGGAACCCACAAACGTGACGCGGGTCTTGAGTATGCACCCGCTTCCCGATTATCCGCCGGACATTCGCAAGAGCGGTGTCGAGATCAGGCTCTGCGAAGTCCGGTTGGGTATTAACCCCAGGCTGGCCGGCATCAAACACATGAATCGCCTGGAGCAGATCCTCGCCCGCGCGGAGTGGAATGCCGAGGAGATTCGCGAAGGTCTCATGCTGGATGCGGAAGGCTATGTCACCGAAGGCACGATGAGCAATGTCTTCCTGATCAAGGATGGCGCGCTGTACACGCCGAAAATCGACCGGTGCGGCGTCGCCGGAGTGATGCGGGGCATTACGATTACGACGGCTTTGGAACATGGTGTCGTCGTCGCGGAATCACGTATTACGCTTGAGGAACTTTACGCCGCCGATGAGGTATTCTTAACAAATTGCGTGATTGGAATGTGGCCCGTCAGCCGATGCGAGCATCGAACGTACGGCGTAGGGCCGGTTACACGAGAGATTGACCGATGGCTAAGGATGAAGGCGGAAGGAGAGCTGGCCGCAGCGTGCAACGGCTGATAGGAATTGTCGTCATCGCCATCAGTTTCCTGATCGGATGGTTGTGGATGGATTATCAAGAAACGCTGGACCGCCCGTTAGGGCTGCAAAGTCCCGCTTATTTCGAGATCGCCAAAGGCGACAGCCTGGCGCGCATAGCAGCGGAACTCCAAGCGCAGGGAATTGTAACCAAACCGATGTGGTTCAGATTTCGGGCGTATGTGGACGGTTCGGCCAGACGTTTGAAGTACGGCGAGTACGAAATCCCTCCGAAGACAACGCTACGGGAGCTATTGGCGATGTTCGTCGCTGGCAAGGTCCGCCAGTACCCCGTAACCCTGGTGGAAGGGTGGACATTCGGACAAATCCTGACCGCATTGGCTCAATATCCTCCCCTTGAAAAGCTCGCAGCGGACAAGACCCCCGAAGTGATCATGCAACTGATCGGGGCGCCCGGTGAACATCCGGAGGGACGTTTCTATCCGGATACCTATTTCGTAACCAAGGGAACCCCGGATGTCGAGGTTCTCAAGCGGGCCTATCGGAAAATGCAGGCGGTACTCAACGACGAGTGGTCAAATCGTGCTGATGGGATTCCCTACGTTACGCCCTACGAGTCTTTAATCATGGCTTCCATCGTGGAAAAGGAAACGGCCCGTGCGGATGAGCGTCCTCTCGTCGCTGGCGTGTTCACCCGGCGTTTGGCCAAAGGCATGTTGCTGCAAACGGATCCGACAGTCATTTATGGCCTGGGCGATCAGTTCAATGGGGATATTCGGAAGGAAGACTTGCTGAGAGATACGCCTTACAACACCTATATTCGTCCGGGCTTACCACCGACACCCATAGCCATGCCGGGTCTCGATTCGATCCACGCGGCGTTGCATCCCGATACCGGAGGCAGTTTGTACTTTGTCGCTCGCGGGGACGGCACTCACGTCTTTTCCAACAATCTGGAAGAGCACCAGCGCGCGGTCGAACTCTTCCAAAAGCGCCGACATGATTAGAGGAAAATTCATCACCCTCGAAGGAGGGGAGGGTGTGGGTAAAACCACCAATCTCGAATTTATTCGAGATTACTTACAAAATCGCGGAACCAGATTCCTCGTTACCCGGGAACCTGGCGGAACTCCGATAGGCGAAGCCGTTCGTCGGCTGGTGATCGATTCGCAAGGCATGGAGGCCCAGACTGAGCTTTTATTGATGTTTGCCGCTCGCGCTCAGCACATTAGAGAGGTCATTGAACCCGCTTTGGCTGATGGCGTCTGGGTAGTTTGCGACCGCTTCACCGACGCCAGTTATGCATACCAGGGCGGCGGGCGCGGTATCGACACCGAGATTATTCAATTTCTCGAACAGTGGTTACAGAAAGGGCTTCAACCCGATCTCACCCTCCTGTTCGACGCTCCCATAGCGGTCGGTCTCACTCGAGCCCAAAGCCGAGGTCAGCTTGACCGCTTTGAAACCGAGCTGCCGGACTTCCTCTCTCGAGTGAGGGAAACATATTGCGATTTGGCCAGACGATGGCCCCATCGCATCAAGCTGCTCGACGCGACTCAACCGCTCGCTGGCGTGCAGGCGGAAATCGCGAAGCATTTGGACTCGTTATTTCAATCCTGACGGGAGCGACATTGGGCAGCATTCTCTACCCCTGGCTCGATGAGGCGTGGCAAAGGCTAAACGCATATCTGGTCGCTCAGAGGCTGCCGCAAGCCTTGTTGATTCATGGGGCTGACGGGATAGGAAAAACGCATCTGGCGGAGACTTTCGCCCAAAGGCTGCTTTGCAAGAACCCGGAAGCCTTTGCGTGTGGCGATTGCGCCGGGTGTCGGTTGTTTCTCGCCGGAACCCATCCGGATTTCTTGAGGATAGAGCCGGTGGAGCGAGGAAAACCCATTGCTGTGGACGCTATCCGGCACTTGATCGCGAACCTTGCGCTCAAACCGCAGTATGGCGGCTATCGCATAGTCGTTTTTTGCGCGGCCCATCAATTGAACATCAATGCAGCCAACGCTCTTCTGAAAACTTTGGAGGAACCGGGCGAAAATACGGTGATGCTGCTGTTGACCGATAGCCCTTCCGCTCTGCCAGCGACAATTTTCAGCCGTTGCCAGCGTTTGTCGATTCCGCTTCCGGACAACGCGATAGCAACCCGATGGCTGGAGGCGCAAAGGACCGGGAAAGCCACGGATGTGTTATTGGCAGTCGCGAGGTGTGCCCCGTTAAAGGCCTTGGCGCTTGCCGATTCGGATGCCGTGGAGCAACGCCGGACGGCATTTTCGGAGTGCGTCGATGTGGTGTTTCGGCGTCAAGAACCGGTATCTCTCGCAGAGCGGTGGTCGACTCTGGCTCATGAAGATTTAGTAGGTTGGATGGTCTCGTGGACCATCGACTTGATCCGGTTACGCAGCTTGCCGGACTGTCCGCATCTGGATAACTCTGATTTACGCGAGGGGTTGCAGGCCTTGGCCGGCCGACTACACTTGAAAAGCTTGTTTGGGTTCTTCGATTTATTGTTGCGGGCGAAACGGGCGCTAAACGGGCAAGCCAACCGCCAGTTGCTCCTGGAGGAGCTTTTGATTCATTGGGCGCAACTCGGGCGCTCGCCGCAAACGGAGTGGGATTATCATGAGTGCTAAAGAAAACAAGTCGCGCCAAGGCATTTTGTCTCTGACGATTCGGGACAAGAACGTTCTGTATTCCGCTTACATGCCGTTCGTCAAGAACGGTGGGCTGTTCATTCCGACTAACCGCACTTATCGTTTGGGCGAAGAAGTATTCATGTTGGTGAACCTTATGGAGGAACCCGAACGTATTCCGGTAGCCGGGAAGATCATCTGGATCACGCCCAATGGTGCGGAGGGTTATCGCGCCGCCGGTATCGGCGTGCAATTCAGCGATGAAGATGGCGGGTCCACCCGCGCTCGAATAGAAAATTATCTGGCCGGCGCCTTGGATTCCCAACGGCCTACACATACGATGTAAGCCAAAAATCGGTCGACGCTTCGGCGTCCCAGTACTCATACGAGATAAGCGATTGCCCTTGCCGTCATCTCCTGTTTGTCTGAATTCCCATCCTTGCTAAGCCTGTCGTGCTCCAGCAGTCTACATCGGCCGGGTTGCAAACCAAAACCAGAGCAAGTACTTCCTCGGCTTTATCGATCTGCCCCGCCTCGTCCAACTGTCGGGAACGACCTGCGATCACGTGGCGACTTTGCTCCCGCTTGGTTCCGGCGTCCGGCTGGTATCACCGACCTCTTTCGGAGACCGCTTTGCCGGCTTCCGACAAATAGATTTCCACCCGTCGATTCTGCAGACGTCCGGCGTTTGTATCATTCGAAGCCACCGGATAAGCTTCGCCGTATCCGCGGGTCACGATCCGGTCCGGACTGATGCCGTTGCGGAGCAGGAAGTCCTGCACTGCCTGCGCACGGCGCTGAGAGAGCTCTTCGTTATAAGCCTCCGAGCCGTGGCTGTCGGTATGTCCTTCGATGAGGACGTTGCGATTCGGGTGCTCTTTGAGACTATTTACGAGTTGATAAAGTCTTTGCTGAGTGCCCGGTCTGAGATCGGCTTTGCCGTATTCGAATAGTACATCACCTAAGGTTACCATGAGACCGCGCTCGGTCTGCGTGGCCTTGAGCGTGGCGAGTTCCTGTTGCAGTAGCAATTTCTCCCGGTCGTCGAGAAGTTGCTGAGCCTCGGCTTCGGCTTTTCGGGTTTCGGCCATAGCCCGTGCGATCTCGACTTTCCTCTGGGCGATGTACGCGAGATGGGTGGTCTCGTCCTCATCGTCAGCGTCCTCGGCCCGTCGCAGGGCCTGACCCGCCTCAGCGAGTGCGACCGGAGCATTCTGCGCGATCTCAGTGTCTTGCTGGGCTTGCGAATACGACATGCGTGCTCTTTCCAAGGATTCGTTCTGCGTGGCGCAGCCCGAGCATGCGGCTATTACGGCTAACGAAAAGCAACGAACCACCCGCGGATAAAAGCGGTAGTTGTTGATCCTTAACATGGCAGTGCCTCCTTTATGGATTCATGTCACCCGTGCGCTGACCTCTGGTTTCGGCCTCGCGGCGTAGCGTCTCAATGGTTTGCTGGGCTTGCTGTGCCATTTGGCGGGCATTTTCCGACCGAGCTTTAGCCTCGGCTACCTGGGCGTCAATCTGTGCTTGTTCGGCCAAGCGGCGGGCATCCTCGTACTCCTCGTCAGCCAGCGCCTTCTTGGCGCGCCCCAGTTTTTCCATGGCAAGTTGAATTTCGGCCGGTGCATATTCTGAGGCTTTTACCATCATGGCCTGATTGAGAGCCGTATCCGCTGTCGAAATAGTATTGATTGGTGGAGCGTCGGACGCACAACCGAATAGTCCCATAATCATCATGCCGACTATGGGAAAACCGGGTCGATGCATTGAAAAAGATTCGTAGATCCTCATAAGAAAACCTCCTGTAAGAAATAAACTGTGACTTCAAGAAATTCCTGAGTTCCCTATCAGTATGCTATGTACTATATGTGCCGTTATCATGGGATAGTCGGTTAGCCTGGGGTAACCCCGACGTAAAACAAAAAACCAGGAAAAACTCGGATCGTGCCCGGAGAATTATCGGAAAGTTTGTCGTCTGGTGCCCAAATCTTTATTTTATTCACAGTGTTATCGGTATCATTTACCCATAAGATTACCGGTTTTTCGTTTAATATTCTCGGCGCTTTGTTTGATATCCTTGGCTCTTCGTTTAACAACACGTAACCAGTGTCGCGCCCACGCAAACTCAATTCCCAGAATCGCTAACCCCAAAGGAATCAATAAAAAGGCGGGGCCTGGCAGCACGATTAAAGCTATACCTATTAACATTATCGTAGTTCCGACCAATCCGATGACCACACGTCGCGCCATTTTGTATGTCTTGACGAGGCTCGTACGTGGCATAAAACCCCCTTATGATGAGCCGGTGTTTCGCTGAGGCTTCAAGGCTTGGACCCGTTGTTAGGTGTTGAGTTTCTAGAGTTGAGTCAGGCGAGTGGACAATTTTGTCGTCCGCTTTGAAAGTGGCGAGCGCCTAACCTGGTAAAACATGGCCGGTACGGGGTCTTTGACCACTGCGTCACCGTTTGATCGTCCAAACTCCCTTGGAGTTGTTTCAGATGGAAAGCACCCCCGCTGCGAGTCTTCCGGCGTCATCAGAGGCCTCAGGCCGCTCGTCATTTTGCAAGAAAAGAAGCGCTCGAAAACTATTTTATTCCCAATGCAAAATCCTTTTAAAACTATCCATGTAAGGCAAATATTCCTGGCGCTTCACACGGTATAAAGATATTGAGTTAGCAGTTGTTGTGGGCTAAACGACTATCCTTGAACTTCGAAAAGATAATTGATGTTCTTGATAAGTTAAAGTTCCTGAGCGGCTGGCGTTATGAAAAGTTCATTGAAATCCGAGGGGCCAACCGCTCGTTCTGGTGTTCTGGACTAGCTGGTTAATGCAATAAATAATCCAGCCAATAAAGCCAAGGCGATAAAGAGAAAACTCGGTTCCACAACAAACATAATTCCCTCCTATCCATGTGAGAAAAAACTTGCCGGAGTCGAACCGGCTTCCGGGGATATGAGCCCCGGCGTGCACCGGCGTCTTTGGTAGTTTCGCAGTCTACATAAGGCGTGTAAAAGACTGTGTCAAGTCCCGCCTGTTTATAAACCTTCTTGCGAAAGAGATGGGGATGGGAGGTTTGCCAGTTTTTGAGAGCTTGAACGGGGGTGAGATGGCCCAAGGCCCGCTGTGGGATGTGCTGGTTGTAGAGG
>Ga0196971_1000712_pt1 | contig 20668 bp, 17 predicted proteins | sample S1v_1013CmetaG_FD_148660 | JGI IMG/M metagenome (GOLD analysis project Ga0196971, IMG submission 148660) | Soil microbial communities from Anza Borrego desert, Southern California, United States - S1+v_10-13C | ecosystem: Environmental > Terrestrial > Soil > Desert | place: USA: California...
GACGGCCTCGCACAATGAGAACGGCTGGACCGGCGTCAAGATGGGCGCGAACAAGCCGCTCACGTTCGGTCCGGAAGAGATGGGCGCGCTGAAAGACATCGTGCTCGGCGGCAAGTTCAAGGAGCGAGCCGGCGGCGCCTATAAGCGCATCGAAGACATGCGCGAGCGCTACATCGCCGACGTTTCCTCGCGCGTGAAGTTGAAGCGGCCGCTCAAGGTGATCGCGGCCTGCGGCAACGGCACGGCTGGCGCGTTCGCGCCCGAGGCGTTGCGGCGCATGGGCGCCGAAGTGGTCGATCTCCACACGGCGCTCGACTGGACCTTCCCGAACTACAACGCCAATCCCGAAGACAGCGAAATGCTGCACGACATGGCGGCGGCGGTGACGCAACACGGCGCAGACCTCGCGCTCGGGTTCGATGGCGACGGCGATCGCTGCGGCGTCGTCGATAATGAGGGCGAAGAGATATTCGCCGACAAAGTCGGTCTGATGCTGGCGCGCGATCTTTCGGCCGAGCACAAAAATGCGATTTTCATCGCGGACGTGAAATCGACCGGTCTTTACGCCGTCGATCCGGTGCTGAAGGCGAACGGCGCCAAGGTCGATTATTGGAAGACCGGTCATTCCTATATCAAGCGCCGCACCACCGAACTCGGCGCCCTCGCCGGCTTCGAGAAGAGCGGCCACTTCTTCTTCCGCGAGCCGCTGGGTTTGGGCTACGACGACGGCATCGTCGCCGCCGCAGCCGTGCTGGCGATGCTGGACCGTAATCCAGGCAAAACGCTCTCGGAGCTGAAAAACGCGCTGCCGAAAAGCTACACGTCACTGACGATGAGCCCGCACTGCGATGACGAGAAAAAGTACGGCATCGTCGAGCAAGTGGTGGCCGACTACACGAAGTTCGCCAACGAGGGCGGCAAAATCCTCGGCCGCGCGATCCGCGACGTGAACACCGTGAACGGCGTCCGCGTCACGCTCGAGGACGGCGCTTGGGTTTTGGTGCGCGCCTCGTCCAACAAACCCGAACTGGTGGTGGTGGTTGAAAGCATGACAAGCGACGACGACATGAAGGCGCTCTTCCGCGAAGAAGTGAAGCCGCGTCTCGCCCGCTTCGCTGAAGTCGGCGCTTATAATCAGGAGATTTGATCCATGCGCGTGACGATGATCGGCACTGGCTATGTGGGCCTTGTGTCCGGCGCATGCTTTGCGGACTTCGGCCATACGGTGACCTGCGTCGATAAGGATGCGGGCAAGATCGCGCGCCTGCAGAAGGGTGAAATTCCGATCTTCGAGCCGGGCCTCGATGAACTGGTCAAAGACAACGTCGAGCAAGGCCGGCTTTTCTTCACCACCGATCCCAGCGCGGCGATCCGTGATGCGGACGCGGTGTTCATCGCCGTCGGCACGCCATCGCGGCGCGGCGACGGGCACGCGGACCTTTCGTATGTCCATGCGGCGGCGGAAGAGATCGCCGGGCTGATGAACGGCTACACGGTGGTGGTCACCAAGTCGACGGTGCCGGTCGGCACCGGCGACGAGGTCGAAGCGATCATCAAGAAGGCGCGGCCGGACGCCGATTTCGCCGTCGTCTCCAACCCCGAATTTCTGCGTGAAGGCGCGGCGATCAACGATTTCAAGCGGCCGGACCGTGTCGTCGTCGGCACCGACGACGAACGCGCACGCGAGCGCATGCGCGAACTTTATCGCCCGCTCTTCCTCAACGAGACGCCGATCATCTTCACCGAGCGGCGCACGTCGGAGCTGATCAAGTACGCGGCCAACGCCTTCCTGGCGATGAAGATCACCTTCATCAACGAGATCGCCGACCTTTGCGAAGAAGTCGGCGCCAATGTGCAGGAAGTCGCCAAAGGCATCGGCCTCGACAACCGCATCGGCCGCAAGTTCCTGAACGCCGGCCCCGGCTATGGCGGCTCGTGTTTTCCGAAGGATACTTTGGCGCTGATGAAAACGGCGCGCGATTACAAAGCGCCGATCGAGCTGATCGAAACGACCGTGCGCGTCAACACGGCGCGCAAGCAGAAGATGGCGCAGAAGATCATCGACGCGCTCGACGGCAACGTCGCGGGCAAAACGATCGCGGTGCTCGGCCTCACCTTTAAGCCGAATACGGACGATATGCGCGATGCGCCGGCGCTCGACATCGTGCCGACGCTGCAGGCCGAAGGCGCAAAAATCCGCGCCTTCGATCCTGAAGGCATGCACGAAGCCAAGCACATGCTGAAGGACGTGCAGTTCGCGACCGGGCCTTACGATTGCGTGCAGAATGCCGACGCGGTGGTGATGATCACCGAATGGGACCAATTCCGCGCGCTCGATCTCGACCGGATCAAGGACGCGCTAAAAGCGCCGGTCGTGGTGGACCTGCGCAACATCTACCGCCCGGACGAGATGCGGGCGAAGGGCTTCAAATATGTGAGCGTGGGGCGCGGTTAAAGTCTAACCGAACAGGTTCGGCTCAATCTCGCTGTGCCACTTCCAAGCGTCGGCGATTACGGCGTCGGTGTCGCGCGATGGCGTCCAACCAAGCTCACGCCGGGCGTAAGAATTGTCAGCGACGAGCGCCGGGGCATCTCCATCGCGGCGGGGCGCAGCTGAGGCGGGCACGCGTTTGCCGGTGACGCGCTCGATCGCGGCCAGCAATTCCAGCACCGTGACGCCGTCGCCGGTGCCGAGATTGGCGGCGATGCTTTCGCCGCCGGCAAGCAGCCGCTCCACCGCGCGGACGTGCGCGTCGGCGAGATCGAGCACGTGGACGTAGTCGCGCAGGCACGAGCCGTCGCGCGTGTCCCAGTCCTGGCCGAAAATCTGGAAGCCTTCGCGCCGGCCAAGCAGCGTCATCAACGCTAGCGGGATCGCATGCGTTTCGGGTTCGTGGCGTTCGCCGATACCTTCGTCGGGACAAGCGCCGGCGGCGTTGAAGTAACGCAGGTGCGCGAACTTTAGGCCGTGCGCTGCGGCGATGTCGGCGCTGGCGCGCTCGATCATCAGCTTGGTCCAGCCATAAGGGCTGACCGGATTCTGCGGATGGGTTTCGTCCATCGGCAGACGCTGCGGCTCGCCGTAGGTGGCGCAAGTTGAGGAAAACACGAACGGCTTCACGCCCGCTTCGCGCATCACCTCGAGGAGCACCAATGCGCCGGTGACGTTGTTGTCGTAGAAGCGATCCGGGTGTTTCACAGACTCGCCGACTTCGATCAAAGCCGCGCAATGGATCACGGCGTGCGGCGTGTGGTGGGCGAAGACGTCGCTCAGGCGCGCCTTATCGCGGATGTCGCCGCGCTCGAACGGGCCCCATTTCACGAAGCGCTCGTGGCCGTTGAATAAATTATCGTAAACGACCACGTCGTGCCCGGCGCGTTTCAGCGCCAGGCAGCAATGCGAGCCGACATAGCCCGCCCCACCCGTGACAAGAATTGTCGCCATGCCCTCGTCCTGTTAGAGGCTTGCCCCCATGAGCGCCAACTTTTTCGCCGCCACGAAGCAAGCCTGGGCCGACATCGAAGCGCACGCCGCGCGGCTGGCGAACGCGAAGCTCTTGGATTTGTTCTCCGACCCGGATCGGGCCGCGTCATTAACCTACGTGGCGCCGCATCTCATCGCCGATTTCTCCAAACAACGCATAGATACCACGGCTCTGGCGCTGTTGGATAAGTTTGCGGCCGCCGCGGATTTCGACGGCTGGCGGGCAAGGATGTTCGCCGGCGATGCGGTCAACACCACCGAGGACCGCGCGGCGATGCATTGGAAGCTGCGCATCACCGATCCCGCCGGCGGAGACAACGAGATCACGGCCGTGCTCGACCGCATGCACGCATTCGCGCACGAGATCGCCGAGAGCGGCAATTTCGATGCTGTGATCCATCTCGGCATTGGCGGCTCCGATCTTGGACCACGACTGGTGCTCGACGCTTTGAAGGCCGAGCGGCGTCCCAATCTCGAGGTGCGCTTCGCCGCCAATGTCGATGGCGCAGATGTCGCCGACGCGATTGACGGACTCGATCCGAAGCGGACGCTGCTCATCGTCGCGTCGAAAACGTTCACGACGCAGGAGACGCTATCGAACGCCGAATTCGTGCGCGCTTGGGGCCCGGCCCGCATCGCCGCGGCGACGGCTGCGCCGGACAAGGCGGTGGCCTGGGGCGTCGCGGCGGCGGATGTGTTTCCGTTCTGGGACTGGGTTGGCGGGCGCTATTCGTTGTGGTCGTCGGTCTCGCTGGTCTGCGAAATCGTGCTGCAGCACGGCGCGTTTTTCCGCATGCTGGAAGGCGCGGAGGAGATGGATGTCCATTTCCGCGATGCCCCATTCGCGCAGAATTTGCCGGCGATGTCGGCGGCGCTGCAGATGTGGAATCGTGAAGCGCTGGGCCATGGCTCTTACGCCGTGATCCCTTATGCGGAGCGGTTGCGGCTGCTGCCGGCTTGGCTGCAGCAGCTGGAGATGGAATCGAACGGCAAACGTGTGACGCGCGACGGCGAGGCGATTTCGCGCTCGGCCTGCGCCGTGACTTGGGGCGCGGCGGGCACGAACGCGCAGCATTCGTTCTTTCAGCTTTTGCACCAGGGCGTCGACGAGATTCCGGTCGAGTTCATTGTTAGCGCTGGCCCGCAGGAAGGACCGCCCGCGCACCGGGCCAAGGTCTACGCCAACGCCTTGGCGCAGGCGCGCGCTCTGATGGTGGGCAAATCGCAAGAGCAGGCGCTGCGCGAGATGAAGGCGAAGGGCGTCGCCAATGCCGAAGCACTTGCGCCGCACCGCACTTTTCCCGGCAATCGCGCTTCGACGATGATGGCGATCGATGCGCTGACACCGGAGGCTTTGGGGGCGCTGCTGGCTTTTTATGAGCACCGCACTTTCACGCAGGCAGTCCTTGCCGGGATCAATCCGTTCGATCAATGGGGCGTCGAGCTCGGCAAGGAGATGGCGAACGCACTGTTGCCGGCGCTCGAAGGCGGCGCAACGCCGGCGGATTTGGACGCCAGCACGGCGCGGTGGCTTCAGCGCTTGAAGTGATCATTGCACGCGCAGGCCCTCTTCGGGCGGACGGTGCAGCATGCGGTTGGGGTCGCGCGGCGGCGTTTCCATCACGCCATCGCTGAAACTCACGTCACGTTGGCGCGTGAACCAAGATTGCGTTCCCGTGCGGCTGTGAAGTTTTTGCGCCGACAAGAGGTCGAGCGCGGTGATGCCTGCGACTAATCCGATAGCTGTGCCGATGCTCGCCTTCTTGCTGTTTTCGCCGCGGCCGGCCGCGGCGAGTGTGGCGATGTCCAACACATCGCCGGCGACACGCGCCCAAACCCAGGGCGTCGGATCCTTCGCGGCCAACAGGCCGATTCCGGTGACGATTTCGCGCGCGCCATAGGCGCGGGTCAGATTTGGGGCGTCGGCGCCGAGAAGTTTGTTGAGCCTGCGTGGCGCCAGCAATTCGGCGAGGCCGAGGGCGATGGAGAAGGCGCCGAGACCGCGGGCGAGCGTCATCGCGAGCGCATCGCTGGAAGCCTCTTGAGGCGGCTGAAGATCAAATTGCATGACGTTTCCTCGGAACTGGAGCCCGGTGAGCGGACGTGCTCAGAACGGGTCCAGCTCCGGAAACGTTCCGCGGACGGCTAGCCGCCGCGCGCGCATTGGCGGACGAGGATGCTGCGCGACGGCGCGTAGAACTGAATACGGCCGGACTGAACCAGCACGCCGCTTTCATTGCCGGTTTGGGTGACGTTCGCCACGTGGCCGTCGCCGCGCTGCAGCATGCAGAGCGCGTTGTTGCCGCCGGTTTGCGTGACCGTCGCGGTGCTGCCGTTGCCGCGCTGGGCGAGGCGCGCGCCGTTGAAGTCGCCGCTTTGGCGCAGGATGCCGGTTTGGCCGTTGCCGCGCTGATCGATGGCGGCGTTGTTGGCGATGCCGGTCTGGCCGACGGCTGCGCCATTGTTGGCGCCGCTTTGCTCGACCGTGGCGCGGTTGGCGCGCCAGAGCATGCCCTGCGCCGACGCCGGCGCGGCGGAGAGGCTGGTCGCCAGCATCAAAGCCGCCGCTGCAGAGAGAACGAGTTTCTTCATGACCGCACCTGTGTTGTGCAAATTTCACCATCGGCGTCGCTGAGCGTCAGCCGGGCGCGATAGCGCGCGCCGCGTTCGAGGCTGAGATCGACGCTGCCGAGTTCTTCTTCGGAAACTTCGCCGGCTTGGACGATATCGGAGGAACCCGCCCCGCCCTGCTTGGTGACGACGAAATCATATTCAAGCGCGGGCGGCGCATCGGCGAGATCGAACGCACGCGCCTCAAGACGCACGCCGCCATTGATGCGGGTGACGTCAATGGCGCACGCGGGCTGCTGCGCGCGATACGCCGCCGCCGGCTCCGCATCATAAACAGCAACCACCGGGGCCGTGCTTTCGACCAAAGCGGGCGCTTCGAGCGGCGCCGGCGCCTCGGGCGGCTCACTCGCCGCCGCGCAGGCGGCTACGCTCACCAGCAGCGCCAGAAGCATTGGTTTGCGTGACATTGTTGCTCCTCCAGGAGAACGGAAGGACGCTTTCACGCCCTTCCGCGCTTCGACCGATCCATACCGCGGGTTACGGCCCGCCTTGGATCACGACCGAGATGTTGTTGCTGCCGCGCTGGACAACGCTCGCATCCTGGTTGTTGCCGACTTGGATCACGCCGGTGGTGTTGTTGCGGCCGGCCTGATCGGTGGTGGCGATGGAGCCGTTGCCGATCTGGGCGATGCCGGAAATGTTGCCGTTGCCGCGCTGATAGATGGCGGCGTCGAGACGGCGGCCTTCCTGACCGGTGACGGCGAGGTTGTTGTTGCCGTTCTGCTCGGTGGTCGCTTCGTTGCGCGTTCCGCCTTGGTTCATGCGCAGGAAGTTATCCCGGCCGTTCTGGACGGCGCGCGAATAGTGCGACCGGCCACGTTGTTCGATCCGGCCTTCGTTGCGCACGCCTTGCTGCGAAGCGGCGGCGCCGTTGTCGCGGCCGAACTGGCTGATCACGGTGCGGTTCTGGGCGGCTGCGCTGGTGACGCTCATCGAGGTCATGAGGGCGACAGCGCTAACGGCCATAAGAATGCGTTTCATGGTGGTGTGCTCCGCTTAAACTCTGCGGGTGCGGCCCTCGACGCCCCGATGTGAGAGACGCTAGCGCGGGCAAGCTGAGCGGTACTTGAATGGGGCCCTCAGAGTGGGCGGGTTGATGAGTTCGGCATGCGTGTTTCATCCGCGCATTATGCGCCCGGCGCCGGAGGGGGCGGATAGATTTTGATTGCGGTCAGAAGCGTGGATAGAGGGGCCTCTTGCGCTGGACGTCGCCAGTTGCGGCGCTAGATGAAGGGCCTCGGCGGGGATCTGGATGGAGGTCCCGATGGCTCGGTATGGCGACAGCGATCGATATGAGCGCGGCGGCGGCCGCAGCTTCCGCGGCGAACGCGGTATGTACGGCGCCCCGGACGACGATTTCTGGCGCAAGGACGCCGACGATCGGCGCGGTTCGTACGAAGATCAGCGGGCGGCCAATTTCCGCGACTGGGATCGCGGCTCTGACGAACGCTATGACGAAGCGCGCGGGGGCGGCTATCGCGATCGCGGCGAAGGCCGGTTCGGCGACGAGCGCGAACAGCGCGCTTACGGCGAACCGCGCGGCGCCTGGCGCCATCGCGGCCAAGGCCAAAGGCGCCAGACGCGCGCGCGTTCAGGCCTAGCCGTGTTCGACAAGACGCTGCAGACCACGCACATCTGGCTCAACGAAATCATGGATGAGCTTGGGCCGGACAAGCAGCACGCCTGGAAGGTGCTGTCGGTCGTGCTGCACAAATTGCGCGACCGGCTGCCGGTGGATGTCGCCGCTCATCTTGGAGCGCAGCTGCCGCTCTTGATCCGCGGCGTCTACTACGACCAGTTCACGCCGGCGCGGCAGCCGACCGATTGCGATCGCGAGGAATTCGTCGCCGAAGTGGCCGAGTGGCTCGCGGATACGCGGCCAACCGATCCGCGCGCGGCGGTGATCGCCGTGTTCCAGACGCTGTCGCGGCACCTCCCTGTTGGCGAGATCGAGAACGTGCAGGACGCGCTGCCGCGCGATTTGCGCAATCTCTGGATCAGCGTCGAGGAATCGGTCGTGCCGCCGCCGGGCATGCGGAGCGCTGCGGGGAATCTGCAGCGTTACATGTGATGCTCGATTTCGAGCATGCGCGCGCGCTCATGGTGGAGCGCCAGATCGAACATCGCGGCGTCCGCGAGGAGAAAGTCTTGGCGGCGATGCGGGAGGTGCCGCGCGAGCTGTTCGTGCCGGAAGCGCTCAGGGAGTTCGCCTACGAGGACTCGCCCCTCCCCATCGACGAAGCGCAGACGATTTCGCAGCCGTTCATCGTCGCCGCGATGATCGAGGCGGCGGAGCTTGAGCCGGGCGAGCGCGTGCTGGAGATCGGCGCGGGCTCCGGCTACGCCGCGGCGGTGATGAGCCGGATCGCTGGCGAGGTGATCGCCATCGAGCGGCATGAAGCGCTGGCGAAAGTGGCGCGCCGAAGGCTCGTGGAAGCCGGCTACGGAAACGTGGAGATCATTCAGGGCGACGGCAGCAAAGGCTGCCCGAGCCGCGCGCCGTTCGATGCAATCATTGTTTCCGCGGGCGGGCCGGCGATACCGCAGACGCTGAAGGAGCAGCTCGACATCGGAGGGCGGCTGGTGATGCCGGTGGGCGACAGCCCGCGCAGCCAGCGGCTAATCAAAGTCACGCGGCAGGACGCGCGCCATTTCGAAGAGGAAGATCTCGGCGGCGTTGCGTTCGTGCCGCTGATCGGCGCGCATGGCTGGACCGAGACGGAGGATTCGCCGGCGCGACAGCCGGGGCCGCCGTCCACGCTAGCGACGCGGATGGCGGCGGCGGCGGAAGACTTGCCGGAGCTGAAAGATGCGCGATTTGCGGACGCGTTCGACCGCTTCGCGGCGGCGCGCGTGGTGTTGCTGGGCGAAGCTTCGCACGGCACGTCGGAATTTTATCGCGCGCGCGCGGCGATCACGCGGCGGCTGGTGGAGCGGCATGGCTTCAACATCGTTGCGCTGGAAGCGGATTGGCCGGACGCGGCCAGCATCGACCGTTACGTGCGGCAACGGCCGACCCCCGCGAACACGGAGCCGCCGTTCCGGCGCTTTCCCACTTGGATGTGGCGCAATACGGATTTTGACGCGTTCGTGCAGAGCTTGCGGACGCTGAACGAAGGGCGGCCTGCCGAACAGCGCGCGGGCGTTTATGGGCTCGATCTCTACTCGCTTTCTTCCTCGATCGAGGCGGTGCTGGGCTATCTCGATAAGGTCGATCCGGACGCGGCGAAGGTCGCGCGCCAGCGTTATGGCTGCCTCATGCCCTATGCCAATGAGCCGCAAACATACGGACGCGTCGCGCTGAGCCGCGGCTATTCGCAATGCGAGGCGGGCGTCGTGAAAATGCTGCGCGAGCTGATGGGCAAGCGGCTCGCGTACGAGGCGCACGATGGCGAGAGCTTTATCGATGCGGCGGCGAATGCGCGGCTGGTGAAGAACGCCGAGGCCTACTATCGCGCAATGTATTATGGCGCGGCCGAAAGCTGGAATTTGCGCGACACGCATATGTTCGAGACGCTGACGGCGCTGCTGGAGGCGAAGGGGCCGGAGGCGAAAGCCGTGGTCTGGGCGCACAATTCGCACATCGGCGATGCGTCCAAGACCGAGATGGGCCAGGTGCGCGAGGAGCTGAATCTCGGCCAGCTCTGCCGCGAACGCTTTGGCGACAAGGCGGCGCTGATCGGCTTTGGCACGCATACGGGCACGGTCGCCTGCGCCGACGATTGGGACGAACCGATGCAGGTCAAACGCGTGCTGCCCTCGCGCGCCGACAGTTACGAGCGCGTCGCGCACGAGGGCGGCAAGGCGCGCTTTCTGCTCGATCTGCGTGCGGGCCGGAACGAGGCGCTGCGCGAGGAACTGGCGGAGCCGATGCTGGAGCGGTTTATCGGCGTCATCTATCGGCCGGAGACGGAGCGCTGGAGCCATTACACGAGCTGCCAGCTCTCGGAACAGTTCGACGCTTATGTGTGGTTCGACGAAACGACAGCGGTGACGCCGCTGCCGACGGCGGTGAAGCCGGGCGTGGATGGGACCTATCCGTTTGGCCTATAAGCGGATGGTGTGGCGGCGCTTATATGTGCGCCGATATGAACGAAGAAAAATTGGTGGTGGAACAGGGGTTCTACCAGGCTTGCGCCGAGCTGCTCGGCGCCGAACATGAGTACCGCCCCTTCCCCTATCGCCGCCGCACGCGCTGGAACAACCGCGCCGCCGGCAATGGGCGCTTTCCGGGCTTCGGCGTAATCCGGCTTTTTGGCGGGCGCGTGCACGTGCAGCTGCGCGCGCCGGCGGCCGTGAACCGATGGTTTGCATCGCCGGCGGAAGCATTGGCGCATTTGCGGCAGCTGATGGGGCGTGAAACCGCAACTTAGCGCGCAGCCACGCCCAAGACGTGCGCCCGCGTTCCCGCATTGCGTTGTTTGCAAGCGGGTTATGCGAACGGCGGCAGGCCGCGCGGGCTCAGCTTGAATCTGGAAACGGCGCTGGTTCGGTGAAACAGCCGTTGAAGCCGGCGCCGATGGCGTCGACGGCGAGACGCGGGTCGTCGCGGTCCCAGCCATTGCTGCGCGCCGGCGCCATGACGAAGCGCCGCACGATTTCAGGAAAGCGGCGCACAGCGCGTGCGAGAACGCGCGCGAGGCGCTCGGCGTGCGGCAGCGGATTATCGAGTACGCGGCGCAAGGCTTCGAAGCGGCGCGCAAGGCGGAACGGAGAGTCTTCGTTGTTGCGGTGACGCGGACGGGATTCGGGCTCGGGCGCAGGCGGCGGCGGCGACGGGCCCCAAAGAGAGCGCATACGCGGCGCGCACGAGTCCGGCACGCGGCGCCGATCGCGCGGCGCGGCGAACGAGAAGCGGACGCGCCAAGTTTCAGGATGAGAGAGGTCCGGTCTCGACGCTGCGCGCGCGCTGGACGCGGCGCTTTGCGCTGACGCGGGCGGCGGCTGAAGCAGCTCCACGACGCTGACGCCGGGACTGCGGCCGGCTTGCGCGAGCGCGGCGCGGCGGAGTTCGGCCGCCTCCGCCAATAGCAGCTTGCGGACGATGTTTTCGAGCGGACAGAGGCGCTCGATGATGACGTGGCGCAGCTTGCGCGTCAGCAGCTGGATCGCGGCGATCACGACCGGCGCGCCGACCGCGGCGATGGCGCGGGCGAAGGATGCGCGTGTGCGGGTCCAGAGCGGTTCGGCGATGAGGGATGGTGCTGCGATGGCTGTCATGGGCGCCATTATCACCGCGTTTTGCGGCGGTCGGATTGATTTTGGTGTGATGCGTTTGTTTTCAGCGGTTTGGCGGGGAGAATGCGGGGATAGAGAGGAGAGCTATCCCCGCTCCCCCTCGATGGGGAGCTGTCGTCCGCCGGAGCGCAATGCAGGCGGATGACTGGGTGAGGCCCGCAGGTGTTTGCGGTTTGCGCCTCATGAGACTTCTTCTTCAGCGCTGGCGCGATCACCCCCTCCGTCAGCGTGCTTGCGCACGCTGACACCTCCCCCATCGAGGGGGAGGTGGGCAGGATCAGCTCAAGCCGCCCGCGCCGCCGCCACCACGGCGCTTTTTACTTCCGCTACGGTTGCGCGCACGAGGGCTTCGTCGTCGCCTTCGGCCATGATGCGGACGAGAGGCTCGGTGCCGCTTTTGCGGACGAGGAGCCTGCCCTTGCCGACGAGCGCGGCTTCGGCGGCTTTGATCGCGTCCTTCACCGCGGCGGCCTGCATCGGATCGGGCTTGCCTTTTTCGTAGCGCACGTTTTCGAGGATTTGCGGCGCCGGTTCGAACAGGCAGCAGACTTCGCTCGCCGGCTTGCCGCTTTGGACGATGACGGCGAGCACTTGCAGCGCCGCGAGGAGGCCGTCGCCGGTGGTGGAGAAGTCGCTCAATATGATGTGGCCGGATTGTTCGCCGCCGACATTGTAGCCCTTGGCGCGCATCGACTCGACCACGTAGCGGTCGCCGACATTGGTGCGCTCGAGCTTCAGCTTCATGCCTTCAAGGAAGCGCTCAAGCCCCAGATTGCTCATCACCGTCGCAACGATGCCGGGCTTGGCCAGCGTGCCGGCTTGCTTCCAGCTCTTGGCGATCAGCGCCATCAGCTGGTCGCCGTCGATCAAGTGGCCCTTTTCATCGACGATAGCGACACGGTCGGCGTCGCCGTCGAGGGCGATGCCGATATCGGCGCGCGTCTCCAGCACCTTGGCTTTCAGCGCGCGCGTATCGGTGGAGCCGACTTCTTCGTTGATGTTCTCGCCGTTCGGCTCGACGCCGAGCTTGAACACTTCGGCGCCGAGTTCGTAGAGCGCCACCGGCGCCACTTTGTAGGCGGCGCCGTGCGCGGCATCGATGACGATGCGCAAACCCTTCAGCGTCAGCCCTTTCGGGAACGTGGCTTTGACGATCTCGACATAGCGCGCTTGCGCATCATCGATGCGGCGGGCGCGGCCGAGCTTGTCGGGTGCGGCCAAGTGCTCGTCGAGCTTCTTGTCCATCAGCTGCTCGATCTCGATCTCGGCCTCGTCGGAGAGCTTGTAGCCGTCGGGACCGAACAGCTTGATGCCATTGTCGGCGAATTTGTTGTGCGAGGCTGAGAGCATGACGCCGAGATCGGCGCGCAGGCTGCGCGTCAGCATGGCGACGGCCGGCGTCGGCAGCGGGCCGAACAGGACGACGTCCATGCCGGCGGCGGTGAAACCGGCGGTGAGCGCCGGCTCAAGCATATAGCCCGAGAGGCGCGTGTCCTTGCCGATGACGACGAGGTGGCGGCGATCGTCGGCGCTGCGAAAGCGTTTGCCGGCGGCGAGGCCGACGCGCATGGCCACTTCGGGCGTCATGGGATAGCGGTTCGCGGTGCCCCGAATGCCGTCCGTCCCGAAATAGGCCCGCGTCATGCTCGCTCCTGCTTGTTCCGTCGCATGTTGAAAGACTAATTGAAGTGCAAATCAATGGCCTGGCGTGCATGAGGGCGCCGGGACATTCAATCAACCGCACAAGCTTCCCGCTTCCCGGACGCACGCAGTGCGAGCCGGGACCCAGGGGGTTATCGGGCGTTGTATTTGCCCTTAGGTCCCGGCTCTCCGGCGCGTTGCGCCTCCCGGCCGGGAAGCGTTGTTTGATCGGGTTAGAACCGCATGTGTGGAATAATCGGCATTCTCGGCAACACGCCCGTCGCGCCGCGGCTGGTGGAGGCGCTGAAGCGGCTCGAATACCGGGGCTATGACTCGGCCGGCGTCGCGACGCTGGAGGATGGCCGGATCAAGCGCCGGCGGGCGGCGGGCAAGCTGGGCAATCTGGAGCGCGAGCTGGCCGAGCAACCGCTGGCGGGCGTCAGCGGCATCGGCCACACGCGCTGGGCCACGCACGGGGCGCCGACCACCGACAACGCCCACCCGCACGCGAGCGACAAGGTGGCGATCGTTCATAACGGCATCATCGAGAACTTCCGGCCGCTGCGCGAAGAGCTGATCAAGGCCGGGCACAAGTTCGCCTCCGAAACGGATAGCGAAGTGATCGCGCATTTGATCACCGATTATCTCGACAAGGGGAAGTCGCCCGAGCAAGCCGCCATTGCAGCGGTGCGCCGGCTCGAAGGCGCGTTCGGGATCGCGGTGCTGTTCGCCGGTGAAGAAGACGTGCTGATCGGCGCGCGCAAGGGCAGCCCGCTGGCGGTCGGCGTCGGCGACGGCGAGATGTATCTGGGCAGCGATGCAATCGCGGTTTCGCCGTTCACGACGCGGGTGATGTTTCTGGATGAAGGCGACATCGCCGTGCTGTCGCACAAAAACGTGAAGGTGCTCGATGCGAACGGCGCGGAGGCGCAGCGGCGCGTGCATATCTTCGCGGGCGGCGCAGCGGCGGTGGAGAAAGGCAATCACCGCCACTTCATGCAGAAGGAAATCTACGAACAGCCAGAAACCACCGGTCGCACGATCACGCGCTATGTGAATGCGTTCGAAGAGCGGATCGAAATGCCTGATTTCGGCGGCGTCGACTTGAACGCCGAAAGCGCCGTGGTGATCGGCTGCGGCACGGCACACTATGCGGGGCGCGTCGCGGAATACTGGCTGGAGCAAATCGCCGGGCTCGCGGTTGAGACCGACATCGCTTCGGAATTCCGCTATCGCAAGCCGGCCTTCGGCAAGAACGCGTTCAGCGTGTTCGTCTCGCAATCGGGTGAAACCGCCGATACGCTGGCGGCTCTGCGCTATTGCAAAGAGAATGCGCTGAAGACTCTGGCCGTCGTCAACGTGCCGGAATCGACGATTTGGCGCGAGGCCGATGCGCGGCTGCCGACATTGGCCGGGCCGGAGATCGGCGTCGCGTCCACGAAAGCGTTCACGGCGCAGCTTTCGGCGCTGGCGGCGCTTTCCATCGCCGTTGGCCGCGCGCGCGGCGCAATCGATGCGAAGGAAGAGAGTCGGCTTGTTCGTGCTTTGATGGAAACGCCGCGCCTGATCGCGGACGCGCTGAATGCGGAGCCGGAGATCGATAAAATCGCGCACGAGCTGAGCCACGCGCGCGATGTGCTTTATCTCGGCCGCGGCGTGCATTATCCGATCGCGCTCGAAGGCGCGCTGAAGCTGAAGGAAATTTCTTACATCCACGCTGAAGGCTATGCCGCCGGCGAGCTGAAGCACGGGCCGATTGCGCTGATCGACGAAGCGACGCCGGTGGTCGTCGTCGCGCCGCACGATGCGCTGTTCGAAAAGACGCTCTCCAACATGCAGGAAGTGCGCGCACGCGGCGGCAAGCTTGTGGTCATCACGGATGCGAGGGGCGCGGCAGAAGTGGCTGACATCGCCACGCACGTCATTCTGGCGCCGGCGTGCGATCCGTTCGTCGCGCCTTTGGTGTACTCAGTGCCAATCCAGCTGTTGGCTTATTGCACCGCTGTGCACAAAGGCACTGACGTCGATCAGCCGCGCAACCTGGCGAAATCGGTGACGGTGGAATGAGCAAGCAGGAACGCCGTCCGCGCGCGGGCGTCATTGGCGCCGGCGCTTTTGGCCGCCACCATGCGCGCAAGTACGCCGAAGATGCGCGCGTCATCTTCATGGGCGTTTGGGATCCCGATCTGGAACGCGCGCAGATGCTGGCCGATACGCATGGGGCGGAAGCGTTCGCGACGTTGGACGCGATGCTGGCGCAAACCGATGTGATCACCATCGCTTCGCCGCCCTCGTTTCATGCAGGCAACGCGCTGCCGGCGTTGCAAGCGGGCAAGCACGTGCTGATCGAGAAGCCGCTGGCGACAGATGTCGCCTCCGGCGCTGAGCTTGTGCGCGTCGCGGCGGAGAAGCAGCGCGTGCTGGCGTGCGGGCACCAGGAGCGCTTGGTGTTCGAAGCGATGGGGCTGTTCGAGGCGCCGGAGAAGCCGGTGCTGATCGAAAGCGTGCGCGAGGGGCCGTGGACAGGCCGCAGCGCCGATGTTTCGGTGACGCTCGATCTCATGGTGCATGATTTGGATTTGGCGCTGAAGCTCATGGGCGCGAAGGCCGATCGCGTGGAGGCGACGGCGCGGGCCGAGCACGGCGCTGCGGCGGACCAGATCGAAGCGCGGATCGGCTTTGGCAAGACGCAGGCCGTATTCACATCTAGCCGGATCGCGGATGACCGCCGCCGCACCATGCGCGCGGTTTATCCGTCCGGCGAAGTGAAGATCGATTTTCTGGCCCGCACGTTCGAGAACACGACAAGCTTTTCCGTAAACGAGGCTTTTGCGGAGACGCGGATCGGCGCCGATCCGCTGGGCGCCAATGTCGCTGCGTTCGTGGACGCGGTGCTGGGTGTGGCGGAGCGGCCGGTCGTCACTGGCGAGGAGGCGCTGGCGGTTTTGGAACTGGCGCTGGCGGTGGATGCGGCGTCGGGGCTGCCGTCTCATTCATGAGCAAACTTAGAACCACGCTTCCCGGCCGCAGCGAAGCGGAGAGCCGGGATCCAGGGGCCGGCGCACACCGGCGCTTGGTCACTCCCTAGGTCCCGGATCAGCGCCGCGCGATGCGCGGCTTGTCCGGGAAACGTTGTAAACTACGTCACGCAGAATACGAGAAAACACCATGATCCCCTTCATCGACCTGCAAGCGCAGCGCGCGCGTATTGCCGATAAGATTGACGCCGCTATCGCGCGCGTGTTGGCGCACGGCCAGTTCATCTTCGGCCCGGAAGTGAAGGCTCTCGAAGGCCAACTCGCGGCGTTCGGCGGCGCGAAGCATTGTGTCGCCAACGCCAACGGCACCGACGCTTTGGTGCTGCCGCTGATGGCGTGGGGCGTGGGCGAAGGCGACGCTGTGTTCTGCCCGTCCTTCACGTTCGCGGCGACGGCGGAGATCGTACCGTGGGTGCAGGCGACGCCGGTGTTCGTCGATGTGCTGGCGGACACCTACAACATGGACCCTGCTTCGCTCGAAGCGGCGATCGCGGGGGTGAAGAAGGACGGAAAGCTGACGCCGAAGGTGGTGATCGCCGTCGACCTGTTCGGCCAGCCGGCGGACTATCCGGCGATTGCGGCGATCTGTAAGCGCGAAGGGCTGAAGCTGATCGCCGACAGCGCGCAGGGGTATGGCTGCACCATGGCCGGCAAGCATCCGATGCATTGGGCCGACGCGGCGACGACGTCGTTTTTCCCGGCCAAGCCGCTGGGCTGCTATGGCGACGGCGGGGCGACGCTGTCGAACAGCGACGAAGACACGGTGCTGATGCGCTCGATCGCGTTTCATGGCGCCAGCGGCGACGACAAGTACAATTGCGCCCGCATCGGCATGAATTCGCGGCTCGATACGATTCAGGCGGCGATCCTGATCGAGAAGCTGGCGATCTTCGCCGACGAAATCCGTGCGCGGAACGAGGTGGCGGATCGCTATGCGCAGCTGCTGGAAGGCCTGGTGCGGACGCCGACGGTGATCGAGGGCGGCGTCAGCACGTGGGCGCAGTATGTGATCGAGCATGAAGCGCGCGATGCGCTGGCGGCGCATTTGCGTGAAGCCGGCGTGCCGACGGCGCAGTATTATCCGAAGCCGCTGCACAAGCAGACGGCGTACGAGACGTACCCGATCGGCGCCGGCTGCATGAAGGTGAGCGAAGACATCTGCAACCGCGTGCTGGCGCTGCCGATGCATCCGTATCTGGATGGACAGACGCAGACGAAGATTGCGAACGCCATCCGCGCTTTTGCGAAGGCGGGTGGTTAACCCCTCCTCGCCCTTGATGGGCGAGGTGGATCGCGGCAAAGCCGCGAGACGGAGTGGGTGGTCAGCTCCGTGCTGTAGACGACGGCGCGCCCACCCACTCAGTCACCGCGCTTCGCGCGTTGACAGCTCGCCCATCAAGGGCGAGCAGGACCGCAATGCTTGAAAGCGATGTGCGGCTGCGCGCTCACGCGTTAGAACTGCGCTTCAATGTCGAACGACGTTTACCAAATCGATGCGGTCGTGATCGGCGCGGGGGCGGTGGGGCTGGCGTGCGCGGCGGAGCTTGCGCGGCGCGGGCGCGAGGTGCTGGTAGTCGAAGCGGCGGACTGCATCGGGTCCGGCACGTCTTCGCGCAACAGCGAGGTGATCCACGCCGGGATGTATTATCCAACCGGCAGCCTGAAGCACACGATGTGCGTGCGCGGGCGGCGCATGCTCTACGAGTATCTCGCCGCGCGCGGCGTGGCGCACAAGAAGTGCGGCAAGCTGATCGTCGCAACCGACGAAGCGGAAGAAGCGCAGATCGCGGCGCTGCATCGGCGTGCGTTGGAGAACGACGTCGAGAACGTCACGCTGCTGACGGGCGCGGCGGCGATGGCGATGGAGCCGAACCTCGCCTGCGTTTCGGCGCTCAACTCGGCCGAGACCGGCATCATCGACAGCCACGGCTATATGCTGGCGCTGCTGGGCGAGATCGAAGCCAATGGCGGCAGCATGGTGCTGAGCGCGCCGGTGCTGCGCGGGCGCGCGCTGCAAGGCGGCGGCTTTGAACTGGATATCGGCGGTGAGGCGCCGGCGACGCTGCGATGCGGCGTGCTGATCAATGCGGCTGGGCTCGGCGCGCAGCACGTGGCTGGCGCCATTGAAGGCGTTCCGGCGGAAGCCATCCCGCCGCTCATCCTGGCGAAGGGCTCTTACTTCGGCTGCGCCGAGCGGCCGGCGTTCACACGGCTCATTTATCCGGCGCCGATCGACGGCGGCCTTGGCGTGCACCTGACGCTCGATCTAGGCGGGCGCATGCGCTTCGGGCCGGACGTCGAATGGCTCGATCAGCACGACCCGGCCAAGGTCGACTACAGCGTGGATGCACGGCGCGCTGACGGCTTTTATGCCGTCATCCGCCGGTACTGGCCGGCTATGCCGGATGGCGTGCTGACCCCCGATTATGCCGGCTGCCGGCCCAAGCTTTCGGGCCGGGGCCAATCGGCGGCGGATTTCCGGCTGGACGGGGCGGAAGCGCATGGTCTGCCTGGCCTGGTGAACCTGTTCGGCATCGAGAGCCCCGGGCTCACCTCTTCGCCGGCCATCGCCGCCGCCGCAGCAGATTTGGCGCTGCTGCCGCTCTAGGCGGAAAGTTCCCCCTGGGGGCGAGCGCCTACACTCGCGCATCTGTTGCCGCGCCCTGACGGGGCCGGATCGATGCTCTATAGGAACGATCGGCCGCGACGGACGCGGCGGGGAAGCGGTCGCATGAGCAGCAAATCCGGCGCGTTGCGGGTGGAGTCCGCCATCCTGCGCGACGCTTTGAAGGCGTGCCGCAGTCATATCGGCTACGTGCTGCTGTTCAGCGCGGCGCTGAACCTGCTCTATCTCGCGCCCTCCATCTACATGCTCCAGGTCTATGACCGGGTGCTGACCTCGGGCGGGCTGCTGACGCTGCTCTATCTGTCGGCTGTGCTGCTGGCCAGCTTGGCGGCGCTCTCCTTCCTCGACGCGACGCGGGTGCGGCTTCTGGCGGCGATGGCGAAGCGGCTCGACCGTTTGGTGGCGCCGCATGTGCTGATGGCGGCGCTGCAGCGCGAGGGCCGCAAGGCGGCCGGCAACGCCCAGCCGCTACGCGAGTTCGATACGCTGCGCGCGGCGATGACGGGTCCACCGGCGCTGGCGGCGGTCGATGCGCCGTGGACGCCGATCTACATCGCCGTCTGCTTTTTGATTCATCCATGGATCGGCGCGCTGGCTCTTTTCGGTGGCGTGCTGCTGGTGCTGATCGCTTACATCAACCAGGTGTCGATGCATCGGGCGCTACACGCGAACGATCAAGCCACCGGCGCAATGTACAATCTGCATGCCGCCGACAGCGCCCAGGGCGAGACCGCCCGCGCGCTCGGCATGGAGCAGGCGCTGGTGCGCCGCCAGCTCGGCACGCGCGAGGAAATGTCCGGCGCGACGCACGAAGCGGGACGCAGCGGGGCAGTGTTTTCCTCTTCCACGAAATTCCTGCGCCTCTTCCTGCAATCGGCGGCGTTGGGCCTTGGCGCTTACTTGGCGCTGCAGCAGCAAATTTCCGCCGGCGGCATCATCGCCGCCTCGATCCTGGCCTCGCGCGCGTTTGCACCCCTCGAGTTGATCGTCGGCGCCTGGCGCCAGTTCGAACAAGGCCGGCAAGCTTATGGCGTGCTGACGAGTGTGCTGAAGACGCAAGAAGAGCAGCGCAGCTTCACCGAACTGCCGGCGCCGCAAGCGAACATCTCGGTCGAGAATGTCGGCGTGCGTGCGCCGGGCGGCGAGCGCGTGCTCTTGATGGGCGCGAGCTTTCGCATACAGCCGGGCATGATCGTCGGCGTCATCGGCCCGAGCGGCGCAGGCAAAACCACCTTGGTGCGCACCGTTGCCGGCGCACTGCAGCCGGATCAGGGCGCGGTGCGGATCGACGGGGCCAAGCTCAACGATTGGCCGGCTGACAAGATCGGCCGCCATATCGGCTATTTGCCGCAGGATGTCGGCCTGTTCGCCGGCACCATCGCGCAGAACATTTCCCGCTTCGAGGATGGCGACAGCGGCGATATCGACCGCGCGGTCGTCGCGGCGGCGCAGGCCGCTTGCGTGCACGACATGATCCTGACGCTGCCGAAGGGTTACGACACAGAGATCGGCCCCAATGGCCGGGGCCTCTCCGCCGGCCAAGCCCAGCGCGTCGGCCTGGCGCGGGCGCTTTACCGCGACCCGGTGCTGCTGGTGCTCGATGAGCCGAACGCGCACCTCGATCAAGAAGGTGAGAGCGCGCTGATCGCCGCCCTGAAAAGCGCGCGCGAGCGCAATGCGTCGGCGCTCGTGGTGGCGCATCGTTCCAGCATGATGAGCATCGCTGATGCGCTGCTGGTAGTGCGCGACGGCCGCATCGAAATGTACGGCCCGCGCGAGCAGGTGCTGGCGAAACTTGCCGGCGCGGCGCAACAGCGGCCGGTGGTGGTCGCCTCCGACGGTGAAGCAACGGGACGCCAAGCATGAGCATCGATCTGCTGAAGCCGCCGGCGCCGGAAACCGAAGGCCGCATCGCGCCGCCCTCGCCGGCGAGCGCCGAAGATGATTCCGGGCGCAGCGAAATTCGCATGGGCGTCATCACGCTGCTGGTGTTCTTCCTCGGCTTCGGCG
>Ga0196971_1000713_pt1 | contig 20583 bp, 24 predicted proteins | sample S1v_1013CmetaG_FD_148660 | JGI IMG/M metagenome (GOLD analysis project Ga0196971, IMG submission 148660) | Soil microbial communities from Anza Borrego desert, Southern California, United States - S1+v_10-13C | ecosystem: Environmental > Terrestrial > Soil > Desert | place: USA: California...
CGCGATCTTGAGGGGCCAGGCGTTGAATGCGAATCCTGCGGTTCATCATGCCCTCCCTGAGAGAACTCAGTTCCTTCCCTCCTATTGGAGTAGGCAAACTGAGCATTTATTCAGTGTGATGGGAATAATGATGAATCGATAAAATAAAACTCATCGTTTAGATTGCTATATTTGCCATATTATATCGGCCAGATCTGATTCTTAGCGCCTCACGAAATAATCGGCTTAGGTTATCGGTGAGGCACTTCCCTTGCACCCAAAATATTCCCGCTATGCCTTTATGCGGTCGGGTAAGTATTAAGTTTAGACTTAATAAGGGCTTTCCTAGTAAACGCACATCCTTTCGTAAACTACTTGCCAAACTAGTCAAATTAAAGTACGTTCCGTTACGTCACAAAAATAAGACATGGACCCAGGGAGGGCACGTCATTGCGTTTACTAGTTATTTCCTCGATTTTTGGGGTAAGTCTAGTTTCTGTCTGCTTTGGTGCGGAAATCACCGATATAAAGTATGGAGAGTCGGTCGATGCACTTAGGCTCGAGATATCGGCTTCGGACTACATCTCGGTGCGCGCTTCCATCTTGGATGGCTCAAACCGTTTAATCATTAACTTTCCCGGCAGTCGAATCAGCGGAACGCTTTCCCAACCTCCTCAGAATCACCCGTTATTTTCCCGTGTGACAAGCGGTTCAGAAGGCAATGGGGGCTCGCGCCTAATCGTCGATTTAAAACAGCCCGCGACTTTTACCCAATTCTGGGAGCCGGTTTCGTATGGGAACTCGCCCAAGCTCTTGGTCGATTTTCCTAAGCTTCCATTGGCGGAGCGCGCCGGTCAAGCACCTGGTATTAAGAGTTCGGGAAAATCGAGGGCCGTTCTTATGCCTCAAGGAAAAAATGCTGCCGGTGAAACGGTGAACGGCAGTGAGATCGAACAATTACGGCGCGCTTTAGCCGAGCAGCAACGGATGTTAGAAGATCAGAAGAAGGCCTTCGAAGAACAGCAGCAAAAGCTTCAGGCTCTGCAAAACCAGCTCGAACGTTTAGCCGGCGGTGCACCCGCTAAACAGATTGCCGCAAGCCCTGATGCGACACAGACAACACGGACCGAGGTTCCGCCTCATGGTCGCATCAAAGTTGCCGATAATCGGCAGCCGGCTATCCCCAAGAATCCTGTCGGACCGGCTCCAGAATCGGTGGAGAAAGCTAAGCCGCCGGAACTGCCGAGAATTTCGGAAACCGTAGGCGGCGTGTTGACGCCGAAAGGTAACCTGATATTAGAGCCATCGCTGGAATATAACTACGCAAGTAATAATCGGGTTTTTCTTGATGCATTTACGTTCATTCCCGCCATTGCCATCGGGCTTATCGATCTCAGAGAAATCGACCGGCATACGTTTATCGGTGCGATTACCGGCCGCTACGGTGTTACCAATCGTTTAGAAGTCAGTGGCCGTGTCCCTTTCTTGTATAGGGAAGATACTCAGCGCTCAAGAGCAGTTTCGGTTGGGGCAGGGGTAGATGAAACCTTCAATGCCGACGGATCCGGTTTGGGCGATATCGAGTTTACCGCACGTTACCAGTTTAACGGCGGAGCCGGCGGCTGGCCCATATTCGTGGGAAATCTCGCGACCACTATTCCAACAGGAAAAAGCCCTTACGATGTGGATTTTGTTCTAGCTCAGGGGGTGCCAGGCGCCCGCTTTCCGACCGAACTCCCAACCGGCTCGGGTTACGTCAGTGTTCAGCCGAGCATTACAGCTTTGTATCCAACCGATCCGGCCGTGTTTTACGCTAATCTGAATTATGGCTATGCCTTTGAGACTGACGAGAATATAGGGACAGTCGATCCAGGGGACTCGATAGGAGCCAGCTTCGGGTTAGGGTTCAGCATTAACGAGCGGTCATCTTTCAGTATCGGATACTCGCACAAGCATGTGTTTGATACTGAAGTGGACGGAGATCCCGTTCCAGGGTCGAATTTGGATATCGGGGAGTTCCTTTTGGGATATTCTTTTAAACTTACAAGAGACACCAGCTTAAATCTCGCTGTGAGTATTGGAGCCACGGAAGACGCGCAGGATGCCAAATTGACTGTGAGAGTGCCGATGTCGTTTACGCCTTTTAATTAGCAACGTCGCAAAACCGCTTTGGGCGTTGTTCATTGTATTCTTACCGGTTACGAACTCGACCGGCGCCGGCATGCTGTACTTCATTCAAGACCTTTGTAGAATGAACCTTTGATTGGTGTCAGTGCGTTGGCATGAAAAAAATTGAACCTTATGTCGGAATCCATAATGATCGCTATGGCGGGATGACGGACATTGGCCGCATCATTCGGGATGCTTGGGCGTTCGGTCTGATTCCTGAATCCGAGACGTGCGCCGGATGGCAAGCGGGAGGCATCGAGAGCCTGTGGGAAAAAGTTCAGGAAGCCTGGGAGCATTATGGATTTTCGGTGCACAACTTTCCCGAGGAGCTTTGTCAGCGATATCTACGCATCCAGGAAGAAGCCGTAGCTCGGGCGAAAGCTTTGGGTTGGGACCCGCACCTCGACTTGGAAAATGAATAATAGAAGCGGTTTCGGAGTAAAGACATGCACGTCGTCTGTCCTTTCTGCATGACGGTAAACCGCGTTCCGCCGGAGCGGCTCAAGGAGCATCCGAAATGTGGGCGTTGCCGGCAGGAAATCGTTAGTAGGTGCCCGGTGAATCTGGCCCAAGGAAATTTCGAAACCTATATTGAAAAAAACGATTTGCCCGTTGTAGTCGATTTCTGGGCAAATTGGTGCGGACCCTGCAAAATGGTGGCCCCGGTGCTTACACAGTTGGCGAGCGAGCTGGCCGGACAAATCTGTTTTGCGAAGGTCGATGTCGATGTGGAAAGCAGTCTCGCAGGTCGGTTCAATATCCGCAGCATTCCTTGCTTGGTGCTGTTTAAGGCCGGAAAAGAAGTCGATCGGGTGATGGGCGCGATGAGTGCCGTAAATCTCCGCACTTGGATTTTATCGCGCTGATTGGACTTGATTCAGCGCCGGATTGCAAAAAGGGGCGTCCGAAGACGCCCATCACAGAAGATATGACCAGGAGAACGCCGAATCAAAGATGGTAGGCGGTTTCGCCGTGTTCGGTAGTATCGAGTCCTTGACGTTCGATTTCTTCGCTAACCCGAAGCCCGATCAGCATATCCACGATCTTGTAGGCGATAAAGGAAACGATCCCTGACCAGAGGATAACGGTTCCCACGCCCCAAGCTTGGCTAATGACTTGGGCTGTCATGTCGTATTCGCCGACTGCATTGGCCACATAATCGTATACGCCAGCTCCTCCGAGCGCTGGGGAAGCGAATATGCCGGTACCCAATGCACCGATGATGCCACCGATCCCATGAACTCCGAACACATCGAGCGAGTCGTCATAGCCCAAAATGTTTTTCAAGCTGGTGACTGCCCAGAAGCAGACGGCACCGGCAATCAGGCCGAGAACGATGCTGCCCATGGGACCTACGAAGCCGCAGGCCGGCGTGATGGCGACGAGTCCAGCGATTGCCCCCGATGCGGCACCTAACATGCTAGGTTTGCCGCGGGCGAGCCATTCGGCCGACATCCAGGCCAGGGTCGCTGCGGCGGTCGCGAGTAAGGTATTTGCAAAGACTAGAGCAGCGATGCCGTTGGCTTCCAGGTTCGATCCGACGTTGAAGCCGAACCAGCCCACCCAGAGTAGTGATGCGCCGATCATGGTCATCGTCACGCTATGCGGTGCGATAAATTCCTTTTTGTAGCCGATGCGCTTGCCGATCAATAGGCAGCCGATCAGCCCCGCGATACCGGCGTTGATATGCACTACAGTGCCGCCGGCGAAATCCAGTGCTCCTTTCTGGAAGAGAAAACCAGCCGTCGCGGCGGCAGCTTCAGCGGCCGCGGCATCCGTGTACGCATCCGGACCTGCCCAGAACCAAACCATATGAGCCATCGGTAGGTAAGCGAACGTAAACCACAGCACCATGAACAACAGCACCGCGGAGAATTTTACGCGTTCGGCGAACGCGCCGACGATCAGCGCCGGCGTGATGGCCGCGAAAGTCGCCTGGAATACCACGTAGACATATTCCGGAACATAGACGCCTTTACTGAACGTAGCGGCGAGTGATTCAGGCGTGACGCCCTTCAGGAACAGTTTACTGAACCCGCCGAAGAAAGCGTTTCCCTCGGTAAATGCGATGCTGTAACCGTATATCGCCCATAGCAGCGCCATCAACGAGAAAATCACGAACACCTGCATGAGGACGGACAGCGTGTTCTTGGCGCGGACCATGCCACTATAGAACAATGCAAGCCCCGGAATGGTCATCAATATGACCAATACGGTAGCCACGATCATCCAGGCGACGTCTCCTTTATCAGGGACCGGAGCGGCGGTCTGTTCGGCGAATGCAAGACCTGTAAAGCTTAGTGATATGAATAGGAAAATGGCGGTCAGAATTCGTTTCATGTTGTTTTTCTCCTTGTTAAAGGGCTTCCGCCCCGGTTTCGCCGGTACGGATACGAATGACTTGCTCGAGATTGAGCACAAAAATTTTGCCGTCGCCGATTTTTCCGGTATTCGCCGTCTTAGAGATGGCATCGATCACTGCCTCCAGTTGCTCGTCAGTTACCGCGACTTCGAGCTTAACCTTGGGCAGAAAATCGACAACGTATTCGGCGCCCCGGTATAGTTCGGTATGTCCCTTCTGCCGGCCGAATCCTTTCACCTCGGTAACGGTGATGCCGGAAATGCCAACGTCAGACAAGGCCTCCCGGACGTCGTCCAATTTGAACGGTTTTAGAATCGCGGTCACAAATTTCATGCGAGAGTTCTCCTAGTGGAATGTGCGGACGCCGCCTTCGATTCGACGCTGAACCGGCGAAGCCCTGCTCAGTGTTTAGGCGTTCATCGTCCTAAAAGCAGAACCTGTGCCAAGCGTTTCTTTGTGCTGTCCGTGCTGTAAAAAGTGCAATTGTCAAGATGACGGGTGGTAAAAATGCACCATCACAGAGCGTCCGATTCGGCGTGCACTCAGACGGTGCGCATCGGGGGAAGGCGTTGCACTGGACGCTTGCCGTGTCACTCGGCTATCCTTTTCACCATGTTCGATAAAACCATGCTAAATGACCTCGCCAAGCGTCTTGCCGAAGCGGTACCGACCGACTTTCTCAAGTTGCAGGGCGATTTGGAAAAAAACTTCCGCGCAATTCTTCAAGCCTCGTTTGCGAAGATGAATCTGGTCAGCCGGGAAGAGTTCGAAGTGCAAACCGCCGTTCTCGCGAGAACGCGGGAGCAGCTGGAACGGCTGGAAGCTCAGGTCGCCGAGCTGGAAAAGCAGATCGTCGGCCGATAATCCGAACGGGCGAGGCATTCATGTCCCTGGCCGTTGTTTTCACCCGAGGCAGGCAAGGTATCGAAGCGCCGCTAGTCACCGTCGAGGTGCACATTTCCAATGGCCTGCCGAGCCTTTCCATCGTCGGTCTCCCGGAAACCGCGGTAAAAGAAAGCAAGGACCGAGTCAGAGGCGCCTTGCTGAACTGTCAGTTCGAGTTTCCGCTCCAGCGAATCACCGTGAACATGGCGCCCGCCGATATTCCCAAAGAAGGCGGCCGTTTCGATCTTGCGATCGCGTTGGGCATCTTGGCGGCATCGGGGCAAATCAAAAGCGAGCCTCTTCGGGCGATCGAATGCGTGGGCGAGCTTTCCCTAGGTGGAGAATTGCGCCCCGTGAGCGGCGTGCTGCCGGTTGCGATTCAAGCAAAAAATGCGGGGCGCACATTGATTGCACCAAAAGAGAACGCGGGCGAAGCGAGTCTTGCCGAGGGGGCCAAAATTCTCGCAGCACACCATCTCCTCGAGGTATGCGCTCATTTGAATGGTCAGCAGCAGATTCCGTTCGAAGCGAACGACGGAGCTGTTGCCGGCCTCGAGGAACTCGCCGATTTTGCGGATGTGCATGGACATTATCACGCTAAGCGGGCTCTAGAAGTCGCTGCCGCCGGAAAACACAATCTAGTGATGCTCGGGCCGCCGGGAACCGGCAAATCCATGCTGGCGGCGCGGCTTCCGAGCATTCTCCCGCCCTTGACCGACGAAGAAGCTTTGGAAAGTGCGGCCATCGCATCGGTCAGCGATTTGGCTTTCGCCCCCCGACGCTGGCGTATTCCGCCATTCCGCTCGCCGCATCATACGGCCTCGGCTCCCGCTTTGGTGGGCGGCGGAGGCAATCCCAAGCCGGGGGAAGTCTCTCTGGCACATAATGGCGTGCTTTTTCTCGACGAATTGCCAGAATTTGACCGTAAGGTACTGGAGGTCTTGAGGGAGCCGTTGGAAACCGGCTGCATTACGATTTCCCGCGCCGCGCGACAGGTCGATTTCCCGGCCCGATTTCAGCTGATTGCCGCGATGAACCCTTGTCCGTGCGGCTATTTGGGCGATGCGTCCGGACGTTGCCGCTGCACATCGGAGCAAGTTCAGCGGTATCGCGCGCGGATTTCCGGACCTTTGCTCGATCGCATCGACATGCACATTGAGGTGCCGCGCGTTTCCCAGGAGATGTTGCGCCATGGCGCGCCCGGCGGGGAGCAAAAGAGTGCCGACATTCGCCGGCGGGTGATCGCAGCCCGGGAAATAGCTCTGCAACGGACCGGAAAACCGAACGCCTTGATGGCGCCCCAAGAAATCAAGCAAAATTGCCAACTGACCGACGAAGGACATCGACTGCTCGAGCAGGCTACCGAAAAGCTCGGGCTGTCGCATCGCGCCTATCACCGGATCCTGAAACTCGCCCGCACCATCGCCGATCTCGCCGGCGAGGACAAAATTGCCGTTCCGCATCTCAGCGAAGCCATCGCTTTCCGGCGGCTCGACCGCGTATCGTCAGTCGTTTAATGGTCTCTCAACTAAATCCGCAGCAGCTCGCTGCCGTCACTACTTTGGATTGTCCGCTTCTCGTTCTCGCGGGGGCGGGCAGCGGCAAAACCCGAGTAATCACCGAAAAGATCGCCTATTTGGTCAAGCATGGCACCCCGGCGAAGCACATTGCCGCGCTTACCTTTACCAACAAGGCGGCACGGGAGATGAAGAGCCGCGTCGGCAAGCTCCTTTCCGACAAGGATCTGCGCGGGCTGACGGTGTCCACCTTCCATTCGCTAGGCCTCGAAATCCTGCGCGAGGAACACGCCGGGCTAGGCCTCAAGAAAAATATTTCCATTTTCGACGAACACGATCGCCTGGCATTGACCAAGGAGCTGATCAAGCACGGTTCAGAGAGCTGGGATATCGACGAGGCGGAAAGCTATATCTGGCGCATCGGCCGGTGGAAGAATTTATTCGTGACCCCCGAGCGGGCGATCCTGGAAGGGCAGGGGGACGCGCAGCCTGCCGCGCAGCTTTATGCCGAATATGTCCGGCACATGAAGTCATACAATGCCGTGGACTTCGACGATCTGATCCTGCTTCCGGTTCTCCTATTTCACGAACATGCGGAGGTCCTCGACAAGTGGCGCAACCGGATACGTTATTTATTGGTGGATGAGTACCAGGACACCAATCTGACCCAATACGAACTGGTAAAGTTGCTGACCGGCAAGTTGGGCCGTTTTACCGTGGTCGGCGACGACGATCAGTCGATTTACGCGTGGCGCGGAGCGCAGCCTGAAAACCTTGCCCAGCTGCAGCGCGATTTTCCGCGGCTCAAGGTCATCAAACTGGAGCAGAACTACCGCTCGACCGGACGGATCCTGAAGGTCGCCAACAAGCTCATCGCCAACAATCCCCATGTGTTCGAAAAGCGGCTGTGGAGCGCGCTGGGATACGGCGATCCGCTGCGCGTGCTCACGCACAAGGAAGAGGTCGCGGAAGCGCGGCAGGTCGCCTCCGATTTGCTGCATCATAAGTTCCGTCACGGCACGCGTTTTCAGGACTACGCGATCTTGTATCGCAGCAACCATCAGTCGCGGCTTTTCGAGCGCGCTTTGCGGGAGCACGCGATACCTTATTTCATCAGCGGCGGAATGTCCTTCTTCGGCTATGCCGAGATCAAGGACATCATGGCCTACCTGCGGTTACTGGTGAATCCAGACGACGATGCGGCTTTCTTGCGTGTCGTCAACGTTCCGCGTAGGGAGATTGGGCCAACAACCTTGGAAAAGCTCGGTGCCTATGCCAACCGGCGCCATATTAGTCTGTTTTCAGCGTGCTTCGAATTGGGGCTTCAGCAGTCTCTCGGCGAGACGGCCATTCAACGCCTACGCCATTTCGCCGAATGGATCACCGATGTAGCTGATCGGGCTCAGCGCGGCGATACCTTCGCCGTGATCGACGACTTCATCGTCAAAATCGGGTACGAAAACTGGCTGAGGGAGAACAGCAACAGCGAAGACGCTGCACGGCGTAAGATGGGGCAAGTTCGCGAACTGATCGATTGGCTCAAACGTATCGCGAAGGAAGATGAAAAAGAAAAAAGTCTGACGGAAGTCGTTTCCCGGATCATGCTGCTCGATGTTCTGGAGCGCAACCAGGAAGAAAATGCCGGCGACCGAGTCAATCTGATGACGCTGCATGCTGCGAAGGGATTGGAGTTTCCTTATGTCTATCTGGTCGGCATGGAGGAAAACCTGCTGCCGCACCAGACCAGCATCGAAGAAAACACGATCGAGGAAGAACGCCGTCTGGCCTATGTGGGCATTACTCGTGCGCAGAAGCATCTGACCTTAAGCTACTGCACACATCGCAAACGCCACGGCGAAATCATGGACTGCGAGCCGAGCCGTTTTCTGAACGAACTGCCGGAAGAAGAGCTCGAGTGGCCGGAACGGCGTGCACTCGATCCCGAACAAAAAAAAGAACGGGCCATGGACAGCTTTGCCGCCGTCCGAAGTCTATTAAACCGATCCTAATTCCTGTAAAATGCTCGGCATGCGCCCGTAGCTCAGTTGGATAGAGCGTTGGCCTCCGGAGCCAAAGGTCGGACGTTCGAGTCGTCTCGGGCGCGCCAAATTACAGCCAAAACGCCTTGTGTCACAAGGGTTTACAAAACAACCATAGAATCTACGGTATTCGAGCGGCAAGGGTTTTGTCACAGTCAGTGTGACAAGAGTGTGACAAAGAACCCGGCCACAAAAAACAGAAAGTTCGCCGTCCCTGGCAACATCCTTCCTTGAAGCGTCCAATGTAACATAGGCTCAGCTGTCCGGGTAACGTGTCACAGTGCCGTCACACACGGCGCTTGAGGGGAACTCGATCGAACTGTTACACGGTCACGCTTTGATGCGGCCGGGACTCCGGCTTATAAGGAGTCAGCTCAGTTATTTTGTCACCGTTACGAAAATAATGTGCGTCCCTGTCGACCGCCGCGAGTGCGGATTCGAGCAGCCAATCCCTGACGGGGAGATTCCCGCCTTTTACAGGCTCCAAAGGGCGAGGTTGCGAAGAAGTGCTTCCCTGACGGCCAAGCTTTGTGCTGGAAGCTCGGCCCATCCCTGGCAGGCTGGAAAGCCCGCCCGTTACGCTCCAAAGGGGCAGCGATGTTCAGATTGCCCGTAGAATCAGCGTCTGTCCTTGCCGCTCAACGCATCCCGCCTCGATTAGGGTGTTCAGAATGTGGTTGGTTGTTTCCCTCGATACTCCGCACAGCTGCCCAAGCCTTGTGCGAGTTATCCGGACTGCTCGTCCTTCCTCGGCTACCAGCTTCCGTAGCATCCTTAATATCCGCTCTCGGGCACTCAGTCCGCGCAAGGCGATTCGCTGCAACAGTTCCATCTGCAGCTCCGAAACCGTTTCCACTAATTCAGCATAGACCACTTTCCGTTGATCGTGGGGCAGCCGCGCCAATACCCCTTTAAGCTTCTCCGGCGCAAGCCAAGCCAAGGTGACTGGGCTTGTCGCGGTCGCTGTGAACGGGCAGTGTCCCAATACGATGTTTTCGGCGCCGACGATCCGCCCCGCGCCACGGTGAGTTAGGCTTAGCGACTCCCGGCTTGCAAGGTAATCGACACCGCAAGCGCCAGCCACAATCAAACCGATCTTCGGCTTATCTGGCGTAAAGATCACTTCTCCCCGTTTGAAGCGCTCAATCCGACAGTACGGCAGCAAAACATTAAACGCGCTCATGTCTTTCCCCCTATCCCAAGTCCACGGCTTCGCCGCTCATCAACAGATGTGCCCGCGCCGTGACTTCGACGTCCAAGCAGCAATACAGGCCAATTTCCCCATAGCGACCTTCTTGATGAAGCCGCGGCACATCCGCCCCGCTCACCGCCGTCTTGTGCCGCTCGATGTCCAAGCTCGAAGCCACAACATCCAAACTCACGTAGTAATCGTCGCCGTGCTCAACCGAGAACCGCCGGAACAGCGTCATCGTGTCCGTTACCGGCTGTTCTCCGATCAGGCAGTAGGGCAGTTTCAGCCGATGTCGGACGTAGGCTGCTCGGATCTTCGGCAGGTCGAAATGCTTGATCCCGTGGCCGACGAGGATGGTTTGCTCACCGCTGACGCTGTCCAGCCAATGCTGGAACGCAATCAGCATCTCCCGTTCGAAACCGCACGAAAGCACGGTCCAGTTTGGAATAGTGGTCGGTTCTTGGCTCATCCCGTCGAAGAGAACGGCTTGGGTTTCGGTCCTTGCAGCGACGCACAGGATCGGCGCCGCATCGAGCAAGGCGGACTTCTCCCGGATCTTCGTTTCGGCTTCCCGGCGCCGGGCTTCAATCTTGTCGGTATCTTTGACGTTCGATGGTGGGCGCCAGCGCTCTAACGCCCGTTGTACAGCGTCATCGTCCGCGTTGCCGGTTTCGATATCGAGGCAGACCCACGGGGACTGTATCAAGTTTGTTACAGACTTTAATTCCGTGACATTGTTGACTGCGAACATGGCTACCATCCTTTACGGCGGAACCCGCCGCCCTTGACGCTGTTACCGAACCATCCGGAACCCGAAGACCAGAAGTCCAAAGGCATACCCATAGAATCCAATTGCTGAACCAGACTCATCAATGCTTCGGGACTCGTAGCCACAGTGCCGGGAAAGCTCAGGTAAACCCGCAATTTCCCCTTCGGCGTGTCCAGGCTGATCGGAATCGAAACGCCCGCTATTTCGGTTTGCGGTTTGGGTGCGCTGTTCCAGGTGGAACCGGTTTGAACTTGCCCGAGCAAACCTTGAAGCTGTGCAAGAAGTTCGGAATTGTTTTCGGCCATAAGGATTTCCTCTCGAAAAAGAAGGGGCGGCTTCAAACCGCCCCAAGTGGGGTGGAGGGAATTAACCGTAACGCCGGGCTTGCTCGACTTCAGCTTCGCGCTCTAGCCAAACGATTTCAGCTTGGCGAAGCTCAGTTTCTTGCGGATCGATCAGTTTGCTTTCGACATCGAGGAAGGTTTCCATGGCGTCGAGGAAACGCCGGGCTTCAGCGATGAAGCGCCGCCGATCGAGTATGTTCGGATAGGTGGACAGCGTTGTAATTCCGTCTCGGCAGGTCAGGGCAATGCTACCGTCGCCGAGGTGCATGGTTTGCGAGAAGTTCAAGGTGCTCATAGAATGTCTCCGCTTGAGTACAGAGGGCGAGTGGTGGTGCACCCGCCCTTGGGTTAATTGCTTAAGCTGCTTCGTCGAAGCGGGCGGCTTCGTCCGCTTCGGCTTCCTTTCTAATCGCCAGTTCGACCGCTTGCACCAGCCGCACGCGGGCTTCCGCGAATCGTTCCTGAATGACCGCCTCCAGAATCTCATCGAGTTCTTGTTCGGCTCGCCACGCCGGATAGACCGCAGTAAAAGCGGCTTTAATGCCGTGGTCTTCGAGGTAGTGCTCGAAAGCGGAAGCGGCTTTGTCTTCCACTTCGATATCGGCAATGTGCCGGTCAAGGTCGGCTTGTACAGGGCAGGGGTTTAAAGCTCGCCCAAGGTCAGCAAGTAAGTTCATAAGCTGAGTCTCCGGTTGTAAGTACATAAGGTGTTCGGCTTTCTCCCTGTTTAACGCCCACCGAGCCTAGCCGAGGAAGAAGGGCGAAGTTCGTTGCTGAACTTGACGGCTATTGTAATGGTAATTGACATAATGTCAATCGACATAAGACCCCGGCCATACTTTTCCCTGGGGGCAATGCCGCGCTCAAGATAATGCCGTTCGACAAAATTTTACGATTTAGACTATTCTATGTCGTTTGACATGGATCTAGCAGGAGAGCTTATGGACGATAAATTGATGGAGATCGGTGAGCGGGTTAGAAAAGCTCGGGAGCAAGCCAATCTATCACAGGCACAGCTCGCCGAGCGAGCGGGGGTGGATCAGTCGGTCGTATCGCGACTGGAAAAGGGACAGCGTGCGCCCTCTTGTTTAGCTTTAGCGGCGATTGCAAAGGCGCTTAATGTGCCAACTTCGCTGTTGATCGGCGATATGCCTAGCGAGTAAGGAGTTGCAGGGACTCTATGCAGTTGATTCAGACGGGCGAGCGCCACTGACGCTGTATCCCAAATTGGAACCAGTCGTAGCGTAAATCTCGATGACCAATAACTCTGCCAGGAAAAAGGATCTGATGTGCCGCTGCAGCGGGACGACTACCGGGCAAATCAAGAGACTTGTCGACAAGGGCGTCGATGATTTGGAAGAAATATCGAGAGCGACCGGAGCTTGCTCAGGTTGCGGGGCTTGCGATGTCGATATTCTGGCCTTGGTAGCCGAATATGCTTCGTCGGTATCGGGCGGTACCAGTTAGCCTTGCTCCGAACTTGCCTATGGATAGCATCGATGAGGTTGACGCTGTACAGAGTGACGGCTCATTCGGCGCAATACATGAGCACACTATTCCGCCCTACACGGGCTCCCGGCTACCGAATACGGAGATCTCGCCTGAGCTTATCGAGAAACTCCTCGCTTTCTTTCTGTTCTCTCTTCGCTTTTTCTAAAGCATCCAATGACCTAATATACTGAATTTTGGCGAATTCCGCCTCGGCATCTAAACGTGCTTTCTCTTGTAGCAATCTTTGACGCTCTTGCTCTAGCTTTGTCCGTTCACGTTCTTTTTTGAGTGCCTCAGCCCTATTCTTTGCCTCTAGTTCATTCGGCGTGTAATCTGGATACTCGATAGTTTTTTCAAGCTGATACGTCCCGCCAGGGTTATGCTGGCTATATCGAATATTCCCCTCGGCATCAACCCATTTATACATTTCTCCAGCTTGGACCATAGAAGTAAAAATCAGCGGTAAGAGCCATCGTGTATCCATTAGTCCCTCTAGCTGTCAGTTGAGGCAACGCGCCGCGATAACAAGGTAATGCCAGTAAGTATCAAAATAACGCTGCCCGGTTCTGGAACTGAATACACCAATAGGGAATTGATGTACCCGCTGTACACAGCCGTTGAAGGCTGTACAGGATTGCCTAAGAAGCTCCGCTGGAAGAGAAAAGCAGCATTGCCGGACTGTTGAGTGCCGCTTACGATATCAGAGTATCGTAGCGATAAAAGATCATAGGTGTCACTCGTGATTATGCCTGGTTTGAGTTCAAGTGAAACCTGAAACACATCGGACACACCATTGACGATGCTGTTGAAGTAGAAGCCAATTACATTGTAGTCGGTATCTACATGAAACAAGCTGTAATTTAAATGAGTAGGCCCGTGCCATACCGGACCGAATTGATATTCGCGGACAGCCAAAGGAAAGAACCCCAGTGATGCATCGTCCAGACGCTGATCCGGAATCGACACGTCCACAACGACGTAACCAGAAAACTGGTCGCCGTGTTTGAACCCAAGGTCATCGCTGGCGCCATTAAATGTAGAAACGCCGCCGTAGTCTGTTCCTCCAAAGTCAATGCGAACAAACGAGGCCAAAGATGTGGTACTGAGTAAGCAAAGTAAGAGAGCAGAAAGAAATTTTTTCATGTTTTATTTGTTCTTATAGGCCTGAACACACAACCCCTCTGACGCTGTCAATGTTCCTGCACTGTTTGCAAACTGCCACGGGAGAGGATCGCGGAGAGAAATAGTACCGGATTCAAATTCCGATCGACGTGTTTAGCATCCATTTTGTTGAGTAACGAGACAACGGCATCGAGTGTGCCTTTCGCGGCGCTCCCGTGCCAAACTGGCCCATCCATCAAAGCAAATAGTAGGCCGATTGATCGTGGCCCTAATAAATCAATAAGTTATAAATGACTAATGGGGCGATAACGAGAAAGTGTAAAGCCTTATTTACAGTAGGCACTGGGCGAACAGTGTCAGTGCCCAAGCTGTTGACGCTGTCTTCCGGATGCGTGACTAGTCGAACAGCGCCAATCCCCTTGACGCTGGAACCTGCAAGCGCAGCTTACGGGCGGTCCGATTGGCCGAGGGATTAGAGCCCAGCGTTCCCAACACGGTTGTTTTCCTGGTAGTGCTTCAATAGCTCCTCATTGCCAGAAAGTACCTCCAGCATCATTTGGATCATTAAGAGCGGGCCGGGAACAATGCTGTCCTCATCGATCTCCTTTCCATCGAAGTCGGGATTGATGGGGATCTCGAAATTTACCACCCACCAGACTTCGATCTTTCTGAGTAGAACTACCAACTCTTCGAAGCGGTCTTTGATTTGGAAGTCGGCGCCGCCGAGGACGAGCGAAGGCAATTCGTGAGCAAGGGAGTTTCTGGTGCTCTTGAGGCGCTCGAACTTTTGAATGTCGGTTTGATCGATGACGTTATTCTCGATCAACCAGTCGAGGGAGGCGTACAAGGGACTCTTGTTCCGGGAAAGAACGGCTGTCTCGTATTTTTCGTCCACGATCTCGCCATCTGTGTCGAAGCTGACCATATAGAACGAGCGCAGACGACCAACAATCGATTCTTTCAGGAGTTCGTAGGCCGTAACGTAAAGCGATGCGGAGACCAACCGTTCGTGCATCACGGCAGGCGTAAGCAGTTGTTCCCATTGCGCGGCGACGGACATAGGGCTCTGACGCTGTAATTTATGTCACAGCGACATAATCATAGGTTACGGGTTTAAAATTTAAGCTTGGGTCTCTTTCGACCCTAGTTCATCGGGGTGATAGGCTACCACTGGTATTTTCACTGTCTTTGTAGATACTCGGATTTTGACAGTGTGTTTCTTAGTGCCTGCCTCGGATTCCGCCGATGTATTTACCGTTGGCTCCGCTTCCGATGCGATCGGCTCCACAGGACGGCCGACATCGCCAACTTCTATTCTGTATCGGCGACACAACTCCCGCAGGATCCGGGTGATGCTGTTTTTTGTCACAGTGGCATCGACCGTCTGATCAGCTTTAGCCAGCCGAATGAACTCCTCTCGAAGCCGTTCCGCCAGCACCGCAGTGCTGGCCTGTGATTCCTGGCCGATCGCTTCGATCAATTCCCGCTTCCGCCGCTGACGGTACAGAAAAGTTCGGTCACGGCCGGACATGGGGGCATCGCCTTTCGGTTTACGACCACGTTTTTGGGTTGCGGATTCCATGAGTTGTCCTTTTGTTACAGTAACAATTTAATAATGCGTTACCGTGACGATAATTCGCAAGCGCTTATGTCGATCCCGGGCAGCGTCAGTGACGCTGTCCTTTGTAAAAGTCGACCTCCTACAAGCCCCGTAGCGCCACGCAAACGGGGGGAAGGTAGGCCAATAGCGTCCCCCCGTTCGGGACGGCCGAACAGCGCCAGCGAGGGGAGCGCTGGCGCTGAGGGTATCAGGATTGCGCCTGCAGCTTTCGAATTTTGATCCCCAAAATCTGATCCGCCAGCTTTCCCGGCTTGAGGGGGAGGTCCGGCTCACGTTGCAGGGCAGCGAATAGTTTGTGCTGCTCCGGAGTGAGGCGGCATCTTACAGCCTGCATCAGGTCATCGAGCGCGAGTTTTGTGTCTGAGCACCACACAGCGTGCAACCAGTAAAAGGCGCTTATCAGGTCTCCGGATCGTACGGCCCGTGCAATCGCCCTACAACAACTACGAAAGTTGCGGGGCATCCACTTGGACGCCTTGGCATGGGTGCCCAAATCGGACAGCAGATCGGCTAAATATAGGTCGGTCATGATTCGTCCTCCTTGACGAAGTGGTTAAGAAATCAGGGATGTGGATCGGTCGGCGGCTCGACGGGCAGATCGATAACGGTGGCGCTGGCGCTGTTGGGTTTCACAACCGATTGAGCGCTTAGCCGTTCGGCCAATCTTAGAGTGAATTGTGCGGCCCGAAGGCGTCGGTCTGGGTCGTTTTTGCTGTCCAGAGCCCTTTCCAGGGTGTCTAGCGCTTGGTCGATTAGTGTAGGGAGGCGCTGAAGCAGGCGCTGTTCGGATTCCGACCGGAGCCTTTCAAGTTCTTGCCGAGCTTCTGGCTTGGACATGAATCGGCAGACTGTAACAGGATGCATCCCGATCTCACGGCTGGCTTGCCGTTGGCTGGCGCCCTCGGCCAGCTTGAGGAGAAGGCGCTCTTGCTTAGGAGAAAACACGTTAACTTTCATTAGCTTAGCTCTAAGATTTCCGGGCCAAAAGCCAAGCCTCGATATCCGAGCGCAGCCACCCAATCGAGCGGCGGCCGATCCGCAACGGGGCAGGGAAACGACTATCCTTGATATCGCGGCGAATGCTGGATTCGCTGCGTTGTACGAGTGTGCGTACGGCGGGGAGTTTTAGGACTTCCATCGGGGCAACCTCCTGTCGCAAAAATGTTACATCCTTTACGCGAACTCTATCAGGGCCTCCATGAGGTGTAAAGAGCAGCCACAAACTTTCTTATCTAAATTTGCAGGTCTACCTGTAAACGGATGTGGGGGTCGAGGGGAGTCAGGTGGGAGTCAGGAAAATGTGTGACTCCCACTCTGAAAGCCTTATATGGTGCGGGTATGAGCCGAATGTGGGAGTGAGGGGAGTCATTTTTCTATACCAGCCTATTAAAATAATTTTTTATAAAAGAAAAATAATAAAGAGAGTAGAAAAACACCTCCCAGGACTCCCCTGACTCCCATTTCAGACCCATGGCATTGATATTTAAAACAAATGTTGTGGGAGTCAGAAAATGACTGACTCCCACGTCCCCCACCCTAACTCCCACCCTCGGCCACTACATTCCACCGAACTGCATGGTGCAGCACGCCATCTCGTTCGAATTTCAGCCCGTTAACGATTCGCCCCCGGTAAGCCCGCAAAAACTCACCGAGCCGGCGCGAGTTAATCACTCCCCGTGAATCGCCCGCAATCTCTCGCATAACATCGCCCAGCAGTGTCTGGTTCGGAGGAAGGTTTAACCCTCCGCAGTCTTTTACAGCCTGCCCCGTGGTAGCGCTCTTTTCACCGTACACACCGCGCCAAGCCACCAGCAGTCCGCCCAGAAGCTGCAACGTTGGATCCTCATCTCGACTTTCTTTCATTGTGTCGCAAGGATCTGCTAACCCTACCCACACCAGCGCGGCGCGTACTCGCCGAGACCAATCGCCGAACGAACCCAAAGGCGTCAACCCACATTGAGGCACCCCCGCAACGTGGTGAGCTGCCAAAATCGTTAAACAATGCCTGATCAGTTCACCTCGCCTCTCCCGGCAGTCCTGCACGAAATCGCGATCGAAACAGCGCAGTTCCGGCCGCTCACATCGTGCATCAAGTCTAACAAGCGTACTGCGGCGGGTAAGATCGCCGCCCGGCCGAATGTTGTTTCCCGTCGCCAACATCAGAACGCTCGTCGGCAGATTTCCCATGGCGTTGCCTCCCAAAACCCGCGCAGAGAAACGCGGGAGAGTCAGCGCCTGGCACAATACCGCGCTTTCAAATCGCTCACCCGCCGGGATGTTGTCAAACAGAATCACCTCGCGGCCTTCTCGGAAGACCGACAGCAGCATTTTCCTCATTTCATCTTCGTCGTCCGGGTACGGAATTCCGGACGTTTCCTGCCCCGTCACGATTTGCAGCACTCCCGCGGGAAGTTCCGTCTTCCCGGTCCCCGGCGTGGTTGCCGTGATAGTTGTCATCGGCGCGCACCTCAGCGTCGGCCGAATCACCCCTGTAATCAACATCGCCAAGAGTGCACTCTGGTCGCACTCTTCCACATAAGGGAAGGAAGAGACGAGGCCCACCAGTACATCCCGGCTGCGTTCGGCATCCTGCTTCGTAGGTGCGCGTGGAATCGGAGGAAAATGGATTCCCCTGAAATCCAAGAACAAGCCAGACTCTCTGTCGTAGCCTTCCTGATCCAGAATTCGACCGTCCTCCAGTTGGATCGGATGGGAGACAACAGCCTTGAGATACGGTAAATCGGCAACATCCAGAAAGGCATCCAGGACCCGGTCGGGAAACTCCCCGGTAACCCACTTTCCGGGACCGTTCTTTTCTGGCTTGCATTTCTTGGCCACTGCCAGATACGCTACGGCATGAGCCAGAGCCGGCTTTGTCACTACGGTGAGTGGGCCTTCTCCGTCTTGTGTCCTATTGGCGCGATCAACTTTAACCACATCGCCCCGGCGATAGAGGTACGGCGTATTCTCGGCTCCCAACACCGTCTGCAGCGCAGAGACGGTTTTATGCAGTTCGCCGGTGTGGACTTGAATTTCCGTTCGTTCGACAAAGTAATTCACGCCCCCGGCATCAAAACTGTGAATGACAATCCGCCCGTCGTTGACGTACAACCTTGCCCTCCAGCGCGTTTCACTGTCCGGTTCCCACGGATCCAACATATCGGACCCGTCAAATTTCATGGGATCACGAAGCACGTCCGCTGCCGTAACAGTTTCGTGTTCCCGGAAGCGCAACGGAAACGCCCCGGTCAAGCTGCGCCTTTCACTATAGGCTCGCTCGATAGTCTCTTCGGCCTGCCGCTCGGGAACACCTCGGTCTATTAACTCCCGCTTCCGACGCTCTTTAAACTTGCGTCCCAATGCTTCGGCTTCCGGACGTGCCTTTTCCTTCGCAGCCTCAACAAGCTCCAGGTACCGCGCTTCTTCGCCTTCGGTCAGGTCGGCAATCAATGCTGTATCCAGCGCCATCCCCAGCCGATGCTCCGGATCGCACCGATACTGCCGCAATCCCTCACCCAAAACCGGCCTCGCGCAAAAGTCCAACCTCTCCGGACTACTCACTGCGGCATCAATCAGCGTCCGTTCCAACATCGCCCCCACCTTCGAGACATCGATCCTGCCATACCCGGCCAGCACCAGCCGTTTGAACAAAGCCTTGGTCGCTCTCGGGATGTCAGTGCCCGACTTCACCCTTATATAAAGGTGCAGTCCACCCGCATCGATCGCCGGTTTTTGCACTTTCCTTATGCAAGGTTCGCCGGTTTCGTCCGTAGTCTCCACGGTGTCAAAGTCGTCCTCGACGGGATCGATTCGGTAAATACCCGAAGACGTGCTCGCCGTGATGATCATTTCAACCCTGTCAAAGCCTGGAATAACAGACCCAAGGATACGGAGCAGCCCTTCGCGGCTGAGGCTGTCGCCGTCTTTTGATGGGTCATAATCGATGAGCCATTCAGCTTCACCGTCAGGGTATCGAAAGAGTCCCTTGATTCTCGGGATCGTTCCCGGATACTTGGCCAAAAGGCTGCGCGAGGCAATTTGCGCCCGCCCGCGGTCACAAATACCCTGACCAATCGCCACATTGACCGGCGCTGACGAATCGTTCGCCGCCAACAGAAATTGATGAAAACCTTGAAAATCGGTCGTTACGGTCTCGGCCTCACCAAGCGCCATGAAACATGGACTTGCGTCCTTGACGATATCGCCGCCGTCGTCCCGATAGATCGACTTGGTTAGCTGGCCGTCGTCTTTTCTAAAAATGGTGTATGAAACAGACATGCTGCCCCCAATAGTTGAAGTTGCGGGCCGCAATGGACAAAAGGCGGGATTTTGCTAAGATATCAACAGCTTGCGACGATATCCCCGCCCCGCAGTCCTTTGCGGGGTTTTTCTTTTTTAGCGGTTACTTAGCTGGACTGCCGCGACAACACGAACGACTCAACGTCGCTCAGCAACCATCCACTCGCCCGTAGCGACAAGCGAACAGGCCGCGGAAACTCTCCTCGACGAATCAGTCTATAGATCGTGGGTTTACTTAGACCGGTGAGTCGGCAGACATTACCGATTCGGCACATTTGGACTTGGGAAAACTTCGAACCGGCCGGTTCGCTTTGGCGATGGTTTGGCATACTCCATTCTCCGTAGATGTCACAACCTCGTGACATCGGTAAGTCTACGTACAGGATTTTGCAGGGTCAAGGATTTTCTTTTAGGATCATGCGGATAGCGCCGAACTCCTTAGTAAACCTTGCCGTTGGACGCTTAATCAGAACCTCTCTCCAACTGCGTCAACTCTATCCCAACTTCTCCCGAATGTTCTCCGGCCTCAGGTGCGTGTACCGCCCTAGCATGTCCAAACTCCGGTGTCCCGTAATCGCAGATACCTCCACGGTGCTCAAGCCTTTCTCAATCAATCGGCTTGTCGCCTCGTGCCGAAGATCGTGAAAGTGCAGGTTCCTAATGCCCGCCCTTATATCTCGATTCTGTTCTCTACAAGAGTCAGAATCCCCGACTGATCATCGGGAGGAAGAGGGAGAAGTCGCTTCCGCCCTGAGGCTTCGAGCCTGTGCCGTAGATAGAACTCTCCCTCCTCC
>Ga0196971_1000714_pt1 | contig 20573 bp, 21 predicted proteins | sample S1v_1013CmetaG_FD_148660 | JGI IMG/M metagenome (GOLD analysis project Ga0196971, IMG submission 148660) | Soil microbial communities from Anza Borrego desert, Southern California, United States - S1+v_10-13C | ecosystem: Environmental > Terrestrial > Soil > Desert | place: USA: California...
GCACGCCATAGCGGAAACGGCGCGCTTTTTCGTCATCGACGCCATAGCGTTCGCGGCCGATCTCGTCCCACAATTGTACGAACGCCCGCATCTTGCAGAGTTCGGTGACGAAGCGCAGGCCGGCGTTGACGAAGAACGAGATGCGGCTGAAGACGAGCGCGAAACGTTCCGGCGCCACTTCGCCGCGCGCTTTCACTTCGTCCAGCACAGCGATGGCGGCGGCGAGCGCGAAGGCCAGTTCTTGCTCCGGTGTCGCGCCGGCTTCCTGCAAATGATACGAGCAGACGTTCATCGGATTCCATTTGGGAATCGCGTCGAGGCTCCAGGCGATGGTGTCCGCGGTGAGCTTCAGAGATGGCGCCGGCGGGAAGATGTAAGTCCCGCGCGAGAGATATTCCTTGAGGATATCGTTCTGCGTGGTGCCTGTGAGTTTGCGTGGATCGGCGCCTTGTTCTTCGGCGAGCGATACATAGAGCGCGAGCAGCCAAGCCGCCGGCGCATTGATCGTCATCGACGTGTTCATTTGTTCGAGTGGAATGCCGTCAAACAGCGCGCGCATGTCGCCGAGATGGCCGACCGGCACGCCGACCTTGCCGACTTCGCCACGGGCGAGGATGTGGTCGCTGTCGTAGCCGGTCTGGGTCGGCAGATCGAAGGCGACGGAGAGCCCGGTTTGGCCCTTGGCCAGATTGGCGCGGTAGAGCTTGTTAGACTCGACCGGGCTCGAATGGCCGGCATAGGTGCGGAAGATCCAGGGCGGGTCGGGGGCGTGCTGGAAGCTCACTTCTACTCCGTGGCGAACGCGGGCGCGCGCATCTCGTTGATGCAAGTGGTGTCGAGCGAAGCGGGATCGGCGCTGTCGAGGAAGGCGAGGACGAGTGGGTCGAAGCATGTATCGACGCCGGACATGCCGTCGATGACATGCCCGCTGCCAGGAACGATGACGTGGCGCGCGTTGGCGAAGCCTTGAATGGCCGCGTCGGCCCATTGCGATGGCGTCGCCGGATCGAACTCGCCGGACAGCATTAGTATGGGCGTCTGCGCGCCGGCTGGCGGCTCCGGCGGCGTTTGCGGCGTCACCGGCCAATGCGCGCAAGCCGCTTGCTGGCGGCGCAGCCGATAGTCGCCGAACGCCGTCTCGCGCGCAGCTTCGCGCGCGGCATCCACATCGAAACGGGCGAAGCTCTCGGCGCAGGTGATGGAGAGGTAGAGCCCGTCTGCGAATACGCGCTGCGGGCCAATGGGCGCCGCTTCCAGCGCGGAGAAATCGCCCGCGGCGGCGCGTCCGAGCGTGCGGGGCAAAGTGCGCGCCGCTGCAGGCGCATACATTTGTGTGCGCAGCCATTCGGCGAAAATTTCGCCGCGTTCGCCGCCGAGGGTCTCCCGGGCCGTGGCGAAATCGGCCTCAGGATCAGGAAATGCGTCTCGGCATGCAGGATCCGCGGCGCAAGCGCCAAGCACGCCGCGCAACCCGCCTTCGGCGGCTTGCGCATGCAAACGCGGCGGCATTGCTTCCGCAGGTGCGACGCCCATCAACACGGCGGCGCGAACCCGTTCCGGATGGAGCGCGATGTACGATTGGGCGAGCGTTGTGCCGTACGACAGTGCGAAAATGGAGATGCGCTCATGGCCTAAAGCTGCGCGCACCTGGTCCAGATCGCGAGCGCTGTTGGCGGTGGTGTACTGGCTCAGATCAGCGCGCGCGCTGAGTTCAGCGGCGCAGCGCGCAACAAGCTCCGGCGGGTAGAGCGGCGCCCAAGCATCGGCGGCCTCATGGGCCTCGATCTCTGGACAGCGGAGCGGATTGGAGCCGCCGGTTCCGCGCTGATCGACGATGACGATGTCGCGCGTTTGGAGATAAGCGGCGCCGAATTGAAGGTAGAAGCCGGCAATGTCGGTCGCCGCGAATCCTGGACCGCCGTCGAGATCGAACTGAGCGTCGTGCGCGCCGTTGTCGGTTCGCGCTGGCAGGACGATCACATTGAGGGCGAGGCTCCTGCCGTCGCGGTCGGTATAGTTTTCAGGAACCTGCACTATGCCGCAGCGGGCGCCGGCGGCGCTGAGTTCGCCGGCGCAGGCGCGCGTTTCGAATGTTGGCCGCGGCGATGGACTGGTCGCGCACGCGGCCGCCAAGGCAAGCAACAACGGACCAAGCGCTCCCCAAACGATAGCGGACAAGCCGGAGCGGCCGAACAGGCAGAGGCGGTTCATGACGCTACCGAACAGCTTTTCATGCTGCACCGCAAGATGGAGGTCCTTGGGTCGGGCGGAAAGCAGGCTCAGTTGACCCGCCACGCCACAGCGAATGGCCCTTTGGGGGCGGCTCAACCATGCAAATCGCGCTTACGTTGCGGCCGGCATTGACCGGGAACAGATTGCTGGCATTGTGCATTGCAGCATAAATCACGAGGGCGCCATGGCTCAGGCAAACCTGAAGTCCGTGAAGGACATCTACGACATCGGCGAAATCCCACCGCCGCATCACGTACCGAAAATGATGTGGGCGTGGGCGATCCGGAAGGAGCGCCATGGCCGGCCACTGAAGGCCATGCAGCTGGAGCAGGTGCCGGTGCCAGAGGTCGGCGAGGACGAGGCGCTGGTGCTCGTGATGGCGGCGGGCGTGAATTATAACGGCATCTGGGCCGGGCTCGGCGAGCCGATTTCGCCGCTCGATGTTCATAAGCAGCCTTATCACGTCGCTGGCTCCGACGCGTCGGGTATCGTCTGGGCCGTGGGCTCGAAGGTGAAGCGCTGGAAGCCGGGCGACGAAGTCGTCATCCACTGCAATCAGGACGATGGCGACGACGAAGAATGCAATGGCGGCGACCCGATGTTTTCGACGTCGCAGCGCATCTGGGGTTACGAGACGACGGACGGCTCGTTCGCCCAATTCTGCAAAGTGCAGGCGCGCCAGATGATGCCGCGGCCGAAGCACCTCACTTGGGAAGAGAGCGCTTGTTATACGCTGACGCTGGCGACGGCGTACCGCATGCTGTTCGGTTGGCGTCCGAACGTGCTGCGGCCGGGGCAGAACGTGCTGGTGTGGGGCGCATCAGGCGGGCTCGGCGTGTTTGCGACGCAGCTTTGCGCGGTGAGCGGCGCGCACGCGATCGGCGTCGTCTCCGACGAGAGCAAGAAGGATTATGTGCTCTCGATGGGCGCGAAGGCGGTGCTGAACCGCAAGGACTTCAATTGCTGGGGCCAGCTGCCGAAGGTGAATGGGCCAGAGTTCGGCGACTACATGAAAGAGAGCCGCAAGTTCGGCAAAGCGATCTGGGAAATCACTGGCGGCAAGGATGTCGATATCGTGTTCGAACATCCGGGAGAGTCCACGTTCCCGGTGTCGGTGCTGGTGTGCAAACGCGGCGGCATGGTGGTGATCTGCGCCGGCACGACCGGCTATAACCTCACCATGGACGCGCGCTTCCTGTGGATGCGCCAGAAGCGCGTCCAAGGCTCGCACTTCGCGCACCTTTATCACGCGGCCCAGGCCAACCAGCTCGTCATCGACCGCCGCATCGATCCGGCCATGTCGGAAGTGCTGCCTTGGGACAAAATCCCCGATGCGCACGAAAAGATGCTCGATAACAAACACGCGCCGGGCAACATGGCCGTGCTTGTAAACGCACAGCGAAGCGGGCTGAGGACGTGGGAAGATGTGCTGGAGAACAGCAAGGCGGGCTAGTCGCACGCAAATACTTACATCTCTCGCCAGCGCTGCGGCGTAGGCGGTAGATCTCGATTGCGCTGGCTCAAAAAGATGCGCGCCGGGAGGGCCTAGCCTTATGGAGCAAGGAGTGCGCCATGCTGAGCCCATCTCAACGCGAGCAATTCATCGCCATTCTCGACGCCGCCGCTGATCTCACCATCGCCACCGTACGCGAAGACGGCTATCCGCAGGCCACCACGGTCAGCTTCGTCCATGACGGGCCGGCGATCTATTTCGGCACGTGGAGCAAATCGCAGAAGGCGCAGAACATCGCGCGCTGCGACAAGGTCTCGATCACGGTGGATCCGCCGTACGCCGATTGGAGTCACATCAAAGGCGTGTCGCTCGGCGGCCGGGCGCGGTTAGTCACGGAGCCTGGGGAGCTGGCGAAGGTTGGCCAGCTGATGTTCAGCAAATTTCCGCAGCTCGCCGACGCGCTGAAGGCCGTCGATGACAGCGAGATGGCGATCTTTCGGATCGATACGGAAGTCGTATCGATGCTCGATTATGCGAAGGGTTTCGGCCACACTGAACTGGCGCACATTCAGTAGCCGCACACAAAGCGCCCCGCGCTTTGGGACGCGGGGCGAAGCAGTGTGAGGCAGGAACGCGCGTTACGGCGTCGGCGCCGGCGTGGTCGTGGTGGTTACGCCGGTTTCGCCGATCGTGATGGTCGTGGTCGCGCCTTCGCGGGTGCCGGTGGCGCTCCAGGTGCCGTCCGGATTTTGCATCAGGCCGGTGATGTTGGTGTAGCCGGCGGTCTCGGCGCGGGTGCGGGCGTCGGATTCCGTGATCACGACCACGGGCGTGGGGGCCGGCGCGGGCGTGGTGATTTCGGTGGTCGTGTCGGCCGGCGGCGTTTCGGTGGTGGTTTCCTGGCTGCAGGCGGCCAAGGCGGCGACGGCCGCGACAGCGATCAAAATACGCATGGAGGCGCTCCTTCGTTGAACGGACCCGAAACCGCGCAGCGGCGGTATCGTTCCGCCGCGAGCTATGCTTTTGCGCGCCAGGAACCTGCGCTGACGGGGGTTCCTAGTTCAAAGCTTCCGCGCCGTGCATCACGACGGCGCGAATTTTCCATTCTCCCGCCGACGTTTGCCGCAACGTGTAGGTCGAACATTCGCCGCCAAGCTCGTTGCCCTCGTCATCGAGCCAGGGCCAGCGTACGCGCACCATGACGACTTTGTCGGTGATCTCGTCGAGCCGGATGACGTCGGGACGGGTGTCGGTGACACCGGCGGAATTGTAGTGCTCGCGGGCGCCGGCGAACATTTCTAAGAGATCGTCACGTTCGTTGACGGCGTGCACGGCGTCATCGGAGATGACGAGGGCTGGCGTCTCCCACATCTGGGCGATGGCGTCAGTCGCGCCCTCGGTCAGCGAGAGCGCGAACATTTCGAGAAATTCAACGACGCCAAGATCGTCTTCCGCCTCGGTCTGGGGCAGGGCGGTCTCAAGTTCGGGTTGATCGGCTGTCCGCGACATAATCCCTCCGTAAGCGAGTCCAACACGCGAACTGGAACCGCGTTCCGCGCCGAGATTGACGTTCGTCGCGGGAAAGCTTCCAATCGGGCGAGGAGGCGGGGATTTAATGGTTCGACTTATTCTGGCGGCGCTTGGCGCTTTGGTGCTGGCGCTCGTCGGCTTCGTTGGTTTTCGGACGTTTTCCTTCACTGCGCCGGCGCCGCTCGCCGCTGTGGAGATCGCCGACGCGTCCGCGCTCGCCATCGATGCGGCCGCGGCGGCTGAGCGGCTCGGAGAGGCGATCCGCTTCCGTACGGTTTCGCTCGTCAGCGCGGACGAGGACCGCGCGCCGTTCGAGCAATTTCACGCTTGGCTGCAGCAACGCTATCCGGCGTTTCACGCCGCCGCGCAGCGCGAAATGATCGGCGAGCTCTCGCTGCTTTACACTTGGCAGGGCAGCGATCCGGCACAGCCGCCGATTATTCTTCTGGCGCATCAGGATGTTGTGCCCGTGCCGGAGGACACGCGGCAGAATTGGACGGTCGATCCGTTTGCCGGTCTGGTGCGCGATGACGCGGTATGGGGGCGCGGCGCAATCGATGACAAAGGCTCGCTCGTCGCCTTGATGGAAGCGGCGGAGCATTTGGCGCAGCAAGGCCGGCGTCCGGTGCGGACGATCATTTTCGCCTTCGGGCACGACGAAGAATTGGGCGGCGATCACGGCGCGGTGCTGATGGCGCGGGTTTTGGCCGATCGCGGCGTGCGCGCATGGTTCGTGCTGGACGAGGGCATGGCCGCGCTCGACCGGCATCCGCTGACCGGCGGGCCGGCGGCGATGATCGGCATTTCCGAGCGGGGTTCGGGCACGCTACGTGTGCACGCGGTGGGGCAGCCTGGGCATTCGTCGATGCCGCCGAGCGAAACGGCGGTTTCGCTGGTGGCCGAGGCCGTCGATCGCATTCATGCCATGCCGGTCGAGCGCAAGCTCGAGGGCGGGCCTGCGCTCGGCATGATGCGGGCTCTGGCGCCGGAGCTCAGCTTCACCAACCGGATGGCGGTGTCGAACGAATGGCTGTTCGGGCCCCTGTTGCGTCAGCGCATGGCCGGCAATCCGGCGGCGCAGGCGCTGCTGGGCACGACGATTGCGCCGACCATGATCGATGGCGGCGTGCGGCCCAACGTGCTGCCGGGTGAAGCGACGGCGATGATCAATTTCCGCATCCATCCGCGCGATGACGCGCCTGGTTTGCTGCGGCAAGCACGGCAGACAGTGACCGACCTTGACGGTGTCAGCATCGATTGGGCCGAGCCGCCGCGCGAAGCGTCGGGCATTTCGAGCACGACGTCGTCGAGCTACGCTCTGCTGGCCGGGCTCTCGCGCGAAATCCTGCCCGATGCGCCCGTTGCGCCGGGCCTCGTGCTGGCGGGGACGGATTCGCGGCACTATGCCGGCGTCGCGGAGAACGTGTACCGCTATCAGCCGATCATGCTGACGGCGGAAGATCTGGAAATGCCGCACGGGCTCAATGAACGGATATCGGTCGCCAATCTGGATCGCATGATCCGGTTCTATGTCGGGCTGATGGAAGCAGGAGCGATGCAATGATGAGATTTATGCTCGCCGCGTGCGCTATTGCGCTGTGCGCCTGCACACCCGCGCAGGAGGCCAGAGAGGAGTCGCCGGTGACGAACGCTTCCGTGCCGGCGCCGACGCCGCAAGATGTGACGACGCGCATCACCGCTGCGCAGAACGGGCAGACGGTCCAGGTGGCCGTTGGCCAGCGCTTCGCGGTCGAACTCGTGGGCATGCCGACGGCGGGTTATGTCTGGGCGGCGTCGACAACGCCCGCCTTCGTCCAGCCGGCTGGAGAAGCGAGCGGCAATACCAGCGCGGCGCAGAGCCAGCCGGGCTATGCCGGCGGCAATCATTGGGAAGTGCTGATGTTTACCGCGACCACGGCCGGGACCGGCGAGTTGGTGCTTGAACAGCGCCGCCCGTGGGAAACGAGTGAGCCGGCGAATGCGACGTTCCGCGTGACGATCGTGGCGCGGTGAGTACGGAGCGCGGGCGCTCCGTATGATCTTCCTTGCGCAGATGCTGCTCTACTTTCTGGCGCTGGCCGGCGTGATCGCCGGCTCGCTGGGGGCGATTTATTTTGCTGGCGGGGCGATGAATAGGGCGCGGCCACTGGAATTGCGCAGGCGGCGCTGGACGCTGGCGGCGCTTTCCGTCTGCGGCATTGTTGCTTCCGCTGCGCTGGGCTTTGTCGCCATCCCCGCCTTGCTGTATCTCGCCTCCCCATGAGCGACCTTCTGCGCGACCTCTGGTATTTCGCTGCGACCTCGCGCGAGTTGAAGCGCGGAGCGATGTTCCGCCGCGAGATTTTGGGCGAGCCTGTCGTGCTGGGGCGCGACGAGGAGGGGCGCGCGTTCGCGCTGCGCGACATTTGCCCTCATCGCGCTGTGCCGCTCTCCGCCGGCGGCATTAAGTCGACCAACGGCGTGCAAACGGTCGAGTGCCCGTATCATGGCTGGCGCTTCGGCACGCAGGACGGAATCTGCAAGCAAATTCCGTCGCTGGTGGAAGGTCAGCCGTATGAAGCGAGCCGCATCCGCGTGCGCCGCTTTCCGACGTACGAAGCAAACGGCATCGTGCTGGTGTTCGTGTCATCCGATCCGCGGTTCAGCGGCGAGCCGCCGCCGGCGCCGGAATTCGGGCTCGGCGATCTCACCGATCCGAAATTCGTCATCCACCGCATCTTCGCGGCGACGATGGACAATGCCGTTGTCGGGCTGATGGACCCCGCGCACGTGCCGTACGTGCATAATCAATGGTGGTGGCGCCCGCCTAGCGCGGGGCGCAAGCTGAAGCAAAAGCTGTTCGTGCCGCGCGAGCGCGGCTGGGCGATCGAACGCCACGCGCCCAGCGGCAATTCGCTCGCCTATCGCATGCTGTTCGGCGGGCAGGTGACGACAGAGATTTCGTTCATGCTGCCGGGCTTCCGCTGGGAAGTGGTCGATAATCCGAAATCACGCCTGTTCACGCTGACGTGCCTCACGCCGGAAAACGAAAACTCCACGCGCATCACGCAGGTGACGTACTGGAAAAACGCGCCGCTGCTCGACGCGCTGAAGCCGATCCTGATTCCGGCGGGCCGTGAATTCCTGGATCAGGACGGCCGCATGGTCGACCTGCAGAACTCGGGGCTCGCCTATGCGCCGTCCATGCTCTGGATCGACGACATCGACGTGCAGGCGAAGTGGTATCTGAAGCTCAAGCGCGAATGGACGCGCAGCCGCGAAGAGAACCGCGACTTCGTCAATCCGATCGAGCCGACGACGTTGAAGTGGATGAGTTGAATTGGCGCGGGTGGGATGATGACGAACGTTCAGCAAGAAGAAGCGGGGTCACGGAGGATTCGGCCTTGGATTGCGGCATTGCTGTCGCTTCTGGGTTGGGGGCTTGGCTTTTTCTATGCGCGTCAGACGCGTGCTGCCCTTGTCTGGGCGTTGGCGAGCGTGCTGATTGGCTGGGCGACAGCCGCAGGCCTTGTCGCCTATCTGCTTACGGCGCGCAGTATCCCGACCTTCATGGCTGGTCCGCATTCTGTGTGGATCGTCGTCGCTTTGGCGATGCTGCCTTCAATAATCGTTGCGCTCATTGCTTGGGGGATGGCCGCTCGTCACCAACGTGTGAAACGCGGATCGCCCGTTCGTTTGCTTGGCTATCTGGCGATTTGGTTGATACCGGCGCTGGTGACCGAGGTTTCCGCGATGAGTTATCGCTCCTTTTATCAACAGCCGTTTCGAATTCCCTCGGGCAACATGGAACCGACCCTTACGCCCGGTGACTACGTGATCGTTAGTAAGGCAAGCTACGGCTACGGTCCCTACTCGACAGCACCATACATCGGCCTGCTGCAGCGCGATCCGGAGGATGCGCGTGCGCCGCAGCGTGGCGATATCGCCGTTTTTCGACCTGTGTCGGAGCCCGAGCGTGATTTCGTTAAGCGGGTGGTCGGATTACCTGGCGATCGCATTCAGATGATCGGCGGTGTGCTCCACATAGACGGGCAGCCCGTGCAGCTTGAACCGCTTGGAGCCGTCTCAACAGAGAGAGGGGAGGCTTCAAGCTTTCGCGAGACGTTGCCGAACGGGGTTAGCTACACAGTGCTGGATCTCGGCACGTCAGAACTGGACAACACCCGTGAGTTCGTCGTCCCGGATGGACATTACTTCGTGATGGGTGACAACCGCGACAACTCGGCCGACAGCCGCGTTGCAGACTACGTTGGGTATGTGCCGCTAGAGAACTTCGTGGGGCGCGTTGACCATATCATTGAAGGGCCGACGACGTCGGCGGAGTGATCTTCCCGTCACTGTGCCGGCAACAACACAACCGAGATCACGACTTCCCGCGGGTTGGCTTCATCGCCCGGCATGTCCTCTTGCAGCACGAGCGTCGCTTGCGTTTCCTGGGCGACGCTGAACTGAAGTTCGGCGACGTAGGGCACGGGCGCTTCGGTCATCCATTCGCTCTGCGCCAGCGCGGGCGCCTCAGCCAGGAGTTCGCCGTTCGCGCCGCGCAGCTGAGCGGGGAATTGAGCTTCGAAATACCAATCGCCGGGCGCTGTCCCCTCGACGCGCAGCGGGCTGGTGACGCGCGCACCAGGCTGCGGCGATGCCACGACGACGGTGACGTCGCTCTGCGGCGCCGGCGCTGGAGCGGGCGGCGGCGACTGAGGCGGCGAACACGCGAGCAGCGCCAAGGCGGCTGCGGCGAGGGGAAGAGACAGAAGACGCATGACGGCCCGTTTTGGCGTGTTCCGATGGCGGCAACAAGGCCGCTCGCTCAGGCCGCGTGACGCGTAGAACCGGCGCCGCCGCCCGCAATCTTGAATTGACCGACCAGTCGGCCAAGATCGCGCGCGCCGTCGGCCAACACGCGGCTGGCGGCGGTGGTCTCTTCGACCATGGCGGCGTTCTGCTGCGTCACCTGATCCATCTGGTTGATCGCGATGTTGACTTCGCCGAGCCCGACCGACTGCTCCTTCGCGGAGGCCGCGATCTCACCGACTAATTGGCTGATCTCGGCAATCTTGGTGACGATGCCGCCAATGGCTTCGCCAGCGTCGTGAATGCGCTCGACGCCGGTTTGCACCTGATCGCCGCTGGTGGAGATCAGCGCTTTGATTTCCTTGGCGGCGTCGGCGCAGCGTTGCGCGAGCGCCCGCACTTCGGACGCCACGACGGCAAAGCCGCGGCCAGCTTCGCCCGCGCGCGCGGCTTCGACGCCGGCGTTAAGCGCGAGCAGATTGGTTTGGAACGCGATTTCGTCGATGACGCCGATGATCTGCGCGATCTGGCGCGACGATTGTTCGATCTCCGTCATCGCCTTGACTGCTTCGGCGACGGTCTCGCCGCCGCGCTGCGCCTCGGTGCGGGCGCTGGCGACCGTGGAGTTCGCGTGTGACGCGCCGGCGGCGGTCTTGGTGACGGCCGCGGTGATTTCATCGAGCGCGGCTGCGGTTTCTTCAAGCGACGCCGCTTGCGTTTCGGTGCGGCGCGAGAGTTCGCCTGCGGCCTGATTGATTTCGCTGGAGCCCGCGGTGATCGAATGGGTCGCGTTGGCGACGAGACCCATCGCCTCGCGCAGTTGGCGGATGGCGGCGTTGAAATCTTCGCGCAGCTTTTCGTAGCGGCCGGCGAAGTGGATCGTCACTTCGCGGGTCAGATCGCCCTTGGCGACGCCGTCGAGCGCATCGGCAAGTGCGCCGACGACCTCGTTTTGCTCTTGCTCGACTTGTTTGCGCGCGGCGTCGGAGCGTGCCCGCTCGGCGGCGGCTTCCGCTTCCATGCGCGACTTCTCCGCCGCGGCGCGGTCGAGCGCGATGGCGGCGTCTTTGAACACTTGAACCGCGTCGGCCATTTCACCGACTTCGTCCTTACGCCCGACGGCGGGGATGACGATGGTCTTGTCGCCCGCGGCGAGGCGGCGCATCGCTTCGGTCATGCTCTTGACGGGCGCCGCGACGGTGCGCGTCAGCATCATGCCGATTGCGATCGCCAGCAAAGCGGCGAGCGCGAGCCCGCCCATCGTGACGAGGCGGACGGTCTCGGCCGCTGCGCGCGAACTGGCTTCAAGCTGTTCGAGCTCGGCGTGGACGCCGTTGATGATGGATTCGATGCCTTCTTCCGCCGGCGCGATCAGCTGGTCGGCGACGCCATTGTTGCCGACGAGGGCGCCGGCGTCCGCGCGCGTCGCCGGATCCTGGGCGAGCTGCGTGGCTTGCGGGACGATGCCGTCATACCATTGGTCGGCCGCAGCTTCGGTGCTTGCGATATGGGTCTGCTGGTCGGCGCTGACCAATCCGCGCAAAGTCGTCAGCGCTTCCTTGAACTTGCCCCGGTGGCTTTCGACGCGCTCGAGATAATAGGGATCGAGACTGATCAGCCAGCCGCGCACCGAGTTCTCTTGCCGCGCTAGCCGGAACTGGGCGTCAGCCGCCGCGGCCAGCGCAGCGTTGCCGCGGCTGGTTTCCGAGCGCGCTTCATTCATCGTGTTGATGTTGATCAGCGACAGCACGCCGGTAGCGACGATTACTGCGATCACCGCCGAAAAGCCGAGCACAAGCTTTCGCGAGAGCTTCAGGTTGTTGATCGAAATCACGGCCGGACCTCCATAACACGTTAGGTCCACACATGCGCGCGACGCATTAAGCATTTCTGACCGCAACGAACTACCATCGCTCGCGCGCAGGAAAAAATGCAGTTGGAGGAAGAGTCGATTGCAGCGCCGGCAAGATGTGATTAACCGCACCAGCACACGCATCTCGCGACAATGGACGCAAATGTTGCGAACCGGGGGAGTGCATATGTCTAAAGTCATAGTGCGTGCGTTAGGGGCCGCATTGATCGCAACTACGGTCGCAGGGACAGCGAACGCTGAAGAGGCGGCGTCGCTCGCAGAAGCGATCACCGACGGCGATCTCATTCTCGAGGCGCGTCCGCGGCTGGAGATGTTGGATCAAGCCGGCGTTGCGGAGGCCGATGCGTTCACGCTGCGCTCGCGGCTCGGTTGGAAGACCGGCACGTGGCAGGGTTTGAGCGCCATCGTCGAGATTGAAGACGTGCGCCATTTGGGCGGCGACTTCAATGACGGCGCGCCGCCGGCCGAGCCCTATGCCAGTATTCCTGATCCGCAGGGCGCGGAATTGAACCGGCTGCAGCTGTCGTGGCGCGCCAACGAGCATTTCACCGGCACGATCGGGCGCCAGACCATCGAATTCGATGACAAGCGCTTCGTCGATGGCTCGAATTCCCGCCAAGACGCGCGCACGCTGGACGCGCTACGCGGAGATGTGACGTTCGGCGACTTGAGAGCGACGTACGCTTATGTCGATCAGGTCAACAATACGACTGCTGAGCTCAACGATTGGGAAGGCGAAAGCCATCTGTTCAACGTGTCGCAGACGGTTTCGCCGGCGCTGAAGCTCACCGGTTTTCTCTATGCGTTCGATTTCGATACGCCGGCGGCTGTCAACCAGTCGTCGCAATTCATCGGCGCCCGCGCGTCTGGCAAGATCGAAGCGCTCGGCGCCGAGTTCGACTATGCAGCGAGCCACGCAACGCAAACTGATTACGGCAACTCCGCGCTCTCGTTCGATCTCGATTATTGGCAGGCGTCCGTGGGCGTCGAAGTCGGCGAATGGTACGGCCGGGTCTGGTATGAATCGCTTGAAGGCGACGGTGCGCGCGGCTTCTTCGTGCCGATCGGATCGTCGAATAGCTTTCAAGGCTGGGCCGGCGCGTTCAGCAGCAAGCCGGCTGATGGCGTGAACGATTTCAACGTCACGCTCGCCTACACGCCGGAATGGGCGCCGAGCTTCCTCGGCGATCTCGAATTCATGGCGCGCTGGTACGAGTTCGAAGCCGAGCGCACCGGGGTCGATTTCGGCAACGAGCTCGACTTGTCGGTCAGCGCCGACATCACCGAGCAAGTGAGCTTTGCGGTCGAGTATGGCGATTACGATGCTGGCGATGCGCCGTCGCCGGCGTCGCGCACCCGCACGCGGATCGTGCTCGAATACAAGATGTGATCAGCCGCGCGGGCCGTAGAGGGCTTTGTTCAACTCGGCCTCGCGCTGTTCATCGATGATGCGGGCGGCGACTTCGTCCGGAACGCCAATGCCGTTGAGCAGCGCTTCACCCAACTGAAGCGCTGACTCGACGGTTTCGGCCGTGGCCAACGCTGCGCCTGCGTCGTGCAGGCTCCGCGCATGCGCGGCGTCGCGGGCGCGGGCATAGACGGGAATGTTCGGCCAGCAGCGCCGTGCTTCGGCGACAGTCCGGTTCACCGCTTCGGGGTCGTTGATGGTGACGACGATCGCCGCCGCGCGCGCCGCGCCCAGCGATTTCAGCACCGAGCTGTTGCTGGCGTCGCCGTAATAGACGCGGCGTCCTTTGTCCTGCAGCTCATGGACGAGCGCGGTGTCACTCTCGACGCCGACGCTGCCGATATCTTGTGTCGTCAGAAGCGCGGCGAGCGTTTGGCCGACGCGGCCGAAGCCGGCGATGACGACGTGGCCGCGCTCCTCGGCGGCTTCCTTCGGCGGCGCATGCGCGACCTGGCCCAGCACGCGCTGCGAAAGACGCCGGCCGAGCGTAGCCACCATTGGCGTGAAGAAGATGGAAAGCGCGGTCACCAGCAGCATGAAGTCGGCCGTCGCTTCGGGGATCGCGCCGCCATTGCGGGCGACCGCGACGATGACGAACGCGAACTCGCCGGCTTGGCCGAGCAGGAACGCCAGTTCGATTGCGCGCGGCCAGGTGAGGCCGAATGCGCGGGCCAGCGGTGCGATGATCAGCGCTTTGACCACAAAGAGGCCGGCGACGACGAGCAGGATGCGCACGGGCTCGCTGAGCAGAAGACCAATATCGATCTGCATGCCGACGGTGACGAAGAAGAGGCCGAGCAGCAGGTCTTTGAACGGCTCCAAGTCGGTTTCGATCTGACGGCGGAATTCAGTCTCCGCGAGCAGCATGCCGGCCAAGAATGCGCCCAGCGCCATGGAGAGGCCCGCCGCCTGCGCCGCCGCCGCCATGCCGATGGCGGCGAAGAAAGCGGCGGCGATGAAAACTTCGCGGCTGTTGGCGCCGGCGACCCAGCGGAACAGCGGCCGCAGCAGCAGGCGCCCGACTATGACGATGGCCGCGATGGCGGCTATGGCGGTCACAAGGGCGAGCCCAATCTGGTCGGACCGGAACAGATCGCTGCGGCTGCCGAGCGCAGCCACGATGAAGAGAATTGGCACGACCATCAGGTCTTGGGTGAGCAGCACCGAGAAACTCGCGCGGCCGACGCTCGAGGTGATCTGGCTTCGTTCGCGCAGCAATTGAAGCACGAGCGCGGTCGAGGAGAGTGCGAACGCCAATCCAAGAACGGCAGAGGCGGTGGGCGCATTGCCGAACGCCAGCGCTATCGCGCCGATCGCGGCGGCGGTGACGACCACTTGCGAGAGGCCGAGCCCCAGCACGTAGCGCTTCAGCGCCCAAAGCCGCTCGAACGACACTTCAAGGCCGATGATGAAGAGCAGGAAGACGACGCCAAGCTCGGCGATCAGCAGCGTCGGCTCGGCTTCCTCCAGATCGAAGGCACTCAGCAGGGGATACTCAGCCGCCAGCCGGCCGAGAACTTGAGGTCCCATGGCGACGCCGATCAGCAGAAAGCCCATCACGGCGCTGACCCGGGCCTTTCGCAGCGCCGGGATCAGCACGCAGGTCGCGCCCAGAAAAAGGAGCGTCTGAGCGACGACGATTTCGCTTCCCGCGCTGGCGTGCTGCATGAACTTCGCTCCTTAGGGCGCGGCGCCGCTAGGACAGCGCGCGCGGTCCCTCTTTCGCAAGTGCGAAAAGCCGGTTTAAGTGGACCGACTCAGAGGGGATTGCATGAGCGTTGAGCTGCTGACGCAATTGGAAAACGCCGCCGCCGCGGCCGGGGCCTATGCTGATAGAGCCAAAGCCGCGGTGCGGCCGTTGGTTTCCGTTGGCGGCAAGCTCGACCGCGCCGCGCTCGACCGCGAGCAGCACGTCGTCCATGGCCTGGCTTGGGTCGCGACCTATGCCGAGACGCTGCGGGAAGTGCGCGATTGGGCGGCGGCGCTGAACCGGCGCAATGCGTTGGGCGAGACTGAGCAATTGCTGGCGAAGCTGTTGGCGGCCGAGTACGGCGCCCAACTCGCGGGCGGCGTGCCGATGACGCAGGTGGAGACGATCCGGCCGGCCGATTTCGATATCGAGCCGCCGCCGGTGACGCTGCGGGTGACGCAAGAGGAGAAAATCCGGCTCGCCGCGCTGCTGCACGAGGCGCAAGGCCGCGCGACGTTCGAGAACACGAATCTGGACGAGGATCTCGACATGGTCCGCGACCAGTTTCGCAAATTCGCGGACGACAAGATCGTGCCCTACGCGCACGGCTGGCACTGCAACGACGAACTCATTCCACTCGAGATTCTAAACGAGATGGGCGCGCTTGGCGTGTTCGGCCTGACCATTCCGGAAGAGTATGGCGGCTCCGGCCTCGGCAAGACGGCGATGTGCGTCGTCTCCGAAGAACTTTCGCGCGCCTGGATCGGCACGGGTTCGCTCGGCACCCGCAGTGAGATCGCGGCGGAGCTGATCCTGATCGGCGGCACGCCGGAGCAGCAAGCGGAATGGCTGCCGAAGATCGCCAGTGCGGAAATTCTGCCGACGGCGGTGTTCACCGAACCGAACACGGGCAGCGATCTGGGCTCGTTGCGGACGCGCGCGGCGAAAGAGGGCGATCATTACATCGTCACTGGCGCCAAGACCTGGATCACGCATGCGGCGCGCGCCGATGTGATGACGCTGCTCGTGCGCACCGATCCGAACACGAGCGGTTTCAACGGGCTTTCAATGCTGCTCGCGCCGAAACAGCGCGGCGACGAGGCCCATCCGTTCCCGACCCCGGGCATGAGCGGCGGCGAGATCGAGGTGATCGGCTATCGCGGCATGAAGGAATACGAGATCGGCTTCGACGGCTTCAAAGTGCCGGCGAAGAACTTGCTTGGCGGCGTCGAAGGCCAAGGCTTCAAGCAGCTGATGGCGACGTTCGAGAGCGCGCGCATTCAGACTGCCGCGCGCGCCGTCGGTGTGGCGCAAAGTGCGCTCGAGCTGGGTTTGAAGTACGCGATCGATCGCAAGCAGTTCGGGCAGGAAATTTTCCACTTCCCGCGTGTGTCGAATAAGCTTGTGATGATCGCGGCTGAACTGATGGCGGTGCGTCAGCTCACGTATTTTTCGGCGCGGCGCAAGGATAGCGGCAAGCGATGCGATCTCGAAGCGGGGATGGCCAAGCTGCTGGCGGCGCGCGTCGCATGGGCGGCAGCGGATAATGCGCTGCAGATCCACGGCGGCAACGGATTTGCGGTCGAGTATCCAATCAGCCGCGTTCTGGCGGACGCGCGCATCCTCAACATCTTCGAGGGCGCTGGTGAGATTCAGGCGATGGTGATCGGCCGACGCCTGCTCGAAGAGGGCGTGAATTGAGGATGAGCGGTGGCCCGCCCATCCTCACGCTCACTTAGAAGCGGTGCAGGGCGAAGAAGCCCAGCACGCCCGAATTGGCGTCGCCGCCGGACATGAAGTTGTACTCGGCGCGCAGATCCCAGCTGCCGCTGCGGACGCCGCCGCCGATGCCGAACGACGCGCCGCTAATGTCGAGATCTTCGTACTCGACGCCGTTCATTTCACGCTCGATCGTGACGCTGCTGTAGCCGAGGCGCCCGAGCAGATAGCCGCCGCCTTCGCTCACCGGCATCGTGAAGGCGACGTGCGCGCCCAGCGGCGCCGCGGCGCCGATTTCACCCTCGATGCCGGGGCCTTCGAACTCCGATCGCGCCCCGCCAATGCCGGCTTCGACTTCGATGGCGACATATTCGTTGAAAGCGTAGCCCAGACGTCCGACGAAGGCGCCCGGCGAGGGCTGATCTTCGAACGTGATGCCCATGCCGTCGGCGGCGTCGTCCTTGTCGATGAAATAGAGATTGATGCCACCGCCGGCGTAGAAGCCGGAATGATCGTCCTGCGCCACCGGTTGCGCATTCTCTTGCGCTAGCGCCGGCGTTGCAAAAAAGCCAAGCGCGCTCGCGGCCGCAAGGGCCAACTTTCTTTTCATGGATTGTCCCCCCACCGGACGGCAAAGAGCGCCGTCCTGTTCCGCGACGCTAAAGAAGTGTAATTGTGGTGACAAGACTGTCGCTTGGGCGACTCGAAACGCTACGTTGCCGCAGGCTTTAGGCGCATGCGGGCGAGCCCGAAGACTTTCGAAAAGGATGATGCGATGCGGCTCTGGCTCGGGCTCTGTGCGCTTTTTGCTCTCGCGGCCTGCGGGCAGACTGAACGCGTCTACCCGCCCGGCGTGCAGCAGGGCTTCATGCAAGCGTGCGAGCTGGAAAGTTCTGTGCCGGGATTGTGCGCCTGCACATGGGATCGCATCGAGGCGGAGATCGATCCGAATGATTTTGCCGCGCTTGAGCGGCTGCCGGGTCCAGAACGCGAAGCCCATTCGCTGATGCGCCGGATCGGCGAGATGCGCCAGGCTTGCTATGCCTCGCTCTCAGCTGCGCCGATTGGCGAGGAACCCACGCCCGCGCCGTGACGTTGTGCGGTACGTGAAGCTCGTCTGGCCAGCCCGCATGCCGATGGCGGCGCTCTGTTGCGCCGGTGCGCTCGTTGCTGCTGCGTGCGCATCGACCGCGCCGCGGACGGAGCTTTCAGGCACGCGCTGGGCTGTGACAACGTTGGGCGCTCATACGCTCGACGCGCGCGCCCCGACGATCGAATTCTCGCGAGACCGCGTTGTCGGCTCGGGCGGCTGCAACCGCTATTTCGGACAATATACGGCCGCGGATGGGACGATTTCGGTCAGCGATGTCGGCAGTACGGAAATGGCTTGCGAGCCGGCATTGATGGAGCGCGAAACGGAATTCTTCCGCGCGCTCGCGGCGGCGCAAAGCTATAACCGGTTAGGCGACACTTTGGTGCTGACCGACAGCGCTGGCGGCAGCATGACGCTGCGCGCGAGTTAAGCGGCGCGCTTTAGCACGTTTTTCGCACAAGTCTTAACCGTGTTGCTGCATACTGCTTGGCGAACCCGGCAAGTCTTGCCGAGTCGGAGAAACGCCATGCGGTGGGTTCTGGCCGCGCTGAGTGCAGCTCTCGTTGCGGCGACATTGTCGGCTTGTGGGCCATCTGCGCCCCATCCCTATCCTGAAAGCGCGCGCGCACGCTTTGAGGCGTCGTGCCCAAGCGATAGCCCGGTGTGCGTGTGCACCTGGGAAAAAATCACGCGCGACGTGCCGCACGAAGAGTACGAAGCGGCGCTGCAGCGTTTCCGCGAAACAGGCCTGATGGAGCCGCGCATCACCCGCGCGCGCACCAGCTGCATCGAACGCAACCGCGAATAGGCTTAGGACGGCCGCCGGCTTTGCAGCGCGGCGAATAACGTGCCGTCATCGAGCAAATCAAGTTCGCCGCCGACTGGGACGCCGTGCGAGAGGCGACTGATCGTAATTCCGAGCGGCTGCAGGCGTTCAGCGAGATAATGCGCGGTGGTTTGACCATCGACCGTGGCCGAGAGCGCCAGGATCACTTCGCGCACGCCGGGCGCGCTGGCGCGTTCGACCAATTTGGCGATGCGCAGATCGTCGGGGCGGACACCGTCAAGCGCCGAGAGGACGCCGCCGAGCACGTGATAGCGGCCCTTGAACGCGCCGGCGCGCTCCAGCGCCCAGACATCGCCGACTTCGGCGACGACGCAGATCAGGCCATCGTCACGCTCTGGGTTGCTGCAGAGCATGCAGGGATCTTGCGTGTCGAGCGCGCCGCAATTGGAGCAGGCGCGCACTTTCTCCGCCGCCTCGCCGAGCGCCGAGGCGAGCGGGATCATCAGCGCGTCCTTCCTCTTCAAGAGCTGCAACGCCGCGCGCCGCGCCGAGCGCGGCCCAAGCCCCGGCACTTTCGCCAGCAGCGAAATCAGCGCCTCGATCTCGGGCGCAGCGGTGGCGGATTTGGAGCGGCTCATCAGATGATCACGCGGCTTCAGCCGCATCATATATGATCTCGCCGCCGCGAATGGTCTGCCGGACACGCGCAAGTGCGCTGATGTCCGCCGCTGGATCGCCTTGCAGAACGACCAGATCGGCGTCCAGGCCTGTCGCGATCCGGCCCTTGCGTGCGCCGAAGCCGAAGCGGTTTGCGGGCGTGCTGGTTAAGGAAGATAGGATCGCGCGGAAATCGAAACCGGCATCGCGCATCAGCGTGAACTCGCGCCCGGTATCGACGCTCTGCGTGTAGCCGACATCGGTGCCGAACAGCACCTCGCCGCCCGCCTGCGCATAGGCGGCCATCTGGTTTTGGACGATCTGCACGTCGCGGGCGATGGAGTCGCGGGAGTCGCCGGGAAGACGATCGATTTCGAACAGCTCCAGCGTCGGCGTCAGCGCTATGCGATGTGCGCGCAGGCGTGCGATGAGATCAGGTCCCCACGGCCCGGCCATCGCCGCGGCGTGCGTCAGCACATCCACGCCCGACTCGATCGCAACATCGAGGCCGGCGAGGTTCGAAGGGTGCGCGAACACCGGTTTGCCGGCGCGATGGGCGACCTCGACGACCGCGCGCGCCACGTCGAGCGACATCGGCAGCACGCCGACCGGGCCGCCGACGATGGCGCCGGCGAAGAGCTTGAGGCCATCGGCGCCATCGTCGATCTGACGCTGCGCCTGCGCTGCCGCCTGCTCGGCGGTGGCGATTTCCGGGAAGGCGATATTTTGGGCGCGGAGAAACTCGCGGATGTAAATCGGCGTGCCGTTAAGCGGGAAGAAGGGCTCGCCAACTGTGAGGATGTTCGGCCCACGGACGGCCCCGGCGCGGATGCGCTGGCGGATAGTGTTGGTATTGGCGAGGATGGAAGCGACGTCGAACACAGAGGTGAAGCCCCAGCGGTTCAGCATCTGGCTGAGTGTTGCAGTGAGCTGGGCGTCCGACTTCTGGTCTGCGTGCAACAAATCGGGCGTGAAGATGTGGACGTGTGCGTTCCAAAATCCCGCCGTGACCGCGCCGCCGGCGGCGTCGATGATGCGTGCGCCGGCGGGCGCAGAGACGTCAGCGCCAAACGCGGCGATGCGCCCCCCGCGTACAAGAATTGCGCCGCGCTCGATCGGCGCCGCGTCAGGCGCGGGATAAATTTTAGCGTTGGTGATGGCGATGACATCGTCGCCACCGCCGGACAAAGTGCTGCAGGCGCCGAGTGCGGCGGCGCCGATCAAAAGCGATCTTCTGTTCATGATGGCCTCAGAACGGCATCTTGAAGCCAGGCAGG
>Ga0196971_1000715_pt1 | contig 20564 bp, 18 predicted proteins | sample S1v_1013CmetaG_FD_148660 | JGI IMG/M metagenome (GOLD analysis project Ga0196971, IMG submission 148660) | Soil microbial communities from Anza Borrego desert, Southern California, United States - S1+v_10-13C | ecosystem: Environmental > Terrestrial > Soil > Desert | place: USA: California...
CCATAAGGTTGCCGGTCAGCGTATCCATTACCATAATGTCTGAAGCAGCCGACAGCAGATCGTTGCCTCTCATAACCACACCGCCGTCAGCCCTTACAGACTCTGAAAAGTTGATGTCATAACCATTGCTCCTGAGCTCCTTGAGCGCCCTCTCAACCTGTCTGGCACCATCTACATTAAGTATCCCTACTGTAGGCTTCTTTATCCCTAAAGCTTTTGCAGTTATTACCCCGTAAAGTGCATTTCTGACCATACCTTCTACTCTATGGGTTGATGAGGTACCCGTAGTTGTAGCAAGAATCAGTTCTCTTCCTAGACCTGGGGTGATTACTCTTCCGACTGTGGAAACACCTATTGGAAAGCTGTAATGCATGGTGACTGCGGCGTCAAGTTCACCGCTTTCCAATAGCTCATCCATCTTCTTATGCATTTCGTCTTCGTAGTTTACTTCTACTATCTTAAGATCTGTGTCAACCCTGGGACCTATAAGCACTATTTCAAAGTCGCCGTATTTCTTGGCAGCGATGGATGCTCCCTTAACCAATTCAAGAGTTCCATGCTCACTTCCCATAGTAGTCAGTCCTACTCTTACCTTTTTTCCGAATTCTCCGGTCGTTATAGCATCGGCAATCTCGTTGAACACTTCACCAATCATTGATTTAACCTGATTTTCAGACATTAATATCACCCCTACTTTCTACTGAGTAAGAAGGATGCGAAATCTTTCATTGCTTCTGCTACCATTCCCTTGACTTCTTCTTTGGAAACCGCGCCTGCTGCTTCTTCCCTGCCAGTATTTTTCTCCATTATGATGGATACACCGTCAAACTGATTGGTCATTCTACCGAGGAACAAGCTTCCTTTTCCTACAATCATGGCTCTCTCAATGCTGCCTGCCATTATCATTTCCCTGGCAGCTCCGACAAAAGGCACTCCTGAAGGTATATGCCCTTGGGTAGGCGCAAAACCGGGCATTCCGTGCTCCTTGATAAATGCCGGCATTGCTGTCTTATCTATATCGCCTCTTTTGGCTCCAAGAGCAGCTATCATTTTGAAGTTTGCCAGCGGAACATCTCCTGCACCTGCCGGTTCTGTTATCTCCGGGTTCTGCATCTCTACAGAGTATTTGTTAACATCAGTTATTTTCATTCCAACCTTATCAAGTGGTTTTGTGATCAGTGATTCCATTACAGCCTGAGGGGATGAGCCTGTACCTACCGTATGTCTTCCGACTATATCGGTTCTAAGTACCGGACTGACTCCATCATTTTCTGTAACAAGTATGGCAAAACCGCCAAGGCAATCTTCCAGTACCGGTACACCCTTAGCCACATGGTCCCTGGCATTCATGCCCAGCTTTGCAGTTGCTCCGCCTGCCACTATAGCCACGCTCTTATATACTCCTGCTTTTACCAGGGCAGCTGCATTAATGAGCGCATGAGTCGGCGCAGCACAAAAACCTCTGGTATCTGAGCCGGTAGCGCCGGTAGCACCTGCTATTTCACTTATAGCTTTTGCAAAATTGCCGCCGCCTCTTTGGTTCATATCACCGCAAGCCTCTTCCGAGCACTCTATAACGTACTCGACAGAATCTGAAGGTATGTTGTTCCTGTAGATCAGATTTTTCAGTGCTATTACACCTGAAGCCTTTACCACAAGGTTCTCAACCATAATATGGGCTGTAAGATTTTTGTCCTTATCATGAGCAGCCTTTACGCAGCCCACGAGTTTATTACCTTTATACAAGGGCTCAGCTCCTGCTTTCACCTTTGTTTCTATTTCTGAATACTCAGCGCCTTCTTTAAGCTTTGCAAGTTCAGTTTCGGTATAAAGAGGTTTTTTCGAAAGCATAGCCTTTGTATCCTCAAGAAAGCCCTTCTCAAGAGTAACAAGGTCGAAAGCATCACTAAGCTTCATTGCGGCATAGAATTCATCCTGATTGATTATTTCACCCATTTTGCCTTCTGCCTTGGCATCCTGGACAGGATTCTTGTACCATGGCTTCGCGATACTACTAAGCTCATCAGGAAGTATGCTTCCTATATATGCCTGATTTGGAGCATATTTCACAACTTCCTCATAGCTTCTGACAAACTCGGGAAGCTTCTTTAAAAAATCAGAACCGGGATTAGCTTCATGTTCAAGTACGCATGTGGTGCCGTAATGCATTATCATATCCGGCACATGTACAAGTAAATAAGCCGCCCCTTTAACTACTGGTGCAGTCATTTATATTTACACCTCCATTAAATTAATAAAATGCGTCACTGACGCATTTTAGGCAATAGGCTATAGGCAATGGGGGCAGGGGCGATTCATGAATCGCCCGTACACGCTTCGAAGCCTTGCTTTAACCTAGCGCCTCTTGCCCATCGCCTCTCGCCTTGCGCTGTTAGCGCTTTATTTATCAAAAACTGTCTGTCCGTGCACTTCTGTTTCAAGTGCTTTAAGTGCTTTAAGCACAATACCTCTTCTCAATGTCTTTTCATCTTCCTTGCTAAGTGCAGGGTTTCCGAGAGGATGTGGTATTGCTATAGCAGGAACTATCCTGTTAGCACCTACAGTCAGGGAAATCGGAACAACGGTACAAATGTGCACCACCGGTATCCCTACCCTTTCAATTTCTTTTACCATCGTTGCACCGCAACGCGTACAGGTTCCTCAGGTCGAGGTGAGCACAACTGCCTGCACTCCATCCTTAACCAGCTCCTGAGCAAAGGTTGCAGCAAATTTCTTTGCGTTGGCAACCGAAGTACCATTACCTGTAGTTGTATAGAAGTACCTGTGAAGCTCGCCTATAACTCCTTCTTTTTCCAGATCCCTAAGTACGTCAACAGGAAGCACCCTGTCGGAATCCTGGTTGGCGTATGTCGGATCATAGCCTCCATGAGCTGTCTCATGAGTTTCAGAAGTAAGGTCATTGAAGCCTGTAAGGTCGTATTTGCCATACTTGGAAGCACTGGAGGATTCTATCCTGTCAGGATTGCCCTTGGGAACTATTCCCCCTGAAGTTACTAAAGCCACTTTAGCTTTCTTCATATCCAGTACCGGAGGATTCGGCGCCACCCTGTCAAAGTCAGGCATCGGATATTCAGTCTCGAACTTTTCTCCCTTAAGCTTTGCAATCAGCATGTTTACGGCTCTCTTGGAGCCTCTTTCCGATTTGAATATGTTCTTTCTTACTCCTCTTGGGATATACCCCTCTTCAACAGGCATCCCTACAGCTTCATTTTTAGCCAGCTTCAGGGCAAGCCTGGCAATTGCAGGTATTGCCTGCCTCATACCGGTTGCTGCATTGGCTGTTTCAACTATATGGAGATCCTTCTTGAACATATCTACTCCCGGGTTTTCTACATACATGCCTGTTATTACCGGGATATTCAAACTTTCTTTTACTGCTTTGCATATTGATCCGCAGGCTACACCGTATCTTCCTGCATTAAAGGCCGGACCGGCAATGAACAGATCCGGACTGTATTTTTTCACCATTCCCAATACTTCTGCGGAAGCCTCTTCAATATTCTCGTTAAAATATGAGTCGCCGCAGATTACCGTAGCTACTATCTCGGCATCATTTCCCAGTGCTGCCTTGAGAGCCATGCCGGGACCAACAACACCTTCTCTTACTTCCGGTTTGACATCAGCTTTTTCTTCTCCGCCAATACCACCGTAGAATTGATTTATATAGTGTACAACTCTAATCATTTAGAAGTTTCCCTCCTCTCCAGATTTGCTTAAGGGATAAAACTCAATAAACTGTTTTATCAGTCTTTAAACTGGCAGTACTGGTCTCTTATTGATTTAACTTCATTATTGATAGCATCAACATCAAGAACCATTTCCATCATACCGCACTGTTCATCATATACGCCTGCATCTACCTGATCCTTTAATTCAAATATGTGGTAAACCCTGAGTCCCAACGAGACTCCTGCCAAAGGACCTGCGAAAGTCGGGTCGCCTGCTGTAACTGTTTCAGCAGTAAGCCCTGCAGATTCAGCTTCAGAAGTACCAAGAATAACGGCCATGTTCTCCTTACCGTATTTTTCTGATAAATCCAAAACTCTTTTCTGATTTTCCAGATCCATTGCTCCTGCGGCGGTTCAGACAAAGCACTCTGTAGATGCGAATACTACTTCAGCGCCAATTGTCTTTATGCACTCTTCTATGGCAGGAGCTGGGATACCGTCTCTGTCACCAATGATGATGATCTTTTTATCCTTTAACATCCTATTCATCCTTTCAAAATTATTCTTGGGTCGTTGCTTATGGGCTTTGCTTCGTGCTCCGTGCCTCGTGCTCCAACGGAAGCTTCGAAGCCTATCTTAAGCGCTCGTGGCACGCGGCTCGTGGCAATACCCTATAGGAATACCCCAAATTAATACTGTGTAGCTGATAATTTGTTAAAACCTATTTCACTTGTTGCTCCGGTTATTACCTGAAGCTCGGCGATTATGCTTCCATCAGCCTTTAAGCTTCCTGCAAAACCACCAGCTATTGTATCTGCCGGTTCAAGGTAGCCTATTACCTTCTTCATCGGCGGCAGTGAAATCACTTCATTTGCGTTGCCTGCTGTAACCACTGCATCCGCAGCTTTGTCGGCATCTGCCAGGGACTGTGATGCACCGTCTCTGCCGGCGTATTCATCTGTAACCAGTACAGTCTTGATACCCTTTGCGGATATCTTCTTGCAGTTCATCATAAGGTCTGTATCCGGATTTCCAAAGCCTTCTTCGGATATAATAACTGCATCAAGATTCATATACTCAGCAAGCTTTGCTGTCCAGTTCGAGGATCTTTCCTTGTCTGCAAGTGTAACGTTTTCATTTGTGATTATGACGCCTACAAAGTTAAAATCCTTGCCATGTCTTTCATAAAGGTCTTCAATTATAGGATTGTTCATATGGTTGTAGGTCGGATTCTTATCACAAGCTGAAACACAGTTCCCGCTTACAATTGCCCCATCCATAGTCTCTGTAGGATATATGATTGTAGGAACTATTTTCTTTGCATCCACACCATATACATAAGTATCATGAAGCAGCCCTTGTGTCTGAAGCATATATACATATGCCACTCTTGGAAGATTCGGATATAGTTTCATTCCTTCCATAAGGGTTGGAGTTTCATAGACCTTGATTTCATCAGGTGTTACATTTCTGCCTGCTTCTCCCAGATAAGCCGCTGCCTTGAAGCCTACCATCCTCACTGCCTGTTCATGTTCATGCTGCTGAAGCTTATCAACCGGTGTGCAAACAATTGTTATGTTCATTGTCTTTGAGAATGGAGTATACTCTGCTCCAGGGCCGCTCATATCTATAATGCCTTCCTGGAATCCCACGATCTTACCTGCAGTAACAACTGCAGCACCTTTTAACACATGTGTTTTGCCTGAGCCAACTACATCAACCTTGCTGATCATGCCGGGGAGTATCCCACCTGGGCCTTCAACCTTAACTCTGGGCTCGATTACATCTTTTACAGGCATTATTCTGGTCTCTTCACCCGGTTTTGCGATATCAATCTCAATCTTTGTGAGTCTTGGGTCACCGCTTACTGCTTCCAGAAGCTCAGCTTTGTTGACATACAGGGTCCCTTTTTCCACCTTGGTTGCATTACCGAATTGTACATCTTTAATTAATATATTACCCAACTCTAAACGCAAAACGTTCACCTCCCTGATAATATGAGTAAGTTTTCAAAATGCGGTCACAGATTATTTTTTTCTATATATTTTCTTTTATAAGACTCTCAATTGTTTCAGGTGTACAATTTTCAGCTCCACTTATTTCTTTTACCTTTTCTCCATTTTTGTACACAATGAAGGTAGGAAGTCCCAACACCTTCTGCCCTATCGCAAGCCTTCTGTTTTCAGTAGTGTTAAGCTTGCACATCTTCATTTTTTCTCCATATTTTTCAGCTAATGCGTGAACGTCAGGCATCAATGCCTTACAAGGCTCACACTTTTCACCCCAGAAATCAACAAGTACCGGTCCGGCTGCCTGAAGTACCTCTGCGTCAAAGTTATCCTTATTCAGCTCTATCATTTTTTCACCTCCTTTTAAAATTTCGCTTCGCTCAATTCAGGCAATGGGTTATTGGCAATGGGCAATGGGTTCCGGCAGTGCTTCGAAGCCCTGCTCAATCCTATTGCCTATTGCCCCGCGCCTATTGCCTTGAAAAAATTAATGTTCAAAATTCTTCTCTATATATTTTTCTGCATTGACTGCGGCTATTGCTCCGTCTGCTGCAGCTGTTATAACCTGTCTCAGAGATTTCACCCTTACATCTCCTGCGGCAAATATGCCTTCAACCGATGTCCTCATTTCCTCATCGGCTATAATATAACCCTTCTGGTCCATTTCGACTAAACCTTTGGCAAACTCGGATATCGGCTTGGTGCCAACAAACATGAATATCCCGTCAGTTCTGAAATCTGTTACTTCACCTGTCTTCACATTCTTGAACTTTGCACCCTCGACTATCCCATCTCCGTATATCTCTTCCACTACAGTATTCCATACAATATTGATCTTTTCATTGTTCATTGCCTTTTCAACAATTGATTTTGCAGCCCTGAACTCATCTCTTCTGTGAACTATAGTAACTTTATCAGCAAATTTGGTAAGATATATTGCTTCCTCTACTGCCGCATCTCCACCGCCGACTACTACCACTTCCAGCTCAGTGAAGAAATCCGCATCGCAGGTTGCACAATAGGATACCCCTTTACCTCTGAGCTCCATTTCTCCGGGTGCACCCAGCATCATCGGCTGCGCACCGGTCGCGATTATTATTGTCTTTGCACTGATTTCCTTACCGCTTCCAAGCTTTAATACCTTTACCTTGTTGGATATATCAAAACCTGTTACTTCATCCTTAACAAGTTCGGTACCAAAAGCTTCAGCCTGACCTTTCATTCTTTCCATCAGCTTGGGTCCTGTAGGCATTTCAATAGAACCGGGATAGTTCTCCAGTTCCTCTGTGGTGCCCGCCTGTCCTCCCCATTTTGCTTTTTCTACTATAATTGCACTCATTCTGGACCTTGAAGCATATAAACCCGCTGCAAGCCCTGCAGGTCCTCCTCCTATTATCGCAACATCATACACCTTACTCATTTTATACCTCCTATTTTCCTATACTCTCCAATGCACTCTCAAAAAGCTTTAAATCAACAAACCTGAAATCCTTCAGTACATCCTCATTCCATAAGTCTGTCTTGTTGTCCTTCAAAAATTTCTCCGCTGCAGAAATGCTGCTCTCAATAATCGTCAGAGAATCAATATCCAGAGTCATCCCCTCCGACAGAACGATACTTCTGTAAGGAGTCTCATTTGGTTTTATACTCCCCATCAACGGATGGGTAATAAGTTTGGAACCCTTGTGCACCATATCCCGTACTAATTTCAGTACATCAATATATTGCCCAGCTACATATGTAATATCCAATTGTGCACAATACTTATCCTTAACAAGAATGTTATTCGTAATAACACTAAAACTATTATTCAGATTTATCCCTCCGGACTGATTTTTATATTCATTTTTAATTTGAGAAAAATAAAAAGAGATAGAGACTATGCCTCTACCTCTGTTCCTATACCTGAGATATTCTTCGCCAGATGAGCATACATCTCATATAACGAGTTGATCCTTCGGTGCTTTCGCTTTCCAGAGGTGCGTCCGGTTATCGGTCCTTTTGCCTGAGAGCTTCATCATAAAGCATTCATTATGACTTATTCCTTCGGCGCCAAAATTGGTCTCTCCCGAAAACCATCTTCCGCACTATATTCATTTTCTATACTCAAATCAAATATTATTCAAATTATCTATAAAAGTAATATTTTAACTTTTTACTACATATTAAATATACACCAAAATTATGCCATTGTCAATTTTTTATCAACTTATACTTCAAAGTATAATGCAACAGCACCGGGCCCTCCGTGAGTAGCCACCACAGAGCCCACTTCTCCTCTTATTACTTCTTTTATATTGTATTCCTTCTTAAGCTCCTCCTCCAGCATGCGCATGTGCTCCAGATCATCTATATGGTTTATTCCTATCACCTTGCCGTCCAGAGTCCAACCATTGTCCTTAATGGTATCCATTACTAAAGCTATGGCCTTTTTTATTCCCCTTGCTTTTTCAAAAAGCTCCAGTTTCCCATTCACTACAGTAAGTATCGGTTTGATATTAAGTATCGAACCCAGTACGGAAGCGGATAATGACAATCTCCCGCCTTTATGGAGATACTTCAGGGTATCCACTACTATCAGGTGCTTAAGCTTTTCTTTTATTTCCTCAATTTCCTTTACTATTGCTTCAGGCTCCATGCCCGCTTCAGCAAGTCTTGCAGCCTTGATTACCAGCATACCTGCCCCAAGAGTTATTCCTTTTGAATCTATGACATATATGCCGGCTTCTCCGATTTGTTCCCTGGCCATTACCGCCGAGCTGTAAGTCCCGCTGAGCTGTGAAGAACCATGTATTGCTATGACCACATTTCCCCTATCCAACTCTTCCCTGAAGGCTTCTATAAATGTTCCCGGGGTTACCTGAGAGGTTGTCGGAAGCACTTCTGCCTTTTCAAGCTTGGTCAGAAACTCCGCTAAAGTAAGGTCTATCCCATCCTTGTACGATTCATCGCCAAAATGCACCGTCAATGGCATTACCTTTATTCCATACCTATCGACATACTCTTTGGGAACATCACAGATGGAATCTGTTATTATTTTAATCCCCATGTATTCTCCTCCCTTTAGAAATCCTACAGCATGCCCGGAAAGCCTATCTGTCTCAGTGCTTCGTATACCACAATTGCGACAGAGTTTGCCAGATTCAGCGATCGGGCGTCATTTATCATCGGCACCCTTATACAGAACTCCTTGTTCTCTTCGAGCAGGGCTTTGGGCAATCCGGCAGTCTCCTTCCCGAATACAATAAAGCAATCCTTTTCGTACACTGCCTCAGTATGCTTCTTTTTACCCTTAGTAGTTGAATAGAAAAATAACCCCCCCGGATATTGACTCCTTAATTCATCAAAAGAGTCGTAGTAATTTATATCCACCAGGCTCCAATAATCCAAGCCGGCTCTCTTTAAATGCCTGTCATCCACCGAAAATCCCAGGGGTCTGACAAGATGCAGCCTGCAGCCTGTTGCCGCACAGGTCCTTGCAATATTGCCCGTATTCTGGGGTATTTCCGGTTCAACTAATACAATATTAAGGCTCAAATTAACAACTCCTATAAGCTTATCTGATATTTAATCACAAATATATCATACAGTAACACCTAATACCCGGCAAGTATACTATATGGATTCTGCAGAAAAAAAGCAAGCTTGCTATTAAGGATAATCCAATAATAATATAGCAAAATTGCTCTCCCAATCATATTATTCCATTCTAAAGCATCAATTATGCTGTTATTGCTACGTCAACTTCTATTTTTCCTATATTATCCAATAGTAATGGTACGCAAATGGTCTTTATACCCTTTGTTGAAACTGACATATCACTGCCTACCAAAATCGTCGGAGGAGTAATATCTATTTTTATTCCGGTATTATAAAATTCTGTGGATACATTGCCCATAATCATATTTCCAAGCTCTGCTATTGCACTTTTGGCCATTTCATCAAGAGTATTCACTTCCATACCCATCATCATGGAAGAAGCGATCTTACAGGCTGTACTTTCATCCATGCTGAAAAATGCCTGTCCTTTGAATTCTCCTGCTATACCGATTATAATAACCACTCTATCAGCCGTGAAAGGCGAATCCTTTATAAATATTTGTCCCCGCGTAGCACTTACATTACAAACCATCTGCACTAAATTAACCGAAACGTTTATAAATGGATTGATATATTCTACATTCAATATTATGTCCCCCTTGTATACCGGATTTAACTATTATTCTACATAAATCTACGATATTCCTCCTATTTGTTAAATAATTAATTCCATTTGATACTGATTTTATATGTTTATCCGGAAGGTTTGGAAAATAAGAGGGAAGGCTCAACACCTTCCCCAACATCTGTACTAAATTATGCTGCTATCTGATACATAAGCATGCTGGTTTTGTTTACATCTATGAGTCTTCCGTCATCTACAGGGCTTATTGTTCCTTTTGCTTTGATTTCATTTACAAGTACATCTCTTACAGGAATGTTTGTATTATAACGGTTCTGACCGTCCTTGAACATCGTGTACTTGTCACCGCCGTCGGCCTGGAAGTCATTTGTAACTACCTTGTAGAGTTTATCATCTTCCAAAGCTGTTCCGTCGGCAAGCTTGATCTCAACTATTCTTTCTCCTGCAGGCTTAGTTGAATCGTATTTGACCATCAAGCCGGAGAATTGACCCGGGTTGAAGTCGGCAGACATAATACCATGTTCAATCGCGGCTTTGACCTGTGCGCCTGTCAGATCCATCGTGAATAATGTATTGTCAAAAGGCATTATTTCATACAGCAAGCCCATTGTTACAACACCGGCAGGCAGGTCTCTTCTCAGGCCGCCGCCGTTCTGGATAGCTATGTCGGCATTAACTTCTTTTCTCATAATATCAGTTGCCCAGTTTCCAAGAAGTGTAGTCTGAGTGTCTTTCGGGCTGTGAGGGAAGTCGGCTGTTGCATTTCCAAGTACTTCATTCTTAATTGGAGCTATAGTTTTCTGGATATATGCATACCAGCCTGTAACTCTTGAATCTTCCATTGCTTTCACAGCGCTTCCGTCCAGATAAGGAACTCTCTTGCTCACAGTTTTTGCTGCAGCATCCATGAATATATCGATATGTCCTATTGATCTGCCGTTGTAATTATTCGCAACGACAGGTATATTATTGACAAAGCCGCTTACATTGGCATGGGTATGTCCTGCAATTATTGCATCCACACCGGTAACAGCTTTGGCAAGATCAGCTGCTTCACCGGTTATTGCACCTGTTTTGCTGTCCTGTAATGCACCAAGGTGTGAAAGAACCACAATAACATCTGCGCCAGCCGCTTTAACTTCAGGTACCAGAGCATTTACTACTTCTGCCGGATTCCTGAACTCGAAAGGTGCTACCATTTCCGGCTTTGTTTTTGTTGCTGTTTCCGGTGTAACAATACCAATGATACCAACCTTGATTCCATTTTTCTCAACAATAGTATATGGTCTTATAAAATCAGCAGTTTTTCCTGTAGCTTTATCAATTAAATTTGCACCAAGATACGGGAAGTCTGATTCGGCTATTCTTGCCTTCAGTTTATCAAGTCCCCAGTCAAATTCGTGGTTTCCCAATACCATAGCATCAAATCCTGCTTCATTCATTGCCGTTACAACCGACTTGCCATAGAGAAGGTTAGAGTCGGCAGTTCCCTGGAACATATCCCCTGCTGACAGTATGAGAGTACCGTTTTTATTTGCTTTTTCTTCGTTCTTCAAATAAGCTACCAGCTTTGAAATGCCAGGATTCTTTGCATCTCCTGTCATCGCACCGTGGAAGTCATTCACAGTAATCAGGCTTATTACTGATGTTCCCTCAACTTCGCCCAGTTTAGCTACATCATCTACATTAAGCGCTCTTACATTTAATGTTCTGCCGTCCATTGATGTCGGTATGCTTATTTTGCCTTCCTTTACCTTGGCGAGTATCTCATCCTTCAGCGGATTCTCATAGTTGGCGCCTATAATATTCCAGTTGTTGTCAACTGCAGGTACGAGCTTGCCTTTGAGATTTTCCTGCACATATTTTACTATAAGATCTCTTACTCTTCCTGCATCGCCATACTCAGCAAAGGAATCATAGTATTTGTCTTCATTCTTTATGAGTTCCAGTGAAAGGAGTGTTCCGAACCTATAGTTGTTCAGTGCAAGCTTGTATATCTTGTTATCATCAATAGGCGAACCATTGAAAGTCAGGTTTACTATCCTGCTTCCTGCAGGCTTTGTAATGTCGATTTCATAGTTCACACCGGAGAACATATCATAGTTGTAGCCTCTTATATCAGCGTTGAAGCCCGGTGCAAGGTCACCTTCCTTATATGTATTATAATAGTTTGCAGACCACTCCATGTATGCCTTCAGGTTCTTGCCTGAAATATTGACACCCATAAGTGTGTTTTCATACATATATATGTTTGCTACATCTTTCTTTTTGAAGTCACCCTTTTTAAGGTTTGAATCATTTCTAAACAATGCAGCTGATGAAATCTCCGCTTTTGCATAATGCTTCTGTACAGTATTTATCAGATCTACAACTGCTGTATCTTGAACCTGTGCTGTGGCTAATGTTGTTACTTTGTCCCCGCCAGTCAGGTAGTCAACTCCGTTTACAAAATCCGCTGTGATCTCACCAACAACTTTGTTTGCCTCAGTCTGTGCAGTGTCGTGGACCCATTTGAATTCTGCAAGCATTTCTTCATCTGCAGCTACTTTATCAGTTGGCAAGTTCTTTGTTGCCACATCTTCTACTGTCCAGCCCGAAGCTGTATATGCAACATTTATGTCTGCCTTTGCAAGAGCCCAGCCGTAATTACCGGCTTCAATAAGTTTAACTCCGTTTGTTGAAGTAATATTGTCAAATTTGGCATGCTTGTGGCCGCAGAAAATAACATCAAATTCCGGACAAGCTTCGGCTATTGGAATTGCACCGTCAGTATTTCCGTATTCTGCGGTATCACCCATATGAACTGAGCCTACCAGGACATCATACTTTCCTTCAAGTTCTTTTACAACCTTTTTGGCTTCTTCAACAGGATCTTTGAATGTCAGATCCTTAAAATGTTCAGGAGTTGAAGCTTCCCATCTTGGAATATGAGGTGTAATTAGGCCAACAACAGCTATCCTTACACCGGCTTTTTCGAAAATAGCATATGGCTCTACGAATCTGGTGCCGTCTGCTTTATATATATTTGCAGCCAGAACTTTACCCTTAAAAGCCGAGATATTCTTATTCAGGAAGTCAAGTCCGAAATTGAACTCATGGTTACCCAGTGTCCAGGTATCGTATCCCATATAGTTTAAGCCCTGCATCATAGGGTGAACATCATTATTGTTGAAAATATCCGCCATGTTATCCTGAAGTGTATCTCCAATGTCTATGAGGATAGTGTTCAGATTTGCGGCTTTTTCCTGTTTTACAAGTGTTTGAATCTTTGCCATACCGGCATCTATATCCTGAGTATCAGTAGCGTATTCCCAGGGATATATTCTGCCATGAAGATCTGTGGAACCTAAGATAGTCACCGTCGCCTTGCTGCCAACTGATGGCCCGATGCCATCAATAGCTACTTCTGCCAGGACATTGCCCATGGGCAGTACCATTGAGAGGATCATGATCAGAGTAAGCAGAATGCTTAGTCTTTTGGAAACCTGTTTCATCTTCATACCCCCAAATTATATTTTAGCAGATTAACCACTGTTTGGGCTAATTTGCATGTACTTCAATTATAGCATAATTGTACCAGTTGGACAAATATCATATCACATAATCAATTATACTGTTGGGAAAAATTTGTGCTATCCTGCCCCTAAAGAAAGCCTCCATATCAGAGAGTTCATCTTTGTTGTACACATATTTGCCATAGCCGAACTGCCCATATTTGAAACGCCTGTCCTGCTCATTCATAGGTATATCATTTTCCGGAAATATCTCATTAATATTTTTCTTTGCTCTGGCTGTAAATCTATGCGAAATTATCTCAAAGCTTATACTTCTGTCCTTATATTTGCCCAGTTTGTCTTCAAGTTCATTGAGCAATTCATTATAGTCATTCTTCCATCCCTCATACAGTATGACAGGAGCTATTATAAACCCCAGCGGATAATCATGCCCTGCAATTTTCTGCGCTGCCGCAACGCGCTCTTCCATACTTGCCGTTTTGTGCTCATACTTCCTGATCACTTTTGCTGAATTGAGGCTGAACCGTACAGTAGTATGCCCGTTATGCACCGCATCAAGTATTCCTTCCACATCGGTAAATTTAGTTACGAACCTGAACCTTCCCAAAGTCTGCTTCCCAAAAAAATTGATAGTTTGCAAAAGTGAGCCTGTGTATGGCTCCACCGGTATCGGATCAGAAGTAGCTGCCCCCTCAAAATATGTAATATCCGGCTCACGTTCCTTAATATAGAAAGCCGCTTTTTCAAGTATTTCGTCCACATTCACATATACTCTCATATAAGGCTTTTTCCCTAACTGCGTATTCAGATAGCAGTACATGCACATACCCATGCAGCCCGTTGCCAGGGGCAGCTGATAATGTGCGGAGGGCTTGCAGCTCTCGAAGTCCAATGTCCGCCGCACCCCTGCCACAAGTGTGCTCTTGCCTTCGGAATATGCCTGCTGCGGCGTCTTACCCGGAATAACTGTGACTTTGTTATGGGATTTAAGGATACTAATCTCAACAGCTTTCTTGTTGAACTGATCGAAAAGCTTCTGTCCCAGGGGATACCGAAGGGCATCCTGCTCAAATAAAACTCTTTTAGGTTCAAAGGGCATATAAATAACTCCTTCTTTATTGAAATCTGATATCTGCCAAAACAAAGCAGCTCTAAATAATTATTATATGCAAAAAAAAAAATGACTTGCGTCAATTCAGTTTAATTTTACTTATCACAGGATAATGATCTGATGCATCTGTATGAATTACATCAAATTCTTTTATCTCGAATTCCTTTGAAACAAAAATATAATCTATCCGTTCACTTAAGCCTTCACTCTCAAAAGTTACCTTTTCTTCACCGTCCTCAAAGCTTGCACAGTCAGTAAGACTCTTATAAATCATAGCCAGCTTGTCCGATCTCATGTTAAAATCTCCGGCAAGCAGAAAATACTTGTCATCACCTGTTATCTTTATGATTTCTTCAATCTGCATAGCCCTTTCACTCTCATTAAGTCCCAGGTGAGTATTATATACGGATATCTTATTCCCATCAATATCCAGGCCTGCCTTTAAAAGAGTCCTTCTCTCCCCTTCGGAAGGCAGCTTGCTTACTTCATATTCTTCAATAGGATATATGCTCAATATTGCATTTCCGTATTGTCCGTTCAGAATGTTTATGCTTTTTCCAAAAGCATAATGCATGGAAAGCTTGTCCGCAATATATCCGATCTGATCCTTAAAGCCGGTTCTCACCGAGTACCTCTCCACTTCCTGAAGGGCTATTATCTCAGCTCCGGAATTTTTAATGACCTCCACTATTCCGTCCAGATCCAGTTCATTATTTTTATTTATTCCCCTGTGAATATTGTATGTCATTACTTTTATTGCAGGTATGTCGTCAGATATGCTTTCTGCATTTCCGTTCTCAATGATTTTTTTCTCCAAAGCAACAGGTACGCTTGCGCTGCTGTAATTCAGGTATGCAATAACAGATATTACTGCAGCGGCCAGAAGTAAAAGCTTTTTCATATTTTTTCTTCCTTTTCAGAATATATGTTACTTTTCACTTTGCCTGTCCATTATGTATATATTTATGTTAACATAATGAAGTAGAGCAGTAAACTAAATATTTTGAAAAGTCAATAATTACAATATGAACCTTTCTATGGCTTCTGCCACTCCATCCTCCTGGTAATCCCCCGTAATATGGTCCGCAGCGCTTTTCAATGACTCCTCCGCATTTTCCATAGCAATCCCAAGACCTGCGTATTCGATCATACTTATATCGTTTTCATTGTCTCCAATGGCAATTATCTCTTCTCTTCTGATTCCATACAGCTCTGCAAGCCTTTTAACAGCATTACCCTTTGTAACTCCCCTGTTCATCACCTCTAGGTTATCCTTCATTGACTGGCTTGCCGACACAATCCCTGATGCTTCTATATCATTCCTCAGACCCTGCAGCTTTCCGCTGTCTTTATCCACCACAACCGCCTTGAGGATTTCAACCGGTTCCTGCACTATTGCTTTTTCAATATTATCAACAATTTTTATCTTTACCTGGTCTTCCTCCCCCAGATATTTGTTCCATTCAGTATACCGCAGTGATACGTTCACAAGCTTCTCGGCATAAATTGTATCCTCAGTGAAAAAGTGGCAGAACAGATCATATTTGTGGGAAAGCTTTATCATTTCCTTTACCGCTTCCACTTTCAAGATATCCTTATAAATGGTCCTCTCGGTATCCTCCGGATTATTAAAGGCAGCCTCTCTTATTATAGCCCCGTTGCTGGCTATTATAGGAGTGCTCACTCCCAGGAGCTTTGCATACACTCTTGCAGAAGTATATATCCTGCCTGTTGCAACTACCATATGTACTCCCTTTTCAATTGCCTTCCTCACAGCCTCCCTGTTTCTTTCGGAAACCTTCTTCTCTTTGTTGAGAAGCGTATAGTCCATGTCCGTCACCAGCATCTTATACTTCAGATCTTCTCTGTGCATTATGATCTCCTCCAAATTTCCTCTTTAGTTTGTAGGGGCGATTCATGAATCGCCCCTACCCCGGAACCTCGTATCTCGTATCCCGTATCTTATTTCCTTATATACAGCACGCCGACCGTTTTGGGTCCGCAGTGGCTTGAAATCACACATCCGGCATCAGTTACTATTATTTCTGCTCCTTTTATTTCCTTTTGCAGTATCCCCTTCAACAGCTCCGCTTCCTCCGAATCCATGGAATGGGTTATAAATACTCTCTCCCTCATTATGGAGTCCTTGTCAGCCAGTACATTTTCCAGCATATTACTGCGGGCTTTCTCTCTCCTGCCCCTTATTTTATCCTCAAGAAACATTTTTCCATCCCTGACCGAAACAACAGGTCTTATGTTCAAAAGACCACCTATGAAGCTTTCAAGGGCAGTACATCTCCCGCCTTTATGCAGATAATCCAGTGTATTTATTATGAACCTTGTTCTCACCCTTGGCGCCAGTTCTCTTATCTTCGCTGCAATCTCCCTTACATTCATTCCGTCCCCGGCATAGTCCACCGCTTTCATCACAAGTAGCCCTATTCCCGTTGAAAGGTTTTGTGAATCCACTATTTCAATTTTACCTTCGGGAAACTCCTGTGCTGCAATGGCTGCATTCTGCAAAGTGACTGAAATTCCGGATGAAAGACCTATGTATATTATATCCTCTCCATTGTCGGTATATTTCTTAAAAATCCTTTGAAAATCCAGCGGTGAAGGTGCCGAAGTCTTGGGTAGTGTGTTTGTTTCCTCTACCTTCCCATACAATTCCTCTGTGCTTATATCAATTCCGTCTCTGTAGGATTTTTCTCCAAAGACCACATAAAGCGGCACAATTGCAATACCATGCCTTTCAATGAGCTCAGAAGATAAATCACATGTACTGTCCGATATCACTCTCACTGTCCCCACTTTTTGACCCTCCTGCATAATTATTCTAATCCATTATATTTTATATCAATGCTATATATTTTCATAACCAGAAAGTATATAGCAAATTGACCAAAAAACAAAAAAAACCGGGTTAAACCCGGTTATCTTGACAATTTGGTGCGCGAGGCGGGATTTGAACCCGCATCGTACGCCAAGGATGTTTATGGCCTTTCTAATCCTTATATCTCAAAGCCATATATCTGAATTCCTCGATGCTTACCGCACCCTTTTTCTGTGTGCTTAATTTTTTTACTTCATCTAGCAGGCTATCAATTTTATCATCAGGCAGTTCCATGTTTATTTGTTCAAGGGCATATTCGATAGATCTTTTACCGCTCTTTTTGCCTAGGGAGACATCTCTTTTCCTGCCGACTACCTCCGGTGCATAACCTTCGACGGATGGAGGATAAGCCAGCATTTGCGCCACTACCAGTCCGCTTTCCCGAGTGAAGACCATATCTCCGACTACAGGACGCATTGGTGATACCGGAACTTTGGTTATTTCTTCAACAAGCTTGCTTAAGCCATACAGTTTATCCAGCTTGAGATTGGTCTTAATACCGTAAAGGCCATGAAGCGCTATGGCGAGCTCGGCTATATCAGCGTTGCCGCTCTTCTCACCAAGACCATTTACGGTAACATGTGCGGAATCCGCACCTTCTTTCAAGCAACCCAAAGTACAGGCTACTGCAAGACCAAAGTCATTATGGCAATGAACTGCTACAGGAACATCTACCCATGACTTGACCAGCTTCGTTAAATAAGCCATAGCCTCCGGTGTAGCAACTCCCAATGTGTCAACAAGTACAATTTCATCTGCCCCACAGTCTTTTACTGCAGTCTGATAAGCTTTTCTGAGAAACTCCGGATTGGCACGGGTAGCATCTACAGCAAAAAAGGCTGTATAGAGGTTTTCCTGTTTAGCAGCGCTTACTGCATCACGAATCCTCTTCAGTACTACTTCTTCTGAAGCATCCCATGCCTTCATTTTCTGAGGGCTTGTATAGGTTTCCAATACTGTATGCTTTACCCCAGTTTCTACAATTATTTTAACATCGTTCACAACACAACGGCCAAAGCCCCAGATTTCGGGTCCCTTAACTTCTTTCACAATATTTGCTACTGCAATTCTGTCCTCTTCACTGCTTGCTGCAAAGCCTGCTTCAATACGGTCTACGCCGGCTTCCGCCAGCTTCTTGGCAATTCTGAGCTTGTCCTGTGCATTAATGCTCACACCGATACTCTGTTCGCCGTCACGGAGAGTTGTATCGTAAACCTTGATTTTTTTCATGCCTTTCAGCTGTTTTTTCACATCCGGCATTTCATTGTAATTACTGAGCCAAAAACCTTCCCTTTTCATATTATACTTCCTCTCTTAATTCAAATATTAAAAACTTCTATGATAGAAGAAATCGACAATTTTCACATATTAGCTTTAATCAAATCTATACTATTCTGCTTTTAAGCTCCTTACCTTCCAATGCATCAATAACAGCTTGAGCCACAAATTCACTGGTCAGGCTCAAAGCTCCATCTGTGAACCCTCCCATATGAGGAGTAACAATAACGTTTTCCAGCTCCAAAAGCGGCGATTTTACAGGCGGCTCACTGGAAAACACATCTATCCCCGCACCTGCAATCTTACCTCCTGATAAAGCTTTGTACAAGGCAGCCTCATCCACAACTCCGCCTCTTGCCGCATTTATCAGATAAGCTGTGGGTTTCATCAGCTTCAGCTGATCAGCTCCAATGAGATTCCGGGTCTCTTCCATTAGTGGAACATGAAGGCTGACAAAATCAGATTCTTTGAGTATTCCATCAATATCTGAATAAATAACTCCATTAGCATCTGCATATTCTTTACTCCAATATTTATCAAATGCTAGAACTTTCATGTTAAACCCTTTGGCTCTCTGTACAACACTCTTCCCAATAACTCCCAAGCCAATGACTCCGAGTGTTTTACCCCAGACTGCTTGTCCAAAAACCTTCGGCCATTCCCCTGCCCGGACCTGACTGTCAGATTTCGGAATCTTTCTGGCTAATGATAGCATTAAGCCGAAAACCAGATCGGCAACCGCTTCTCTGTTAGTCCCAGGTGCATTCAAAACAATAACGCCTTGCTCTTTTGCAGAATTAATATCAATATTGTCGACGCCTATCCCATGCTTTGCTATAACCTTCAATCCCGGTGCGGATTTGATTATTTTCCTGGTTATTGGTTCAAGTCCAGTAATAATAGCAACAACATCATCCAGGCAACCGAAAAGCTCATGTTCACTCACTACTGATTGTTTTGGCCTGACAATACCTAATCCGTAATCCTCAAGAATTTTTTGAGCTTTTATGCTGTACTTTGCAAAAGATGCATTAGTTACTAAAATCTTTTTCATTCTTATTACCTTCTTTCATTTTATTTAAATCTTTAACAGGCTATCATGTTGTGCTGTAGCTCAAAATGCTTGCAATAAAAAAGATGCTACTTAATACTCATTGCAAAATACAACTGCCCTCAAAACATTTTCCAGCCTTTGATCCATTATTTCAAATGCCCTGGACACTTCACTCAATGGGAACTTATGAGTAATCATAGGTTCAATCTTAAGCTTCTTTTGTTCCAATAGACTTACTGCTTTCGGATAAAATTCGTATCCTCCCTTTGTTCCAACAATGGAAATTTCTTTACTGTAAAATTCTTTTTGAGGTAATCCGTCTATTTTATTGAAAGAAGTCCCAAACTGAACAATTCTTCCTCCTTTTTTAACCAGTCTCACACAGGATAATAGACCTGACACAGTCCCGGAAGCCTCTATACAAACATCAAATCCGATGTTTTCCGTTCTTTTCAGAAGTTTCTTTTCCCAGTCCTGATCCTGCTTTATGTTTGCGGTATAGTCCACCCCAAGCTCCTGTGCTAATTCCAGTCTGGAGTCTCTTGTTGCAACCATGACCACATCTCTTGCACCGGCCAGTTTGCATAACTGCAGCATAGTCAAGCCACTGTAACCCGGTCCGATGAGCAGCACACTATCTCCCAGCTTTACTTCCGAACGATGCAATGCTCTTAATGCAGTAGCAGTTCCTACTACCGATTGAGCTTCTATTGAGGATACATTTCTGCTGATTTTAAGCAATATATTTTCCGGCACAATTATATATTCCGCCAAGGAGCCATCTATAGTCCTGCCCAGCATATTAGGTGCTTCGCAGTATGAAGGCATACTT
>Ga0196971_1000716_pt1 | contig 20527 bp, 20 predicted proteins | sample S1v_1013CmetaG_FD_148660 | JGI IMG/M metagenome (GOLD analysis project Ga0196971, IMG submission 148660) | Soil microbial communities from Anza Borrego desert, Southern California, United States - S1+v_10-13C | ecosystem: Environmental > Terrestrial > Soil > Desert | place: USA: California...
GAGACCACCAGCGCGTCTTTCGACTTCGCCAGCGTGTCCACGAGGCGTGGGTTCAAAGCGGGGTCTTTCATCGCGCCTATTGGTTCAGTTCAAAGCGAAACGCGCGAATCAGCGCGAGGGTTGGGGTGTCGTATTCGACGGGCGCAGGGGCCTGGTCGGTGATCCAGGCGAACACGTCCTGGTCAGGCGCGTCTAAGAGCCGCTCGAATGCGTCTAAGCCGCTCTCGTCCAGCTCCAGCAACTTTCGGTCGGCGAAAGCGCCTAGAATCAAGTCAATCTCCCGGAATCCCCGGCGCCACGCGCGGAATTTCAGCTTCTTGCGGCGGTCGTCCATGGGCCCTTGAGGAGGTAGGCAAATGCGGAGGGGGCCGCGCTATAACCCATATGGGCGGTGCTGTCAGCGCCGCCAGAGCCCTGGATGAACGACGCTTCACCCCCTGCCGCATCGCCTGCTCTGACGGGCCTGTTCCTCACGCCCGCGCGTGCGCCCAAAGGCGCGCGCAAGGATACGATGGACCTGATCGCCAAGGTCGCCGGCGGCCGGCTCGTGCGCGACCTCGTGTTCCTGCCGCCGAACAGCGCCATCGACCGGCGCTTGCGCGTGCCGATCGGCGAGACCAACGAAGGCGACATCGCCACGATCGAGGCGGAAGTCGATGGGCACCTGCCAGCTTATAAGAGCCTGCCGCACCGCATCCGTTTGCGCGACGAGACCGGTTTCCTCACCGTCGCTTATTTTCGTGGCAGCGAAGAGATGCTGAAGCGAATGTGGCCCGTGGGGCAAACACGTTTGGTCAGCGGCAAGATCGGCTTTCGCGACGGCATGCGGCAGATGCTGCATCCCGATCACGTCGTCGATCCTGACAAAGGCGAAGCGCCGCCGCCGGTGGAGCCGATCTATCCGCTGACGCAAGGTCTCTCCGGGCGGATGCTCTCGCGCACGATCCTCGCCGCGCTCGATACGCTGCCGGAGGCGCCGGAATGGCTGGAAGCAACTACGGTGAAGGCGCACGACTGGCCGGACTTCCGCACGGCGCTCGAACACATTCATCGGCCGACATCGCCGGATGACGTTTCGACTGAAAGCGCGTTCCGGATGCGGCTCGCGTACGACGAATTGTTCGCGCGCCAATGTGCGTTGCGCTTGCGGCGCGTGCACCGGCGCAAGGAGCCAGGCCGCTCAGTTGTCGGCGATGAGCGCTTCACGACGCCGCTGCTCGCCAGCCTCCCCTACGCGCCGACGGGCGCACAATCGCGGGCGGTGAAAGAGATCTACGAGGACATGGCCGAGCCCGCGCCGATGTTGCGCTTGCTGCAAGGCGACGTGGGGTCGGGAAAAACACTGGTCGCGGCGCTGGCGATGGCGCGCGCGGCGGAAGCCGGGCTGCAGAGCGCGATGATGGCGCCGACCGATATTCTGGCGCGCCAGCACGGGGCGACGCTGCAGCCGCTGCTGGATGCAGCCGGCATCAAGATGGCGGTGCTCACCGGACGCGACAAAGCCAAGGATCGGCGCGCGATCCTCGAGCAAATGGCGAGCGGCGAGATTGCGGTGGTGGTTGGCACGCATGCGCTGTTTCAAGAGGACGTGAACTTCAACGATCTTGGCCTAATTGTGATCGACGAGCAGCACCGCTTCGGCGTCTCTGACCGCATGCGCATGGTGGCGAAGGGCTTTGCGCCGCACGTGCTGGTGATGAGCGCAACGCCGATCCCGCGCACGTTGGCGCTCTCGATCCATGGCGACATGGATTTATCGGTGCTCGACGAAAAGCCGCCGGGCCGCCAACCGATCCGCACAGCGACGATGTCGACGACCCGCATGAACGAAGTGATCGAAGCCATTGGCGATGCGCGCAAGCGTGGCGAGCGCGCGTACTGGGTGTGCCCGCTGATCGAGGAAAGCGAAGCCATCGATTTGCCGGCGGTGCTCGATCGGCATGAAGAGTTGCAGGCCTATTTCGGCAAGGGCGTCGAGATCGTGCACGGGCAGCTCAGCGCCACTGCACGTGATGCGGCGATGGAGCGGTTTCGCACGGGCGAGTCGTTTCTGATGGTGGCGACGACGGTGATCGAAGTCGGCGTCAACGTGCCGGAAGCAACGATCATGGTGATCGAACACGCAGAGCGGTTTGGGCTGGCGCAATTGCACCAGCTGCGCGGGCGCGTAGGCCGGGGGGCCAAGCAAGGCTCATGCGTGCTGCTCTGGAAGCCGCCGCTCAGCGAAAGCAGCAAGACGCGGCTCGACGCGCTGCGGCGCAACGATGACGGCTTCGCTATTTCCGAGATCGATTTTCGCATGCGCGGCGCCGGCGATATGCTGGGCACGCAGCAATCCGGTCTGCCGCCGTTCCGGCTGGTCAGCCCGGAAGCGCACGCCGGCATGCTGGGCGCGGCGGACAAGGAGGCGCGGTTGGCGGTCGAGCGCGATCCGGAGCTGAAGAGCGAGCGCGGTCAGGCGATCCGGCTGGCGCTGGCGCTGTTTGGGTACGCGGAAGCGGCCGAACTGGCGCGCTCGGGTTAGCGCTCCCTTGCAATTGGGCGCGCGGCGCGCTTTGTGCGGGTCAGCATGACCAGCCTTGCGCCCATCTCCTGCTACATTCGCACCAAGAACGAAGAGCGGATGATCGGCGAAGTGATCCGGGCGGCGCAACAGGTCGTATCCGAGGTCGTGCTGATTGATTCTGGCTCCACCGATAAGACGATCGAGATCGCTGAAGGCTTGGGCGCGCGCGTGGTGCGTGCGCCGTGGCTCGGCGGCGGCAAGCAAAAGCGGCTCGGTGAAGATGCGTGCGTGCACGATTGGCTACTGGATCTAGACGCCGACGAAGTGGTGACGCCGGAGCTGGCGGACGAGATTCGCGCCTACTTCATCAAGGGAGAACCGGCGACGCCGGTGTTCGAGATGAACATGGCCACCTCCCCGCCCGTCGGCGAGACCTGGTGGACATACAATCTCGTCGATCGCCGCAAGCTCTATGACCGCCGGGTGATCCGTCAGCCTGATCATTCCAACTGGGACCAGTTCAAAGTCCCTGCCGGCATGCGCGTGCAGAAGCTCAAGGCGCCGCTGCTGCACTATTCCTTTCGCGACCTCGCGCAGCTCGAAGACAAGTTCAACCGCAATTCGTCCGGCCGTGCGCGCGACACCAAGCTAAAGCCGTTTTGGCAAGCGGCGCTGCGCATGTTGCTGGCGCGGCCAATCTACTTTCTGAACCATTATCTACGCCGCGGGCTGTGGCGGGCCGGCTGGTACGGCGTTGCGGTGGCTTCGATCGCCGCGCACGGGCGCTGGCTGAAGGACGCCAAGATGGTGGAGATCCATCTCCGCGATCGTGAGGCTCGGGCGAAGGATGATTGAGGGAACCGGTCGGACCTGACGGTACTTTTATCCACAGGCGGGGAACATTACATTGGCTCCGATGCAGGACAGAAACGCTCCCCCGGCGGACGCTTCTCGCGCCTCGCCCGCTCTCATCGCCGCGCTCCGCGCGCCGGCAAGCGCCAAGGCGGTGCTGCTGGCGTTGTTGCAGCTCAAAGCCGGCTCGGCCCTTATCACTTTGCCGGATGGTCGGTGCGTCACTTTCGGCGATGGCGCGGGGCCGCCGGTCGATTTCCGCATCCAGGACTATCGCTTCGCCAAACGGGTTTTGACGAGCGGCGATATCGGCTTTGCCGAAGGCTACATGGCCGGCGAATGGGAGAGCGATGATCTCTCCGCGCTGCTGACGCTGTTGGCTTCGAATGTCGAGCGCTTCACGCGGCTGCTGGAGGGCGGGCCGATCGGCAAAGCGCTCCACTGGATGCGCCACCTTTCGCGCGACAATTCCAAACGCGGCGCCCGGCGCAATATCTTGGCGCATTACGATCTCGGCAACCGCTTCTACGAAGCTTGGCTCGACGCGACGATGACGTATTCGTCGGCGCGCTTCGACGCTAAGGTGCGGGACTTGGAAAGCGCACAGCGCGCAAAATATAAAGCGCTCGCTGACCATCTAGATCTCAAACCAACCGACCACGTGCTGGAAATCGGTTGCGGTTGGGGCGGCTTTGCGGAATTCGCGGCGCGTGAGTACGGCGCGCGCGTCACCGGCATTACGATCAGTGACGAACAGCTCGCCTACGCACGGGCGCGGATGGAGAGAGCTGGGCTCTCCGAGCGCGTCGAAATTCGGCGGCAGGATTATCGCGATGTCGAAGGCCAGTTCGACAAGGTTGCCTCGATCGAGATGTTCGAGGCGGTCGGTGAAAAATATTGGCCAGCCTATTTCGGCAAGATCGCCGATGTGCTGAAGCCGGGCGGCCGCGCGGGCCTGCAGATCATCACCATCCGCGAAGAGCTGTTCGAGAAGTATCGCCGCCGCGCCGACTTCATCCAGCGCTACGTGTTTCCCGGCGGCATGCTGGCCAGCATCGAGCGGCTGAAGGAAGAGACGGCTAAGGTGGGGCTGGTGTGGAAAAAGGCCGACGGCTTTGGCCAATCCTACGCCGACACGCTTGCGGAATGGGCGCGGCGGTTCAAAGCGAAGTGGACCGACATCCGCGACATGGGCTTCGACGAGCGCTTCAAGCAGCTTTGGCTTTTCTATCTGAGCTATTGCGAAGCCGGCTTCCGTACCGGGCGCACGGACGTCGTCCAGGTCGAACTCGCCAAGCCCGCTTGAGCGCCTTGAATGCGGCGCAGGCCGGGCTTAGCGTCCGGGCCTATGACTGATCTTCCTGACGATCCGATTGTTTCGCCCGCATGGCTTGCCGAGCGGCTAGAGGCGCCTGACATCCGCGTCATCGACGCGACCTGGTTCATGCCGAGCGATCCGCGCGATGCGAAAGCGCTCTATGCGGAGCGGCGCATTCCGGGCGCCGTGTTCTTCGACATCGATGAAATCGCAGACACCGAGTCCGACCTGCCGCACATGCTGCCGGCGCCTGAGAAGTTTGCTTCGCGCATGAAGAAGCGCGGCGTTGGCGATGGGTCGCGGGTGGTTGTGTACGACAAGCAGGGGCTCTTCTCCGCCGCGCGCGTCTGGTGGACCTTCCGGGTGATGGGACATGAAGACGTCGTCGTGCTCGATGGCGGCTTTCCGGCCTGGGAGCGGGCTGGGTATCCGATCGAAACTGGGCCGCCGCAGCAGCGGATGGAGCGCCATTTCACGCCGCGCGTGCGCAACGATCTGGTGCGCGATCTCGCCGACATGAAACGCGTGATCGCTGACGGCCGCACGCCGGTTTTCGACGCGCGCCCTGCTCCGCGTTTCCGTGGCGAAGCGGCGGAGCCGCGTGCGGGTTTGAGGAGCGGCCATATGCCGGGCGCTGCGAGCGTGCCGAGCGGTTCGCTGGTGAGCGAAGACGGGTCACTGAAAAGCGCGGACGAGTTGCGGCGCATTTTCGAAAGCGCTGGCGCCGACACGTCGCAAAGTGCTGTCTGCACCTGCGGCTCGGGCGTGACGGCGGCGATTATTGCGCTGGCCTTGGCGAGGCTCGGGCGCTGGGATGCGGCGGTCTATGACGGCTCGTGGGCCGAATGGGGCGCGCGCGACGACACGCCGATCGTGACGGGCGCCTGATGGCGCGCGCGCCGCTCGATTTGAGCAAGCTACGCCTGGAGACGCGGCTCGCACACGCCGGCCGTGATCGCACGCGCTCCGAAGGCGCGGTCAATCCCCCCGTCCACCGCGCGACGACGTTGCTGATTGATGACGCCGACGATCTCTATGGCGGCCCGAACAAGACGTATGGCCTCGACGGCATGGCGGTGCAGGACGCGTTGCGCGAGGCGCTGATCGCCATCGAAGGCGGCGTCAGCGCCACACTGACGCCCTCCGGACTTGCGGCCTGCACACTCGCGCTGATGAGCGTCGCCAAAGCCGGTGGCGAGCTACTGATCACGGACGCCCTCTACGCGCCGACGCGCCGCTTTTGCGAAACGACGCTAAAGCGCTTTGGCGTCACGACGCGTTACATCGATCCGCGCGTCGGCGCCGGAATCGCCGATCTGATCAGCGATCGAACCTGCGGCGTTTTCCTTGAATCGCCCGGCACCCACACGTTCGAAGTGATGGACACGCCCGCCATCGCAGCAGCCGCGCGCGCGCACAGCGTGCCCGTCATTCTCGACAACACCTGGTCGGCCGGCGTTTACTTCAAGCCGTTCGAACATGGCGTCGATATCTCGGTGCAGGCGCTGACCAAGTACCAGTCGGGTCACGCAGATACGTTCGTCGGCGCGGTTCTCGCCGGCTCGTCCGAATGGGCGGAACGGGTGAGCGCGACGAACCGCCAGCTAGGGCTCTTCGCTTCGCCGGATGATTGTTATCTCCTGCTCCGGGGCCTGCGCACGCTTGGCGTCCGGCTCGATCGCCAAAGCGCATCGGCGCTCAACATCGCACAATGGCTGGAGACGCGGCCCGAGATAGCGCGTGTAATCCATCCGGCTCTGCCCTCTCATCCGGACCATTTGATCTGGAAGCGCGATTTCAGCGGCGCGTCCGGCGTGTTTTCCTGCCAGCTCAAGCCCGTGGCCCCCGAGCGCGTGAAAGCGATGCTCGAAAGCCTATCCATCTTCGCGATGGGCTTCTCCTGGGGCGGCTATGAAAGCCTGATCGTGCCATCCGGAAAGGATATCCGCCGCGTAGTGACGAAGGCGCCGACCGACGGCGCGCTGTTGCGCCTCTCCATCGGCCTCGAACATCCGGACGATCTCATCGCCGATCTGGAGGCGGGCTTTGTTCTACTGCGCGACTGAGCACTGGCGACCCCGGCGTGACTCGAACACGCAACCGTCCGCTTAGAAGGCGGATGCTCTATCCAGTTGAGCTACGGGGCCGTGGCGCTGCGCGCGGGCAATAGGCAATAGGCAGTCGCCAATAGCGGTCAAGCCCGCGAGCGCGCGGCCCTCTTGCCGGGCCAACTTGCTGACCTGTCTTAGTGAGACCAAGGCTCGCGGCGGCGGAAAGCGAAATTGTCGCTGTAGGACTTGATGATCCGCTTAACTTCGGGCGGTTCGGCCACCTGATGCGGCAAAGCGTGGGCGCGCGCGAATTCGATCGCCGCTTCCTTGCTGTCGAACTCGATCCGTATCTGACCGTTGGTGTCGGCGCCGCTGATCCAGCCCATCAGCGCTTCTGGTCTCGGCGCAGACGCCAGTACGAATTCCAAGCGCCACTTTTTCGTCTGCGCCTGGCCCGACTGCATCGCGTTCTTCGCGGGGCGGTAGATTTTCGCCAGCATCCAAGTCCTCTTCGCCGGCTGAGCTACACGGGCGGCCGCAAAATGAAAAGGGCGGCCGATTGGCCGCCCTTCAGAACCAGATCAGCCCAGCGCTTCCTTCAGCGCCTTGCCGGCCCGGAACTTCGGCCGGTTCGCCGCCGGCACGATGACTTCTTCGTTGGTGCGCGGGTTGCGCGCTTTGCGTTCTTTGGTCTGTGAGACCGCAAACACGCCAAAGGACGGCAGGCGCACATCGTCGCCGCGCTTGAGGGCGGCGGTGATGGCGTCGAACACGGCGTTGACGGCCTCTTCGCCCTTTTGTTTGGAGTCGCCGATGCGCTCCGCCACGTCCGCAATCAGTTCTGCCTTGTTCATTTAAGCCCCCTCGCACTCGAAGCGAATGCACTAAAAAGCGCCGATTCTGGCGGCATCCGGGGGAACGCTAAGCATTCCCGCTCAGCGTGCAAGCTTTTGACGGCCTTATTGCGCTTGCGAAAAGGCGCTAACGCGCGGCCCTTAATGGGGCCGCGCGCCCTCGCCGCCGCCATTCACTTCGGCGGCTCTACGGTTCTCGGCCATCTCGTCCTCCTCGGTCCACTCGATCGCGGTGAGCGGCCGGGTAAGGGCGTGCTTCAGGACCTCGTCCACGGTCGAGACGGGCACGATCTCCAATCCCGTCTTCACGTTCTCGGGGATGTCGGCGAGGTCCTTTTCGTTCTCTTTCGGGATCAGCACCATTTTGACGCCGCCGCGCAGCGCCGCGAGGAGCTTTTCCTTCAGACCGCCGATGGGGAGCACCCGGCCACGCAAAGTGATCTCACCGGTCATGGCGATATCCTTGCGGATCGGCACACCCGTCAGCACCGAGACGATCGCGGTCGCCATAGCGACGCCCGCGGACGGGCCGTCCTTGGGCGTTGCGCCCTCCGGCACGTGGACGTGGATGTCGCGCGTGCGGAACAGCGGCGGCTTCACGCCAAACTGGATCGAGCGCGCGCGCACGTACGAAGAGGCCGCCGAGATCGACTCTTTCATGACATCGCGGAGATTGCCGGTGACGGTCATAACGCCCTTGCCCGGCATCGAAACCGCTTCGATCGTCAAGAGATCGCCGCCGACTTCCGTCCACGCAAGACCGGTGACGACGCCCACCTGATCTTCGAGATCGGTTTCGCCAAAGCGGAATTTCCAGACGCCGGCGAAGTCAGGCAGGTTCTCCGCCGTGATCTCGACCTTCGTCGTTTGCTTCTGCTCTAGCTGGCGCACTGCTTTGCGCGCGAGATTGCCGATTTCGCGCTCAAGCGAGCGGACGCCCGCTTCGCGCGTATAACGGCGGATCAAATCGCGCAACGCGTCGTCGGACACGCTGAACTCCGACTTCTTCAAGCCGTTGTTCTCGTACTGCTTCGGCAGCAAGTGGCGTTTGGCGATCTCGAGCTTTTCATCCTCGGTGTAACCCGGGATGCGGATGATCTCCATGCGGTCCAGCAAGGGCTGGGGCATGTTGAGGCTGTTCGCCGTGGTGATGAACAAGACGTCCGAGAGATCATAATCCACTTCGAGATAGTGGTCGTTGAAGGTGGAGTTTTGCTCCGGGTCCAACACTTCCAGCAGCGCCGCCGCCGGATCACCGCGATAATCGGCGCCCAGCTTGTCGATTTCGTCGAGCAAGAAGAGCGGATTGGCGCTCTTGGCCTTTTTCATCGACTGGATCACCCGGCCCGGCATCGAGCCGATGTAAGTGCGGCGGTGACCGCGGATTTCCGCCTCGTCGCGCACGCCGCCGAGCGACATTCGCACGAAGTCGCGGCCCGTCGCTTTCGCGATCGAGCGGCCAAGCGAGGTCTTGCCGACGCCGGGCGGGCCAACGAGGCAAAGGATGGGGCCGCGCAGCTTATTGGTGCGCGCCTGCACCGCGAGATACTCAAGGATACGGTCTTTGACCTTCTCCAGGCCGAAATGATCTTCGTCGAGCACGGCTTGCGCCGCTTCGATGTCCTTCTTGACCTTCTTCTTGTTGCCCCACGGCAGTGAAAGCAGCCAATCGAGATAATTGCGCACAACGGTCGATTCCGCCGACATCGGCGACATCTGCCGCAGCTTCTTCAGTTCGGCGTCGGCTTTGGTCCGCGCTTCTTTGGAGAGCTTGGTTTCCTTGATGCGCTTTTCGAGTTCGGCGATGTCTTCGCGGCCTTCGTCGCCGTCGCCGAGCTCGCGCTGGATCGCCTTCATCTGCTCGTTCAGATAATACTCGCGCTGCGTCTTCTCCATCTGACGCTTCACGCGGTTGCGGATCTTCCGCTCGACCTGAAGCATGCCGACTTCGCTTTCGATCAACGAAAGGATGCGCTCCAGGCGCTGTGGCACGTCGGCGATTTCGAGCAGCGCCTGCTTGTCCGGAATCTTCACTGTGAGATGCGCGGCGATGGAGTCCGCCAGGCGCGCGGGTTCAGTGATTTGGCCAACGGCCTGATGCACTTCCGGCGGGGTCTTGCGCGAGAGCTTCACGTAATTGTCCCACTGGTCGATCACCGCGCGCGAGATCGCGCGCGCTTCGGGACTGTCGGCATTCTCTTCCGCGATCTCTTCGACCTCGGCTTCGAAATACTCGCCATTCGACGTGAAATTCTTCACCCGCGCGCGATAGCCGCCTTCGACCAACACGCGCACCGTGCCGTCCGGCAGCTTCAACAGCTGCACGACCGAGGCGACGGTGCCGACGGTGAAAATGCGATCCGTCGCCGGCTCGTCTTCCGACGCGTCCATCTGCGCGGCGAGCAGGATTTGTTTGTCCTTGCGCATGACTTCATCGAGCGCGCGAACGGACTTTTCGCGGCCGACGAAAAGCGGCGCCGCCATCTTCGGATAGACAACGATGTCGCGCAGCGGCAACACGGGAAGGACACGGCTCTCAGCCATTGGAACTCCTTTGGAAGCGTCGTCGAGCTGGGACCAGCTCGCAGACCTCCCCCGATTAACGAATGAAAATGTGGAAGCGTTCGGGCGCAGCTTCAAGAGCAGCGTGCGCCGAACTGTGCACAGACGAAGCTTGTTCCGCCTCCGCGCTAAGCAGAGGCGAGTACGAGCGCACCGTTCAGCTTTGGTTCAGCCGAAATCAGCCGGCGGCGTCTTGGCCGTTACGGCGTTCGGAATAGATTTGAAGCGGCTTCGCCCGGCCTTCAACGACATCCGCCGAAACCACCACCTCTTCCACCGAACGCATCGATGGCAGTTCGAACATGGTGTCCAGCAGGATGCTTTCGAGGATCGACCGTAGGCCGCGCGCGCCCGTTTTGCGCTGGATCGCCTTCTTGGCGATCGCCGACAGCGCTTCGGTCGGGAACGTGAGCTTCACGTTCTCCATCTCGAACATGCGCTGATACTGCTTCACCAGCGCGTTTTTCGGCTCGGTGAGGATGGTGATCAGCGCCGGCTCGTCGAGGTCCTCGAGCGTCGCCAGAACCGGCAGACGGCCGACGAATTCGGGAATCAGGCCGAACTTCAACAGATCGTCCGGCTCGACCTCACGCAGGATTTCACCCGTGCGACGGTCTTCTTCGTCACGCACCGTGGCGCCGAAGCCGATGGCCGAGCCCTTGCCGCGTTGGCTGATGATCTTGTCGAGGCCGGCGAACGCGCCGCCGCAAATGAACAGGATGTTCGTCGTATCGACCTGCAAAAATTCTTGTTGCGGATGCTTGCGGCCGCCTTGCGGCGGAACCGAAGCGACCGTGCCTTCCATGATCTTCAGCAGCGCCTGCTGCACGCCTTCGCCAGACACGTCGCGGGTGATCGAAGGATTGTCGCTCTTGCGCGAAATCTTGTCGACTTCGTCGATGTAGACGATGCCGCGCTGTGCGCGCTCGACGTTATAGTCGGCAGCCTGCAGCAGCTTCAGAATGATGTTTTCGACGTCTTCGCCGACATAACCAGCTTCGGTGAGCGTCGTCGCGTCCGCCATCGTGAACGGCACGTCGATGATGCGCGCCAGCGTCTGCGCCAGCAGCGTCTTGCCGCAGCCGGTCGGGCCGACCAGCAGGATGTTGGATTTCGCCAGCTCGACATCGCCGTTCTTCGCGGCGTGGTTCAGGCGCTTATAATGGTTGTGGACCGCCACCGAGAGCACCCGCTTGGCGTGGTCTTGGCCGACGACGTAATCGTCGAGCACGCCCTTGATCTCTTTCGGAGACGGGACGCCTTCCTTCGACTTCACCAGCGAGGTTTTGTGCTCCTCGCGGATGATGTCCATGCAGAGCTCGACGCATTCATCGCAGATGAACACGGTCGGGCCGGCGATGAGCTTGCGCACCTCGTGCTGGCTCTTGCCGCAGAACGAGCAATAGAGAGTGTTCTTGGACTCTCCGGTGGTCGTGCCTTTGCTCATACGCGATCCTTCGAGGGGTTGGCCGTCCAACCGATAGAGAGGGATAACGGCAGGCTGATGGCCCCCAGCACCCCCACGCTAACGATGCTTGAACGCCATCCCTTTCAAAAACGTTCACCACCCCGACCGCAAGCCGGGACAATCGATCATAGCAAGGTTGGGGCCGCAAGCAGCCTGAACATGCCGTCCGGGGGCTTTATCCCCAGCTCACAGGCTGTTTTTGCTGCATTTTTATGGACGGCGCCCACCGCCAGCCAGTCGCTATGCGTATTTGGGCCCTATTGGACCTCCGTTCAAGCTACGGCGGACCTCACTGCTCCGGCTCCCGCAGCCGGTCCTCCATCTCGCGCGTGATGGCCCGCTCCTGGGAATTGGAGTCCGGTGCGTGGCGCGGCGCGTTATAGAGCCCTTCGAGATAAGCAAGGTCCCAATCGGTCATGCGGGCTTCGGACGCGCCACTCCGGCTGAACAAGTTGAGGATGCTCGGAATCTCCGACGTGTCGGCACTGGCGTCCAGCTGCGCCAACGTCACCATGGCCAGATAATCGGCCAGCGCCTCGAACTGAAGCCCGGTCGCTTGCCGCGCATCGACGATCACCAGCACCCGATTGAAATCCTGCCGGGTCGGCCGGTAGAGGCGGCTCGCCTCGGATCGGACCACTTCACCGCTATTGGTGATGACGGTCCCGCGCTCGGTCACCGTCTGCGCCACGTGCCACCAGCGCACCGGCGCATCACTCGTCACAAAGGCGGTGAGCGCGTCGCGTCCGAGTGAATTTCCGTGTTCGGCATTGTTGTAATACGCCACCAAATCGCGGTCATCCGCGAGCGCCTGGGCCAAAATGTCAGCATCCGGCGTGATGAAAACGAGGACGTTGGCGCGGCAGTTTTCATCGCCAGGGCGCAGGCCGAGCTGATAAGCGCGCTGCGACATGCGATCGACCAGGTATTGCGCCTGCCGCGCCGGAATGCCGGCCATGAGCGGGCAATAGCGCGAGTTCCATCGCGCCAGCTGCTCTTCCGAGAGATCGGGCGGAGCAACCTCTTGAACGAAGGAACGCACCATCTCCTGGAACCGGCTGCCGGTAATGACCAAGTCGTCATTCTCGCTGGTTTGCGCCTGCACCGCGCCAGCGGCGCCCGCCAGCAGGAGGGTCGATAAGATCAATGCGCGCATGGTGTGCCCCCTAGTTCTGCCCTTCCAGATCGTCACGCATCGTGCGCGCGATGTCGCGCACTTGCGACCTTGCGTTCATGGCGTTGGCGCGCGCCTGATATAGCCCGTCCAGATAGGCGATGTCCCACTCTGTCATGCTGCTTGCGCCGCTTGCGGAAGAGGCGAACAAATTGAGGATCGTGGCCTGGCCGGACGTATCGGCGTCTGGATCGAGCTGCGCCAGCGACACCATGGCGATGTAGTCCGACAACGCCTCCAGCCGTACGCCGCCGACGCGCTCGGCGTCGACGATGATCACGACGTTGCGCACCGCTTGCAGTGTGGGGCGCGCCATGCGGCCGAAACTGGTCGGCGATACACGCGTGACTTCGGCGCCACGAAACTCCTGCGTCGATGGCCCGGTCGTGCGGCCGATTGGATTGGTGTGGCCGAGCACATCGCCGTCCGTCGTTTCAGTTTGTGCGACATGCCACCAACGCACCGGACGCGACGTAGAGACGAAGTCTTCGAGCGCGTCGGCGCCGCGCGTGCTCAGGTTCTCGCGCACGCCGTAATTGGCGACGAGATAGCGCTCCTCCTCGGCGATCGTGGCGGCCAGATTGCCGGCGTCGCGGCTGACGAGAACGAGGACGTTGGCTTGGCAGCCAGGCTCATCGACCCGCAAGCCGACTTGCAGCGCGCGCTGCGCGATCCGGTCAACGATGTACTGACCTTGGCGCGCCGGCAGGCCGACGACGCCGGGACAGATGCTGTCGTTGAAGCGCGGCAGCTGGTTTTCGCGAGCGGGTGGGGCGGAAATGGCGCCGGCAAATGCGCGCGCCGCGTCTTCGAGTTGGCGGCCGGTCACGACAATCTCGCCGTCGTCCTCGGCGGTTTGCGCCAAGCCCGGCGTCGCGGCCAGCAAGCCAAGAGCAACGACGCCTAGAAACGCACGAATCCTCATCTGCGCACCCTCCTCGGCCCGAAGCTAAGGACAGATGCGATCACAGGCACAGTGCGACCGCGACGAGCGGCCATCAACTTTCGCTGAACGGCGGCGCTTAGGAGGTGAGCCCGCCCTCGGGCAGTTCGCGCCGCTCATAGACGCGATCGACGATGCCGAAGGCCTTGGCCTCTTCGGCCGTCATGAAGTGATCGCGGTCGAGCGTGCGCTCAACGCGCTCATACGGTTGGCCGGTATGCTTCACGTAGATTTCGTTGAGGCGCCGTTTGGTGGCGATGATGTCCTCTGCGTGACGCTCAATGTCCGACGCCTGGCCGCGGAAGCCGCCTGACGGCTGGTGCACCATCACGCGCGCATTAGGCAGGCAGATCCGGAGATTGGCCTCGCCCGCCGCCAGCAGCAGCGAGCCCATCGACGCGGCTTGACCGATGCACACCGTGCTGACCGGGCTGCGGATGTATTGCATGGTGTCGTAGATCGCGAGGCCGGAGGTCACGATGCCGCCCGGGCTGTTGATATACATAGCGATTTCGCGCTTCGGGTTCTCCGATTCCAAGAACAAAAGCTGCGCGGTCACCAGGCTCGCCAGGCCATCCTCGACGCCGCCGGTGACGAAGATGATCCGCTCTTTCAAAAGGCGCGAGAAGATGTCGAATGCGCGCTCGCCGCGGCTCGTTTGCTCGATCACCATCGGAACGAGGTTGGCGTAAGTAGCGATTGGATCGAACGACGACATGACAGCCTTTCGGGAAGCGGGCGGAATCGCTCCGCCGCGCTGGTCATATTTGACGCTTAACCGCGCCCCGCAAGCCCTGGCTACTGCGCCAAGTCTTAACGTTTAGCCTTGGCCGGCTCAGGCCTTGGTTTTCTTGGCTTTCTTGGCCGGCGCCGGCGGATCGTCCTCGGCGAAGAGCGCCTCGCGGTCGACGGTTTCGTCGCTGACCTTGATCAGCTCCATGACGTAATCGACCACTTTCTCTTCGTAGAGCGGCGCGCGCACCTGGGCGACCAGCTGCGGATTGCGCTGATACGCCTCAAAAATCTGGCGTTCTTGGCCAGGGAAGTTACGGGCCTGGGCCGAGATCGCCTGGGCGACTTCCTGGTCCGACACTTCGATCTTGTGGCGCCGGCCGATCTCGGCGAGCAGCAGACCGAGCCGCACGCGGCGCTCGGCGATGTCGCGATACTCGGCCTTCAGATCATCGTCTGACTTGCCTTCGTCCGACGGATCGAGCCGGCCTTGGGTGCGGTCCTGCTCGATCTGGCGCCAGATCTGATTGAACTCGGCCTCAACCATGCGCGGCGGCAATTCGAAATCGTGCTGCTCGTCGAGCTGGTCGAACAGCTGACGCTTTGCCTTTGCGCGCGATTGCTGCTTGTGCTCGCTCTCGATGCGCTGACGCAGCGCATCCTTGACTGCATTCAAGCTATCGAAGCCCAGTTCCCCGGCCCAGGCGTCGTCCGGCGCGCCCGCTTTCGGCGCGCGCACGGCCTTCACTTTGGTTTCGAATTCGGCCGCTTTGCCCTTCAGATTCGCAGCCGGATAATCGTCCGGGAACGTCACTTTCAGCGTGGGTGCGTCGCCGGCCTTGGCGCCGACCAATTGCTCTTCGAAACCCGGGATGAATTGCTTCGAGCCGATCACGACTTGCGCGTCTTCAGCGGCGCCGCCTTCGAAGGCTTCGCCATCGATGCGGCCGAGGAAATCGATGATTACGGCGTCGCCGTCAGCCGCAGCGCCGTTCTTGTCCTCGAAGCCACGATTGGCGCGAGCGAGTTCGTTGAGCTGCTCTTCAACTTGCTCATCGCTCACCGCCGTGACCGGGCGAGTGATCGAGATCGTCTTCAGATCGACCGGCTCAAAGTCCGGCATCACTTCCAGCGAAAGCTCGAACTGCAGATCCGACGTTCCGGCCACGACCTGATTGATGTCGCTCTTCAGATCGAGCGACGGCTCGGACGCCGGCCGCGCATTGACCTTTTCGAGCCCCTCTTTGGTGCTCTTCTGAACGGTCTCATTGATGATGTCCTGCATCATGCCGGGGCCATAGACCTTGCGGATGTGGCTGACCGGCACCTTGCCCGGACGGAACCCGTTAATGCGCACGCGCGGCTGCACTTCGGCGATCTTGGCGTTTAGCTTCTGTTGGAGTTCGGCCGCCGGGACGACGACGTCGTAAACGCGCAGGAGACCTTCGGAACGGCGCTCGGTGAGCTGCATGAGACGGGCTTTCGACATGGCGCCGCAGATGCAAATCCTTTGCCGCGACGCCCAATTCAAGAAAGGCGGGCTTATGGCATCCCGCCTGGGCCGAGTCCACGGGTCGGACGCCGCGTCTGCGGCGGTGTCCTGATGTCTGGACTGTCCAGATTATTCCTCTATATTGTGACAGATTAACGGAGTCGGACATGGCCAAAAGCATGACTCTGAACGTGCGGGTCAGCGGCCCTTTAAGCGACTTCGTCGCGGCAAATGTCGATGAAACCGGCGCGTATGAGAACGTAAGCGAGTATGTGCGTGATCTCATCCGGCGTGACATGGAGCGTGCCGAAGGCGAAGCCTTCGATAGGCTTAAGGCTGAACTGACTCACGCTTTCGCTGCACCCGACAGCGCATACAAGCCCCTCGACGCTGAGACCGTGCTTGCACGTAACGCAACGCGCAAAAGCGGATGACTTCATACCGCGTCCAGGATCGGGCCGGCGACCGCATAGATGAGATTTACGTTTACATCCGCGATGCGTGGGACGAAGCGCAAGCTCAGTCCTACATTCCCGGACTCTTCGCTCACTTCGATGCGATCGCGACGCGAGCCGTCTCTTGGCGGCCGATCCCGGCTGAATTCGGCGTCGAAGGCTATTTCAACCGGTACGAAAAGCACTTCGTGTACTGGAAAATTCTCGGCGACGGCGCGGTTGGCATCGTGACTGTCCTTCACCAGCGCATGCACCAGATCGAACGGTTCCGCGATGACCTCAAGCGCTGACGTGTAGCGCGAGGCGGCTCCGCCTCCTCAAGGCGCAAGCCCGCTGACGCTGCGCGTAGCCCGTCGCCAAGGCTTCGAAGGGCGCCTTCGCACCGCTTCGCGCAGCGCAGGCTGGTGCGGACGCCGGGACTCGAACCCGGACACCTCTCGGCGCCAGAACCTAAATCTGGTGCGTCTACCAATTCCGCCACGTCCGCCGGGCGCCCGTCATGTATGCGCCGGTCGAGCCGGCGTCCACCCGCGGGTTTAGCGTTGCTCCTCCGTCCGCTCGACCCGCGTGGCGCCCCATGCCGCCACCGCGTCTTGCGCCTCCCGGTTGATCTCATCCGGGAGCAACTGGCCCTGGGCGGTGATATCGATCCGGTACTGGGCCCCGTCGGCCATCGGCCAGTAGATCGCCTGCCCGTGCTCGGGCGTGTCCACCACCGGCACGTATTTGCCGACAGCCTCGACCACCGGCAGGAAGTCGATGCCGGTGCGGCGCACGGGCCGGAGGTCGTACACGCTAGGCGGCGTGGTCTGCGCCGTCGCAATGTCGCGGTAACGGCTGTCGAAGCGGTCGAGCCGGTATTGCGCGTCCAGGCCCAGAACCGTCGCCCACGGCTTCCATCGCAGCACGCGCGAACTGATCATCCAGTCGTCGCCCGTGGCCTCGAAATTGTGGACCGCGCCCGGTGTCCCGTCCGGGTTCGGCGCCTCGGTGATCGAGACGTTGTAGGTATTTTCCGTGCCCTCGACCTGATCGAAGGCGATGGTGGCGACTTGGCGCTCTGCTTCTCCGAGGCGATGGTAGGTCTGGATATTGAGCCCCATCAGCGCCACCACGGCGCCAATGGCGAGGAAAATCCCGCCGCCGGCAACGCCTCGGCCGCCTTTGAAGGGCCGCCCCCGGAACATCCAGCCGACACCGCTCAGCGCGATGGCGAGGCCGATCACCCCGACGACTCCCGGAATTATCCACCACCACCAATGCATATTGTCCCCCTTCCGCAATGGGCGTTCGGACAGGGTTAAACCAAAAGGGTGACAGGAAACAGGGCCGATCATCCCCGCCGGCAGGCCTTTAGGCCCGCTGGCGCCAGCTCGTTCAGGATTACGGACAGTTGCTCACAAAGGTCTTCAGCGATCAGGCCTGGGCCGAGCGCCTCGCCCGCCCGGCCATGCAGCCATGCCCCGGCGCAGGCGGCGTCGAAACTGTCCATCCCCTGCCCGATCAGCCCGGCAATGATCCCCGCCAGCACGTCCCCTGAACCAGCCGTCGCCATGAAGGGCGTCCCGGTCGTGTTCACGACCGCTCTGCCGTCAGCCGCCGCGATCACCGTGTCAGAGCCTTTGAGCAGCACATTGCAGCGGGCGTAGGCGGCGGCGGCGCGGGCGGCGTCGATGCGCGACTCTGAACTGCTCCAGATGCCCGGAAACGCCCGGCGGAATTCGCCGACATGCGGGGTCAGCACATCGGCCGCAGTGAAGCCGTGCGTCATCGGCGCAAGCAGAGTGATCGCGTCTGCGTCCAGCACCAGTGGGCAGCGCGGCTCGCTTTGGATCGCCGCGCAGAGAAGCTTGTAATGCGCATCGCTGGCGCCGAAGGCAGGGCCGAGCACGAGACAGTGCGCGGTGCGTGCAGCTTCGGCGTAGGCGCTTTCATCGGCCGCTTCGCGCAGCATGATAGCTGTGAGTTGCGCCGCGTTCTCCGCCAGCGCCTCCGCCGGACTGAGAACGGTGACGAGCCCGGCGCCCGCCCGCAAAGCGCCCCGCGCCGAGAGCCGCGCAGCGCCGGTGCGCGTGTGGCCGCCGCTGGCGACGATGACATGGCCGCGCTCGTGCTTATGTGCGTCCCCGTCGGGCCACGGCAGCGACCACAACTTCGGATCGTTCTCCCAGAGCGTGACGTGCTGGCCCTCTACAAGATCATCGCCGACGCCGATGTCGGCCACGACGACATCGCCGCAAAACGCGCGTCCCGGCATCAGCACGTGCGCCGCCTTCTTACGCACGAACGTCACCGTCAGCGCCGCGCGGAAATGCGCTTCGCCGAACGGATTGCCGCTATCGCCACCGACGCCGCTCGGCACATCGACCGCGACCACGCACGCCGCCGGCAGCTTTTGCGCTAGCGCCGCGGCTTCGCCTTCGAGCGGGCGGGTCAGTCCGGCGCCGAACAGCGCATCGACATAGAGGTCTGCCGGCTTGCCGTCCGCGTTTAACGCGTACACCTCTCCCTCGTACGCGGCGGCGGCTTCCGCGGCGTCGCCGTGCAGCGTTTCACGCGGACGCAAGCTCATCACCCAAGCCGGCCACCCGCGGTCACGCAGGATGCGCGCAGCGACCCAGCCATCGCCGCCATTGGCGCCAGGACCGCAAAGCACGGCGGTGGGCCGCGGCGTCATCCGCTCCGTGATCGCGTCAGCCACGGCACGACCTGCGTTCTCCATCAGCGCGCGCGTGGGTGTGCCGGCGCGCGCAGCATCAGCGTCGAGCGCGCGCATCTGCTCGATCGTGATGATCTCGGCGCTCATCGGACGTCGTCGATCTGCATCTCGGCGCCGAAGCGCACCAGGGCGAGCGCGCCGTCCGCGACCTCGAGTTCTGTGATCGAGGCGTGGCCGGGCCTGCAAACGATCGTCGCGTCACGCTTCAGTGCGGCGCCGGCGATGACGTTGATGGCGATAAAGTGCGTGAACACAGCGGTGTCGCGCCGGACATCGCTGACGAAGTCCAACATGGCCTTGCGCCAGGCGTGCAGGCGCGGTTCGAGCGAGGACCAAGTGCGCACCTTGCCTGGATCGCGCCAAGGAAATCGCGCCTGCAACCAGGCAGCGCGATCATCGGCGCCCGCATCTGCGACGATTTCGCCGACGCGGGCTTCGAGCGTCGGCTCGACGCCCCGGCGGCTGGCGTATGGCGCAGCTGTTTGCCGACAACGCTGCATCGGCGAGGAAATGACCGCCAGCGGCCCGAACGCTTCCAACGCTGCCGCCGCCCCATGGGCCTGCGCCAACCCCGCTTCGGACAGTCCCGGATCGCTGTCGCGTCCGCCCCATGCGCCCGCAGGCTGCCCGTGCCGGATCAGAAACAATCGCGCCATACCGTAAGCTTAGCGCCCGCCCGCGCCGCGGCCAGCCGTATGATTAGGCGCCCGGCGCCTAACAAAGCGGCGCCTGCATTTGGCGCCCAAGGCCGAGCCGCCATTCGCCTTCCCGACTCGCCCGACTAGTTCCAAGACGAGCGCCAACGCATGGGCAGCCAGAACCGGGGTGTCGGGATGAAGAAAATCGAAGCCATCATCAAGCCGTTCAAGCTGGATGACGTGAAGGAAGCGCTGCAGGAGATTGGTCTGCAGGGAATGACCGTCGTCGAAGCCAAGGGTTTCGGGCGGCAAAAGGGCCATACGGAGCTGTATCGCGGCGCCGAGTACGTCGTGGATTTCCTGCCCAAACTAAAAGTGGAAGTGGTCGTCAGCGACGAGCAGGTCGAAGCGGCGCTCGAAGCGATTCAGAAGGCCGCCAAGACCGGCAAGATCGGCGACGGCAAGATTTTCGTGATCGACGTCCACAACGTCGTCCGCATCCGCACCGGCGAAACCGGCGCGGCGGCGGTCTGACCACACACGCTTGCTTGCGCGAGCGCGACGGGCCGAGCCGACGCAGCGCCAGCTAAACACAATTCTCTGAGGAGTTTTCGATGTCTGACGAAGTTCTGAAGCTGATCAAGGACAAGGAAGTTCAGTTCGTCGACCTCCGCTTCAACGATCTGCGGGGCAAGATGCAGCACGTCACCTTCGACGTCAGCATGATCGACAAGGACATCTTCACCGAAGGCACTATGTTCGA
>Ga0196971_1000717_pt1 | contig 20511 bp, 21 predicted proteins | sample S1v_1013CmetaG_FD_148660 | JGI IMG/M metagenome (GOLD analysis project Ga0196971, IMG submission 148660) | Soil microbial communities from Anza Borrego desert, Southern California, United States - S1+v_10-13C | ecosystem: Environmental > Terrestrial > Soil > Desert | place: USA: California...
AGCCCGCTTCCCACAAAATAGTAGATCGCCGTTGGCGAGCGGCAGGTGTCGCTTGCCAACGGCGACCGACGGCGACCGCCGCAGAGCGGCGGTAATGACACCCGGCAATGCGAAGCTTCCTTGGCCTAGTGCCGTGTTTCGACCGCATGGGATACTAGGGCGTGTTGGGTTCAATACTTTCGGTTCACGCGAAACCATGGCCGGATCCACTGCATTTACACCACGTCTCGGGACTCAAGCACTGCTGGGAGGGAGTCTTCTTCTGCTCTTTGCATCTTGGATGTCATACAGCACGGCAGGGAATGCGAGGTGTCGGGGGTGGCGATCGGCTCCGCTAGTGCACTTGCGGGCAGATCAGATGGATGATACCGATTGCCCAGGAGACCCTGTACACGATGGCGTCCCGGTGTGGTGCCAATTCCGTAGATGCGAAGTCACCTTGGCCCCTTGGTGATCAGCAGGGTGTCGGTCCCGACTCCCCGCAAAAACAAGCCGAGGAGACCCGACGGCTTATTGCCGCGATCCCCTCGGCTTATTCTGCTCACTCAGTGGTTTCACCAGTTGCTGCCCCGTATGCGGATGGGTTACGATTTCGGCCGCAATCTCATAGGCCCTTTGCCAATATCGTCGGAGTGCTGCGTCTGCTTCTGGACCGGGTTTGGCCCAATGTACCCGAATGGGCAGAGCATTACCCCCTTTGAGTAGCGCCGTAGGTGACCAACCGTACGCAGGAACCCGAGGGCGTCAGGCAGACCTGTCTCCACTCTATTAGCGGTATCGTGTCCTCAGTTCTGGGAAAGGTTGGCCTTCGTTCTGGACCTGATTCCTGGGAAGGGGGCTCATCGCAGGGGGCCTCAGGATGGTTGAGCCCCCGTACAGTCTGTGACGTCAGGCAGGGTCATCTCCTGGATTGCCTCCGTTCCGGCACCTGGCGGTCTCGCACACGCTCATACTCCTCACGCACTGCCGATCCAACCAACGTCCGCATCTCCGAAGTCATGGGGTGAGCCACGTCCCTGTACCGATCCCCGTCCTTCCGTTGCGGCATGGCCACGAAGAGCCCCTTCTCGCCCTCGACCACCCGCACTCCATGCACAACAAAGGCGTTCCCGATGGTCACGCTCCCGATCGCCTTCGTCGGCCCCCCGTCCCGCAACTCGTGGAGCTGCACGTTCGTGACAGGAATCATCTTGGACTCGCTCACGCAGGAATCCCTCCTATCAGCATGCGGGGGAGGGGAACCGGCCGGGCTGATGGTGATTCTGCCCGCTGGCGCCCGGCTGTCAAGGTCCCGTCGAGGCGGTCTTGCATCAGCCTTGACAGCCTGGTGGCGCCAACGGGTACGCTGCAGGCAGCCCGACCGGCTCCCCGGTCTATCGCTCCCGGCTCCGGTTCAGGTGCCGCTCCAACTCCTGCCCCGCCTCCGCAAGGTCCAGAGCGGTGTGCCGCACCGGGAGGGGGTACGTACGGGTACACCGGCCCTATGGATCATGGCGTTGCCGGTGGTACGCGCCGTGTAAGCAAAGACCCGGTAAGCCTCGGCCAAGGGCCTGTCCAGTTCGGCATGCATCAGCCGCCGGCGGATGGAGGCCGACAGCTCCACCAGCAAGGAGCCCTGCTCCACCTCCGAAAACGTCACCCAAAGGCGCTGTGCCTGGTCCAGGGTCATCTGATCTCGGATCTCCAGCGTGCTTCAGGTGGACTTCCCCGTGCTGCCAACCAGGGCCACGGGCTGCCCCTGGCCGACTATCTCGCCCATGGATACCAGCAGGTCAGAGCCGTGAGCGTAGAGCGTGTGGTAGCCGTTGCCGTGGTCGATCAGGACCATAAGGCCATAGGTGGGGTCGTATCCGGATCGAGCCACCTGACCGGCCTTGCTGGTCCGGATCGGGGTTCCCGGCAGACCGCCAGGTCGATGCCGGCATGAAGGCGCTGAACGCCATCGATGGGGCTCACCCGCGTGCCGAATCTACTCATGATAGGCGCCACCACCGGCCATGCGAAGCCGTCACCCGGGACCCAGTCCCCCGGCGGCACAACGCGAGGGCGACCTCGGCACTGAAGGAGTGTCCCCTGCGCTTTCCACCCCTGGCGTCCGCCAGGCACTGCAACTCGAGCGCATCGACAGGATTGAGGCAAACGTGCTTCTTGATCAGCTTGGTCACACCAACTCCTCCTGGAGCCGCAGGCAATCGAGGTCATCGTTCCCACCGGCGACTTCTGCTGGTGCCACTGCCAAAGCCATGAGAGTCGTAGGCCGGACGGCTCCGTTCCCACCCCCTTATCCGAACAGTGAAGGTGACATGCCGACGGGGGTCGGGGGGCGGCAGCCCCGTGCCCAGCTTCAGTGGGCACCGGTGGAGATGCCGGGGCTCGGTTCGGGCGCTTCCGCCAGTGTCGGAATCCCCGGCACCTCGGGAGGGTCGGCCAGCCGTCGATGTGGCGGAGGTGCCCCAACGCCTGGAGCATTTCGTCGCGGTGATCCCGAAGGTACCCGCCGTGTCGCCAGAGGAGTAGCCGAGGCAGGCTGACCTCACAAGCGAGGGCGACCTGGGACGGCGTGTAAGCGAGGAGCGCTTTCTGGAGGCGTTGGTTTAGCTCCACCACCATGCTGTCGGTGGTCAGAGTGGTGTCCGCGGTCAGCCGGCCGATCTCCACGTTTGCGGCGAAGCAGCCGGGCAACCACCTCCCTATACGGCTGTGCCGACGTGGGCCCGGCAGGTCTTGCAGACCCGCTTCCCCCGGTGTTCGACCAGATTCGCCGCAGAAGACGCAGAGGGGCTCGTAACGGCGCAGCATGACCGTCTCGCCCTGCGTGAAGATCTCAATCGGATCTCCGTCCACGAGTCCAAGGGTGCGTCGGAGTTCCTTCGGAAGCACAACCCGGCCAAGGTCATCCAGTTTCCGCACGATTCCGGTCGCCCTCATTCCGATGCCCCTTCGCTAACCATTGAGTAGGTAACCAAATGTGGCGTGTGCGGAGACATAGGCTGGCCCCACCGTAAGCAACCACCAAGTAAGGCCGGCAGACTCTGCCCCTTTCCCAGGCAGGAAGGCGGGCAACGGGTTGGTGTTCACCTCCTTTGTTGGGCCGCCCGTCCGTCTGCCTTCCGGAGTTGATTCTACCAACCACCAATAAATGGCGACAACAAAACCGGACCAGGTCAATGCCTGATCCGGTCCTCATTTTTGAAACACTGGCACAGATTGTTCGGGCCCGTGCGCCTTCCAATGGTCGGGTCCAGGCCAATTTTCGCGGCTTCCGGATACTCCTCTTGCAGGAAATGATACCACGCGAGATCATTCAGTTGACGTGCCCGGGCAGCTTTATCCCCCGGGGTCTGCTTGATGTACATGTTGCCGATGGTGAGAAGGTCATGGGCGGCCCGCGTTAAACGAGACAGAAGAATGATAGCGAGCGACAACACCAGAGCATCGGCCAACCTGGGCTAGATAGCGCCCGTAGGCCTCAGCAGCGCTCTCATACTGGCCCAGGCTCATTAGGACCCATGCCACCTCGACAGGGCTCTGCCCGGGAGGTCGACAAGTCCGTTCTCCTCGGCAAGTACCACGGCAGTCCTGCCAACGTCGGCTGCAAGGATATACTGGTCCAGGTTGGACTGGCTGCGGCGCCGGGCATATGCAGCGTAAGCACGATCTGAGGGTGGCAACTCGCCGGAAGCTAAAAGGTCGGCAGCGAGCGCAGCACACAGTTCCCACCTGCGCTCCTCCAACAGCCTACGCAGCGTCTTGATGCTCACGAACGAATTCCACCCCCTTCCAACCCCACTAGACGCCAGGGCAATTTTTGCAGAGTCGGCGCTGTCTGTCACGTGCTCCTTTGCGCGAGCCCATCGGTCTGGATGCGGCTGAGCGCCTTTCGGCCTACCACCGGTGATGGCAGGGAGAGTCCGTCCAGGGAGTACCTGGACGACCCTTCCGGCTGACAAGGTCTTGGCCTGACACAGGGTGGGCATACGCATGCACAACGACTACTTTGCTCGCCGCATCAATTCGCGTTTTCTGCGGTTCGACATGGTGATGGGTTCGGGGCTTGGTTAGCGGCTTTCGTGACGCCGGGGGAGTTCGGGGTGATTTTCCATGGAGACAGGAGAGGGTGCCCCCGCGAGTGTTCACGTGCGCTATAGATTGGACAGAAAGGGCCGGGACCTCGCGGTCCCGGCCGCTTTGCCACATCCCGACCGCTCACCGGCAATCAGGCCATCGGCTGCCACACCTGTGTGAGTAGGGATTCTGCATAGAGAGTCCAGGCTGCTGAGAAGCTGAACACGAGCAACTGAGCAATACAGCGCGGCACTAAATCTCCTTCGGAAGGGGGCGGCCTGTGAGGCCGGCCTCCTTCTGCTCCGTAATGTCGTAACAGCAGCCGATGTACCCGGCAAATCTTCCGTCCGGCAGGTTCGCGGGCTGACCGAGGTCTAGTATCCACCGGTACTGCCCGTCCCACCGGCGCAGCCGGTACTCCAGTGCGAAGGTGCGGCGGCCCTGAACGGCGTCCATATAGTCTTGCAGGCAGGTACTAAGGTCATCCTCGTGAACCCCTTCAGACCAACCGGTGCCCATCTCCTGCGCGATGCTCCGGCCCCTGAAGCGCAACCATGCCTCGTTGAAGTAGTCACAGAGGCCGTCTACATCGGAGCGCCACACCATCGCAGGAAAGGTGTCGAATAAAGCAAGACTGGCATAGGACGGCACCTGCGGAACGGCGGCCGCCGGGGATCTTGCGGCAGCTCTCATGGCTGGATCATCTCACTTTGCCGCGACTCATTGGTCTCGGTCTGCAGATCGCGCATCTGGGCCGTAATCAGCAGGTCCAAATGCTGACTCATCTTGATCACACCGGGATCCTGCAGGTTACCACTGGACCATCCGAACCGGATTGCCAGGTGGCGGCGCATCACTTCTACCATGGCCTTCAGTTCGCCATCCATTCGCATCCCCCGACCTTTACGCAGGTAATGGCTTCAGGGCACTGCTGCCGGCTGTCCCCAGAGGTAGCCCTGACCCATATCAACGCCCACCCCGGTAAGCAGTTCCGCCGCTTCCTCCGTCTCGACGCACTCCGCGACCGTTGACATTCCTAACGATCGGCAAAGCGAGACGATCGCTTCGATGAAATCGAGGCAGCTGCGGTCGGTCGCCAACTGCCGCACGAAGCTACCATCAATCTTGACCACGTCCATGGCGAGCGATCGCACGTGCTCAAAGGAAGACACACCGGTGCCAAAATCGTCAAGGGCGAAGCGGCACCCCAAGTGTCTCATGCGCATGATCCAGTCGTTGATTCGCTGCAGGTCTCGTACGGCAGTGGTCTCAGAGATCTCAAACATCAGGCTGCCCGGCCGCGGCCTTGCCGTAGCAACCGCTTGCTCCACGGCGGCGAGAACCTCTCGGTCCTGGATGGTCTGACCGGACAAATTCACAGCGATACGAAGGTCAGGACTCTGGGCGACTTTCGCCAGCACCGTATGGAGCACCCACAGATCCAGCTCGGGCGTGAGGCCGAGCCGGTATGCCCGGGGCAGAAACTCACCGGGGTAGAGAAGTTCGCCCCGCAAATCCTTCATTCGAATCAGCGCCTCTTGCCACTCAACTCGACCGTCGCCCAGGCTGACGACCGGCTGGAAATGAAGGACCAGCCGGTTCTGTGCGGCGGCCGACTTGATAAGGGACGGCCATACGCTGCGGGAATGGGCGGCATCTCTTGGCCCCGGGCGGTAAACGACGGTCTGGTTCCGGCCGCCCTCCTTTGCATGTGCCAGCGCCTCATCTGCGAGGGACAGAATGTCGTCGTTCAGGTCCGAGTCGGCGACCATGGCGACTCCGATGCTGGCTGACAGCGCAATGCACTGGCCGCCATCGCAGATTTCCGAGGTCTGCAGAGCTTGCCGGACCCGCTCGGCGATTTCAACTGCCTGCTGTTCGGTCACGCTGCGAAGCAGGATGGCAAACTCATCGCCTCCGTAGCGAGCAGCGCAGTCGCTCTGCCGGAGGGACTTGCGCAATACCCCCGCCGCTGTAAGCAGGGCAGTGTCTCCAGCAGCATGGCCAAATGTATCGTTAATGACCTTGAACCGATCAAGGTCCATGATGAGTAAAGCGTTCACCCCAGCCCCACCACCCTCGTTGACGAAGTGGTGCAGCTCCTCCAGGAACCCACGACGGTTCAGCAGGCCCGTCAGGGAGTCATGGTTCGCGAGGTATCTGAGGTGATCTGATTGCCTGCGTCGTTCAGTGCCATCCAGTTTGATGGCGATGAAGTGGGTGATCGATCCCGAGCTATCGCGCACAGGCGTGATCGTCTGCTGGTCCACGTAGATGGTTCCATCTTTTCGTTTGTTCAGCAGTTCGCCGGACCAGGTGTTCCCGGCCAGGATGGTGGACCATAGGTGGGCAAAAACGTCGTCGCCCATTAGCCCTGATTTCAGCAAGCGCGGATTCTGCCCGATCGCCTCTTCCACCGCATAGCCAGTCAGTTTCGTGAATGCATGGTTGGTCCAGGTAATGCATCCGGCTGCGTCCGTGATCACGATTGCGTTGGCGGCGGCATTCAGCGCCGCTGTCTGGAGCCGAAGCTGATCACGTTCTGTCGCTTCAACTAGCATTACACCCAACTGCTGCGCAAAGTGGCCAATCAGTCCGGTTGCTTCGTCGTCGAACGCGTGGTTCCGACGGGAGTACAGAGAGATTGCTCCAATCACTTCGGCCCGGCACACCATCGGCACCGACAAAGTGTCGCGCAGTCCCAGTTCCTGAACCAGCGGCCACCATGGCTGCTCGGGCAATGCGGACTCAAGGCTGACCAACTGTACCCGACCTGTACGAAGGGCCTCGCCTGTGGGGCCGCTTCCGCCGATCGTGGTATCCCACCGGACTTGTAGCGGTTCGACAAGATGAGAGTACGGTCCGCCGCGGGCCTTTACGTGAACAGATCCATCAGGCTGCTTCAGCCCGATCCAGAGCAGCGGTAAGGCAAAGGTCCGTGCCAGCTCCTCGCAGACCTGTGCCAGCCCAGATTCCAGAGGCTCGTCGCCGCGCAGCAACTGATCGGTTTGATAGAGTAGATCCTGAATGCTCTCCCGAATCTTCCGACGCGAAATGTCGCGCACGACAGACAGCAGAACCGGTGAGCCCAGGAGGGCGGCGCCGCGTGATGAAACCTCAACAGCTATGATCGTGCCGTCTCTTCGGCGGTGATGGGTCTCGAACGTCATCCCTTCTGTCAGGGCCTGCTGCATCTGGAGGTGCAGGACGGAGTGGGTATCCGGGGCACGGAGGTCCCGAATGGCCAGGCCCAGCAGCTCGTCCCGGGTGTATCCATACATACTCTCAGCCGTACGATTTGCATCCAGAATGGCCCCGTCCACACCGACAAAGAGGATCGCATCGTTGGATGTTTCCATGATTAACTGGTACTTGGCCAAAGAGTCTGCAGCGCCCACTCGACCGGGCGAGTCAGGCGAGACCATCCGAGACAACACCGATCACTCTCCTGCAGTACACACTTGGACGGGAGGGCAGCGCGCCCCCCGATCCGAAATGTCAGTGGATTTGGCTGCGTCGGTGCGCCCCACGTATAGGCGTGGAGCGCCCCCTGGGAGGCCCCAAGGGACAGCAACGTCTGGCGCGACGGTGCCGGCGACCGCCGCAAACTGATGGCCCCTCGGGTGACCAATTCCGTAAGTCCTAGCACATTCTGTCTTTCAGTATGAATCCGCCAGCACACACAAGCAATTAGTCACATCGAGCTATACAGGTAGGGGTAGTGTGTGAACATTTCGGACCAGAGGGCACCTGATTCATGCAGTAGATCCAATACATTGATGGCCGTACGATCGACCGCCCGCGAGACCGCCTAGCGCGCAGGTCGCCCGCCAGATATGTCTAGCTGGCTTACCCCGGCGGCAACTAACAGCGCTATCCAGCTAGAACAAGGCGTGAAGGGGAGGATGCAGCCGCCACAGCCGGGTCTTTCCATTAGACGGGCCTGCTCGCGGAGCCGGGCTGCGGCGCCGGTGCGACAAGAGCATCCGCTCTTGTGTCTGCCGTGTCGACCGTCGACATCCAACTCCCCTCGCTACCCCGCCAGCCGTGCAGGCATCGAACGGACAGAAGGCGCCGATCGGAAAACCGTCGGACAACAATGCTTCATTCACCGGCGCGGTGGCGGAGCCGCTGTACAACCGATATTCTTGCTCGTCCGGGTTCAAGGGCCGGAAAGTCGGTGAATGTAGTCGGGGGTTAACACGCCTCAGATGCAGACCAATGCGACCCGAAGGCCGTCCAGGGAGTACCTGGACGGCCTTGCCTAGCTGATTTGAGCTTCGTCGGACACCCGCGGAGGGGGGGGCAACTGAAGGTAGACGTCGAGGTCATCCTCGGCTCGGTACACGATCCGCTCAATGGCTAGCAGCAGCAACGACTTCAGGTGCCGACGATCGTCGTCCGTCCGACCGGTAGCGGGAGGGTTGCTGAGCAACCCTAGCAGTTGGCCGGCGACGTGCCGCAGCTTTTCTGCCTGGCGCTGAAGGACCTCTGGCATGTCAAGCTCCTGCTTAGCGGACGCCACCAGCGCCTCCACCTGTTGCTCCTCGTCCGCAATGCGGCGCAACTCCTGGTCTAGCTCCCCGTCCGACAGGCGAGACCGGCGGTGCTCGGTCCGGTAGTATCGGCGCTCGTCCTTGAGGTCTTCAAGCTTGGCCTCCAGTTGCCGGAGGCGAAGCTGAACCGCTTCTACGTTGGGAGTAGGAAGAACCTCGTACTCCTCTAGGGCTGCCAGATGCTCTGACACCTTCTCTAGCACTACCCGCTCCAGCCGCTGGCTGCGCACAGACTTGCAGGTACACATGCCCTTGCGCATGGCCGTGCAGTAGTAATAGCCGTAATAGGGGCGGGCCTTGTTGTGCCCGGTTCCTGCCCCGGACATGGGGGCACCGCAGTGACCACAGGTCAAGATCCCGGACAGGAGGTATACGTACCGGGCGGTCGACTTCGGCACCTCACGCAGCTTGTTCTGCGCTGCTGCCCACTCCTCACGGTCCATCAGAGGGGGACACGGGACGATGATGACCTCACTCTCGTCCCGGGACTGGAGTACCTTCTTGCCACCCTGTGAGCTGAGGGTCTTCCAGAACCGCCGGTTGTACTGAAGCTCACCGTAGTACGCCGTGTTCTCAAGAATGTTCGTGACGGTCTTGAAGTGCCAGCCCTTTCGAGCTTCCACCAGGCGCCGGCAGGCCTCGTACTTCTTGGCGTACCGCTCGTCCACCGTGTGGACCTCTTCCAGCTTTGGAAGGCGCCCCACAGCCTCCCACCAGGTTGGCGCAGGAATCTGCGACTCGTTGAGGAATCTGGTAATCCGATCCAGAGACCAACCCGCAGCACGCAGGGAGAAGATCTCCCTCAGGACCGGGGCGGTTTCGGGATGTGGCTCCAGTTCGTGACGGCCCTTGCGCCGATACCCGAAGGGAACCTTTCCGCACGTCCACCGGCCCTGCTTGGCTCGCTGCCTCATGGCGTTGCCGACGTTCTTGGCGATGTCCTCTCGCTCCGCCTGGGCTCGGTCGGCGTGGATGAGGAAGATCAACTCCATGTCTCGCGAGGATCGGTATCCGTCCTGGAGGCCGACCAACTCAATCCCGTGGTCATCCAGGAAACGCTTGAGGGTCAGTAGCCCCAACGTGTCACGGCCCAGCCGCTTGATCGACTTCATCAGCACGGCGTCGAACTGCCCGGCTGCAGCATGGGCCACAAGCCGCTTGATGTCTGGGCGGTTCATCACCACGGATCCGGTAAGCTCGTCCTGGTAGACTAGGCCAGTATCGAGCCAGACCTCGTTCTCAGTCTGGTTCCGGCGAATCTGCTCCTGAATGTACAGCCGCTGTGCCTCGGGGCTCTCGGACTGCTCGACCATGGAGGTCGAGACTCGCAGCAACGAAACAACTCGCCTAATCTTGAGGTTTCCCACCAGCATCACCCAAATACAGGCTATCAAACCAGCGCCTGGGGATCAAGCGTTTTTCGCAAAGCAGACAGTATGCTGAGGCATTCGTCAACAAGCAAAAACTACTCGACCCCATCACGGAAGACGAGATGGACCCCGACGAGAAGCTCATGCGCTCCATCGAAGAGCAGATTGGCGTGACCGAGAACGCCAAGAAGGCCTTCCGCGAAGAGATCATGATCCGCATCTCCTCGCTGGCCCGCAAGGGGCAGACCTTCGACTACACCTCTCACGACCGCCTCAAGGAGGCCATCGAGAAGAAGCTATTCGCCGATCTCAAGAGCGTCGTCAAGATCACCACCAGCACCAAGACCCCCGACCCCGAGCAGCAGAAGCGCATCAACGAAGTGGTCCGCCGGCTCGAAGCAGAGCACGGCTACTGCAACCACTGTGCCAACGAACTGCTCCGGTACGTGGGGACACTCCTGAGCCGGTAGCCAATCGGGCTCCGTCAGGGCCTGGTGCCAGCACAATCAGACGGGAAAGGCGAGCTTCGTATCTCTACGAGGCTCGCCTTTCGCTTTGCAGGGCGAGACTCCGACCAGACCCGCCCGTCCCATTTTCCACTTCAACCCGTCCCCCCGCTGGCCCCTCTCGTCTCCTCAGCCTCCTTATCTCGTCTTCATCCCGTCTCCCCGTCGTCTCCATCCCGTCTCCCTGTCGCCTTCATCTCATCTCCCCGTCGCCTTCATCTCGTCTCCCCGTCGTCTTCATCTCGTCTCCCAGTCGTCTTCATCTCGTCTTAATCCCGGAGCGATGGTTTTTTGGGCCTAAAGGAATTCACGAAGAACAGGGTGGAACCAAGACGGAAGGAGGATGAAGTGAAGACGACGGGAAGACGACGGGAGGATGACGTGAGGACGAAGGAAGACGAGGGGAAGACGGATGGGAGGTGACGTAGAGACGAAGGGGAGGTGGCCCGAAGACGGGGCCATACAGAAAGGCCGCTGAACCCGGCAGGGTTCGACGGCCCTCCCGGGCGCAGACAGCTACGCTTCCTCTTCGTCTTCGTTCTCCTCCGGATCATCGGCGCCACTGGCAGCGCTCCGCTGCTTCACCGTCCGCTCGACTCCCTTGCGGAGGCTGGCCTCCACCTTCAGGGCGCCCTCGTCCATGATCAGGGCGATGGGCACCTCCAGACACATGCCCTCCGGAATGTCAATGTTCTCCTCCTTCAGCACCGGCAGGATGTTGAAGGTGGGGCGGTTGGATCGCTTGGCATAGTTGAGCTCAGTGACGCCGGGCCCCTTCTGGCGGGCGACCTGGATCAATAGCGTGCCCTGCCCCTCCAGGTGCTCGACCTGAATGAACCTGGGGAACGGCATTCGGCCCACCTGTCTGCACAGGTCAGCCACCTGCTCCTTGGTCCACGCTGCATCGTCAGGCACAGCCTCAGCGAAGGTGGTTACCTGCTTGATGATGTCGGGGTCAGTGGCCCCGGTCACGGCCACCAGGTCGGCGCAGCGAACGCTGACCTGCGCCTTGCCTTTCCCATAGAGGAGCAGCACGGGATCCTTGACATTTGCCTCCCGGCCCGGGGTGTAGTTCGCCAAAGCCTTCCTCCCGCGCACCGTCCGCAGCCCCATCAGCCGACACTCCCCTCGGATGGATTAGTCACTATATCTCCATACGAGAGTCCCGAATGTATAGTTCGAAACTACCCTGATTGATTTTGATGAATCTCAGGGGCGTGATGAATTGTCCATGGCGCCCTGCTTGGTACACCAGGCGGAGGAGCGGACATAATGGGGTTACGGCGATCATGCCCGGTGTCGTCGCTTGAGGGTACGGTTGAGTTGGCCAATCACGCCGCCGCGGCGAATCCTGCCATGTCCCTCGCCGTAGAGGCGGGCCCGAACGCCCGCCTGCGTCAGCTTGGTCTCATCAGCAAGTTCGCGTAACGCAGCCCCCGTGAGCCGGTGCTCGACCAGCCAAATATCCTCGGCGGACATGAGAGACCGCCACCCGGGCACCTTCTCAATCAGGGTCAGCAACCACTGATCGAGGTTTGTGAACCGCGCACCGCTGCCTCTACGCCGGACCTTACCAGCGTCGTCCCCCCTGGACGCCGGGCCGTCAGGACGGTCCTGCAGACTCATGGTCACATCGCCTCCCACCGACGCCTCCGAAGCAAGATGACGGCCAAGGTCGCCGTCAGGGCGAAAACCAGCGCCCAGACAACTCGGCCCGTCTTGAGCGAGGCAGGGTGAGCAGCACCCGGTGTCGCTACGACCAGGGCGTCTGCTTGAACGTCGAGTTCGCCGCCATGCATGGGGTCCATCCGGAAGAATGTGCCCGTAACTTCAACGGTGTCGCCCCTCACGCCATACCGGCCCGTGTGCCGAATCTGGCGAAGTTGCTCCGCCGGAGCCCAGATGCCGATGGCGGCAGTGCCGTCGTTGATGTTTACCCACCCACGTTCACCCCGGACCATGATGTCACCCACGGCCTCCCCCCGAATGGTGACGACCTGGCCATCCACCTCGGCGGCCCGCTCAATCAGGTCATTCAGGGAATAGCCCTGTGCGTGGAGCACGCCCGGAGCGGCAAGCGCGACAGTAAGGAAGACAAGCACCAGCGCAATTCCGTACCGCCTCATGCCTTTCGCCACCCCTTCAGGAGGTATCCCGCCAGCACAAAGACCGAGAGAAACTCCAACCGGCCCAGCCACATGGCAACCAGGTACGCGACCTTGAGGACCGAAGGAAGGGCAGCACTGGTTATGCCGGCCGAAAGGCCCACGTTGCCGGTGAGCGATGCCGACTCGAAGATGATGGACGGCAGGTCCCATCCGAACCGTGCGGCATAGCCGCCATGCAGCAGAATGAGCACCAGCCACATCGCAATGTACAGAAGAATGATGGACATGGCCGATCGGGCAATACGGTCATCGAGAGTCGTCTCCCGCCCCATGTGGAACCGCTCCGCCAGGCGGGCCTGCTCTGGGGCAAGCAGCCTCTTGACGTCCTGCACGATCGACTTGAACACCAACCCCACCCGAACGCCCTTGAAGCCGCCTGCCGTTGAACTGGCGCTGGCGCCTATGAGCATGGCAATGGTGATCGCCACCAGGGCCAACGGCCCCCATTCCAGGGCAAATTGGCGCGCATAAATCGTCCCAAAGCCGGTCGTAGTGTGGGCGGAGATGAGATTGTAGAATCCACGCCGGAACAGGGTCACCACCGTGGGGTAAACGCCTGCCCGAGCCAGATCCCAGGAACTGATGGCCACGAGCACCGTGGACGTAAGCATGAACGCAAGGACCTCCAGATTGCGGAAGACCTCTTTCTTGTTCCCGTTCCACAGGGCCCAGTGCAGGCTGAAGTTGAAGGAACCGATGGTGAAGAAGACCACCGTGACAATCTCGAAGAGCAGGCTGTGGTAGTAAACGACTCCCTGCGACATTGGCGCAAAGCCGCCTGTGCTCCAGCCCGACATGACCATCCACAGGCCGTGCAGGAAGGCTCTGCCCGGCGCCTGCCCGATGGAGATGGAGGTGCTCGTCAGGATGACGGTACCCAGAATCAGGTAGACGACGCTGACGAACCAGATGGCACGGGCCGTGTGGATGACGTTCGGCATGACCCGCTCATCTTTGCCTTCGCCCACGTACATCTTGAAGGCCCCGGGCAGCCCCCGGACGAAGAAGGTGATGGCCAGAACGACCATTCCCTGTCCACCTAACCATGTCAAGAGGAAGCGCCACATGTTGAGGCCGTCGGCGATATGGTCCAGGTCCTGCACCAGCGCCAGGCCTGTGGTCGTGAACCCGCTCATCACATCGAAACAGGCGTCCAGAAACGATAGCCAGTGACCGCTCAGGTAGTATGGAACGGCGCACACCATCATTCCCAACAACCAGGCGGAAGCCGTTGTGACCATTCCCTGTGTCCAGGTCAGGTCCCTGGCTCCCTCCGGGGCAAGGAACATCAGGCCGAGACCCACGGTTGCTCCCAGCCCGGCGCTCAGGAAGAAGTCGACCGCTACAGGCCATTCTCGCTGGATACTGGAGGTTATCGCTGGAATGACCATGAGTGCGGACAACATGACAACGATCAGGCCAACATAGTAGCCCATGACCCGTAGTTCGCGAATGCGCGCTCGACGCATCAGAATGATCCCCTTGTCACGAAGATGGCGATGAGAAGGCCAACGAGCATGATCAGGACCGTAAGGGAGATCTCCAGGCCAATCCCCGCCAGATTACGCAAGAGGTCTGCCCCAGTTTTGTCCGGCCGTTTCACTCAGGCTTCCTCCTACCCTTTGTGTTCACCCAACAGAACCCTGCGCAAGGCGGGTTCGCTGGTGTGCGTGGTGACTGCGAGGACCGCATCGAAGGCCCGGAGGACGGTCTGACCGCGTGGGAAGATGACCTTGTCTCCACGAATGATGGAGACCAACACCAGATCCGGCGGCAGCCCGCGTGTCAGGTCCTGCACGGCTCGCCCTATCGACGGCGCACCGGCCGGGAGGTCTACTTCCAGCAGTGTCATGTCGCCATGGTGCAAGGGGAGCAGCGTTCGCACCGCTTCCTGGACCAGCTCTCGCTCGATCAGGTCGGCGATAATCTCTGTGCTGGAGACGACGTGGTCCACGCCCAGGGCCATCAGCACCCGCTGGTTCTTCGGATTGCTGGCCCGTGCGATCACCCGACGCAAACCAAAACGGCGTTTGGCGATTTCGGAGATGACCAGGTTCTCCTCGTCCTTGCCGGTCACAGCGGCAAGGGTGTCGGCGTCATCGGCCCCGGCATCCGCCAGCAGTGATGGGTTCGTGGCGTCGCCGTGCAGCACCAGTGCTTTCAGCTGCTCGGCGAGGTAGGTGCAGCGGTCTGCATCCTTCTCAATGATCGTGACATGGTGTTTCCGCTCCAGGAGGACACGAGCCAGGTAGAATCCAACCTTGCCGCCGCCGGCTACGATGATATGCATGGCGATCCTCCTCACGCTTTGCGGCCCAGCTGGCGAGCCAGGGCGCGCAGGGCGGACTTCTGAGCAGACACCAACAACCGGTCTCCTTTGCGCGTCCGATAGGCCTTACCAGGAATGCTCGCACGGCCCTCTCGGATGACGGCATAGACACGGCATTGCCCGTCCGATTCCAGGTCTGCCAGCCCGAGGTCGGCGTGGTCTGCGTCGATGAAAACTTCGAGCTCGGCAACTTGGCCGGCGCCAATGCTCTGGCGGTGGCGGAACCCCTCCGACGCCACGGCTGCGTACAACTCCTGTGCCGCCAGGTTGGTTGCACAAACCGGATTGAGGCCCAGTTCCTCAAACAGCGACAGCCGGCCCGGATCTAGGACGCGGGACGCTACTCTGGCGACACCAAAGACTTCGTGTGCCATCTGGACGGCCATAATGTTCACGTTGTCATAGCTGGTGGTAGCCGCAAATGCATCGGCCCGCTCAATGCCGGCCTGACGCAGGACGTCTTCATCAATGGCCGTGCCCAGAAGAGCAACGCCGTTAAAGGCGGGACCGAGATTGGTAAACGCGGCGCGGTTCCGGTCGATGACGACCACGTTGTGGCCATCGGCAGCCATGTCGGTGGCCAGGCGAGCGCCGACACGCCCGCAACCCGCAATGACGATATACATAGGCTCGCTCCTTGTACTGAAGGATGGACACCCAACAGCGGAGAGGTTTCCTGGCAACAAAAAAAGACATACCTCACCCGGGTGGTCTCCAGGACCGCCCTCATGAACTGAGGCGCCTTCTGCGTGGGACTTGTGCGGTTGGGTGATTGCCAGTCCGAGCATACATCGTCCCGGTGGGCCTGCAAATGGGTTCCCGGTTTCCTTGACGGATTCTTGACCGTAACCGGGCCGGGGTGTCAAGAAAAGGTCAGGAATCGCCCGGCTCCGTTTTCATCAGCCCGCCCAGGCGGTATTCTAGAAGGTGCGCGCCCCTTAGGGCGTGCGCGGAAAAGCCGGACGCAAGTGCACCGCCAGGGAACACAACGGCGTGTTCCCCCGGGGGTGTCCTGCGTCCGGCTTTTCTCGTGCCGATATGGCTTCAGCGCCTGTGGAACACCCTGCCAGACCAGGAAGAACGCCACCAGCAGCGAGGCGGGCAGCCGTAACCGTCAGTAGCCACCAGATTCCCTCATCGCTCCCTAGATCCTTGACTTTTCATTGACCACATGAAGGCGCTGCTTTCGTGGATAATGAACCTGGGAGAGCCATGGGAGGGGACTGCAGACATGGAGCAAGTGAAAGAACGGGGAAGCTGGCAGTCCTATGCTGCCGCAACTGTGCTGGTGACGGTGGCGACGGCGCTCGGTTTCGCGGTCCGGGGCCGGGTGGCGCCGGTCAACCTGGTGATGCTCTTCTTGCTGGCGGTTGTCATCAGCGGCAGATGGTGGGGTCTCGGAGCGGCTGTCCTGGCTTCTGTCCTGGGCGTGCTCTGCTTTGACTTCTTTTTCGTACCGCCTTACCTTAGCTTCACGGTGTCAGACGCGGAGTACCTGTTAACCTTTGCCGCTCTGCTAGTGGTGGCGCTGACGATCGGCACGCTCATGGGGCGGCTTCGGGACCATGCGGCGGAGCTCCGGCACAGAGAGCAGGAGACGGCTGCCCTCTACGCCTTGAGCAAGCGCATGGTTGCGGCCCGCGATCTGGCCGAGATTGCCGAAGCGGCGGTCAGCCATGCTCAGGCCACACTTGGGCAGCCGGTGGCCATCTTTCTGCCGAAAGACGGGAGTCCGGGCGCCTCCTGGATGCGGCGGGGAGCCGATCTGACGGCCGGTGAAGAAGAGGTCGTCCGGTGGGTCATGGAGCACGCCAGGCCGGCAGGGTGGGGTGAGCCTGATCAGCCGCACACGTCCGTGGGCTGCATTCCTCTTCGCACACCGCACGGTGTGGTCGGGGCCCTCGCGGCCCGGCACCCAGCCGGAGGCCGGCTCAGAGCCGACCAGCGCAGGCTGCTGGAGGCATTTGCTGCGCAAGTAGCTGTGGTGGCGGAGCGAATCCGGCTGGCGGAAGAGGCACGGCGGGTTCAGCTGCTTATGGAGGCGGAGCGGCTGCACGACGCGCTGCTTCACTCTGTCTCCCACGCATTACGCACCCCGCTTGCCTCCATCATCGGCAGCCTGAGCATGGTCGTGGAACCCAACCGCGGGGAAGTCGACCTGGCAACCCGACACGACCTCATCCAGACGGCGCGCGAGGAAGCCGACCGGCTGAACCGGCTCGTTGGCAACCTCCTGGACATGGCACGCCTCGAGGCAGGGCATGTCCAGTTGCTGGTTGACTGGTATGATCTCGACGAGGTGATTGGCGCTGCTCTGGCCCAGGCGCAGCGTAGCCTGAAGGGCCGGGAAGTCCGCACGGACCTGCCGTCGGATCTACCGGCGGTTCCGATGGACCAAGTACTGATCATTCAAGTCATCGACAACCTGCTAGACAACGCGAACAAGTACTCGCCCCCCGGCGCGCCCGTAACCATTTTCGTCCGGCAGGTAGGCGATGAGGTAGAGATCGCTGTGGCTGACAGGGGACCGGGCATTCCGCCCGAAGAGCGGACGCGGATCTTCGAGAAGTTCTACCGAATCGAACGGCGGGAGGGCCCCACAGGGACCGGTCTGGGGCTGGCGATCGGCAAAGCGATTGTCGAGGCCCATCACGGACGAATCTGGGCGGATGCTCGGGAGGGCGGTGGAACCGTCATGACAGTCGCACTGCCAGTAAAGGCGCACGTGAACGGAGCGGAGGAGGTGTCCGGAGTTGAGCCAGCCCCAGAAGGTGATGATCGTCGATGACGAGCCGAAGATCCTCCGCTTCCTCCGGGCGGCCCTTACGGCGGCGAGCTATGAGGTGATCGAGGCCTCCGGCGTGCGCGAAGCCATAAGCAGGGCCGCGGCGACACGGCCCGACCTTGTGATCCTTGACCTGGGCCTGCCTGACGGAGACGGCCTCATGGTGGTGGAGAGCCTACGTCAGTGGACGGACGTACCGGTCCTGATTCTCTCTGTGCGCGGGAGAGAGGCGGACAAGATCGCCGCCCTCGATGCCGGTGCGGACGACTATCTGGTCAAGCCCTTCGGCGCCGGGGAACTGATGGCCCGACTCAGGGCAGTCTCGCGCCGAGTGGTGAAGACGGAGCAGGTCACTCGGTTTGAGTGTGGCGGGCTGGTGATTGACTTCGAGCGGCGGCAGGTGACTGTGGACGGCGAAGAGATCAGGTTGACCGCCACCGAGTACAGCCTGCTTCAGGCCCTCGCGCTTCATGCGGGAAAGGTGCTGACCCGCCGGCAATTGCTGCAGAGCGTCTGGGGACCGGGGTATGACTCGGAGGCCCACATTCTGCGGGTGAACATCAGCAACCTCCGGCGAAAGCTGGAGCCCGATCCGGTCCAGCCCCGGTACCTGATTACGGAGCCGGGAGTCGGCTACCGACTGCGAGCGCCGGACATGGCAGGGGAGCCTCCTGAAGGGGAGGGGGAGAATGCTGCTCCAACGGTGGTTGGCGACGGCGTAGGATGACCCCGGGGAGGACCCAGTCCGGACGCAACAAGCCGAAGGGAACCGGCGCTTAGCGTCGCAGTCCCTTCGGCTTCGTATCTCTACGAGGCTCGCCTTTCGCTGTGCAGTGTGAGACTCCCACCAGAGTCGCCCCGTCTCATTTTCGTCTTCACCCCTTCCCCCCGCTGGCCCCCTCTCGTCTCCCCAGCGTCTTTGTCTCGTCTTCATGCCGTAGTCATCCCGTCTCCCCGTCGTCTTCACCCCGTCTTCATCCCGGAGCGACGGTGATGTAGACCTAAAGGAATTCACGAAGAACCGGGTGGGACCAAGACGAAAGGAGGATGAAGTGAAGACGACGGGAAGACGACGTGAGGACGAAGGAAGACGAATGGGAGATGACGTAGAGACGAAGGGGAGGTGGCCCGAAGACGGGGCCATACAGAAAGGCCGCCGAACCTGCCACGGTTCGACGGCCCTCCTGGGCGCAGACAGCTACGCTTCTTCTTCGTCGTCGTTCTCCTCCGCATCATCGGCGCCACTGGCGACGCTCCGCTGCTTCACCGCACGCTCTACTCCCCTGCGGAGGGGACCGCATGTGTCCCGGGCACTGCCATATCCTATACGGAGTCAAAGAAGCAGCTCCGACCCGATTCCCACACACATCACCGCACCTACTACGACGCTGGCGGCTCCCGCCAGCGTCTGCAGCGCCCGATGCAGCCCGCCCACGCGGGCCGTGGCGAGCACCGCCGGCGCCGCCATGCAGAGCGTTACCACAAACATGGCGATGCAGGTGCCAACACCAAAGGCCAGGAGATAGCCGGCCCCTGAAGCGGCAGACGGGGCCGCCGACAAGGCCAGAACCGCCGCCGCACCGGTGCCGGCCAGACCATGGACCATGCCGACGGCCAGGGTAAGCCAGCCCCGGCGGGCGCTCCCGGCCAGCGCCGCGCGGTGATGGTCGTGACGGTCAGTGCGCTCCCGGATGAGGCGCCACAGGGTCTGCACCCCGAGGAAGACCAGCATCACCCCGACACCCACGTCCACCACCGGCTCCAGCCAGGGGGGCAGGTGCAGGCCCAACAGCAGCACGGGCACCCCCAGCACGGAGATCGGCACAAGATGGCCCACGCCCCAAATCAGTCCCAGGCGGGCGGCGGGCCATAGCCTGCGCTCATGGGCAGCCAGAGTAGATACGGCCACCAGGTGGTCGGGGTCCAGTGCATGCCGCATGCCCAGGAAGAATGCCACTGCAACGAAGAGCCCCAGGGGCACGTCCACCAGTCCTTTCGGAGGGCGTTAACAGATGCGGGGGAGATTCTCCCCTGCCAGCAGCCCGAGGCGGCGGGTGCCGCCCAAAGCCGTGCGCAAGAACGCACGACCGCCCCTGCCACCTGCGTGACCCACAATGCGGGCGCCCTGGCCCGCCGGGCAGTTCCGCAGAGCGGCGAGGGCCGCCTCTGCCTGGTCCGGGGGGAACCAGGCCACAAGCCGTCCTTCGCATGGGAGGTACAGGGCGTCCAGGCCAAGCATTTCGCAGGCTCCCGCCACGGCCGGCGCCACGGGCACCGCCACCTCGTCCAGCACCTGATCGCAGCCGCTGGCGGACGCAATCTCAGCCAGAACGGTCGCGAGGCCGCCACGGGTTGGGTCCCGCATGAAGGCAAGGCCGGGGGCCGCCGCCAGAAGGGCTTCCGCCAAGCGATGAATCGGTGCGGCATCGCTGACGACGGGCGTATCGAAGGTCAGCCCCGCCCGAGTGGACATGATCGCCACGCCGTGATCTGCAATTGTCCCGCTAACCAGAATGGCATAACCGGGCTCTATCCGGCCAGGGCCGAGCTCCCGGTCGGGGGGCACAAGGCCCACGCCGGCGGTGTTAATGTAGCAGCCGTCCCCCTGACCGCGCCCGACCACCTTCGTGTCGCCCGCCACCACTACGACTCCGGCCTCGCGGGCCGTCGCGGCCATGGAGGCCACCAGACGCTTGAGATCTGACAGGGGGAAGCCCTCTTCCAGGATAAAC
>Ga0196971_1000718_pt1 | contig 20489 bp, 36 predicted proteins | sample S1v_1013CmetaG_FD_148660 | JGI IMG/M metagenome (GOLD analysis project Ga0196971, IMG submission 148660) | Soil microbial communities from Anza Borrego desert, Southern California, United States - S1+v_10-13C | ecosystem: Environmental > Terrestrial > Soil > Desert | place: USA: California...
GGGTCATCGGTCGTCCCATTCTTCTCGGGCGAGGTCGTAAGCGGGGAGGGTGCTGGAGCCGTTGAGCCGGCCGTTCACGTATCCGCTGGCCTGCTCCTCGCTCATCCAGGGGTGCTGTTCCATGGCCTGTGCGATGAGACCCCGGCGGATCTCCCGGCGCTCGACGTGCCATGCCTGGACGCCGCGGTTCATCTCCGCGTAGGTCGGGCGGCGACGGGTGGCGAGCATCACTCGGCTGCCAGCATTGCCGGTGCTGTCACCCCAAGGGTGGCGGCGATCTCGGCTTCGGTGCGGGGCTTCACCACGAAGCGGTCGGCGTACCGCTCCAGTGCGGCGAGGCATTCGGCCACAGAGCCCATGCCGACGGCGCGGCAGTCCTCGTAGCCAGTGGAGCCGGTGCGGATCCAGTGACTGACCCAGCAGGGCTCTCCGTCCTCCATGCCGACGGAGAAGGTGATGCGGCCCTGGCTACCGAGGCGGGTGCGCCAGATGCGGCGGATCTCGGCGCGGAGTTCGTCGATGGAAGGGTTGCGAAGGTCCATCACGCCACCATCCCGCCAGCATTGACGAGGGGCCGGGCGAACGGGATCACGTTGTCCGCCGGCAGCGCGTACCACTCGCTCACACAGGAGACGTGGACCCGGACCCGTCCATGGCGGCGGGTGTCCACGGTGACGATCTCCCCGGAAGAGCTGCGGACGGAGCCGGCCACGGTGCCGGTGTCCGAGAGGTTCCAGGTGGTGACCAGCACAGAGGCGCCGGGGTCGAAGGTGAAGGGCTTAGAACGCATTGACTGGTTCCTCCTTGGTTGAGCAGTCGGTCGAGCCGCTAGCGATTTGCTCGACGGGCTGTTCAGTGGAGGGCTCCTGGTCGGGGCCTTCGTCCGCGCGCTCCAGAAGATCCCAGTAGTGGCTCTTTACGCGGGACATAGGCGGATCTCGGAAAGGGCCGGGCTTACGCTTGCGCTGCCGGCTTAGGTGCCCCGGCGTAAGGGCGGTGGGAGGAACGCCATTCCGGGATTTCCCGCCCGGACGGGAACTGGTCAGGGAAGCTCTGCGGGTCGGCGCGCCGATCAGAACGTCGTCGGCTGGGCGATGCCGCGGATCAGCGACATGAAGCCCTTCTGCAGGTCGGTCTTGCCGATTGCGATCCAGCGCTGGTCGAGCAGGACGACGCCGTCGTGCCGGTGCCGGGCCCCTTCGAGCCGGGTGACAAAGGCTCCGACCTGCTCGGCCAGATCCTTCGCCTCGTTCATCAGCGCGATCTCTTCTGCGGTGAGGTCGCGATAGCCTTTGATGTGCTTGTGCTGGTTGTCCAAAGCAGTCCCTCTCCGAAGAGAGCCGGCGCCCAAGGGGCCAAGAGCGCCGGCTTCAGTTTCGTGCGCGGTGGATTTTCCGCGGTCGCTCCGGGAGGCTTCTCGGTGGCGACAGGGGGATATTCGCATCGCGATGCGAGAACGTCAACGCAATTCGCACGAAGATGCGAAAAAAGATTTTTGGCACAAAAAAGCCCGCCGGCCGAAGCGGGCGGGTTCTGCGGGGAGGCGGGCGCCTACGGTTGCGACGATGGCTGTGCTTGCGACGACACCAGAATCAGTCGGCCCTCAGGGGCACGGGAAGTTGAGGTGCAGTGCGCTCAGAATTGCGATCGCTCCTCGGGTATCCGCCAGCTCGGCGGAGTTGTCGCGCGCCCACGTCCGAAATGCCGCCGCGGCCACCTCCGGCTTCAGGCCTTGCGGTGGGATGCAAAACACCTTGGCCTGCGGTGCGACGATCGATAAGGCGGCATGAGTGTCGAGGACGGCACCAATAAAGGACAGGCACAGAGTGCTGATTACGTCGCTCGCATTGAGGTCTGTGCTGCACGCCGCATTCAGCAAGTCAGCTTTGATCGCCTGCGCCTTGGACTCTGTGACCCCTGAGAAGAGGAGCGCGGCCCCCAATGCGACGAATGCAGCAACCCTCATCACATCCTCCGCGCAAACCACACGACCGGCCGATGCTCACCGCGCCAGGTTAGTTGGGCCGGATCCAGATCACGCGAGATGCCCACAACAGCTCGACATCCTCGCGAAAGGAGCCGGTTGCGTTCAGCAGGTTGTAGCGGTGCGGCACATAGCCGCGACGGAGGAACTTCACGAACATGCGGCCATCGCTCGTGCAGACGACGCACATCTTCCCGAGGCTGTCATCCGGCACGCCATCCGCTGAGCGCTGATAGTAGAGGATCCAGCCGTCCTGGATCGCTGGAAGCATGCTGTCACCCTTGACCCGGACCGCGACAATGTCAGTGCCGTCCGCATCTGGTGGCGCCTCTACGCGCTCGAGTTCGCTCGTCTCGCCGCCCTCGACCAGTAGAACTTCTGCGCCAGCGCCGACGTATCCCACCAGAGGGACTCCCCCTTCTTCGCCCGTTAACGCCCAAACAGGAACGCCGGCCACGCGCGCCAACTTCTTGAGGGTGTCAGCGGATAGACTACTGGAGGCGCCGGTTAAGAAGTTTCTAATAGACCCCTCGCTTATCCCAGCCTTCTTCGCCCACGGGTACACCTTCAGCCCACGTTCGTCCATGAAGCGACGCAACGCTTCCCGGCGGAGTTCAGCCTCGTCGCTCATCATCAGCTCAAAGTGAGAGGTGCCGAAGTCTGCACCCAATCGCGTCACCCTGCCATTGGCCGCACTTAAATGCGATGCATCATCGCGATGCGAATTTCGCTTGCCTTTCTCGCATCGTGATGCGAATATCGCGGCATGTGCAAAGCCACCACGAACGACGTTGTGCATCGGATCGTCTCCTTCGCGACTGCGCAGGGGTGGTCCAAGAGTCGCTTAGCCGCCAACGCTGGGCTGCGCGACACCACGCTTCGGAACTTCGGTTCGGAGTCCTGGAACCCGACGCTGAAGATCCTTCGCAGGATCGAGGCCGTGATCCCGCCCGAGTTCGGGTGCAATGGGAACGGCGAGGAGGCGGCGTGATGCAGGCCGCTTTCAATCAGCGCCAATCGGCAGCGTAAGAGACGGAGGACACCCCCATGCCCCCCGTCTCCCCGACCATCCGCACAGTCTCAGCCCCCGCTTCGACCGGCACGGATTCCTCCTATTCTAGCGAGATCCCCACTCTGGCATTGCCGTGGTCCGAAGTCCTCGACTCCGAAGGTGAGGACAGCGAGACGATTGGCGAGGGTCAGCGCCACAAGATCGGGGTAGGCCGGGGTCACCTCGTCCTGCTGGCTATCGCCTGCGGCCTGTCCGTCTGGCTGGCCGACTATCTCCTGCGGCTGGTGGCCTGACCAATGCGCCGGCCCCTCGATCTCCCTGAGCAGCGCCAAGCGCGCTCTGACCTCTTCCTCACCCATGCCCCGAGTGTGCGACCCACCGCCGCGCCTCGCTACTCCAATCGTTTGGAGCAAATTCCATGACCCACCACCGCAAGGCCGGCTCCATCGAGGACAAGCTCCGCGAGGTGCTCAACGTCCTCTCCCCCGACGAGATCCAGCGCGCCACCGGCAAGAAGGTCGCCACCTTCTACGCGATCTCCAATCCGACCAACGACTACGTCCTCGACATGGACGACGCCGCGGCCTTCGACGCCGCCCTGATGCACCGGGGCCTGCTCCCCGTGTTCGCACCGATCTTCCAGGAGATGACCAAGGCCGCCCTGGCGCGCTTCGGCGGCGCGGCATCGGTCGAGATGGACCTGATGGCCGGCATGTGCCGCCTGTCCAAGGAGGTGATCGAGCTTCACGTCGCCGCCAGCGAGGCGATGGCGGCGGGCAAGCTCACTCCGGCGCTTCGGCGGACGCTCGCCCGCGAGTCCCAGGACGTGATGGACCACGCCCGGGAGATCCGAGACGCGGCGGAACCGCCCTATGGGACCGTGACCAAGCTGCGGGCGGAGGGCTGATCGCCATGGCCGATCACATGATCTCCGTCACCTTCGGCCTCGCTCAATTCACCCTTGGCGTCATCATCGGCCGCTGCATCTGGAAAAAGGCGCGCAAGGTTGCCAAGACCGTGATCTTCGAAGGCGAGGAAGAGGAGACCCTTCGGAACATCCGAGACTACTGCGACCGCGAGCTGGCATCGCGCTCCGGCGGGGAGGGCTGATCGCCATGCCCACCGAGCCTTTGACCCGCCACCAGCGGCACCAGTTGGAGATCCGCCGATCCCATCTCATCCGCTCCTCGGCCTACGCGGTCGGCGCCGAGCGCGAGGCCGTGAACACCGAGCTCCGCATGATCTGCGACACGCTCAACCTGGACGATATCCGGAGGGCGGAGTCTCGGACTTACGACCTGAACCGCGACCATCCGAGCCGTCGCGCCACTCAGGCCTGCGATCGCACGAGTGGAAGCTCTGCCGTAGGCGCCAAGACGGACGCCATCAGGTCGCTACTTCAAGCCGGCACGGCCGCCAACGCGTACGAGATCGCGCGGGTGGTTGGCTGCCATCACAGCTTCGTCCGCAAGGTCGTGAAGTCCGTGAGGGCCGCCTGATGCCCGACACCAATTCCAACCCCGCCGTGATCCCTTCCCAACCCATGACGTGCGGTTGCCAGATCGGGGTATGTCAACACGGCGGCGCCGGGGGGGAAGGATCCTCCCCGGCAACCCTTCCCGAGGTCGAGGGCTTCGTGACCCTCCGCCTCGCCATGTACCGGACCATCGCGGCGATGCTCGACGCCTGCCGGGCGCGGGGCTGACCCATGGTCGCCGTCGCAGCCCTCCCGATCGCTTCCGTTGCGCTGGAGCATGCCCGCCGAGGGCTGCACGTCTTCCCCTGCAATCCGACCAACAAGCGCCCCCTGGTCGAGGACTGGCCCGGCAAGGCCACCACGGATCCGGACGTCATCGCCGGCTGGTGGCGCCAGTGGCCCAACGCCATGATCGGCTTCGTGACCGGCGCCCGCTCGGGCTGCTGGGTCCTCGATGTCGACAACGACGACGAGAAGGGGCTCGACGGCGAGGCCAGCCTCGAGGAGCTGTGCGCCGCCAAGGGCTCGCTCCCTCCGACCGCCCTTGCGCAGACGCCCCGCGGCGGCCGGCATTTCTTCTTCAAGCACCCGGGCCGCAAGGTGGTGAACCGCGCTGGCCGCGACGGCGCCGAGATGGGCAAGGGCCTGGATGTGCGCGGCGACGGCGGGTATGTGATCCTCGCCGGCTCGCTCACGGCCACCGGCCGGCGCTATGCCTGGGTGCGCGACCCCGCCGAGTACGGCTTCGCAGACGCCCCGGCATGGCTGCTGGACATGGTGTGCGAACGCGCCCCGGCGCCATTGCCGGCGAACACCTCCCTTCCCGTCGTGCGGGACCTCAAGACCCGCCATGACGCGCTGGCCTACGTCGCCGCCGCGATCAATGACGAGTGCCGCCAGGTCGCGCGCTCAGGCAAAGGCGGGCGCAACCACCAGCTCAACATCGCGGCCTTCGCGATGGGCCAGTTCGTCGGCGCCAAGCTGGTGGACCGCGGCCTGGTCGAAGCCTCTCTCCACGATGCCGCCGCCTGCTGCGGGCTGATCGCCGACGACGGCGACCGCGCGGTGCGGGCCACGATCAAGAGCGGCATAGACGCCGGCATGCAGCAGCCCCGGGAGATCCCCGAGCGGGCGCGCGAGACCGGACAGAACGGACAAAACGGACAAACGGCCGGACAAATTCGCCCGGCCCCACAGGTTCCCGAGGGCCACGCTGTACCTGACTACGGGTCAGGAGATGAGCCCGAGGGGAAGAAGCGGCGCCTGAAGCTGGTCCTGTTCGACCAGATCGCGCCGCGCCTCAACTCCGCCAAGCTGGTCAAGGGATGGCTCACGGAAGGGGCCATGTCGGTGGTCTACGGCGAGAGCAACTGCGGAAAGACCTTCGTCGCGCTCGACCTGGGGCTGCACATCGCCCTGGGCTGGGAGTGGCGGGGGAAGAAGGTCAAGCAGGGCGTGGTGGTCTACGTGGCCGCGGAAGGTGGCTTCGGGATCTCCAACCGTGTGGAAGCCTTCAAGCGGCATCACGAACTCACCGACACCGAGGTGCCGTTCGCGATGGTCCCCTGCGGCGTCGACCTGTGCGACCCGGAGGCGGACACGGCCGAGCTGATCGAGGTCGTCAAGGAGGCTGCTGCGACGTACGGAGCGCAGGCCCTCCTGGTGGTCATCGACACGCTCGCCCGAGCCATGGCGGGAGGCAATGAGAACGCCCCCGACGACATGGGCTCGTATGTCCGGAACGTGGACCGGATCCGCGAGGAGACCGGCGCCCACGTCATGAGCATCCACCACTCGGGGAAGGACGCGGCCAAGGGCGCCCGCGGTCATTCGTCCCTCCGAGCGGCCACGGATACCGAGATCGAGATCACCCGTGACGACGGGTCGAAGATCGGCTGGATCCGGGCCACCAAGCAGAAGGAGCTTCCGACGGACGCGGAGGAAGCCTTCGAGCTGAAGGTGGTGGAGCTTGGATCGGACGAGGACGGCGAGTCCGTCACGTCCTGCGTGCTTGCCGAGACTGAGGGAGCTCGGGAGCGTCGCGGGGCAGACCGGACCTATCGCCTGCCCAACAGCACCAAGGTTGCGCTGGATCTCCTGAAGCGGGCCATTGTCGACGAAGGCAAGATCCCGCCCGGCAGCAACAACATCCCGAACAACGTCAGGGCCGTCCAGGCGAGCGTCTGGAAGGAATACTGCTATGCCGGCCTCATCAGCGACAGCGACAGGCCGGAAGCCAAGCAGAAAGCCTTCAAGCGCGCGTTCGACGGCCTCCTTGCCAGCAAGGTCATCGGCTCCTGGGGAGGCTGGATATGGGTCATCTGAAACCCACCGGACAAAACGGACAAAACGGACATGTCCGGTTTTTGTCCGCCGGACATGATCCGGACAAAACGGACAAACCCCCTTTAGGGGGTGTCCCGTTGTCCCGGATGTCCCAGGTCGGTTCGAAGCCTGGGCAGGAAAGCGGCAGGGCTGCGCTCGATGCCCTGGATTGGCGGGAGCATTTCGAGGAACGGGCGGCCATCCTCGAGTTCGATGGCAAGCGGCATAGGGTCGACGCCGAGGCCATGGCCCTCGCCGAGACCGTCACGGCCTACGCCCTCTCTCACGGCATCGGCCCCTCCCGTGCCCTGACGGCTCTGCAGAGGATGGGGGTGGGGGCATGATCCGCTTCGACATCCCAGGCAAACCCCAAGGCAAGGCCCGGGCCCGCTTCACCAAGGCCGGTCACGCCTACACCCCGGAGGGCACCCGCCAGCACGAGGGGTTCGTGAAGCACCTTGCCGCCCTGGCCATGCAGGGCAAGGACGTGCTGCGGGGTGCCGTGTCCTGCGTGGTGTCCGTCCAGGTGGAGCCGCCGCAGTCGTGGAGCAAGAAGAAGCGGGCCGAGGCGCTGTCCGGGAACCTCTGGCCGGTGGGAAAGCCTGACCTGGACAACATCGCCAAGAGCATCTGCGACGCCTGCAACGGCATCGTCTTCCTGGACGACCGCCAGGTGGTGGCGCTTCGGATGCAGAAGACCTACGGCGACCGGAACGAAACGGCCGTCAGCTTTGCGGAGATCGGTTGATGGTCGACATCCTCCGCGCCCAGCAGATGGAGAAGGCATGAGCGACGACATCGACCAGGGATTGGCCCGTGCTGTGTGCTGGGCTCTCGCACAGTTCGGCCTTGGTGAGGCTGCGACCTATGCCGACCGGCTCGCGCCGATGATCCAGGAAGAGATGGCGCGGCAGGGATTCGGCTTCGTTCTGCCGGTCCGCGCCTCCCTCCAGGAAGGAGACCAGAAGTGAGCGAATGTCCGCGCGTCGGCAAGTGGTTCCGCGGGTGTCGGTTCGAGGCGCGATACGATAAGGGCCCACCGCGCAATGGGAAGCTTGAGGGCTCGCGAGACTTCATCATCGCCTACGTCGAGAAGTCCAAGCCCATCACCTATGTCCGCGACGTGTGCCGGACCTGCGGTAAGACCATCGAGAGGCAGTCATGACCACCCTCCGAGAGCAGACCCTAGACGCCGCCCCCCAGGGGTACGAACCCCTTGCCGAGGTTCTGAGCGATGCCCTGGCCCACGCCTCCAAGGGCAAGGGCGACGAGCGCCACGCCAACGGCAAGCCCTTCCTCCAGCAGCCCATGTTGGAGATCGGCCGCATGGTCGGCCCCGGCTTCTGCTTCGGCCAGGCCATGAAGAAGATCCAGGAGGCCGGCGGGATGCTGGCCCGTGGGGAGAGGGACAGGGCGATAGCCGAGCTGTGGGGCGCTATCAACTACACGGCGGGGTCGGTGCTGCTGATCCGGGAGCGGGCATTAGCGGCAAATCTCGATAGAAGCCCCGTGGATGCGCCCGAGCCCGCGAGCGCCACCCACGCCCATCTCGACGAGCAGACAGCGTCAGGCGCCTCCCCAGCGGCCGGCAATGGCGTGTCTGACGGGAGGAGGCATGTCAGTTGGCTCGAAGGCCCTTGTCATTGCGCTTGGTGCACTGGCCGGTCCCGCTTTCCCCAGGATCACATACCGGAAGGAGCGCAGTGATGGCCGTCAGCCGCGTGTACATGATCTGCCACGCCTACGAGGCCGGCGTCGGCAAGGGCCGGGACGGGCAGGACGTGCCGAACCCCTATCCGACGAACGCTCCGCTGAGCGCCGAGCTGCACGAAGCATGGGGCTACGGCTACGACGAAGGCCGGCAGCAGGCCGAGGAGGCGGCGCGCACCTTCGAATGCGAGACCTGCCACGATGGCATCGACGCCTGCGAGGGCGAGGAGTGCCGCGACTGCGGCCGTATCGGTGCGCCGTACCCGCCTCTCCCGTCCCCCACCCCCTCACACACTGGAGAGCAGTCGTGAGCACGGATGCTGTGCGGGTCAACGCCGCTGACTGCAACCTCGCCCTTTCGTGGGACCGCATGTTCGACGGGCCGCCGTTCTCGGCCGCTCCTGACTGGCTGGAAGCCGCCGTCCGTGCCGGCGATGTCTGGCCTCACACCCGCGGGGGGACCGACTACGCCCAGTGGGAAGTGAAGACGCCGGCCGGCATGGCGAATGCGCGGCCGGGCGATTGGATTGTCCGCGGGCCCGACGGAGCCCTGTCGGTCAAGCTCGCCTGACCCATCCCCCACCCCGTGGAGCCCCCGACCATGGACACCGCAGCGTGCCTCTCCTGGTATGTCGCCGTCAGCAAGCCTCGCAGGGAAGACGATGCGAGGCGCGGACTGGAGGAACAGGATTACATGGTATTCCTTCCGCTGTGCAAAGTCGAGCGCAGGCACGCAGGAAAGGTTGATGATGTCGTTGTGCCGTTGTATCCTCGGTACATGTTCGTCGGCCTCAATGATCGCCAGTCAATCCGCCCCATCGAGAACACGCGCGGCGTCGCGTTCGTCATGCGCAGCGCCAGCGGCAACGCGATCCGGGTTCCCGAAATGGTGGTCCGGAAGATCCACGATCGCATGGGCGAGGCCGGATACATCGACATGCGCTCCCCGGCCATGAAGTGGCTCCCCGGCCAGCACCTCCGCATCACCGACGGCCCCATGGCAGGGCACATCGGCAAGTTCCTGGCTGAGTGCTCCAAGGAGCGGGTGAAGGTGCTCCTGTCCTTCCTCGGGGCTCCCCTGGCTGCCGAGGTTCAGGCGAAGGCGTTGGAGGCGGCGTGATGCGTTCTTGGACCCTCATCCTTCCTGCTGCCCTATGGATCTGGCTGGTTCGGCGGAAGTGCGAGCGCATCACGGTTGGTGGCCAGCCCGGTTGGATCGCAGGGCGCTGGGCTATCATCGAGTGCAAGCGGTAAGGAGCCGGCCATGACCGAGCGAGAGCGCCTGCTGTTCGAAGCCAAGAATCATTGGGCTGACCGAGCGCGGGCTGCGGAGCGGCGGCTGGAAGCACACAAGGGCTGCTGGCAGACAGAGGCTGAACTGAACACCCGCCTTGAGCAGCTTGAAGAGGTCGCCGAGCACGCCCGCGCTGTCATTGAGGCCGAGAACGTGCGCGAGCGCGGCATGTACCCCGACGACGTGGCGGCGCTCGCAATTGCGCTCGCTCGCCTTCCATAAAGGAACGACAATGAGCCCCGTACAACGCGACATCCAGCGCCTCCGCGCCATGGAACTTGCCGCCACTGTCATGGCGGAGCTTGAGCGGAGCGATGACTATTCCAGGCCCGCTATCCGGGACGCCATCGTTGCCGTCGCCGAGGCAGCTTTTCGACGGTATGCCCCCGAGTAGTAAGGACCCGCCATGCGCTTCCGAAAGCCCCGCCTCCGACGCGAATGGCACCGCCCTCTGTGAGAACAAATCCTAGACTACCCCAATCGGTTGTGGTAGGTATGTGTTCGCGCGGGCCTATCCCGCGATGATGCGCAGTGCCCGGTGAGTGATGTCACCCGGTACTGCGGTAGCCATTCCAGAGTTGAGGTCGCGGGTTCGAGTCCCGCCGCCGCCCCGAGCGCAGGCAACGCGATGACGGGACCAACGGCGTAGCTCAGCGGATAGAGCGTGGTACGGGGCGCCCACCGGAGCCAACGGGCGAGAGTTTCGCGGCGTTTGGTTTCACAGGCTTGCGCCGCGTTCATCCCGGGTGGTCTGCAAGCCGCCTGGACAGCCCGCCCGGTCCCCACCGCGGCCGGCTTCTGATTCGAGATTGCAGCGGTGGCGCTTGGCGCAACTAGCCGCTCCGTCGATGACGGTCGCAAGACGGGTTGAACCGAAGTCAACGTCACCCGGGCGGTAAACCTTCGGCCCGCTGCAAGCACCCATTCCCCGGTTCGCAGGCCCCCGACACCTTCACGCCCCCGATCGCCCCTTGGTAACTGGAGAGCCGTTCGGGCGGCCTGCGATCAAGTCATGCCGCTCTGCCCATGGCTTCCTTGGTGGCCTTGGCGATAAAGCCGGAGCGGCTGTAGCCGTGAGCCTCGGCGTGCTTGTCGATGGCGTTGAGCACGTCTTCAGGGAGGGTGATGTTCACCCGCACAGCTTTCGCCTGCCGTACCGGGGCTTGAACAAGAACCGCCACCCCGTCGCGGTTGTCCCGATCGGCCATGATCTCGTCCATGGATGAGGGCTCGGGGATCGCTTCCCCGTCTTCCTCCATGATCTCGATGTGACCGGCCAGGGCCTCCGCTCCCATCTCAAGGGCTTCCTGCAACGTACTGCCCGCCGAGACGCAGCCCGGGAAGTCGGGAAAGGAGATGCCGAAATCGCTGCCGGCCTCCTTGTGGATGATGGCGATGTAATGACGCATTGGCCTGTCCCCTCCTTGGGAGGCCCCGGCTTTCACCGGAGCCTGATGCCTGCCTGCTTCTCGATGCTCCGAAGGGTTCCCTCCGGGATGTCCTTCTTCGGGTGAGGGACCGTCACAAGGCCCGGCTTGGTCGGGTGCTTGTAGTGGTGATGGCTGCCGCGAACCCGGTGGAGCTTCCACCCGTCCGCCTCGACTGCCTTGATGACGTCTCTGCTGTTCATGTGTGTAGTTATGCGCATCGAAAGCGGGGCTGTCAAGGGGTGATGCGCATTGATACACACGGAGGCGGCCCATGCTCCACACCCTCCTGGTCGTGGCCGTCTTCTCCAACGGCATGGTCGCCAAGCTGAACGTCCACAACCTCCCCTCTGCCGAGGTCTGCACCAAGATCGCCCAGGCTGAAGACATGGCCTGGCGCATGAAGGGTGCGACGGCCGTGGCGACGATCTGCCAGACGGAGCGGGAAGCGTGACGGCTCTTTGAATTTCAATCGAACAATCAAACGGAAATCAAAGGAATCAAACGATGGCTCGGGGTGGTGCCAGGCCGGGCGCTGGTCGCAAGGTCGGCGCCATTCAGAAGGTCACACGGGAAGCGCGGGCTAAGGCTGCCGCCACGGGCCTGCTGCCGCATGAGTTCCTGTTGGCGGTGAGCCGCGGCGAGATGGTGGACGACCACAAGCCGAGCTTCGAGGAGCGCCTGGACGCCGCCAAGGCCGCGGCCCCGTACTACGCGCCGAAGCTGTCCAGCATCGAGGCGAGCGGGCCGGACGGCGGCCCGATCCCGCACCGGGTGGAGGTCGAGTTTGTCGACGGCAGCGACGACAGCTAGGGCCAGGTTCCCGGCTAAGCTCCGCTGCCTGTTCGAGCCAGCCCGGTACAAGGTTCTCTACGGCGGTCGCGGTGGGGCGAAGTCCTGGGGCATCGCCCGCGCCCTGCTGATCCTCGGCGCACAGAAGCCTCTCCGCATCCTGTGCGCCCGCGAGATCCAGAAGAGCATATCGGACTCGGTGCACAAGCTGCTCAAGGACCAGATCGCGGCGCTTGGCCTGGCGGGCTTCTACGATGTTCAGCAGACGGTGATCCGGGGCAAGAACGGCACCGAGTTCACGTTCCACGGGCTGAAGCACAACGTCCACAACATCAAGTCGGCCGAGGGCGCCGATGTTTGCTGGGTCGAAGAGGCGCAGGCGGTCTCGCGCAACTCCTGGGAAACGCTGATTCCCACCATCCGCAAGGAGGGCTCGGAGATCTGGATCTCGTTCAATCCGGAGCTCGACACCGACGAGACCTATGTGCGGTTCGTCAAGAACCCGCCGCCCGGCGCCGTCGTGGTCAAGGTCAACTGGAGCGACAACCCTTGGTTCCCCGACGTGCTCCGGGGCGAGATGGAGGCCCTGAAGGCCCGCGACGAAGACGCCTATCTCACCGTATGGGAAGGCCACTGCAAGGCGGTCCTGGACGGCGCGATCTACGCCAATGAGATCCGCAAGGCGACCTCCGAAGGGCGCTTCATGCGGGTGCCCTACGATGCGTCGAAGCCTGTCACGACCTTTTGGGACCTCGGCCGCGCGGACATGACGAGCATCTGGTTCGCCCAGGTGGTGGGGTTCGAGTTCCGGCTGATCGACTTCTACCAGAACCGCGGGTTCGCGCTGAGCCACTACCTCAAGGCGCTTCAGGATCGGCCGTACGTCTACGGCGAGGACTGGCTGCCGCACGACGCCGAGAACGAGCTGCTGGCATCGGAGCGGACCATCGCCCAGCAGATGCAGGCGGCAGGGCGGACGGTGCGGATCGTCCCGAAGATCGGTGTTGCGGACGGGATCAACGCGGCGCGGACGCTCTTCCCGCGCTGCTACTTCGATGAGACGCGGTGCTCGGATGGCATCCAGGCGCTCCGGCGCTATCGCTACAAGGTCGACCCCGACACGGGGCAGTACAGCAAGGACCCGCTGCACGACGATGCGTCGCACGCGGCTGATGCGTTCCGGTACTTCGCAATCGCCATGACCGAGCCCGAGCGCGAGAAGAAGCGCGAGGAGTTCCACGGCCACGGCGGTTCAGGCGGATGGATGGGCTGATGGCTGACGATCTCCTCAAAGAGGCCCGCGACGCCTTCCAGCTCTGCCAGGACAACGAGGCGGAGAACCGCGCCGAGGCCCTGGACGACATCCGCTTCGCCCGTCTCGGGGAGCAGTGGCCCGAGGCCGTCCGCAACGCCCGCGAGCGCGAGCAACGGCCCTGCCTGACGATCAACCGCCTGCCGGCCTACATCCGCCAGGTCGTCAACGACGCGCGGCAGAACAAGCCGACGATCAAGGTCAAGCCGGTGGACTCCGGCGCCGATCCCGAGACGGCCGAGGTCATCAACGGCCTGATCCGCAACATCGAGTACGGCAGCAACGCCGACGTCGCCTATGACACGGCGGCCGACTGCGCGGTGACTTCGGGCATCGGCTATATCCGCGTCGGCATCGAGTACGCCCACGACGACACGTTCGACAAGGACATCGTCATCCAGCGGGTGGCCAACCAGTTCTCGGTCTATGGCGATCCCCATTCCCAGGCCGCTGATTCCTCGGACTGGAACGTGGCTTTCGTCACGGATCTGGTGAAGCGGTCGGATTTCGAGCGCCGATACAAGGGCGCCGCCAAGGTCGATTGGAACGGCGGCGAATACGGCCACCTCGAGGAACCCTGGCTGCAGGACGAATCCGTCCTCGTGGCGGAGTGGTGGACCCGCGAGGAGGTCGCCCGGAAGATCGTCCGGCTGTCGGACGGGACCATCGTGGACCTGGAGCGGTTCAAGGCCGCGCAGGACGCGTTCGCAGCCATCGGCCTTCAGGTGGTGGCGGAACGCGAGACCCGTTCCTGGAAGGTCACGCAACGGCTTCTGACGGGCGCCGAGATCCTGGAAGAGAACGAGTGGGCGGGGAAGTACATCCCCATCATCCCGGTCTACGGCGACGAGGTGAACCTGGAGGGCAAGCGGTTCTTCCGCTCGCTGGTGCGGGACGCGAAGGACCCGCAGCGCATGTTCAACTACTGGCGCACGACCTCCACGGAACTGGTCGCGCTGGCCCCCAAGACCCCGTTCATCGGCGCGAAGGGCCAGTTCAAGAGCGACGCGCAGAAGTGGAACACGGCCAACAGCCAGTCGCACCCGTACATCGAATACGACCCCGTCCAGGGGATGACGGGCCCGCCGCAGCGCCAGCCCTTCGCAGGCGTGCCCGCCGGAGCCCTTCAGGAGGCCATGAACGCCTCGGACGACCTGAAGAGCATCATGGGCCTGTTCGACGCCTCCATGGGCGCGCAGAGCAACGAGACCTCGGGCAGGGCGATCATCGCGCGGCAGCGGGAGGGGGACACCTCCACCTTCCACTTCATCGACAACCTGACGCGCGCCATCCGGCACACCGGCCGCATCCTCCTCGACCTGATCCCGACCGTCTACACCGGGGAGCGCGTCATCCGCGTGCTCGGCGAGGACGGCTCGGCGCAGACCGTGCCGCTCAAGCAGCCGGTGCAGAAGCCGGACGGCTCCACGAAGATCTACGATCTCACCGCCGGCAAGTACGATCTCGTGGTGCAGGCGGGCCCGTCCTACACCACCCGCCGCGAGGAAGCGGCCAACCAGATGGTGGAGCTGATCCGCGCCTATCCGCCTGCGGCCCCGGTCATCGGGGACCTTCTCGCCAAGAACCTGGACTGGCCCGAGGCCGACAAGGTCGCGCAGCGGCTCGAGGCGGTGGCCCAAGCTCAGACCGGCGGCGATCCCGCCATGGGCCAGAAGATGCAGCATATGCAGGGCGAGTTGCAGAAGCTTGCCCAGGAGAACCAGGCGCTCAAGACCGATACCGCGGTCAAGGCGCGCGAGCTGGACATCAAGGCATTCGAGGCGGAGACGAAGCGCCTCGAGGCCATGGCGAAGCTCAAGGAGATCGAGATGGCGCCCGCCCTTGCGGAGATCACCGCACGGCAGGCCGCGAACACCCCGGACATAGCGCCGGGACCACAGGCACCGGCACCCCAGCCGATGTAGAGGCGCCTTCGGGCGCCTTTTTCACGACTCCACCAACCCCCGAGGAGTGGACCCCATGGAAGCCGAGACCAATCCGGTCACTGCCGACGCGGGCCTTCCGGAAGCCCAGCAGACGGCCCCGGAAGTCTCCAACGAGCCCGAGTACCAGCCCGAGCCGGAGTTCGATGAGGCCGGCAACCCCATCGCCGATGCCGAGGACGACAGCGAGGAGCTGGAGCACGACGGCAAGAAGTACCGCATCCCCAAGGCGATCAAGCCCCTGGTGTTGATGCAGGCCGACTACACCCGCAAGACGCAGGAAGTCGCCGAGACGCGCAAGGCACTGGAGGCCCGGGAGACCGAGATCCGCCAGCAGGCCGAGACGCAACAGGCGTACATCGACGATCTCGCGGACCTCCGGGCGCTCGACAAGAGCCTGGAGCAGTGGAAGTCGGTCAACTGGCAGCAGATCGAGGCCGAGGACCCCCTGCGGGCTCAAAGCCTCTGGCGCCAGTACCAGCAGCTCAAGGAATCCCGCCAATCCATGGTGGGACAGCTCTCGGAGAAGTATCGGCAGCGGTCTGAAGAGGCGCAGCGCGATCGCGCCAAGCGCCTTCAGGAAGCCCAGGCGACGCTCGCGCGAGAGATCAAGGACTGGTCGCCGCAGAAGGCCAGGGAGCTCACCGAGTTCGGTGCCAAGCACGGGCTCTCGGAGAGCGAGATCGCGGAACTGAACTTCCAGCCCCGGCTGGTGAAACTCCTCGACCTGGCCCGCATGGGCGAACAGCTCGTCAGCAAGCAGATCGCAGCAGCCAAGGCCGCGCCGCAGCAGCCCGAGGCGAAGCCCGTCCCCACCGTGGGCGGGACCTCGCGGACGGCGAAGGACCCCCGTCGCATGTCGATGGAGGAATACGCGCGGTGGCGCGCCGCCGGCAACGGCTAACCGCAACCCCTCTCGGAGTTTTCCACGATGGTAAACACCACCCTGACCGCCGACATCATCGCCAAGGAGGCGGTGATGCTCCTCGACAACGAGCTCGTGATGGCCAAGCAGGTCTTCCGCGGCTACGAGGAGGAGTTCTCCAAGAACATCAACGGCTACGAGGTCGGCGAGACGATCACGATCCGCAAGCCCACGGACTTCACGGTCCGCGACGGCGCGACCATGTCCACCCAGGACGTGACCGAGGGCAAGACCACGATCACGGTCAACAAGCGCAAGGGCATCGACTTCAAGTTCACGTCGCAGGATCTCACGCTCAAGATCGGCCAGCTGTCCGAGCGCGTCATCAAGCCGGCGATGATCCAGCTTGCCAATCAGGTCGATCAGGACGTGATGGCGCTCTACAAGAAGGTTCCCTCGTGGGTCGGCACCCCGGGCCAGAAGATCGACGGCTACGCCGACTTCGCCCAGGGCCCCGAGCGCATGGACGAACTGGCCAACCCGCAGGACGGCCGCGTTGCGGTCCTGTCGCCGGCCGATCATTGGGGGCTGCTGGGTTCGCAGACGGCCCTGTACATGCAGGACGTGGCCAAGGGCGCCTATCGCAAGGGCGCGCTCGGCCAAATCGGTGGCGTCGACACCTTCATGAGCCAGAACGTCCCGACCCACACCGTGGGCGTCGCGACGGGCACGCCGCTGGTGAACGGGGGAAGCCAGACCTCCGCCTATGCCGACGTGAAGGACACCGGCACGCAGACCCTCGTGACGGACGGCTGGACGAACTCGACCACCGGCATCCTGAAGGCCGGCGACGTGTTCACCATCGCGGGCGTCTACGCGGTCAACCCGGTGACCAAGGCCACGCTGCCGTTCCTGCGGCAGTTCGTCGTCATGGCCGATGCGGATTCGGGCGCCTCCACGGGCCCGGCGACGCTGACGATCAGCCCGCCGATCATCGTCTCCGGTGCCTTCCAGAACTGCTCGGCGGCCCCGGCGGACAATGCCGCGATCACCGTGCAGGGCACGGGCGGCACCGGCTACCGCCAGAACCTCGTCTTCCACAAGAACGCCTTCGCGCTCGTGACCGTGCCCCTGGTGGAGCCTCCCGGCGCCGTCCAGGTCTCGCGCCAGAGCTACAAGGGCATCAACGTCCGCGTGATCCCTGTCTATAACGGCACGGACGACGAGTCGGCGTGGCGTCTCGACATCCTGTACGGCACCGCCGCCATCGATCCCCGCCTGGCGCATCGCCTGAGCGGCAAGGCGTAAGCCACGCACTGAACTGACGCAGAGGGGCGCCCTCCGGGGCGCTCTTCTGCTGTTCGGAGGCATCCCATGACCCTGGACCCTCGCAAATGGCCGGCTTGGTACTACGGCCCTGCCGGAGAGGCGGCCATCTTCGAGCGCCCGGAAGACGTTCCCGCCGGCTGGGCCGACGCCCCCGGCAAGGCGTCGCCGAAGTCCGAAGCACCCAAGCGCAGACCGCGGGGTAAGTGATGGCGATCACGACCTATGACGAGTTGAAGAGCGCCATTGCCGACTGGCTGCAGCGCGACGACCTCACCGCCGTCATTCCCACCTTCATCGCCCTCGCCGAGGTTCAGCTTTTCCGCACGGTGCGGCATCGCCGGATGATCTCGCGCGCCACCACGACGGTGGATGAGGAGTACGAGGAGCTTCCCGCCGATTTCCTGGAGATCATCTCCGCGAAGCTCGACACCTCGCCCCCGCGCGTCCTGACCTCCATCGGCATCCTCGCCATGGAGGACAAGAAGGAGGGGGACGAGACCAACACCCCCGAGTTCTACGCCATCATCGGCGACAACCTGACCTTCTACCCGCGCCCGAGCGGATCGGACACGCTGGAAATCATCTACTACGCCAAGCCTGACGCGCTCTCGGACGACAACGCGAGCAATGCCCTGCTCGAGGAATGCCCCGACCTCTACCTGTACGGCGCCCTGCTCCAGGCAGCCCCCTACCTCGGCGACGATGGGCGTATCGCCACATGGGGCGCGCTCTACCAGCAGCGCATGACGGACCTGGAGAACGCGGACAGCGCGTCTCAGGTGGGCGCCACAAAGCTGGTGACCGAAATCGCCCTGTCCGCCACCAACCGGCGGTGGATGACGTGACCACCTGGACGCCCCAATCCGGCGGCTCGACCAGTTACCGCCAGGCCCGCGCCGGCTCCGTGTGGGACGGCGGCGCCTCCCTGTGGGACGTGAGCGGCAACGTCGCCCAATCCGCATGGGACGCAGGGGCATCGGCCTCCTGGGCCGCGCAGTCCGGCGGCTCCACCACCTGGACGGAGGCATAGATGGCATCGAGCATCGACGCATCCGTTCCGGTAGAGGGCAGCCCGACCACGGCGAGCGTGCGGGCGCAGTTCGCCACGGCCAAGAGCGAGATCGAGGCGCTTCAGGCGGCGGATGAGGCCCTGACGGCATCCCTCGACGGCAAGCAGGACGCGAGCGACATCCTCGACCTCCTCGGTGGCCTGACCCCGGCGGCTGACAAGCTCGTCCGCTTCACCGGCACGGCCTCCGCAGACCTCGTCACGCTCTCCACCGCGGGCGCCGATCTGATCGCGCAGACCAGCGGCGCGGCGATGCTGACGGCCCTCGGGCTGTCGTCCTTCGGGCAATCGCTGGTGGACGATGCCGACGCCGCCGCGGCGCGGACGACGCTGGGCATTGAGGACGCGGTCAAGGGCACGGCGCGCACCTTCACCGCGGCGCAGCGGTCCACCATCACCACGCTGGCGGACGGGACCACGATCACTCCCGACTTCGCGGCCAGCAACGACTTCACGGTGACGCTGGAGGGCAACCGGACCCTCGCCAACCCCACGAACGCCGTGGCGGGGCAGGGCGGGTCCATCTTCATCGCCCAGGACGGCACCGGAAGCCGGACGCTGTCCTACGGGACTGACTGGGAGTTCCCGGGCGGCACGGCGCCGACGCTCACGACCACGGCCAGCGCGGTGGATCGGCTGGACTATGTCGTCCGCGCTTCCGGCTCGATCCACGCCAATCTCGCCAAGGACGTGAAGTGATGGACTTCCCCGCGGCCATCGTCTCGGACGGCTCGATCCTCGCCGTCTACACGCATCCGCAAGCCTTCACGGGCCCGGACGGACGGAAGCACCCCGCGAGCGCCTGGCAGCACTGGGACACCGCCGACTGGGCCGAGAAGTGCCCCGGCTGGACGGCGCTCCCGGTGGTGGACGAGGCCCCCGAGCTCCAGGCCGGCGAGGAAGCGACCCGGAACCCCCAGGAGGACTGGACCATCGGTGCCGATGCCGTGACCGTCACCTACACCGTCGCGCTCCGGGACATCGAAGCGCGACGGCAGGCGGTGGTGGACGCCATCAACGCCCATCGCGACTCCCTGGTGGCCCTCGGTGCCCCGTTTTCGGGGAAGCGCGTCGAGATGGACGAGCGGGGCAAGACCGACCTCACGGGCATGACCATCGCCGCCCTGCTGGCGTCCATGGAGATGGCCGAGTGGTCCGAGGACTATCAACTCGGCTGGATCGCCATGGACAATGAACGCATCCCCCTCCCCACGGCAGCGGACGGCATGGCCCTCGGGCTGTCCTGCGCCTCTTGGTACGGCTCGCTGATGCAGTTCGCGCGGGACCTGAAAGACACCGTCCTCGCCTCCGACGATCCCGAGGCGGTGGACATCGCCACGGGCTGGCCGGAGTAGCGCCGTGGGGATGCTGGGCTTCGGGCGGATGCGGATGGGCGGAGGAAACTCCAAGTCCGTCACCATCAAGGCGTGGGGTGCTGCCGGCGGCCACACCGGGACGGGGGGCACGGGCGGGGCCGGCGGCTACGCGACGCTGACGGGGGATTTTCCGGTTGGTGCATCGCTTTCGCTCACAGTCGGAGGCGGTGGGCTCGCGCTCAATGGGGGGAACTCTCGCGCAGGCGGCGGCGGTCGCTCGGCCGTGTCCTACGACGCGACGGAGATCCTGACGGCAGGCGCGGGCGGTGGCGGCATCAATACCGCCATCGGCGGCGCGGGCGGCGGAACGTCCGGTGCGGCCGGCTCGACCGGCAGCGGCGCCCCGGGTCTGGGCGGCTCGCAATCGGCAGGCGGTGCCGCTGGAAGCGGCGGCTCGGCTGGCGCGCAGTTCTCCGGCGGTGATACGGCGGGCAGCAATCCGGCGAACGAGACCGGCGGGCGACCGGGCAATGGTGGCAACGGCGGCTCCGACGGTGCGACCTACTCGGCTGGCGGCGGTGGCGATGGCTATTACGGCGGCGGCGGCGGCGGCACGGCCGGGAATGATGCCGGC
>Ga0196971_1000719_pt1 | contig 20451 bp, 16 predicted proteins | sample S1v_1013CmetaG_FD_148660 | JGI IMG/M metagenome (GOLD analysis project Ga0196971, IMG submission 148660) | Soil microbial communities from Anza Borrego desert, Southern California, United States - S1+v_10-13C | ecosystem: Environmental > Terrestrial > Soil > Desert | place: USA: California...
CGCGCTCTTGTCCTTTTTCCGCGAAGTGCTGCGCTCGGCGATCATCATCCTGCAGTCGATCCCGTCGATCGCCTGGGTGCCGCTGTTCCTGATCATGATGGGCTTCGGCAACATGCCGATCATCGTGGTGGTCGCGATCGCCGCCTTCTTCCCGGCCGCGCTGTCGGTGATGAACGCGACCGAAAGCGTGCAGCATGTGCATGTGTCCGCGGCGCGCGTGATGGGCGCGTCGCGCTGGCAGATGGTCAAACGGGTCTACCTGCCGGCGGTGATGCCGGAACTGATCACCGGCGCCCAGCTCGCGTTCGGCAACGCCTGGCGCGCGCTGATCTCGGCGGAAATGCTGATCGGCTTCGGCAAGGGCCTCGGCCGGTCGCTGTCCTATGCGGGCGAAACCGCCGACATGGTTGGCGTGATGACCAACATCCTCGCGATCGCGATCCTCGCGCCGCTGATCGACCAGCTGCTGCTGGAAAACCTGAAGCACCGCGTGCTGCGTTACCAGTATGTCTAAAGCCCTTGTCCTGCTGGCTGCTTCCCTGTTCGCCTGTGCCGGCGCGCTCGCCGGCACCCAGCAGGCGCAGCAGCGCGGCAAGCTGCAGGCGGGCGTCCGTTATGTGGTCCCGGAATACAAGGCCGGCATGAAATTCCGCACGCCGGAGACGCTCGACCAGGCGCTGCTGGAAGACGTCGCGCGCCGGCTGCGCGTGCCGCTGGCGACGCTGCGCGCGGAGCCGGGCAGCGAAACCCGCCTGCTCGACCACGGACGGGCCGACATCGTGCTTGCGCCGGTCGCGCAGGCCGGCGCGCCGCGCGGCCACACCGTCATTCACACCGGCTACGTTTCGGCGCCGATGGCCATCATGCGCACCGACACCGACATCAAGAGCTGGGAACAGCTGCGCGGCCGCAAGGTCTGCGTGTCCGAAGGCGGCGTGCATGTGGGCACCCTCGCTTCCCGCTACGGCGCGCTCGAGATGGTGTACCGGGCGCCGGCCGATGCGCTGATCGCGGTGCGGGTTGGCGAATGCGACGCCACCGTGCACGACAGCGCGCTGCTGGAAGAGCTGGTCAAGTACCCGGAATGGAAAAAGTTTTCCGCGCGCCTGCCCGCCGGCGCGCGCACCCCGCTGGCCTTTATCGTGCCGGCGGCGGACCGCAACAGCGCCGCCGTCCTGCGGCAGGTGGTGCAGGAATGGAACGCGGACGGCACGCTCGACAAGCAGATGAAGAAAGCGGTGCGCGACATCGCGTTCGAGGTCTATCTCGACCAGACCGCGCCGGACTGCCATTAGTAGGGCGTCCACATGAATTGAAAGGGTAGCAGGGTGGGTGGGGCCGCCGAGGTAGAGCGGAGCGAAACCTGCCTCCCCCGCATCCGGAGCGCACGGTGGGTTTCGCTTCGCTCTACCCACCCTACGGCCCTAGTAAATCATCCAGACGGTTTAGCATGTAGAGGATTGTAGGGTGGGTAGAGCGAGAGCGAAACCCACCATGCGCTCCAGGGACGGTTGCAAGTAAATTTCGCTTCGCTCTACCTCGGCGCCGCCCCCTACGATCCCTTACGTGTCAAAACCATCTGCATGATCTGCCGGATCCGTCGACGGCGGCCGCTTTCAGCACGCCGCCGGCAGCCCCGTGCAATGCACGACCTCGATCGTCGCATGCACCACTTCCTCATGCACCGCGATCCGCTCGCGCAGCGCGGCCGCCGTCAGCGCCGGATCGGTGGTGACCGCGCTCAGCGCGCACGCGTAGTGCCGCTTGCCGACGCGCCACACATGCAGGTCGGCGACGCGCGTGCGTTCCGCCCCGGTGTTCGCTTCCACCGCTTCGCGGATTTCATCCACCACCGGATGATCCATTTCCCGGTCAAGCAGCACCTTGGCGGTGTCGCGGATCAGGTTTTTCGCCCAGATCGCCACCAGCGCCGCGCCGACCACGCCCATCACCGGGTCGAGCCATGACCACCCGTACAGCCAGCCGCCGATCAGCGCAACGATGGCCAGCACCGACGTCGCGGCATCGGCGATCACGTGCAGGTAGGCGGACTTCAGGTTCAGGTCGTGATGATGGTGGTGATCGTGATCGTGACCGTGGTGGTGGTGATGGTGGTCGTCATGATGATGATGGTGCGCGCCGCCGAGGATGAACGCGCACACCACGTTGACCGCCAGGCCGAGGACGCCGACCAGGATCGCTTCCCGGTAACGAATCGGCTGCGGCGACAGAAGCCGCTCGATCGAACCGACGACCATCAGCGCCGCGATGCCCACCAGCAGCACCGCGCTGGTGAAGCCCGCCAGCACCTCGATCTTCCAGGTGCCGAATGCAAAGCGCGGATCGCGCGCGTAGCGCCGGGCCATCGCATACGCGAACGCCGACAGGCCGATTGCCAGCGCATGCGAACTCATGTGCCAGCCGTCGGCCAGCAGCGCCATCGAGTTGAACCACCAGCCGGCCGCAATCTCGACAACCATCATGGCGGCGGTGATCCACATGACCAAGCGCGTGCCGCGCTCGGCGGACTGGTTGCCTTCGTCGAACACATGGTCGTGCGTCCATGCGGACAGGTCTTCGGAAGGGTGATGAAGTGACATGCTGAATCCTTGGCAAGCGAAGCGCCCCCACCGGTTCTGTGCTGGCGGGCTTCCCGTACCGGCATTGGCGGCAACACCGCGACCGGCGTGCGCCGGTGGCAAGAGCAGGGGGGACATTATATCGCTGGCAGGTACAACAGGGACGCCGCCGCGGGTGTGCCGGTGTCAGGTTGTCGGGCGCAGCGCGTGCGGCAGCACGCTGTCCCACAGCGCCTGCTCGAGGAAGTCGACCAGCGGCGACGAATAGTCGACCGGCGGCTCCTGCACCACGATGAAGCGCCAGAATGTGTCGTCGATCTGCAGGATGCGTACCAGCAGCACGCTTCCCGGCCTTCCCGGCATCGTTCCCCGCCCCTCCCACACCGGCAGTTCCTCGCGCTCGGCAAAGCGTCCGCGGTCATCGAAGCGCATCGTCGCATCCATGTTATATAGGAAACCATCGACATACTTCGACAGGCTCATGCCGGGCGCGTCCTCGGGACCGAAGATCGCCTGCGCATGGTCGGTGCGTTCGGTAAACACGAACATGCGCGTGCCATAGGCATTCGTCTGCGATGCAAATTCCCAGCGCGCGTCAACCAGCACATCCTCCCCGGTATCCGGGTTGTTCCAGACATAGAATTTCTGCGCCGCCACGCCGGCACGCTCGATGTCATCCTCCAGCCCCGCCAGCCAGGAGGCGCCGAGCAGCAGCGCGAACGCGCCGAAGGCGGTGCCGAACGCGGCGCGCCGCCCCCGGCCGATCGGCCTCGCATGCACCCGGTCGCCGGCCTCTTCGTCGTAGGAAGCCTGCATGCCCTTATGCAGGCGGCCGCTCTGCCGCGCCAGCGTAAACAGCGAAACGACCGGAATGCCCAGTCCCAGGCCGCTTGCCCAGAGCCGCAGGTTGCGGATCAGACAGGCGGCCAGCGTCAGCCGTTCGCCGCGGATCGAGGTGAGCTGGAGACCGAGCAACGCCTTGCCCGGGGTATTGCCGAATGCCGCGTAGCACAGCGCATCCAGCGCCAGCGCGAAGGGCAGGCTGAGCAAAACGAACGCCTCGTCCCAGCCGGGCAGGTTCGTCCAGGCGACGAAGCCGGCGGAAACCGCGTCCAGCAGGAAGCCCGCTGCCAAGGCAACCAGCAGGCATTCCCAGCCGAGATCGAACAGCCGCGCGAAAAACCGGCGCCAGCGTCCGGCCATCGGCAGCTCCTGGCGCAATACGGCGTCGGCCGTGACAGGCGCCGGCGGCGGCACCGCGTGCATCGCGGCGTCGAGCGCCGCGACCTGGCCCAGCGGCAGCCACGCCGGCATGCCCTCCTGCCACACCAGGGTGCGTGCATCGACCAGGGCCTGCTGGTAAAGGTGCTGCAAGGCCGCGGTGCTCACCGGGCCGATCCGTTCATCGTCGCGCAGGTACCACCAGCCGTCCATCTCACGCTCCATCTTGCATGACGCTCTGCCGGCGCCCTGAATTTCTCGTTCTTTGACAAAGTCCGGACGGCGGCCCGGATGCGGCCCTACTTCCAGGACAGGCGCAGCGCCCGCGTGGTTACGCGCAAGCGGTCCGACAGACTGCGCGCGAGGTTCGCCATGATCTTGTGCGCCACCGCCGGATGCTCGCGCTCGATCGCCTCCAGCCGGCTGCGCGGGAACTCCCACACGATGGAGCAGCCCGCCGCCTCGGCATCGGCGGAGCGCCGGCTGCCTTCGATGAACGCCATCTCGCCGAAGATGACCCCGGGCGCAAAGCTCGCGAGCCGCTTGCGCGCGCCGCGCTTGACCGGCACCAGGATATTGACCAGGCCGTTGGCCGCGACGTACAGGCTGTCGCCGCCGTCGCCGGCGGAAAACAGGGTAGCGGTGCCGCCGACTTCATGCTCGATCAGGTGCGCGCGCAGCACCTCCACCTCGGCCGGCGTCAGGTTCGCGGCCAGCGTGGTCTGGCCCAGTTGCAGCACCGATTCTGCATGTGCAAAGCCGTGGCGCGCCAGGAGCGCGTCCTCGGCCGCCTCCAGCGCCTGGTCCAGGTCGACATGCCAGCATTCGTCCGCGATCGCGTTGTCGGCCGCGAACGCGCGCAGCGCCGTCTCGACCGCCCGGTTGGCGCCGGCGATCATCAGGGTCGCGCCGCGCGAGGCGAGGGTGCGGGCCGCCTGCTGGACCGCGCGCGCGCCGGTGCTGTCGGTATCGCGCACGCGCTGCATGTCGAAAATCACCGCGACCACGCCGGGCTCCATCTCCGCCACCACCCGGATCAGCCGCTCCGCCGTTCCGAAAAACAGGATGCCTTCCATCTCGATCACGACCACGTCCTTGCCGTGCTGCCGCAACACGGCGTTGGCCTCCGGCGTGCGCACCCGCAGCGAATGCGCACGCTCCCCGGTAAAGGTGCGCCGCACCAGCGGCTTGGCATTGGACAGCACGAACAGGAACATCGCCGCAATGACGCCGATCCCCGCTGCCTTGACCATGTCGCCGAACACCGCGACCACGGCGACCAGCACGATCACGGCGAAGTTCGCGAGTTGCAGCCGCTGCTGCGCGGCATTGCCGGCATCCCTGCCCGCTTCCCTGCCCGCCAGCAGGCGAACCGCCAGGCGCCGCGTGGTGTCGTCGATCATCGCGTAGGCGAAGAACAGCGCGCCGCCGGCGATCGCCGCGCGCGGCAGCCACTGGATGCCGGCACCGGCGAACAACGCGAGCAGTGCCATCGCCAGCGAATAGCACAGCGTGGAGCGGCGGGTAAGGCCGCCGGACATCAGATTGGTGGTGACGCGCGAGAAATTGCCGATCGCCGGGGTGCCGCCGAGCAGGCCGATGCACAGGTTCGCCAGTCCCTGTGCCCGCAGCTCCTGGTCGCCATCGGCGCGCGTGCCCGCAGCGGCCTCGATCGGCGGCAGGCAGGTCAGCGATTCGAGCGAGCCGATCGCGGCGATCGCCAGCGCATAGGGCAGCAGCGTGGGCAGCAGTTCCAGGATCAGCGCCGCATTGCCGGCATGGAGGTACTGCCACAGCGGCGCTGCCGGAAACTGCACCTCGGATGCGCCCAATACCGCGCCGAGGTGGCCCGCGCCAAGAACGGCCGCCAGCGCATAGTGGGTGAGCGTGCCGGCGGCCAGCGCGGTAAGGATGAAGGGCACCCGTTTCAGCCGGCGCGGCGGCCGCAGGCACAGGCCGAAGGTGACCGCCGCCACCGCCAGGCTGGCCGGATGCCAGGCGCCGGGCGTGTCGCTCCAGGGCGTGCCATCGGCGATGCCCAGCACCGGGCGCAGCGAAGCGACAACCATCAGGATGGCGGCGCCCGCCATCAGCCCGGACAGCACGGGATAGGGCGTGAACTTGAGCGCCGTGCCGATGCGCACCAGCCCGAACAGCAGTTGCAGCAGTCCGGACCCGCACACGCACAGGAAGATGAGCGCGACCACGGTTTCGGCGGGATGGGATGATGCCGCGACCTGCGGATGCTGCATCAATGCGGCCCCCAGCGTCGCCAGCACGAAAGCGGCCGGCGCGCGCGAGCCGTAGATCATGCCCGGCGTCGTGCGGAAGACCAGCGCCAGCACGCCGCACAGCGCGCATGCCCAGATCGCGGCCTGCACGCCGAGCTGGGCGCTTGCGGCGCCGAGCGCGGAAAAGGCGATCGGCCCGTAAATCAGTTCGAGCGGCAGGCCGCCGAGGGCGGCGGACGCGCCGCCGACGGCATCGCCGCGCAGCGAGGATGTGGTCATGTATGGAGGCCGGGCCATGCGCGGCGGCCCGATGCTATGGGTAGATTGAAAAAAGTGACCGTCAATTACAACGGAAGGAGGGTATTTTGACAAGCCCCTGGCAGGCCCGGAAGGGATGGCGGCCCGCTCTTGCGGGACCCGACCCGCTTTGGGGCGGCCGTTGCGCGCTGTGCCGGGTGAAGCGGGTCATGCGCGGGGCCGGCCTGCGAAAGGACGGGCAGCACCCACCCTTGCGGGCCGGTTTCAGCCCTCCAATGCGTCCGGCGTGATCTTCGCGTCCACCGTCTTGCCATCGCGCAGGACCTGCACCGGCACCGCCGTGCCCGGCTTCGTGCCGCCGACCAGCCGCGCGAGATCGGCGGTGGTCTGCACCGGCTGGCCGTTGAAGGAGACCACCACGTCGCCGGGCTGGATGCCGGCCTTGTCCGCCGGGCCGCCGCGCTGCACCGCCGCCACCAGCGCGCCTTGTGCGTTCTTCATGCCGAGCGACGCGGCGATGTCCTGCGTCAGTTCCTGCAACTGCACGCCGATGCGCCCGCGCGTGACCTTGCCCGACTCGCGCAGCTGGTTGGAGATGCCCATCGCGATGTCGATCGGGATCGCGAACGCGATGCCCATGTAGCCGCCGGTCTGGCTGTAGATCTGCGAATTGATCCCGACCACTTCGCCGCTGGTGGAAAACAGCGGGCCGCCGGAATTGCCCGGATTGACCGCGACGTCGGTCTGGATGAAGGGCACGTAGCTGCCGTTGGGCAGCAGGCGTCCCTTCGCGCTCACCACGCCGACCGTCACGCTGCTTTCAAAGCCGAACGGCGAGCCGATCGCGGCCACCCATTCGCCCGGCTCCACCTTCGCCGGGTCGCCGATCTTCACCACCGGCAGGTCCTTCGCATTGATCTTCAAGAGCGCCACGTCGGTGTAGACGTCGGCGCCGACCACCTTGGCCTTGAACTGCCGCTTGTCGGTCAGCTTGACCGTGACTTCGTCAGTCTTGTCGATCACATGCGCGTTGGTCAGCACATAGCCGTCCTCGCTGATGATGAAGCCGGAACCCAGGCCCACGCCCGGTGCTTCGCCCTGGTCAGGCGTGCCGCCGAAGCGCCGGAAGAATTCATACAGCGGATGTCCCGGCGGCAGCCCGCCGTTGCCGGCCCGGACCGCGCTGATGTTGACCACCGCCGGCCCTTGCTGCTTGACCAGGTTGACGAAGCTCGGCAGCTGCACGCCGCTGGCGGTGACGGGCGGGGGCGCGGCCGGCTTCGCTTCTTCCGCCTTCGGCGGCGGCGCTTCCTTGTCGGACGGCGAGCAGGCGGCGAGCACCAGCGCGCCAAGCGCGGACGCGAGAGCGGCGGCGCAACGACGGTACTTGAAGATCATGTTTTCTCCCATATTTCATGAAGGAGGCCGGGAGCGTTCCGCGCACGAGGCGGGAACGGACACGCCCTGCCTGGCGCGAATATGAGGATGCGGCGCGCGGATTCCAAGACGGAAACAGAGACGTCGCAAAAGCCCCGGGAATCCGCTCCACGGTAGCGCCCTCGCGTGCGAACGTTTTGTCGCTTCGCACGTCTTATTCACTCTTGCCATGCCGGTCGGCAATCTTCGCCGCGCCAGCCTTATACACTGGAATCATGCTTGACCGTTTCTCTCCCGACCTGCTGCTCCCGCCGCTGCGGCGCCGGCGCGCGTTCGCGGCGGCGCTGGCCGGCGTCGCCGCGGTGCTGACCGCCGGCGGCTGCAGCCAGCTCGCGCAAAAGGAGCGCGAACTCACCTTCCGCATCGAACCCGGCACCGCCAGCTGGTACTCGGGCCTGCCGGAGGGCGTGACCGAATTCAGCATTCCGGTGGCCGCCGGCGACAAGTCCGAACAGATCCACGCGTGGTGGTGGCCCGCGGCGCGCAAGGATGCGCCTGCGCTGCTCTACCTGCACGGCGCGCGCTGGAACTTGACCGGCCACCTGTTCCGCATCGAGCAGCTGCGCGAGTTCGGCTTTTCGGTGCTGGCGATCGATTACCGCGGCTTCGGCAAGAGCGACGGCGGGCTGCCGTCGGAGCGCAGCGTGTATGAAGACGCGCGGGTCGCATGGGAGCGACTTGCGCAGCTGCAGCCGGACCCGAAAAAACGCTACGTCTACGGCCATTCGCTCGGCGGCGCGGTGGCGGTCGATCTCGCGACCCGCCTGCAGCCGGAGCAGGCGGCCGGATTGATCGTCGAATCCTCGTTCACCTCGCTGGCCGACATCGCCCGCGCGCTGAGCTATCGCTGGCTGCCGGTGCAGCTGCTGATGTCGCAGAAGTTCGACTCGATCGACAAGATCGGCCGGGTCGAGCTGCCGGTGCTGATCGTGCACGGCGACAGCGACAGGTATGTGGCGCCGCGCTTCAGCCAGGAGCTTTACGCCACTGCCCGCGGCAAGAAGCGCCTGCTGCTGGTGGAAGGCGGCGGCCACAACAATGCGATGCGGCTCGGGAAACCGGAATACCGCCGCGCGCTGCGGGAACTGTTCGGCTGGCAGGGCAGCACGGGCTGATGCCGGCACGCCTGGGCCCCTAAAGCGCCTTCACGTTCGTCGGCGCCGCCTTGCCGCAGCTGACCGGATCGCAGCAGCGCACCGCCCCTCGGTCTTGTCTGGCGAATACCGTTTTTCACATTCGTTGTTCTTCCGCAGTGCGCGGGTGCAACGCACGGCTAGCATATGAGGATCGACGTTACCCGCCATTCCCATGATCCGGCGCCTTGCCCCCGTATTCGTGCTCGCGGTGCTCGTGCTGCCCGGCTGCCTGACCCGGCAGCCCGTTCCTGCCGCCGCCAGCGACTTCCCTGAACGAAAAGCGTACCTGGGCTGCGCCCTCGCGCGCGCCTTCCCGGATGCGGCGCAAGACGCGTCGGAAGACGGTGTGATGCAGGCGGCGATGTGGAATTGCCGGAGCGAGCGGGAGGCGCTGCAGGCGGCGCTCAACGCCGAACATCCCGGCAATCCCGGCGCGGCCAGGGCCTGCATGGATGAACTGGAGGCGGTTTTGCTGGAGCATATGGCGCTGCGCCTGGCGCAGGTGCGCAGGAAGGCGTTGCCGGGCTTGACGATCTGAACCGGCTGCGGCAGTGCCGCCAGACAGGGTAGAAAAAAAGGCGCATGAAGGAAACCGCGCAAATGAGGCGACGAGTAATCGGATCATTCAGATGCGACGCGAAGGAACGTCGCGTCCCATTCGGCGCAGGCCGTACGCCGCGACACGTGCGAGCGCGACAACCACGACCGAAGGCCGCTGGAGCGTTTCAGCCTGACAGGCTCCTGATACCGGGCGTCTTGCATGCGCTACTGCGTTGCGCGTCCGTGCCGTGGCCTGCAGCATTCGCCGCGCCTCGGCCCGCGCGCTCCGCCACGTCGGACATCTCAGGCTGGAAACGCTCTAACGGCGAGGCTCAAGCACGAAGAACATCCGATATATGTCGTTGCTGGCAAGGTTACGCAAACTCACAAAGGTACAGTCCTCTGTTCTACACGGCGTCTTTTCATTCTGATCCGAGAATTCATATAATTTTGCTCGATATCCTTCAGAACGCGCCGTATTTAGTAGCGATCCCAGGTTGCTCGCTGCATCGTAAGCCCTCCCCCAGAATGCCATTGCCGTGGCAAAGGGGACAATTGCGATATTTCCCGGCAGGTTCTGCAAACCGAAATCGATTTCCATGTGCCGATAGGTATCCGGGTCACCGGGGTCGCGGTAGGGGGCGCTCCAAGTGGTCGGCAAACTGAAGAAGTGCGCGAGGCCGACGACGATCGTCTTGGTTCTCGTTGTCCATGCGCTGGCCGGGCTCAACCGTTCGTCCATGTCGAGGCGCATTGCCCTGATACTTCTCATGTAAATTTTCCTCGGCGACTCTGGATGGATGATCCGGTCCGGTCCGAAAATATAGCGCTCAACAAGATCCGACCAGAGCGGAAAAGATGCCTGGCCGGTTTCCACCCTCAAAAAGTGTCCGAGCGACTCCGCTGATCCAATTCGCTTCCGGTACTTTTTATAGAACTCCAGTTCGTACGCCACGTCGTTCCTGAAAAATTTCTTCCTGCTCCTGAAGAACGACGGCGTCATACGTGCCGGGGGCCAGGATTCGATAAGTATGTCCGACTTGGCAGGAAGCACCTTCTTCTCGAAAAGCATGTGTAGCGTCACAAAGCTTGCCGTATGCACTTCATGATTTTCCAGCAGCAGGAATTTGAGTGAAGTGTTTCCAGCAGCAGTGTCACGGCGCTTGCTCACCAAGTCCCTGAAGTCACTCAATGGATGCACTTTCAGGGGAAAAGCTTTACCCTCGCCGCGCTTCGGCTCCACCATGAGAAATTTCGTCAGCCCCTTTTCATCCCGGAAGCTGACCGGATTCCCGCCCACCATCTGGTACCAGTTCAATCCGCTGCCCTCAAAGCCCGCCGGATCCGGATTCAGCCAGCAGAATTCGTACGGCTTGAAGAAACGATAGCCATAAGCGTACAAACCGGTGCTATCCCTTTCCTCGCCCGAATACTGCCTCGCCTTCAGCCTGGCGCCGTCATCGCCAGTGGCGTCACCGGCCACGCTGAGAGCCGTTCCGCCGTAAGGGTAAAACCCCTGGTAATTGGCAATGCTGCCGTCGGCCTGCAGCTCCATCTGGCAGGAATCGATCTGGTCCGAGAGGGTGTACCGGGTACGTCCGGCCGCCTCGCCCTGCGCACCCAGGCGGCAGGAGAGAATGCGCAGCTGCTGCGTGTGGCCGAGAGGGATGTGCAGCTCGCTGTAGTCGGTTTGCGGGATCGCATTGGTCACCGTCTCGCCGTCGTAGCCGATGCCCTGTTCCGGATCCGCCTGGATGTAGCTCGCGCGCCATTCCACGCCGCCCAGGTACGTGACCGTGGCAAGTTGCGTGAGCAATCCCTGCGCATTCCGGGTTTCGGTCACCTTCCGGCTGCGGGCGCCGCCGGGAGAATGGACGCTGTATTCGGTGACAACGGCGCCGTCCGCGCCGGGATAGGCGGCGCAGGTCGCCTGGTTTTCGTAGTTCCATGCGATCGCCGAGAGGCTGGCGTTTTTCAGCTGGTTGCCGCAGGCGTCGAACACGCCGTGGTTCGCCAGGAAGGATTCGTCGACCGCGCCCGTTTTTGCGGCGCCTGCAAGGTTTTCGTAGTAGCTGGCCGGAATCGAGCGATTGGACCCGGACGACACCATCATCGCCGCGCTGCGGCTCGCACTCGGGCTGCCGTCACGGTAATGCGCCAGCGCAGTGATATTGCCGGCATCGTCGTACGCATAGCGCTGCTGATAGGGAAGCAGCTGCCCGGCACTGCCGGAAGCGGTGGCCGGCGCCGGGATGGCGGTACCCGTCCTGCCCTCGATCGGGCTGGCGGCGGCGCTTTCCAGGCCGCTCGCCGTCAGCAGCCGGTACAGCGCGTCGTAGCCGTAACTTGATCGCGCGCTGTCGTCCGCGCCAAACACGATGGCCGGATAGGCGTCCTGCACGTCGACGACATTGCCGCCGGGGTCGAATGCAAAACGCATGTCCTGGCGCCTGCCTGCATCGCCGGCGCCGTCGATCCAGCCTGTGCCGGGCGCGGCGGCGATGCGCGCGGCATCGGTACTGGCATAGCGCTGCAGGATCCGGTAACTGCGGGAATCGTAACGAAGAGCGGCGCTGAACAGGCCGTCCCCGCCGCTTTCCGCGGTCCCCACGCGCATCGAGAGCAACTGGGCTTTTGCATTGAAGGCAAAGCTGGACAGACAGCTGATGCCGTCCGCGGACACGGTATCGGGAAACCCGCTTGCCAGATAGGAGGTCCGCAGCACGTTGCCGCTCAGGTTGACGAATTCCAGCACCCGGCCGAGGGCATCGGTGCGCGGCCACGCGCCGCTGTAACCCTGGCTCTGCAAGCCGGCATCCGCCGGCACCGAGCCTTCCAGCGCCGGAATGGCAAGCGCGGGCATGCCGTCTTCGCCGCCGGCATAGTCGCAAGCGAGGTAGCGCAACGCCGCACAGGGCTGGCCGAGCAGGGAGACGCCGCGCACCTGGTCCCATCCGTCCTGGCCGAAGTATTCGGATACGCTTCCGCGCAAATTCAGTGCCTGGGTTTCTTGCTGCGGCAGGCTTTCCCCGTAGCCGATGCGTGCGGAGACCGCGGGATCGCCGGCGCCGCGCCGGGCAATGGTGACGGCAACCGGCCTGTGCATCGCATCATAGGAAGGCAGGCTGACAAAGCCGCGCGCATCGCCGGCAAACCAGGAACGGCCGAGCGCATCCGGCAGCCGGCAGCGGGCGCCGGCGTCCACATGGGACTGGCTCAGTAAGCCGCCGGTAGCGGCGGAAAGAAAGCTGGCAGTAACAGGGAGGTGCGGCATGCGACGCCTTGCCGGTTCAAAGCGACCATCATCCGCAGAGCCTTCGGAATCATTAATACTGCAAATGCAGTATTTTTCCGCACGCGCCGGCTTGGCGCGCGGTCAGGCCTCTACTCTGCCCCCACCCCGAGCCTCACCGTGTACTGCCCGGTCTTTTCATCCGGCACCACCACCAGCAGCTGGCGCTTCTGCGCATCCTCGATCAGCGCGCGGAACGAGCGGTAGCCATACGCAGCCTCGTTGAAGCCGGGACGCCGCCGCTTCATGGTCTGCTTCACCATCGATCCCCAGATTTTCTCGTCGCCGCCACGCTCGTCGCTCAAGGCCTCGACCGTCTCGACCGCGAAATCCAGCACCTCCTGGCGGCGCTCGTCGTCGTTCTTTTCCTCGGGCTTTGCCTTGCCCTTCGGCGCCGGGGCCTTCACCGCCGGTTCGGCGCCGTTGTTCGCCGCCTTCTTCGCCACAACCTTCTTTTCCGCCGGCTTGCGGCGCTGCTTCTGCTCGCGCACCAGGTCGTCGTAGAAGATGAATTCGTCGCAGTTCGCCGCCAGCAGGTCGGAGGTCGAATCGCGCACGCCGATGCCGATCACATACTTGTTGTTCTCGCGCAGCTTGGACACCAGCGGCGAAAAATCCGAGTCGCCGCTGATGATCACGAACGCGTCCACATGCGACTTGGTGTAGCACAGGTCGAGCGCGTCGACCACCATGCGGATGTCGGCCGAGTTCTTGCCCGACTGCCGCACATGCGGGATCTCGATCAGCTCGAACGATGCCTCATGCATCGTCCCCTTGAATTCCTTGTAGCGCTCCCAGTCGCAGTACGCCTTCTTGACGACGATGCTGCCCTTGAGCAGCAGCCGCTCGAGCACGCGGCGGATGTCGAAGCTCGCATACTTCGCGTCGCGCACGCCGAGCGCGATGTTCTCGAAGTCGCAGAACAGAGCCATGCTGGTGATTTCGGTTTGGGTAGGCATCGGGTCCTTGTGGTCGTGTCGGCGCGATGCGCCGGGAATGCACGCCATTGTAGGCGAATTGGCACGACCGGTTGCAACGATCAGCGGCGGCGGTTGCGCGCGCGGCGCACCAGGTAGATCACCACGGCGGCGAGAATTCCCCACAGCCAGAACGAGCCGAAGCCGCTGCGCTGCGCCTGCGCCGGCTGCGCCTGCTCGTCTCCGGTACCCGAGGCCGCATTGCCGGTGCCGGCGCCGCTGCTGCCTTCGCTCTGGTTCGCCGCGTTGGCGTCACGGTCGCCGCCGAGCAGCGAACCGAGGCCGAGGCCGATCAGCGCGCCGCCGAGGATGCCTCCCCAGGGGCTGCGCGCCTGCTGTGGCAGGGTGCGCTCGGGCGTGAGCGGCGCGTTGTCCTGCCTGGCCGCGGAAGACGGCGGCACGGGCTGCTGGCGTTGCGGCGGCGGCGCGGGCTGCGCGCGCGACATGGCTGGCGGCGCGGGTGGCGGGGTAGCGGGGCGTTGCTGCCGCACCACCCCGGCCTGGCGGCCGACCGAGCGGCCACTGCCGGCGCGCTTGGCGTAAGACTCGGGAATGACGATGGTCAGGGCGAGGAGCAGCAACAGCAGCTTGGCGAGGAGGGTAGGCATGGCAGGGACCGGTGAGGGCGGCAGCCGGGAAGGATTCGGGGTTGCCTGTCTTGCATTGGAGTGCTGCCGTACGGGGAGGTTTCGGCGGAATTGCAGTCGGCGGAAGACACTACGCGATTATCAATAAGCGGGAAACAGTGCCGTCCTTAATGGCGGTTTTCCATTCGATACCGCGGCGAGGGAAGCCGGCCAAGACATTTCACTTAAGAAAGCGTGGCGCTGCTCCCGTCTTTCCCCCAGCCGGAACGACGGCGGAGCTGGGAGGTGATGTTGGGGGACTGCGCCCGCGCTCGCATTGAGTCAGGCCGGACTTTTAGGGAGAGCGGCAGAAATGTTCCCCTACCGCATGCCGGCGCTCTCGCGCCGCAGCACCTCGCCGGCATCCTGGAAGATGCGGTTCCTTCCCGCATGCTTCGCCGCGTACATCGCGCGATCCGCGCGCTCGATCAGTTCGTCGATGGTTTTCCCCGGCTGGTACTGCGCAATACCTGCGGAAAACGTGATGCTCGCCTTCGCCGCGACACCATCGAATGCCGCGCGTTCCAGTTCGCCCTTGATCCGCTGCAGGCAGGCTTCCGCCTCGTCGATCGACGTCTTCGGCAACAGCAGCAGGAATTCCTCGCCGCCCCATCTGCCCAGCAGGTCGGAAGAGCGCACCTGGCCCAGGGCCGCGCCGGCAAAGGCGCGCAGCACCGCATCGCCGCCGCTGTGCCCGTAGGTGTCGTTGACGCGCTTGAAATGATCGATGTCGAGGATGGACACGCAGAACGGGATTTCGCCGCGGTCGGCCCGGCTTTTCTCGCGCCTCAGCATGTCAAGCAGATAACGCCGGTTGTACAGGCCGGTCAGCTCGTCATGCACCGCCACATCGGTCAGCCGTTCCAGCGCCGCCTCCAGCTCCGCGTTCGCCTCGCGCAGGCGTTTGCGCAGGCGTCCCAGGTTCCCGACCAGCATCACGGTAAAGCCCAGGATCACGCACAGCGCGATCCAGTACACGAATTCGATGCGCCAGTCGATCGCGGCGGGATTCTCGCGCGCGGCCACCACGGCAGAGAGCGGAAACAGCAGTACCGGAATCACCGCCAGCACCGCCATCTGGCGTACGCTCAGCTGCGTGCCGCCGAACATCAGCCCGATCACATAGGCGAGCATGAAGGCGCCGCGCATCGGCCCGCTGTAAATCGCCGCATAGCTGCACAGCACCGCGGAGCACGCGATCTGCGCCTGGGTCATGCTCGGGTCGCGCAAACGCAGGTTCCATCCGCTGCGGATCGCCGCCATGAACAGCGCGCAGAGCCCGATGTAACAGGCGAGGTACACCAGCAGCGGAAACAGCGGATACAAGCCCTGCCAGTGTGCGAAACCGAGAGTCGCCGCGCACAGCGAATAGAAGGCGAAGGCGAACCAGGTTCGCTTCAACCGGTGGCGCTGCTTCGCTGGGTTGGTCGGCATCTCCGGGTCTGCACGTGACGTGCTTGTCGCTAGGTCTGAAAACCATTGTAGCCATAACTGCGGAGATGGTGCGGTTTACTGCATGCGGTTGTGGCGGCCAGGGAGCGAAACCGGGCATCGCGCACAACCGCCTACTGCAGATGCAGTAGGCGGGACGTCATTCCGCAAATGCGCGCGCCGGAAGCAGGCCGGGCGCGGCTCAGCCCGCCACGTCGCGGAAGCCGCGCAGCACATGCGCCACATTGGTGCCGATTTCGGCCACCGCATACCCGCCTTCCATCACGAACAGCGTCGGCAGGCCGAGGCCGGCGAGCCGCGCGCCGAGCGCCAGGTATTCCGGCGCATCGAGCATGAACTTCGAGATCGGGTCGCCGCGATAGGTATCGACGCCGAGCGACACCACCAGCGCGTCCGGCGCGTAGCCGCGGATGCGCGCGCAGGCCGCCTCCAGCGCGTCGAACCACTGCGCATTGCTGCTGCCCGCCGGCAGCGGATAGTTCCGGTTGAAGCCGGCGCCGTCGCCCGCGCCGGTCTCGTCCGCATGACCCAGATAGAACGGATACTCGGTCTTCGGGTCGCCGTGGATGGACTGGAACAGCACGTCGGCACGGTCGTAAAAGATCGATTGCGTGCCGTTGCCGTGGTGGTAGTCGACGTCGAGGATCGCCACCCGCGCGGCGCCGCCGTCGATGAAAGCCTGCGCCGCGACGGCCGCATTGTTGATGAAGCAGTAGCCGCCGAGGAAATCCGGCCCGGCATGGTGGCCGGGCGGGCGCGACAGCGCGAACGCGGCGCGCGCGCCCTGCGCGATGCGGCGCTGCGCGGTCAGCGCGATATCGGCGCCCAGCCGCGCGGCGCGCCAGGAGCCGGCGGTAAACGGCGTGCCGCTGTCGAAGGAGTACATGCCGAGCTGCGCAATGAAATTGTCCGGCTCGACGTCGTGCCGGAAGCCGCGGATCGGCCATACCGCGGGGATCGCGTCGCGGGTATTGCCGAGCGCGGACCAGGCGTCCCACGCGCGTTCGAGGAAACGCAGGTAACGCCGCGCGTGCACCCGCTCGATGGCGGCGAGCGGGAAGCTTTCCGGCGCAGACACGGTGCCGATCTTGTGCTCGACCACCGCGTTGTACACGTAGTCGGCCCGTTCGGGCTTTTCGAAGCAGGGGACGAGTTCGCCGCGGAAGAATTCGAACTGGCCGCGGTGGGCGTGGTGGTCGGGGCTGTAGATGATATCCATGCGCCGATCTTACCCGATACGCAAGCGCATCAGGAATATGCGCTGCAGCAATGGATTGCGCGGAAATGGCTCTATCAAAACAGCAAAGAATCATGGTGCATCTGGAGCCAATCCCTTGAACCAAGGCGCCGCATCACGCCGATCTCGACCACATCCTTAAGCTGGCGCAATTCTCCGGCATCTACCCGCAAATCCATTAGACAAGCGCGCCGCCGTTCACCGATAATTCGGCTCTGCCGGTGCCGCGTCCGATTCCCCGGACTGCAAGGCAGGGGATTCAACCGCCAGGAAGTATGAGCGCCGCATGATTGAAGACATCCGTTATCTGATCGTATTCGCCAAGGTTGCCGAAGCCGGTTCCTTTTCGCGCGCGGCAGAGGCGCTGCAGCTGACCACAGCGACCATCAGCATGCACATCGCGAAGCTGGAAAAGAACCTGGGCGCCGCGCTGCTGTACCGGAATACGCGCAAGCTTTCCCTCACCCACGACGGCATCAACCTGCTGGAAACCGCGAAGTCGATGCTGGAGCTGTACGAAAAGGGCATCATCGAATTCAAGCAGCGCTCCGTCTCGACCACCAACAACCTGCGCGTGTCGATGCCGGCAGTGCTGATCAACAGCCCCGCGTTCATGGACCAGGTCGGCAATTTCATCAAGCTGCACCCGGACATCCATCTCGACATCCTGTGCAGCGACAACCGCAACGACATCATCAGCGAAAGCATCGACGTCGCGTTCCGCGTCGGCGACCTGCCGGACAGTTCGCTGAAGGCCAAGCCGGTGTTCGAATTCACGCGCAAGGTGGTGGCCAGCCGCGCGCTGCTCAATGCCTATCCGCGCATCCGCCATCCGCGCGACCTGGCGGAACTCCCGTGGATCGGCCTGACCATGCGGCCCAACTTCCGTACCTTCATCAATGCCAAGGGCGAGCGCCATGACGTCCGGTACGTGCCGCGGATCCGCATGGACAACGTGGAAGCCGCGTACCAGCTCGCCAGGCGCGGCGCCGGCCTGGCGGCGCCGCCGGAGTTCCTGGCGCGCGACGACATCGCGCACGGCCGGATCGAGGAAGTCCTGCCGGGGTGGTCGCTGAGCCCGCTGCGGGTGCATGCGGTATGGCCGTCGAACATTTCGCCCAGCAGCGTCGCGTATACCCTGATCAACTGGGTCTACGACGCGCTCGGCCTGCGTCACGCCGCATAAGCGCCCAGCTGGCCATAGACCAGGTAGCAGGCCGAGGCGATCAGCAGACCGCCCATCAGCATGTTGAACGCGCGGATGCGCTCCCGGCTGTTGAGGACCAGCGCGACGCGGTCGCCCAGCACCGCCCATGCCGCCAGCGATGCATAGCAGACCAGGAAATAGATCGTGATGAACGTGATCAGCGTGGCCTTGGTGTCCGGGTCGGAGAACAGCGCCGCGCCGGACGCGCACGCGATCCAGGCCTTGGGGTTGAGCCATTGCAACAGGAAGCCCTGCATGAAGGTCGGCACGTTGTCCTTCTCCAGCGTGATCGAAGGCGAAGACGACGCGATCCGCCAGCCGATGTAGATGATGAAGGCGGAGCCGGCCAGCCCCATCAGCAGCATCACCCGCGGATAGCCGGTGACGACCTGCATGAAGGCGAAGCCGACGAAGATCAGCAACAGCGTGAAGCCGATGGTCGCGCCCGACACGAAGGGCAGCGTGCGGCGGAAACCGTGGTTGGCTCCCGAGGACACGATCACCATGTTGACCGGTCCGGGGGAAATCGACATCGTCAGCGAAAACACGGTCATGGCGACAAGCAGGGTCAAGGTCATCATTTTTTGCTGTTCCGGAAAATTGAATACTGTCGTTGTTCAATGCATCTGGACGCAGTCCTGCGCCTGCGGAACCGGTGCATCCATCAGCCTGAAATGCGCATCGAGCGCCGGGCGTTCCACCTGCCTGGCGCTGCAGCCGGCGCCCGCGCGCCGGCCGAGGCCGAGGAAACCGGTGATGACCGCATCCCTGCCGAGCCCGAGCCTGTCGCGCAGCGACGGGTTGTACGCCCATTCACCGGTCTTCCAGTAACACTTGCAGCCGAGCGCCTCGGCGGCGACGATCATGTTCTGGATCGATGCGCCTGCGGACAGGATCTGTTCGATATCGGGAACGCCGCAGCGCCGGTTGAACTCCAGCGCGCAGATCACGATATGCGGCGCGAAGCCGAGCTTGCGCTCCACCTGCTGAGCGCGCTCCGCGGCATCCGCGTGCGGCGGCAGCGTCGACAGGATCAGCTGCTTCAGCGCCGCCTTGTGTTCGTCGTTGCAGACGATGTAGCGCCAAGGCCGTATCCGCTTGTGGTCGGGTGCGGTCAGCGCGCAGCGGAAGATCGTTTCCAGCGCCGCCGCGTCGATCGCTCCCTCGACGATCGGCTGCGACCTGCGTTCCAGTATGGTGTCAATGATAGGCATCGCGCCCTCCCTCTCCGTCAGTAAAACTTTCCGCGGCCGCTGCCCGGCGCCGCCATCGCGGTTCCGGCGTGCGCCGCTATCGCCTTTCGCGCGATCCTCTTCCTCATATCCGCAGTTCCTCGCCAGCCGGCTGCAGTCGGCTGGCGCGGTGATCGCCCAGCGCGCTGCGCACCAGCGTTCTGGTGTAGGCTGCGCGCGGCACGTCGATCACGTTCTCGACGCCGCCACACTCCACCAGCCGGCCGGCGCGCAGCACCGCCACTTCGTCGGCGAGATGGCGCACCACCGCCAGGTCGTGCGAGATGAACAGGTAGGTCAGGCCGAGGCGCTGCTGGAGCGCCAGAAGCAGGTTGACGATCTGCGCCTGGACCGACACATCCAGCGAGGACAACGGCTCGTCCAGCACCAGGATCTCCGGCCGCAGCGCCAGCGCGCGGGCGATGCACACGCGCTGGCGCTGACCACCGCTCAGCGCGTCCGGATACGCATCCAGGTACTGCGTGCCCAGCCCCACCTCCTCGAGCCCGCGCGCGGCGATGTCGCGCAACGCTGCCCGGCCCAGGCGCCCGAGATGCGACGGCGCGCTGCTCACCGTCTGCCACACGCGCTTGCGCGGGTTGATCGAGGAATAGGGATCCTGGAAAACCATCTGCACCCGCCGGTAATACTCGCGTGCGGGAATATCGGCGATGTCGGCCGCGCGTCCCTCGTGCTGCAGCACGATCGATCCGGCGCTGGGCGTGTCGAGCTTCATCAGCAGGCGGGCGATGGTGCTCTTGCCGCTTCCCGATTCGCCCACCAGCGCCAGCGTCCGGCCGCGGCGCAGGACCAGCGACACGTCGTCGACCGCAACGAAGGCATCGCGCGAGAACAGCGAGCGGCGGAACGGGAACGACTTCGAAAGATGACTGATCGTCGCGATACTGGAAATCATGCGGTTCCCTTCAAAAATGGCAACGCACGGTGGAAGCGGCGCCCGCGGCGCGCAGCGGCGCCGGCCGCCCGTGGCAAACCGACTGCGCATGCGCGCAGCGCGGCGCGAAG
>Ga0196971_1000720_pt1 | contig 20424 bp, 24 predicted proteins | sample S1v_1013CmetaG_FD_148660 | JGI IMG/M metagenome (GOLD analysis project Ga0196971, IMG submission 148660) | Soil microbial communities from Anza Borrego desert, Southern California, United States - S1+v_10-13C | ecosystem: Environmental > Terrestrial > Soil > Desert | place: USA: California...
CGAATAAGCCGGGCGGAAAGAGGGATGGTCCATGTTCGATCTTTCAGGAAAAACCGCGCTCGTAACCGGCGCTTCGGGCGGCATTGGCGGCGCGATCGCCAAGGCGCTCGCGGCGCAAGGCGCGCGCGTGGCGCTGTCGGGAACCCGTGTTGAGGCGCTTGAAAAAGTCCGCGCCGAGCTGGGCGGCGACCACGCGATCACGCCGTGCAATCTCTCGGATCCCGCCGCTGTCGATGCGCTGATCGGCCAAGCCGAGCAGGCACTGGGCGGGCGGCTCGACATCCTCGTCGCCAATGCCGGCATTACAAAAGATGGCTTGCTGCTGCGAATGAAGGACGACGACTTCCAGAACGTCCTCAAGATCAACTTGGAAAGCTATTTCCGGCTCTCTCGCGCGGCTTTGCGCAACATGATGAAGAACCGCTGGGGCCGGATCATCGGCATCACCTCGGTGGTCGGCGTCACCGGAAACCCCGGACAGGCGAATTACGCCGCCTCCAAAGCCGGCATGATCGGCTTCACCAAGGCGCTGGCCGCGGAAGTTGCGAGCCGCAACGTCACCGCCAATTGCATCGCCCCCGGCTTTATCGCCTCGCCGATGACGGACGTGCTGAACGAAACGCAAAAAGCCGCTTTGTTGACGAAAATCCCGGCCGGCCGCCTGGGTGAGGGCGCTGATGTCGCAGCTGCCGCCGCCTATCTGGCCAGCGATGAGGCCGCCTACATGACCGGCCAGACGTTGCATGTGAACGGCGGCATGGCCATGATCTGAGGGACGGCCTTGCAAGCTTGGCGGTGAAAAGGGCTTGCGCCGGGCCGTTCCTGTGGTCAAAAGGCCGCTCACAAGCGCTCTTCGGGGCGTGACTATTTTTTCAGCACCAGCGAGGCGTGCATGTCGGAAGTTTTTGAGCGCGTGAAGGCCATCGTGATCAAGCATCTCGAAGCCCCGCCGGAAAAGGTCACCGAGAAGGCTTCCTTCATCGACGATCTGGGCGCTGACAGCTTGGACAATGTCGAGCTGGTCATGGCGTTCGAAGAAGAGTTCGGCATCGAGATTCCTGACGATGCGGCCGAGCACATCCAAACCGTTGGCGACGCGGTGAAGTTCATTTCGGAGAAGCAGGGCTAAGGCCCTGCACACGCGCATGCGGCGCGTCGTCATCACAGGCATAGGGCTGGTTACGCCGCTGGCGGGGAATGCACCCGCCACGTGGGAGCGTTTGCTCGCGGCGAAGTCCGGCGCGGACAAGATCGAACACTTCAAGGTGGACGATTTGCCGTCCCGCATTGGCTGTTTGGTTCCGCGAGTCGATGGACGCGGCGGCGGCGCGGACGATCCGCATGCGTTCAATCCCGACAACACGCTGTCGCCGAAAGAACAGACGCGTGTTGACGATTTCATTCTCTACGGGATCGCGGCCGCGGACGAGGCGGTGGCCGATAGCGGCTATAAAGCTGAGACCGACGAGCAGAAGAATCGCGCCGGCGTCCTGATCGGTTCGGGCATTGGCGGCATCAACGCGATCGCCAACAATGCGCTGCTGCTCGAGGAGAAGGGCCCGCGCCGGCTCTCGCCGTTCTTTATTCCGAGCGCTTTGATCAATCTGGCGTCGGGCCAAGTTTCGATCCGCCACGGTTTTCGTGGGCCGAACCATTCGGTGGTCACGGCCTGCGCCACAGGCGCGCATGCGCTGGGTGATGCGGCGCGCCTCATCGTGCACGGCGATGCCGATGTCATGGTGGCCGGGGGCGCCGAGGCGGCGATCTGTCGGCTAGGCCTGGCTGGCTTTTGCGCTTTGCGGGCGGTCTCGTCGGGTTTCAACGAAACACCGGAGAAAGCTTCGCGCCCGTACGACCGGGATCGCGATGGCTTCGTCATGGGCGAAGGCGCGGGTTGTGTGGTGCTCGAGGAGTACGAACACGCCAAAGCGCGCGGCGCAAAAATCTACGCTGAAGTCAAAGGCTACGGCCTGTCGGGCGACGCCTATCACATCACCGCGCCGTCTGATGACGGTGACGGAGGCTTCCGCGCCATGACCATGGCGCTGAAGGACGCGGGCATGTCGCCGGGCGATATTGATTATGTGAACGCGCACGGCACTTCGACGCCGCTCGGTGATGAGATCGAACTGAAGGCAGTGGAGCGCTTGTTCGGCAACGCGAGCGGGAACCTCTCGCTATCGTCTACCAAATCGGCCATCGGCCATTTGCTGGGCGCCGCGGGCGCGGTTGAAGCCATCTTCTGCGCGCTGGCGATCCGCGACGGCGTTGTTCCGCCGACGCTGAATCTGGAGAACCCCTCGGTCGATTCCGCCATAGATTTGACGCCGCTCAAGGCCAAGAAGCGGCCCGTAAAAGCGGCGATGTCGAATTCCTTCGGGTTCGGCGGGACGAACGCCGCGGTGATCCTGACAGCGGTGGATTGATGGCCCGGTTTGAACCTCGCCGCAGCGGCGGTGGGTTTGGCTCTTTCCTGTTTTGGGCTCTGGTCGCGGCAGGCGCGGCGGGACTGTTCGCTCTCGCCTTCTTCTACAGCGCCGTCACCCGCGCCGGTCCGTCTTCGCAGGAGACGGCGTTTGTCGTCGAACGCGGCGCCAACGGCGCGTCGATCGCGCAAGAATTGCAAGAGCAGAACCTCGTTACCGACGCGCTGTTGTTCCGCGTGGCGAACCGCATCTTCTCCAATGGCGAGCCGTTGCAGGCAGGTGAGTATCAAATACCCGCCGGCGCTTCGGTGAAAGAAATCGTCGAGATGATTTCCGGCGGCGATGCGTTGCAGCACGCGCTCACCTTTCCGGAAGGCATCACCATCGACGGCGTGATGCGAATTCTCGAAGAGTCCGAAGTGCTCATCGGCGACATGCCGGAAGCGCCGCCGGAAGGCTCTATCTTGCCGGACACCTATCACGTCCAACGCGGCATGACGCGCGCGGCCTTGCTGCAGCAAATGCGCGACGCGCACGATCGCGCCGTCGAAGAAATCTGGGCGCAACGCGCAGAGAACCTGCCCATCAGCACGCCGGAAGATTTCGTCACGCTCGCTTCGATCGTCGAACGGGAAACCGGCGTGGCCGCCGAGCGTCCGCTGGTGGCGGCCGTGTTCGTGAATCGCCTGCGCCGCCCGATGCGGCTTGAGACCGATCCGACCATCATCTACGGCGTCTGCAAGGTGCATCCCGAACGCTGCCGCGACGGCCGGTTGGTCGATGCGCAAGGCAATCGCCGCACCATCCGCCAAAGCGAGATTGCGCTCGACACCGGCTACAACACCTATCGCATCGATGGTCTGCCGCCGACGCCGATCTCGAATCCCGGCCGCGCCGCGCTCGAAGCCACCGCCCGGCCGGCAGAGTCGCGCGCGCTCTTCTTCGTCGCCGACGGCACCGGCGGGCACATCTTCGCCGAGACGCTGGAAGAGCATAACCGCAACGTCGCCGCCTGGCGGGTGATCGAGCGCGAACGGCTCGCCGCGGAGCGGGCGGGCCGCTAAGTCCGCTGGGGATGCGCGATCGGCGATTCCCCTGTAAGCAGCGGCCATGACCATTTCCGGCATGACGGGCTTTGCCCGGGTCGAAGGCGAGCACGCGGCCCAGCGTTGGATCTGGGAGCTCAGAAGCGTCAACGGGCGCGGGCTCGATCTGAAGCTGCGCCTGCCGCCGGGCTTCGACTCGCTCGAAGCGCCCGCGCGCGCCGCCGCCAACGCCAAGTTTAAGCGTGGGTCGCTGCAGGCCTCGCTCAATCTCGCGCGCGATCCCGCCGCTGCGCCGCCCTTGAAAATCGATCTGGCTCTGGTGGAGCGTTTGATCGATGCGGGTGCGCCGCTCGTCGCCGAGGGCAAGATTGGGAAGGCGAGCTGGGACGGGCTGCTGAGCGTCCGCGGCGTACTGCTGAGCGAAGACGCAGTCGTGATGAGCGAAGAAGAGCGCGCCGCGTTTGAAGCGGCGCTGCTCACCGGGTTTGCGCGCGCGCTCGAAGGATTGGCCGAAGCGCGCCAAGCCGAGGGCCGCACGCTGGCTGCGATCTTTAGCGACGGCGCCGACCGCATGGATGCGCTGATCGCAGCTGCGCGCACATCGGCTGCCGCTGCGCCGGCGGCGGCGCTCGAGCGCATTCGTCAGCGGCTTGAGGCGTTGGCGCCCGATGTGAAGCTCGACCCGGCACGCGTGGCGCAGGAAGCGGCGATCGCGGCAACGCGGGCCGACGTGCAGGAAGAGCTGGAGCGCTTGGCCGCACACGCCATCGAATTGCGCTCACTGATCACCAAGCCGGAGCCGGCGGGGCGGCGGCTTGATTTCCTCAGCCAAGAGCTGACGCGCGAAGCCAATACGCTGTGCTCGAAATCAGCCGATCTCGAACTGACGCGTATCGGCCTCGATCTCAAAACCGTGGTCGATCAGATCAAGGAGCAGGCCGCAAATGTTGAATGAACACGTCGCGCGGCGCGGTCTGATGTTCGTGCTGTCGAGCCCCTCGGGCGCCGGCAAGTCCACCTTGGCCCGCAAGCTCTTGGAGTCGGACGACAACATGTCGCTTTCGGTGTCCGCGACCACGCGCGCGCCGCGGCCCAGTGAAGTCGATGGCCGCGAATACAAATTCATGCAGCGCGAAGCGTTCGAGGAAATGGCCGACCGCGGCGAATTTCTCGAGCACGCGCTCGTCTTCGGCAATCATTACGGCACCCCGCGCGCGCCGGTCGAGGCGATGCTGATCCAGGGTAAGGACGTTCTGTTCGACGTCGATTGGCAGGGCGCCCGCGCGCTCCGCGCCGCCGAACCGCAAGACGTCGTCGGCATTTTCATTCTGCCGCCGTCAATGGCCGAACTGGAGCGGCGCCTGAAGGCGCGCAACGAGGACAGCGAAGAGGTGATCTCCAAGCGCATGGCGCGCTCGCTAGACGAAATCAGCCATTGGGAAGAGTACGATTACGTGCTGGTCAACACGCTGCTCGAGCAGACGCTGACCCAGATCAAACAAATCCTCGCCGCTGAACGCTTGAAGCGGCAACGGCAGATGTGGCTGACGCTACACGTGGAGCGGTTGAAGCGGGGGGTTTGAATAGGAGCTGCCCGCTGTTGGCCCACTACGGACCGGAGCGGCGTTGCGAAGGTGAAGGTATTCGCAGGGGGCGTGCATGGAAATCAAAGTGGTCGATGGAAATCTGACACTAACCAGCCTGTTCGCACCGGTCGCAGTTGGGTACGCGATCGGTGCTGGTGTGATCTTCCTTCCTATGTTTTTGTTGATGACTCCGCTGATGCTGATGTCACCCGGAATGGTGGATCAGAGCGAACAAGCCGTCAGCGGCGCAATTTTTGTTTTTGCGCCTCTGATAATGCTGCCACTCATTCTGATAATGCAGAGCGTCATGTTCGGCGGACTGATCATGCTTGGACTCGCGATCTACCGCAAATGGGGCGCCATCCGAGTGGTTTCGGTTCGCGAGCTACCCGAGCCTAGAGCCTGAGAAATCGAAACGTCGGCCTTTCACGAGGGCGAACGTTCGCGTTAGCGAGCCCTCGCGCGCCAAGCATCCGCTACCGAGAGCTCCGCCTGATTAATCTCTTCCGTTCGTAACTGCGTGAGCTCGGCCGCGGTGCTCGCTCGCATCGACAAATCATCCAACCGGTGCTGCTTAGTTATACCATGATTGTCAAAACCTCCATTTCGCTCACCGATGCCCAGGAAGCCTATGCCCGCAAGCTGGTGGAGGAGGGCCGGTATTCGAGCCTGAGCGCCGTGTTGTTGCAGGGCCTCGAAATGCTCCGCTTGAAGACTGAAGCGAAGGAAGCCGAAACCGCCGCGCTCAGAGCGTTTTTCGAGGAGCGGGCGAAAGGGCCGTTCATCTCGATGGAGGAGGGCTGCAAGCGGACTGAAGAGATGCTTGCCCGCAAACGCGCTGCACAGCTGAAGCCGAAAAATGCACTATAGCCTTGAGCGTGGCGAGCAAGTTCAGGCTGACCTAGAGCAAATCTACGACTTTCTACTGGCGAGCTACGTTTCGTTTGGTGACCGGCCGGACATCGCAGATGCGAATGCAGCGTGTCACACAAATGGAAAACGCGATGGAAGCGCTCGTCGAGCTTCCTCATCAGGGCACGCTTCACAGCGACTGGATGCCCGGACTTCGCAGCGTTACCAAAGGGCGCGCCGTCTGCTACTTCACCGTTGATGACGACGTGCGCGTGTTGGCGGTGTTCTTCGGCGGACAGGATCATCATCAACTGATGCTGAAGCGCATCATACACGGCGATTAGCTGCGCGCGCGCCAAGCCTCCGCCAATCGGCGAAATCCGGCTTGATCGATCTCCTCCGCCCGCGCCGTCGGCGTTAAGTCTGCGCGCTCCAGCAACGCCTCCGCGCCCGGCGTCAGCGAGCGCAGCGCTGCGCGCAGCATCTTGCGGCGCTGGCCGAACGCGGCCGCGGTGACACGCTCGAGCGCATCGAGATGTGGGTAGGGATCGGCGCGGTCTTTTAGCGTGACGATCGCCGAGGCGATCTTTGGCGGCGGCGTGAACGCGCGCGCCGGCACGGTAAACTCGAGCCGCGTGTCGCAGCGCGCTTGCGCCAGCACGGCTAGGCGCCCATAGGCGTCGCTGCCCGGCTTGGCGACGATGCGTTGCGCGACTTCTTTTTGGAACATGAGCGTCATGTCCCCGCGCCACGGGCCGGCTTTGAGCCACTTCACCAAAAGCGGCGTGCCGACATTGTAGGGCAGGTTGGAGATGATGGGAGTTGGTTTCCCTCCCCCCTTGGGGGGAGGGCAGGGTGGGGGGGCGTTCAGGACTTGGCGCGCGTCACGCGGCGGCGCTTCATTCTGATGGCCCCCCACCCCTACCCCTCCCCCAAGGGGGAGGGGTTCTAACAGCGCTTCCTCGTCCGCCACCAACGCATCGCCATGCACAACGCGCAGCCGCCCGCCGCTCCATTCCACCAACGGCTCCAACAGCGGCAGAAAGCGCGCATCTTTCTCTATCGCAGTGACGTGGGCGCCCGCTTCGAGCAGCGCGCGCGTCAAGCCGCCGGGACCGGGGCCAACCTCGATCACCTGCTTGCCGTCAAGATCGCCCGCGGTTTTGGCGATGCGGCGGGTGATGTTGAGGTCGAGCAGGAAATGTTGGCCGAGGCCTTTATTGGCCCACAGACCATGCGCTTCGAGTTCATCGCGCAGCGTCGGCAACTCGTCCGCGTTCATGCGCGCGCACGGCGCGCCGCCATCTCCGAGGCGAGCTTCAGTGCTGCGCGGAAACTGTCCGCGCGTGCGACGCCCTTGCCGGCGATGTCGAAGCCGGTGCCGTGATCGGGCGAGGTGCGGATGATGGGCAGGCCGAGCGTGACGTTCACGGCATCCCAGAAGTGCAGCGTCTTGATCGGGATGAGCCCCTGGTCATGGTAAAGCGCGATCGCCGCGTCATAACCCTGTCGCGCGCCATCGTGAAATAGCGCATCGGCGGAACGTGCGTCGCTGACGTTCCACCCCTCAGCGCGCAGGGCTGCGGCGGCGGGATTGATGGTGTCGATCTCATCGCGGCCGATATGGCCGTCTTCGCCGGCGTGCGGGTTCAGGCCACACAGCGCGATGCGCGGCGCTGCGATGCCGAAATCCCGGCGCAATGTCTCGCCGAGAACACGGCCGACATGGACGATGCGCTCTTGCGTCAGCTCCCCCGGCACGGCGGCGAGCGGCGTATGGATGGTTGCGAGCGCCACCTTCAGGCTCGGCCCCGCCAGCATCATCACCGGCCCGCGGCTCTGCGCCCATGCGTCCTCCGCGGTGAGATGGGCAACGAACTCAGTGTGGCCGGGAAAACCGAAATCCGCCGTGTGCAGCACTGCCTTGGCGATCGGCAGCGTCACCAGAGCGGAGGCGGCGCCCGTGCGAACGGCATCGACTCCGCGCCGGATCGCTTCGATCGTCGCCTCCGCATTGACGGGATCGGGCGCGCCGGGCGTTTCTTCCATCGCCAGCGGCGTGGGCAAGACATTCAGCGCATCGCCGCCAGACTCAACCGTGTCTGCGCTATCGGACACCGTGAGTTTCGGTTTGGACGCGCCAATGCGCGCAGATGCGCGCTCGAACGCGTCGGGATCGCCAACCAGAAAGAAGGGCGGCGCGCCCTCGCGTTCGGCCCAGACGCGCGCCGCCAGTTCGAGGCCGATCCCGGCGGGATCGCCCATCGAAACGGCGAGCGGTTTCATCGTCTCACTGCGTGCGATTGATGATCGTCGCTTCGCGGCGAAGGTTGCGCAAATAGCGCTCGGACAGCATCGCCAATTCCTGCTCGCGCAGACGGCTTTCGATCTGCTCGCGCTCGGGGATGCCGCCGCCGCCGGTCTCGCGCGCGCAGACGACGATCATGTTCACACGCTCGCCATCGACGATGATGGGCGAGGCGCGGCCCACCGCAACGCCATTGATGCGATCGCGGATCGCCGGCGAGAGATCGGATTCCTGCGTCTGACCGAGGTCGGCGACTTCAGCGCCTTGGACGCCGGAGATGCTGTTGTCGAGATTGCCGCAGCCTTCGATCCGCCGCTGCACCCGCTCCAACGCCGACTGGCGCGCCACCGGCGCACTGATCTGGCGAAGCGAGACGATCGATGTCGTGGCCGCATCGGCGCCAGCGCGACGGTCGCGCATAGCGATAATGTAAACGCCGTTCTGCGTGCGGACGGGGAGCGACACCTGTCCACGCTGCAGCTGATCGGCGACCGGCTGCAGCTCCGGCGCGAGTTCCGGCGCTGCGATCCAGCCGATGTCGCCGCCGGCGGCGGCTGACGGCGCTTGTGAGAACTGCCGGGCCACGGCCGGGAACGGCGCGCCGCGCTGCATGTGTTCGAGCAGACGCATCGCGCCTTGCTGCATTTCTGCGAACTCCGGCTCGGTCTCGGCCGGTAGGAAGATTTCCGAAATCTGATATTGCGGCCGCGTTGCGTTGGCGGCGATGCGCTGCTGCGTTTCGCGGATTTCGACTTCCGAAATCCGAACGCGCGTGCCGTACATGCCGGAGATCAGCCGCTGCCAGGCAATATCCGCTTCGATCTGCGTGCGCAGGGTGCGGATGTTGACGCCGGCGCCGGCCAAGGATTGGGCGAGGCCCTCGACGGTCGTCTCGTTCTGCTGCGCGATATCGGCGAGGCGGCGATCGATCGTGTCGGGGGTGACGTTGATGCTGAACTTCGCCGTTTCCTGTAGCTGCAGGCGCTCATCGACAAGGTCGCGCAGGGCTTGAGCGCGGGCGCGCTGCTGCATCTCGGGCGTCGCGTCGATTCCTGCCGAAACCAACAGCAAAGTCGCGCGCTGACGTACATCGAAAGTCGAAACGACGTGGTCGTTGACGATGGCTGCGACGCCCTCGGCGTTTTGCGCCACGGCCGGGGCCGCCCCCAGCGCCGCCGCCAAAACCGCCGCGGCGGCGGAAACATGCTTCCAGTTCATTTCTCGTCTGCTCCGCCTCAGCTTCCGCCGAACACCCCGAGCGAGCGCAGTCCGATCCGGATCTGCAAACCCTCATCCGGCCCGAGTTGACCTAACTGAGTTTCCCGCCGGGTGTAGGAAATCTCGAGGAAGGTGCAATCGTCCTCGTAAATGGCGCTGATGTCCTGGCGCAGATTTATGTCTGAATCGAGGTCTCTAGTCAGTGAAGCCTGCATCCGCCAGCCGCGGGCGAGTTCGACGCCCAGGCTTGCGGCCAGCTCCTCATTAGGATCGTTCGGGTCGAATTGCAGCGCTTCGTCCACGTTGTAATAGCGGACATACCCCGAGAAGCGGCTGATGGCCCCGCGTACGCCCATATCGATGCGCTGGACTTCCAGCGTTTCGTCTTCGAGGCGAACGCGGGCCTCGGCCCCGAAATTGCGGCCGAGATCGACTTGGCCGGCGGCTACCCAATCGGTGTTTTCGCCATCCAGATTGTTCTGGGCGGTAAACCCCGGCGCCTGTTCGTCGCGCCAGCGGCGGCCGAAGATCAACGAGGCGCTTTCGCCGCTGTGAGCACGGGCCGTCGCCCGCACGCCCGCGCTAACCCGGCCGCCCGGTTCCCAGAGGTCGTAATTGGGCGCTGCGTTGGGGCGGAACAGGTTGGAATCGTCCAGCTCGAAACCGAGGCTGTCTTCGTTGACGCCGAGCGGCGCAGTCGGATCGTCGGAGGCGATCGCCGCCATCAGCACCGGCTCGACGATGATGTCGACGCGCTCGCCGGGGCGCATGAAAGGCCAGCTGATTTCCGCCCCGGCGAGGCCGAGGCCGCGAGTGAAGGTCTCGTATTCGTCTTCGGTGGTCTCGATCTGATAGGCGTCGGCCCGGGCCTGCGCGAACGGGCTGAAGACCATGCCCGGCCCGAAAATCATGTCGCGCCGCCAGCTGGCGGACGCCGACACGCGCGCAGTGCTGCCCTCGAACGTGCCGACGGTCAGCGGATTGTCGTCGCGCGACAGGATCGCGGTGTTGGTCTGCAGCCGCACTTGGCCGTCGAGGACCGATTCCTGCAGCACGTGATCGGTTTCGGCGAACGGCAAAATAAGCGGCAGCAGGTCGGACGTGTCCTGGGTCCGCAGGCCCTGGAAGCTGATCGCGGCGATCGAACTATACGAATTCTCGCTCTGTCCAATCGCGAACAGCTGCGAGAGCAAGCGCAATTCCTGACCGACGTAAGGCCCGCGGCGCTCGCCGGCGCCGTCAATGTCATAGCGGCGTAGATACTGGTCGTCGTAGGCGCGCTCGAGGCCGAACCCCCAGTCCCAATAATCGTTGACCTCGAAGCGGCCTTCGCCGAACGCGCTCCAACGGAACGCATTATCGCCGAAGCGGTCGCCGTCGTCGTCGAACAATTGTTCTTCGGTAAACGTCGTTTCGAGCGACATCTCGCCCGACCAAAACCGCTTGCGATAGTCGAGGCCGAGCAGCGGATTGACGTTGCCGTGCAGACGCAGCGAGGCGGTCAAATCCTGTGACGGTGAGATCGCCCAATAATAGGGTTGCTCGTAGAATGTGCCGAGGCGGCGGTTGCGGCCGATGTCCGGCGGCAGCACGCCCGACGCACGCTCGATCGTCGGATCGGGGTGGGCGATATACGGAATGTAGAGCACCGGCACGCCGACGACTTCGAGCACCGCGCCTTGATACGAGATCGTGCGCGTGTCGCGGTTCTGCACCGCGCGCCGCGCGCGCAAGCTCCAGGTCGGCGGACGGTCGCCCGCTTCGCAGATCGGGCAGCTCGTATAGATGACGTTGCGCAGTTCGCTCTGGCCTTCGCCGCGGCGCAGCGCTTCGCGCGCCGCGAGCGTACTGGAATCGCCGAGGCGCGCACGCAATTCGCGCGCCGCGCCGACATTCATCGCTTCGTCGGCTTCGATTTCTTCGGCATAGGTGACCGAGCCGTCTTCGAGCGCGATTTGCACGTTGCCGCTGGCGCGGATCGAGCCAGTGTTGAGATCATAGACGAGGCGGTCGGAGCGCATCGTCCGGCCCTGGTAGCGGACCTGCACGTCGCCTTGCGCGGTAATCGTGCGCGCTTCCTGGTCGTCGATCAGTTCGTCGGCCTCGAGCAGGACGTTTTCGTTCTGCTCGGTCGGCGCGGTCGGGGTCGCGACAGGTTGGGTCTGCGCCAGGGCGGTAGAGCTGACGCTGACAGCCAGCGCAGCGGCCAGCGCCGCCCAGCCGGACGGCGTCCGCTCGGCCGACCGGCCAGCCATCTCCCCCGAACGGCTCATCCGCATCCCTCTGTGCGACTCCAGTATTTACCTAGACGGCTGCGGCTAGACGCGTCCAGCGCCCGACGCCGCACGGGGGAAGTTGTTTCACACCCTGTTGCCGATCAGCCGTCTTCGAGGAAGGCGACCATGGCCAGGGCGATGAACATGCCCGCGAGCGGGGCGCTCCACGCAGCGACGGCGGCGGGCACCGTCTGCGTCATGGCGAAGGCGCCGGCGAGCTGGCTGTAGAAGAACAGGAAGAGGCCGATCCCGACCCCCATTGCGCCCCATTTGGCCAGATTGCCGAGCCGCTGAAGCTGCAGCGAGAAGGCCGCGCCGAGGCCGGCCATCACCGCCAGCAGCAGCGGATACGCCAGCAGGCTCTGCCATTTCAGTTCGTAGCGTGTCGGTGCGAACCCGGCCTGCCGCGCCTCGTGGATAAAACCCGGCAACTCCCAGAACGAAAGTGTCGCGGGCGTAACGAACCGGTTGATCAATTCGGTCGCGTCGAGGCTGGTGGGAATCGCCAGATGGGTGTGCCGCTGCGGCCGCCCGCCCGGCGCGGCTTCAACGAGATTCGTGAGCTGCCAGAAGCCGGGTTTCAGCTCTGCGCTTTGCGCATGCATGCGCCGGGTGAACCGGAGCGCGTCGTCGCGCACTTCGAAGAACATGAACGTGGCCCCCTGGAGCACCGTACCGCTGGCATCCACGCCGTCGGCATGGATGACGACTTGGCCCTCGCGGTCGCCTTGGCGGATCCAGACGCCGTTCTCGCCCGCTTGTGCGCCGAACGCCGAGAGCGCGTCCTCTTTCTGCGCTTCGAACGCTCTGTAGGACTGTGCGCCGATCGGATTGAGCGCGGTGATAGCGACAACGCCGAGCGCTGCGCCGACGAACGCCGATGGAGCGAGGAAGCGCCACGCCGAGACGCCGGCGGCCCTCATCGCCACTAGTTCGCTCGAGCGGTTCAAACCGATGATCGCCATCATCGTGCCGGCCAGCACCACGAACGGCAGCGTCTGCTCGACCAGCATCGGCGTCTTCAGCAGCGTGAGGCGAAGCGCCTCCAGCATGGTCACGTCCTCGCCGATCGTGCGCATCTGCTCGACCATGTCGATCAGCAAGATCGATGCGAGCACCGCGATCATCGCCACGGCGACGCCGCCGATGACTTTGACGATGATGTAAACGCCCAGGCGCGAGAACAGGAAGTTCATGCCCGCCCCTCCGCCAGCACCGAGGGGCCGAGCGATTTGCGTTTGCGGCGCGCCCGCTTGCCGCCGAGCATGACCGCGCACACGAATGTTACGATAATCGGCAGCGCATATTGCGCCGCATTGAGCTGCGGCTCGTCGGCGGCCGCCGCCTGAATCGCCAGCGCCGCCAACCGCACCACCAGCGCCCAAACTGCTGCAATCATGATCCGCCGCGCATAGCCGCGCCGGCTGAACTCCCCCACCAGCACGCCGGCGAGTGCGATCATGGCCAGCGCAACATTCAATAGCGGCGCGGAGAGGCGCGCATGCGCCTCCGCCAGGAATTGATCGACGTTGCGCTGATCGTAGTGGGACGTGAGGTCCGGGAAGAACAGTTCGTAAAGCGTGCGGTCGGAAGCTTTCAGAAAAAAGTATCCCGGCTCCTCGCTCATCTCCGTGCCCATCTGCAGCACGTAGCGGTCGAAATCGAGCACATCGACGGTGCCTTCTTCCGTCTGCCGCTGGATTTGCCCGTCGCGCATCACCACTGCGGGCGCGCCGTCGATGGTCACGATGGCGCCGGCGCGCGCGGTGTAGGTGATCGGGTACTCGGGCCGCGCGTCGTTGATCAGCAGATCGCGGAGTTCGCCCGAGCCGCCGCGCTCGCGTGCATAGAGCGTAAGGTTTTCAGCCGGGTAGGTGAACGAGCCTTCTTCGATCAGGCTTGAGGCGATATCCGTGCGCAAGTCGAACAGCGTTTCGCGCCGTTCGGTGAACGACCAGGGCTGCACGACGACGTTGATCGCCAAGTGCACGATGGCCGCCAGCGTCGCCAGTTGCAGAATCGGCCGGGCAATACGGCGGCGCGAGACGCCGGCGCCGTAAAGCACGGCGATCTCGCTTTCGCCCTGCATCCGGTTCAGCGCGTAAACCGTGGCGATGAACACCGCCATCGGCAGGATCAGCGAAATGAGCTGCGGCAGCGCCAGGATAGTCACCCAAGCGAAGGCCCAGCCGGCGCTCCGGTTGGTGATGATGATATCGAGCTGATTGAGGCCCTGGGTCAGGATGGCGATGGCCGCCAGCGCCCCCAAGATGGCCAAAAGCGGTCCCAGCGCTTGGCGGAAAATGTAGGCCGAAACCGTGTTCATCGCGTCCCTTCGAGCGCCCGCCCGGCGCCGCCCAGTTCCCTGTGCCCAGCCGTCAGCTTTTCAATTGCGTCCGGCATGGCTACCACTGCGCCGAGCGAGGTTGAAGCGGGCCCTGGCCCGTCCCTCCCGAGATTCACGGTTTCGAGGACATTCATGGACATCCGTTTTGTGACCGCCGGCGGCGGCGATGTTGTGGCGATCATGGCCAGCGAGGGCGGCGACCTCTTGGAGGCCGGCAAGGCGCTCGACACCGCCGCGGGCGGTCGTATCGCCAAGGCAATGAAGGCGGCGCGCTTTACGGGCGGCGCTGGGCAGGTCGCCGACATCCTCGCGCCCGAGGGGGTCGATTTCGGGCGGGTGCTCGTGATCGGCGTCGGCAAGGCGGACGGCGCGGACGGGATGAGCGTCGAACGCTGGGCCGGCCACGCGGTCAAGCGCACGCTGACCTCCGGCGCCGAAAAGCTGGTGCTGCAGCCGGATGCGCTGCCGACCGTCTCGAAAGCGGAAGCGGGCGCGCACGCCGCGATGGGCGCCCGGCTCGCGGCTTATCGCTTCGACACTTATCGCACAAAGCTGAAGCCCGAGCAGAAGCCGACGCTGCAAGCCGTCGAAATCATGATGGACGGCACCGCTGCTGCAAAGGCGCGTGCCGAAAAGGACGAGGCGATCGTCGAGGGCGTCTTCTTCGCCCGCGATCTCGTCAGCGAGCCGCCGAATATTCTGTACCCTGAAACTTTCGCCGAGCGCCTCCGTGATCTTGAGACGCTTGGCGTCGAAGTTGAAATCCTCGAGCCGGCGCAGATGGAGCGGCTTGGCATGGGCGCGCTGCTTGGCGTGGCGCAAGGCTCGTCCCGCGGCGGCCGTCTCGTTTCGATGAAATGGAACGGCGCCACCAATAAAAAAGGCAAACCGCTGGCGTTGGTCGGCAAGGGCGTCACCTTTGATACGGGCGGCATTTCGCTGAAGCCTGGCGCGGGCATGGACGAGATGAAGGGCGATATGGGCGGTGCAGCCGCCGTCGCCGGCGTGATGAAGGCGGTCGCGCTGCGCAAGGCGAAGGCGAACGTCGTCGGCGTCGTCGCGCTGGTGGAGAACATGCCGGGACCGGATGCGCAGCGCCCGGGCGACATCGTCAACACCATGTCGGGCCAGACCATCGAAGTGCTCAACACCGACGCCGAAGGGCGGCTCATCCTCGCCGACGCGGTCTGGTACGCGCAGGACAAGTTCGAGCCGGCCGCCGTGATCGACCTTGCGACGCTCACCGGCGCTGTCATCGTCGCGCTCGGGCACGAGCACGCCGGCTTGTTCGCCAACGACGAAGATCTGGCGCACGCGATCACGGTGGCCGCGCAAGCCGAGGGCGAAGCGGTGTGGCGTCTGCCGCTCGGTCCTGCGTACGACAAGCTGATCGACACGCCGAACGCCGACATGAAGAACATCGCCGGCAAACCGATGGCCGGCTCGATTATCGGCGCCCAATTCGTGAAGCGGTTCATCAAGGACGGCACGCCGTGGGCGCACCTCGATATCGCCGGCACGGCGTGGAAGCCGGGGCCGTATGAGGATCCGATCTCGCCGACCTGGGCGACCGGGTACGGCGTGCGCCTGCTCAACCGCTTGATCGCGAGCCGGTATGAGGATTGATGGCTGAGCTCTGGTTTTACCATCTGGAGCGCAGTGAACTCGAACGTGCGCTGCCGCCGTTGCTGGAGAAGTCGCTGCAGCGCGGCTGGCGGGCTTTGGTGCGCGCGGGTTCGGCGGAGCGTCTCGAACAGCTCGACGCGGCGATCTGGACGTTTCGCGACGATAGTTTCGTCCCGCACGCACGTGAGGGCGATCCCAAACGCCAGCCGGTTTGGCTGACGACGGAGTTCGACAATCCGAACGGCGCGCAGGCGCTGTTCTTGGTCGACAACGCCGATCCGGGCGATCTCGCGGGGTTCGAGCGGGCTTGCCTCTTGTTCGACGGCAACGATCCGGCCGCCTTGGAAATGGCCCGATCGCGCTGGAAACAAATGAAGGACGCCGGCGTGACGGCCTCGTATTGGAAAGAAAGCGCCTCCGGGCGGTGGGAGAAGCAGCAGTGAAGCGTTCGCTCGTTCTGATCCTCGCCGCCGCCGCGATCGCGACAGCCTGTTCGCACCAGGCGCCGACGCATCGCGATCTTGAGCGCATCGCGGCGCAACAGCAGCGCGAGGCGATCCTGAACCGCCCGCCGCTGGACACGTGCCAAATGGCGGCCCACCGACATCTGGTCGGCACGGATGGCGGAGCGATCCAGCAATCCAGCTTGCCGGCAGGCGCGCGCATAATTTGCCACGGTTGCGCTGTGACCCTGGACTATCGCGCGGAGCGATTGAATGTTGAGCTTGCCGAGGACGGCAAAGTCGCCCGCCTGCGCTGCGGGTGAAGAGGAGAATGACGATGCGTGCACTGATGATCTCCGTAGCCGTGCTGGCGCTCGCCGCCTGTGGCCAAACGACGGCGACTGAAACGCCTGCCGCGGATGCGCCGGCGGTGAGCGAGCCGGCTGCTGCGCCGGCCACGCGGGAAGCGGCGACGGCCCAAGATACGTGCGGCGCGTCGCAATATCGCGCGATGGTCGGCTCGCAGCTGGCCGCGGTGACGTTCCCGAGCGACGCCGGCATTCGCATCATCCAGCCGGATAGCGTTGTGACGCAGGATTTCCGCGCGGAACGTTTGAACGTCATCGTCGATGCGAACGGCGTCATCACGAGTCTGGAGTGCTATTGATGCGCGCTGCGTTCCTGGCGGTGACGCTGCTGGCCGCGGCCTGCGCGACGCCGCCCGCTTCGCCGCCGCAGAACGCGGAGGACGCGACGGCGCAGGATACGTGCGGCATGGCCCGGTTTGCGCATCTGATCGGAACCGAGGCCAGCCGGATCGATCGCGCGACGCTGCCGCCGCGCACCCGCATCGTCACGCCCGAGATGATGGTCACGCAGGATTTTTGGCCTGAGCGGCTTAACATCATGGTCGGCACCGACGGCTTGGTCGGCTCGATGCGCTGCTTCTGATTTGAAGCATTTCTGACGCACTTGGCCTGGAGCCGGGCCGCCGCTATAGACCCGGCTCCAAATCCAGCCCCGGAGCCCAGATAGCCATGCCCGCCGAACGCACCCTGTCGATCATCAAGCCGGACGCGACCAAGCGTAACCTGACGGGCGCGGTCAACGCCGTGATCGAAAAGGCGGGCCTCCGCATCGTCGGCCAGAAGCGCATCTGGCTGTCGGAAGGCCAAGCCGAAGGCTTCTACGCCGTTCACAAAGAGCGCCCGTTCTTTCGCGACCTCGTCACCTTCATGATCTCGGGTCCTGTGGTTGTCCAAGTGCTCGAAGGCGACGACGCGGTGGCGAAGTATCGCGACGTGATGGGCGCGACGAACCCCGCCAACGCCGCCGAAGGCACGATCCGCAAGCAATTTGCGGAATCGATCGAAGCCAACACCGTGCACGGCTCCGACAGCCTCGAAAACGCCGAGCGCGAAATCGCGTTTTTCTTCAACGATCAAGAGATCGTCGGCTAATCATCTCAAGCCGAGAAACGAAAAGGGCGCTGCGGCGAGGCCGGAGCGCCCTTTTTGCTGACCACACCGGCGTCGCGCTGAGCGTGTCGAAGCGCAGCGAACCTGGCCCGCCTTCGACAAGCTCAGGCTGACGCTGGTGGATAAGGCGCTATTTTTTCTTGCCGCCGGGCGCGGGGCCTTTCACGGGCGTTGGATTGCCGGTTTGCTTGCTGGCGGGTTTGCTGGTGGTGCCGGTTTGCTTTGGCAGCGGGCCGCCTGGTGTCTTCGCCATTGTCGCGCTCTCCTTAGGTTTTGAACGCAAGCGAAGCGTACGCTCGCGGTGAACGCGCGCAAGCTACTTCCGCGCGATGATTTCGAGCACGAGCGGCGTCACCATGAGCGTGCCGGGTTGTTGGCTCACTTTCGCGAATTCATCGCGCATGTCTTTGGCCAGTTGCGGCGTGATGCGGCTGAGTTCGAGCAGACGGTCGATGTGGATGTCGAAGAAGCCGATCGGCCAGCGCCAAACATTGTCGTCTTTGGAGACGACATCGACGTAGGGCTTCAAGCTCTCGATCTTGAGGCCCATTTCGGTGAGCCAGGCCGGGAGGTGACGCGCGATGTCCGGTTCGCCGCCGGAGGCGCGCCAGTTCGCCGACACTTCATCGACGAACTTTTCAAAGTTCGGCGCAGGCGGCGCGAGCTTCCAGGTTTCGTAATCGATGTATTCGTGGAAGACGAGCGCGCCGCCCGGCTTCAACGCGTCCACTAGCTTTTGGAGCGCGGCCTTCGGATTGGGCAGAAACGCAAAAATCCAGCGCGCCCAAGCCGCGTCAGCACCGCTCACCGGAATGGGATCGGCGACAACGTCCATCTCGTGCGCTTTCACTTGCGTAAAACCGCGCGCCTTGGCCTGGGCTTCAAGCGTGTCGAGAAAGCGCCGCGAGCGTTCGAGCGCGTGAACTTGGCCGTTCGGGCCGACCATTTCCGCCAAGTCCATCGTGGCGAAACCAGGCCCAGCGCCGAAATCGATCACCTTGCAGCCGTCGCCGATTTTGGCGCGCGCCCAGGCGTCGAGCGCGCGCGGGCGCCAGACGCGATGCTGATAGCCGAGCCGATAGATTTCGTCGTCGTGCGTGCCAAGCACGTAGTCGCGTTCAGCCATGTGGTGATCTCCTGCCGCTTGATATAGGCGCGCGTCTGCGCGACGTCCCGCCGGAAGCGGACGTTGCGGACCTTGTGCCGCTCCCGATGGGAGCCGGGGCGCGTCGGACGCGCCAGGGTAGTCCTAAAGTGCGCCGATCATCGCTGATCAACGCCGCGCGTCGAACGCGCCCCGTTGTCGGCCGTTATTCCCGGACTGGGATAGGGCTTGCTCTGCTCACCTCGAGGGAAACCGCCGAGGGGCCTTAGGCCCGACTTCACCAGATTTCACCGGTTCAACGCGTCAGGACTCTCCGAAAGAATCCCGGACCCTGCGGTTTCACGCCCCGCAGGCAATGCAAGCATCGTTCGCTTCGCCCGATGGCGTGTTGTCTGCCTCGGACTTTCTCAACGATGGTGTTTGGATTGCTCCTCGCCCCATCGAAGCGACGCCTGCCGCGCCGGCCGCTGTCGCACATTCCAAAGTTTCGGACGTCTTCGAAATCTCCCGTGTGCGACAGGGAGAAGTTTACGGGAGGTCGGACGCGGTCGGATAGAATTTGCGCAAATTTTTTAGGTTGGAGCGCGGGCCTTCCGGCCCGCATGGCGCTCGTGCTTGAAAATTGGGCGCAAAGCGGGCCTGCAGGCCCGCGGTCCAAGCTGGTGGCGCCGGCGCGAGATTGGGGGATAGAGCTCATGTCTATCCCCGATTTACCGCGCTTCGGAGCTGCAGCCGGGGCGTGCGCACTGGCGGATTCGCACTATTTTGTCGGCGACAGATGGAGCTGGGCGATGACCGATCATTCCCGCGCCTATTCGGAAGGCGCATTCAAATCGAAGCTCGGCGCGGTTGCGGGGCTCGAAAGTCTCATTCAGGCCGCGAAGCAGGTGCACGCGCTGATGCGCGATCCGGCGACGCCGATGTGGATCAAGGGACTCTGCATCGCCGTGCTCGGCTATCTGATCCTGCCGACCGACGCGGTGGCGGATTTCATCCCGGTGCTGGGTCATGGCGATGACTTGGCGATGCTCACCGCCGCGCTGACGACGATTGCGGCGAACTTGCCGAAGAAGGTGGATAGCCCGGAGTGAAGCTGTGAGACTCGCCCGCTCCCAACCGGTCGTCGACGGTCTCACGGCGTCGGTCTGAGCTTGTCGAAGACCAGAGCCCGCGCCGGCCCTTCGACAAGCTCAGGGCGACGCTGTGGGTGTGTTTGTCAGCGGCAACATTGCCTAGTGCAGCCGGCGCGCTAGGTCAGCGAGGCAGCGTGGGTAGAGATCGTGTTCCAGCGTGAGGACGCGCTGCGCGAGCGAGTCCGGCGTGTCATCCGGTAAGATCGGCATCGTCGCTTGACCGATGATTTCGCCGGAATCCACTTCTTCGACGACGAGATGCACTGTGCAGCCGTGCTCGCTCTCCCCGGCTTCGAGCGCGCGGGCGTGTGTGTTGACGCCTGGATATTTGGGCAAGAGCGAGGGGTGGATGTTGACGAGGCGGCCGGCCCACGCATTGACGAAGAAGGGCGTCAGCACGCGCATGAAGCCGGCGAGGGCGACGATCTGGATATTGCGCTGGATGAGCAGTGCGTCGAGATCGCGCTCGAACGCTTCGCGGTTTTTTCCGTAGGGCTTGTGGTCGAGCGTGATGGCTTCGACGCCCTTTTCACGCGCGCGATCAAGCCCTGCCGCGCCGGGAACGTTGGAGATGACGAGC
>Ga0196971_1000721_pt1 | contig 20424 bp, 18 predicted proteins | sample S1v_1013CmetaG_FD_148660 | JGI IMG/M metagenome (GOLD analysis project Ga0196971, IMG submission 148660) | Soil microbial communities from Anza Borrego desert, Southern California, United States - S1+v_10-13C | ecosystem: Environmental > Terrestrial > Soil > Desert | place: USA: California...
CCTGGACCGACCAGCTCACCTGGACAGACGGGCATCGCATATCGGTCGACTGGGGCAACCGTGCGACGTTGGCTCGCTTGGCACAAGCCCTTGGGAACCGCGGCGCAGGAGTGAGGGTCGCTTTCCTGGACACGGGTGTCGACCTCTCCCATCCGGCGCTTACGGTGGCCGGCGGCACCAACCTCATCCAGCCCGGCGCAGGCTATGGCGATGACAACGGACATGGAACGCACATGGCTGGCATTATCGCAGCCAACGGCCGCTATGGTCTCACCGGAGTGGCTCCCGAAGCCTCGCTATACGCGGTCAAGGTCCTTGGTGCCGACGGCACGGGGCAGCTGAGTGACGTCATTCGCGGGATCGACTGGGCGGTTCGCCAGAAGATGCAAGTGATTAACCTGAGCTTGGGCACCGCAACGCCCTCCCGGGCCCTGGAACAGGCCCTGGAGCGGGCTCGCCAGGCAGGCATCGTCGTCGTGGCTGCAGCGGGCAATGGCGGCAAGGCCAAGGGCAACGGCGAGACAATGGACTACCCGGGCCGTTATTCGGCCGTCCTGTCGGTCGGAGCCGTACAGCCCAACCTCGGACGTGCCCCGTTCTCGGCCACTGGCAAGGAGCTGGACTTTGTGGCTCCCGGTACTGCCATACTGAGTGCCTTCACCGGAGGATACGCGGTGGGCAGCGGGACCTCGCAAGCCTCAGCGTATGGGGCGGGAGTGGTTGCGCTTGTGCTGTCTGCGAATCCGGGCGCGACGCCTGCTCAGGTAGTAGAGTTGCTGACGGCCCACTCGCTGGCTCTGACGCCACCCGGGCTTGAACGGGCATACGGTCATGGTCTCCTGAGGGTGCCGAGTCTCCGGTAATATGGCTATACACACGAACCGGGCCGCTGCGATCGTTCGACCGACAGCGGCCCGGTTCTGGCTTCCTCGGGGGGAGGAGTTCATGTGCCACGCTCGGTGAAGCTTTTTGCGTGGATCCTTGGACTTGCAGGGCTGCTCCTCTTGCTTGCCTATACTCCGACGATAGCTGTATGGCCCGCTGCGCTTGGGCTAGCGCTGTTTGCCGGGGTGTTTGAACACTATACCCTCACGCTTCCGAATCGCGTCAACTTCTCCCTGGGCTCCACGTTCGTCTTTCTGGCCTTCGCCGAATGGGGAGTGGGGCCAGCGCTCCTGGTGGAGGCGGTGGCAGCCGGGGTCAGCATGGTTCGGACCCGCACACCGGTGCAGCGTTCGTTTAACCTGGGCCAGTTGTTGCTGGCCGTCTGGGCCATGCACCTGATCGACAGTCAGCTGGTTGCCCGCAGCCCCGCCGGTCCGGCGGCGGAGGGAGCCATTCTGATCGTGGACGGGCTGGTCTTCTTCGCCGTCAACGCCCTCTCTGTAAGCACCATTTTCCGGCTGATGTCCCGCAAACCGTTTCGCACCGTACTAATCGACGTTATTCGCGATTCCTACGTAGGCATGATCGGGTCGTCAGGGCTATTCCTACCCCTGCTATACACCTTCCGTCAGGGCGGCTGGATGACATTGATCCTGGGGGGCTGCGGCCTTTTGGCGTTCCGTTACGCGGTAAATCTTTACCTGCGGGAGAAGCGGAGCCATCTAGATTCGCTCCGCCAGATGGCCACCGTCCTGGAGCGCCGGGTCGGTGTCCACGAGAGCCATGCATCCCGTGTGGCCAGTCTGGCCAAGCGGATTGCGGAGGCCCTTCGGCTTGGCGCCGCCGAGGTGGATCTCATTCATGCCGCGGCGATCTTACATGACGTGGGCGAAGCCGAGGTGGAGCCACGGATTATCGGCCTTATCTCCCGAAAGGCAATGCTGACGCTGTCTGACATGCAGGCGTATCGGCGGCACCCGGAGCTGGGGGAGGCGCTCGTTCGCAGCATTGACGGCATGGACAGTGTAGCGCCGCTGATTCGTCACCACCACGAATGTTGGGACGGATCCGGTTACCCCGACGGGCTGAAGGGCGAAGCCATTCCAATGGGGGCCCGCATACTGAGGGCTGCGGAAGCGATTGAGGACACGAACGGCGACGTTGAGACGAAAATCGCAGCCACACGGAATTTGGCTGGAACGGTCATCGACCCACGCCTGCTGCCTGTGCTGGATGCAGCTGTTCGCAAGGCGCATTCGCCTGCGGCGCAGGCCGCGGCGCTGGTCGACGACGCAAAGGTCTCCCTGCTGGAAGGGAAACTGCTTCAGACCGTTCGCAGCTCCCAATTGCTCAAGACCCTGGGCGTCGCCCAGATGCTCACCTATTGCCAAGGCAGCTTTACCAACTTTCTTGGTCAGCGAGTCGCCCCCCCAGCTCACGACCAGATGGTTGCCATGGCCCACCAGGTCATCCAGAGCCAACTGCCGGCCCGACAGCATGTAGTTGACGGTCGTTCGGCCTTTGACGTTTACGCCATCCCGGGTGGCGAAGAGACCGTGAGCGTCTTGCTCTTCGACATCACCGAGGCCGTGGCGGAAGAACGGGAGCAGACCCGTCGGATCTTCCGGGCTTACCGCGACGTGATCAACGTGGCAACAAAGGGGAAGCTGATGTTGATCGATGACGCGGAGTGCGGGGAGTTGCTCGCTAAGGGCGATGTACTCGGCGAAACTGACCTCACCGCTACGGCTGACGGCGGGGTGGCCCGTGCAATGGTAAGTCGGATAGCAGCGGACGAGTCCCTGGACTCCAAGCAAGTCTTTCACCTGACGGTCTGCGTCTCCGAGGCGGTCACCAACGTGTTCAAGCACGCCGGAGCGGGCCACGTTTCCATCCGGAGAGACGGCGACGTGCTGCGGGTGATCGTCACGGACCGGGGCGGGGGCATTCCGCTCGAAAGCCTCCCGCGTGCCATTCTGATGGATGGGTACTCCACCCAGCACTCCATGGGCCGCGGGTATTCGGTGATGCTTCGTCTGGTGGACCGAATCTGGATTCGCACTTGCGGCGAGGGCACCGTAGTGGTCCTGGAGCGCCAGCTCCCGTCGCCGGCGGCTACGCCCAAACCGGATCGAACACTTGCGCACCATGTGGCACAACCCACACCGACCGGGGGGAATACCGATGTTGTCACTCCGTCACACTCAGTCGGGTAACGTGTTCACGCTCGCCATCGCCGGCGAATTGGCCCTGGAGACCGTGGACGGTCTCCAACGGGCGCTGACGGCCCGCTCCCCCGACACGAACCGGGTGATCCTTGACTGCGAAAAGTTGCTCTTTGCAGACTCCACCGGTGTCAACGCCCTCCTTCAGGCAGCGTTGGCCCTCAAACGCTTCACCATACGAGTGGATGTTGTTCATCTCAGTGATGATCTGAAGGAGATGCTCGATATTCTGGGCTTCTTCGAGGTCCTCGACTCCCTGTGACTGACAGGTTTCGCCGGATACCACAACGGGAACTCGGCAGGCAGGGGGGGAACCTATGAGGGGCATACCAGAGCGGTCTCCCTGGCCCGTTCGGGAGCCCGACCGGGAACAGTGGGTTCGAGAAATGCAGTTTGCCGTGCGCGTACAGGAGGCCCTGGTAGGGGACACCACCATCAGCGTGTCGGGCGCTCTTGTCAGCGGCCGCAGCGTCCCGCAATTCGCCGTGGGCGGCGACTGCTTTGACCTGATTCCTCTGCCGAACGGCGGACTCCGCATCACCATAGCAGACGTTATGGGAAAGGGATTCGGCGTGGCGATGTTGATGACCATGTTCCGAACAGCCGTGCGCATGGCGACACCTGAGACAGATTCGCCGGGTGCACTGCTGCGGCGACTCAACCGTCAGTTCTACGGAGATCTGCAGCGGCTTGGCTCCTTCTTGACTGCCGCATGTATCGACTATTCGCCCTCCAGCCGGCAACTGACCATGGCCAGTGCGGGGCACCCTTACCCGCTGCTGCTTCGTACGATGGGGGACACCCCGGAACCGATCAAGGTCCGCGGGGTGTCGGTGGGCATGATGCCGGACTCGCAGTACATGGAGGTCAGCGTCTCTCCTGCGGACGGGGACAAGCTTGTGCTGTTTACCGACGGCGTGGTAGAAGCCCGCAATGCCGAAGGCAGCGAGTTCTCCGCAAAGGGTTTGGCGTCAGCCATCGCTCGGCTCAGGGGCCTGCCTGCGGAGGTTTTGGTGCCTGCGTTGCTAGACACTGTGGCTGCGTTCGCCACGGAATCGGGCGTGCGGGACGATGTCACGCTGGTAGCCGCAGATTTCGCAGGACCTCGGCAGGGCTGACCAGCAGGAAGGGAGAACGACCATGAACGGACTGCTCGCAGACCAGGCCATGCAGACGGGTGTGCCCGTGCCTCAGGGCGCGGTGGTCTATCAGGCGGCCGATGGGCGGCTGCCCCATGCCGGTCCCGGTACGAAGGCGTCTTGGGATGGGAAAACGTTGGTGTCGTTGGCTGAGGGGCTGGCCGTAACCACCTCGGAAGGTGTGTACCTGGTCGAAGCCCAGCTTCACCAGGGCGACGTAGAGTCCGGCCGGACCATTGCTTCCCCGGGGAACTTGGTCGTTACGGGCAAAGTTGGAGTAGACGCCGAAGTGCGGGCGGGCGGGTTTCTGGTGGTGGTTGGACCCGTTTTCTCCGCCCGTCTTTCGGCGACCGGCTCGGTCACTCTGCGCGGTGGGTCTAGTCGAACGTCTGTAGATGCAGGCGCCAATCGTCAAGTGTATGGAACGGCCTCTGAACGAGTGCGTGTCCTGGGCAACTCCCTCCGGAAGCTGCTCGCCGTCCTGGATCAGTTGGGAGGCCACCCCGCCTTCAGGACGTTGGACCTGCAAGCAGACCTGCGCCCCTTACTCGAGATATTGGTGGAGCGCAACTTTGCAGGCCTGCCTGCGGAGATTGCCGAAGTCATGAGGCGGCTTCAGCCACTTGCCCATGTGGGGGGAGCCTCAACCGAACTGGCTGGCCTGTTGGGCCGGCGATTTGAGGGGAGGCATCTGTTGCAAGCCACTCGTGCCACAGTTGAACAGGCTCGCCTGCTCGCCACTTCCACGGCGACCCAGCTGACGGAGTTGAGTGCTGCCCCGTTTCCCATTAAGGTCACTGCCGGACCAGTCCTGGATTCCACCTTGCGGGCTCCCGGCGACATCATTGTGGCTGCCGGTGACTGCCGCCGATCGCAACTCAGCGGCGGCCCCCTGGTTCGAGTGGAGGGACGGATATTGGGAGGATCGGTCTCCGCCGCCAAAGCGATTGAAGCACACGCTGTGGGCGACGACCCCGCCCTTGAGGTATCGGGCAACGGCCTGGTGCGGCTCCGGGGTGCCCTTGGTCCCGCCACGGTACGCATAGCCCACCTGGCGATTCGTCTGCCAGGCTTCCGGAGCCCGTCGATCATCCGGCAGGTCGGCGACAGACTGGAGATACTCACCGAGACGGAGGAATCACCCCATGCATGAAAAGCAACTATCCTATTCGGGTAGCTTGGACATGGCCACCGTGTCGCATTTCCTTGAGACCCTGCATCAAGCGGGGCACGGCGTCGACAAGCTTGTTGTGGACATGTCCGGCGTCACGTTCATTGACTCAACCGGAGTCAGGGGGCTCGTTACGGCGAAACAGCAGCTGCTGAGCGGAGAGTGTGACCTGGCTCTGGTCGGGTTCTCCCAGGAGATCCTGGACATTCTTGATATCCTCGGAATCAGGGAGCTGATCATAGAGCCGTAGGCCCACGAACGGATCGGAACCGCATTGCGAGCGACCTGACCCCTCGCGGGGTCAGGTCGCTTCGGCACACACTGGGCACGCTCACGAGCCCGGGCGAACGAGCGCAACGGCTTCGCCATTGAGACCGACGCCCCGCAACGACGCCGGCGACCTGCAGCGAGATCATGGCCAAGTGGATGTACCCCCTTGCTCAGTCTCACAGCCCTAGGACGCGCGCAATGTTACCACCCATGACCAGTTGCTGTTCGGGGGGCGTTACTTCGCCCTCCAGCAGCGCCCGGTACTTGGCCACCTCCACGTGCATCAGTTCAAAGGGCGTGTCGCTGCCGAAGCAGACACGGTGTGCGCCCAGGCTCCTGATAGCTCTGAGGATGGGGATTGACCGAATGGCACTGCCGATGAGGGTGATATTGGGATGCTCAGCGGCCACCTCAATGGCCGCGTGGGAGAGGTCATGGAAGGCCGCCCCGCCCATGTGGACCATGAGAATGGGCACCTCGGGGAAGAGCTTTGCCACCTTCCCCAGCCGGAACGGGTGCGTGTGCTCGTACGCATCGCCGCCAATGTGGAAGGCCAGCGCCTTACCGGTCCTGGCAACCTCCTCGACCAGCGGCAGCGACATCTGCGGATCATCGATATAGAAGCTATTCTGCGTGCCGTTCAGCTTCACGCCGGCGAAGCCGTACTCATGCACGCACCGGCGGATCATAGCCTTGGCCAGCCCCATGCCCAGGTTGGGATCGGCCCACCCAAAGCCGATAATCCGGCACGGGTGGTTCCGAGCAGCCTCATAGACGTAACGGTTGGCGTCGTCAATGTGGCGGAGGTAGGGCGGCTGCAGCCAGGTCAGGGCCACGTCCACCTCCGCCCGGTCCATTCGCCGGAGGAGTTCGTCGATGGTGATAGAGTTGCCGCCTTCCAGCGATGGTGATATGTGAACATCTGCATCGATAATCAAGCGGGTGGCCTCCTTTGCTGCTACGGCACCCGGGGGGTTACCCACCCAGATGCGCCCACCATCCCTGGAAGCTGGCCGTAATGGCCTCCTGCAGCTTCTCCTCGTCTTTGGCGCAAAACGCGTGGAAAATTCGCTTGTGATCGGCCACCGCTGTAGCGGGAATGGTCCGTACGGCCCTCTGCATGGAGCCCTTGAAGAGCTTCAGAATCACCTGACCGATCTTCACCACAAACGGGTTGTGGGTGGCATTCAGAATGGCCAGGTGGAAGGCCATATCCGTGTCGACGGTGTGGGTTCCCCTTGCTACGTGCGCCTCGAAGCCGGTGATGGTCGCCTCAATGGCCTGCAGATCACCGACTGTGGCGTTGCGCATGGCCATGAACGTGTAGGCCGGCTCGAACATGGCCCGCAGCTGGAGAATGTCGCGGCTGGTACCCTGTTCAAGCAGGAGGGCAAAGACCAGCGGGTTGATGCTATCTACCGAGGGTGACTCCCGAATGAAGGTGCCTTCGCCCCGGCGAATCTCCACCACACCCATGGCCTCCAGCATTTTGATCGCTTCGCGCACGCTGGACTTGCCCACGCCCAGGTTCTTGACCAGCTCGTTTTCCGACGGCAGGAGGTCGCCGGGCTTGAGCTCCTTGTTAACGAGCGCCTCCTCAATCCGGTTCAAGACCAGACGGGCGACCGAATCTTTCTGCACAGGGGCCAGCAGCGGGTTGTCAAGGGACATGGGCACACCTCTTCCGTTACATCAGACATCTGATGTCTATTCTACTGCGATTCAGGCCTTCCGTCACCCCTCCAGAAACGCAGTCCTAAACAAGAGCCCCCGCCTGCCTCCGTGGGGAGCGCAGGCAGGGGCTCCGTTTGATCTGTGCCGCCACCCGAAATGGAGACTTGCCTTTTCCTGTGCCTACCGTCCGAAGAACGTCGTCACCGACAGGGGCGGCAGGGTGCAGGCGAACGTGCCATTCGGAGACGCTACCGTCCCGGCGAAGCTGAATCGCTCCCTATCCGACGTGCGGTACGCCTCGAATTGGGTGCTGGCAGACCCCCGCAGTTCGACATCAAGGCCCTTTTCCGCTTCGCTCAGGTTGATCGCCACCCAGGCGTCTGTGTGGGCCGTCCCGTTGGAGGTGAAGCCAATGAGGCTCACTTCAGAGTCGTTGCAGGTGACCGCCGCCACCCCCATGCCCGGCTGTCCGGCCCGGCAGACCTGCTTGTACCAGTAGTAGCCGGGCAGGACCGAGAAGCTTCCGTCATCCTGGACCCGAATGGCGGTGCCGGAGTTGGGGTCGCCGCCCTTCCACTTGCCCTCCCATTGAACGGCCGCCCATGGGATCATGCCGTTCACCTTGGAATAGTATATGTGGTTCCGAATATCGTTGATGAACCATACGTCCATTTTGGCCCAACTGAACGACGTCACCCAACTGTGGAGGTCGGGCCGCTTCTCCCGTAAGAGGTCGTTGCCCACGCTCGCGAAGTCGCCGGCGAAGCAGATGCGCGTGGGGTCGCGATTGGGCGTTACGAACCCGTGGGACGTGATCAAGCCAAGGTTCTGCAGGGCCTGCTCATCGGCGGCGAGCGCCTGGGCGTAACCCCACTCGGCGAACCGGTGCCAGTACGTAGTCTCGCCCGGGGTAAGGCCCACGTCTTGCATGCCCTGGGCATCCAGCATGGGCCGCATGAGGCGCAGGCACTCGCAGACCTCTTTCGGCGACCAGAGCAGGTTGTAATCATGGCTGCCCAGGTTCGAGGCAGCGCCGTCTGCCGGCCATCGGAAGTACGCCTCGCCCTCGTTGTGCAGCGAAATGTACCTGACCGGCAGCCCCTCGACCTCCCGGAGGTACCTGGCCCAGTCGATCATATACCTGGCACAGTCGACCCTATAGGCAGGGTTCAGATCCCGGCCCCGCACCAACCGCTGCTTCGTCATCCAGCCCGGCGGGCCATACAGGGTCGTGATAACCGCGAGGTCGCCGTCCCGTGACCGGGATCGCGTCAGCCCTTCGCGGACGAAGTAGCGCATCCAGCCCGTCGTGCTCTGGTGGTCGTAGGGTCCTCCTTCAGGCTGGTGGAACGGATCGAGGAACATCTTCGTCAGCCCCGGCCTGAGCCCATCGTCACCGAAGATCAGATCGAGCACCTGCTGTCGAGCGGCTTCGGACAGGTTGCTGAAACCGCCGTAGTCCTGCGGGTCTGTCTGGTAGTCGGCCGTCTGGGCCGCCTGCACGTAGGTGACGCCGAAGCCGTCCCAATCCCGGAGCTTGCGCGAGAAGTCGATAACCGTTCTGCGCATGGCTATGCTACTTGATCAGCCCGTGCTTCTTGAACTCGGCAACGTGCTGGTCCAAAATCTCCTTGCCACGGTACTTGGTCATGGCCGTTTCGGTGAACTTGTCCCAACTGGCCATGGGCTCGGTGCCGAGAATGAACTTGGCGTGCATCTCGCGGATGTAGGCGTTGAAGTCCGGGGCGGCGTCGTGAGTCGGCACTATCGACTCCCTGCGCTTGTCCAATACCGGCACATTGTTGGCGATCCGCTCGGCTTCACGCAGGGCCGGTTCGCTGCGCCAGAACACGTCTTCCACGAAGTCGCCGGGAATGCGGAACACCCGGTAGTAGCCCAGCCAGCCAGCCTCGGGCGCCAGAGCTGCCGGCAGGCGGGACCAGACCTTGCCGTCCTTCATGTCGTAGTGAACGTCTTTCTTGCCCCACGCCAGAATGTTGAACGTCTCGGTCTCGGGGTTCATGGCATCCGCCATGAACTTCATAATCGCCCTGGCCTTGCCGGGCTCGTCGTTGCCCTTGCGGGTGATGTGCATCGAGATGGACGTGGGCGCCGGCGCCCAGTTGCCGAACGTGCCGGCAGGGCCTTTCAGGGCGGGCAGCTGGACCCAGTTGGCCTTCGGGTTGGCCTCTTTGATCTCCTTGCCCATGGTGTTGGAGCCGGAGTATTCGCGGAGCAGCTCAAAGCGGTTGTGGGCGATGCCGACCTTGCCCTGAATGAGGGCGTTACGCCAATTCTCAAACTTATTGGTCATCCAGTCGGGATCAATGGCCTTGGCCTTTACCAGATCCTGCAGCCACTGAATGGCGACCTTCATTTCCTTCGAGAAGGCGGTAAAGACTACCTGGTTGTTCTCAACGTAGGCATAATTGCGACCGGGATAGACGCCGAAGGGCGCCATGATCGTCTCAAGCCGGGGGACCAGGTCCGTCGGGCTGCCATGAGCCGTGAAGCCGTACGTGTCGGGCTTGCCGTTGCCGTCCGGGTCCTGCGTGGCGAAAGCCTTGGCCACGGTGGCCAGTTCCTCGACCGTGGTGGGCATCTTCAGGCTCAGCCGCTCTAGCCAGTCTTTCCGAATCCAGAGGCTGTCACCGTTGAGGCCGCTTCTGGTGGCGACGCCGAAGGTCTTGCCGTTCGACTTCATGTGGGCCCAGCCGAAATCGTCCTGCACGCTCTGGAGGTACTTAAACTCCTTGATGTAGTCATCGAGCGGAATCAGCACGCCCTGCTCCATGAACTGCCGGTATTGGTTGTTGGCCACGTTCCAGCGGGCCTGAATCAGATCGGGCAGGTCGCCGCCAGCGATCATGGCGTTTAGCTTCGCATCGGCGCCGTCTGCCGGGGCGGGCACGATCTGAATGTCGAGTCCGTACTTCTCTTCAATGTACTGGCGGATGAAGTCCTGGCTCTTGTCAGGCACCGCGACCCGGGTGAAGGGTGTGTGCTGCCACATGGTGACCTTGTATGTCTTCGGCGGTGCGGCGGGCGTGTCGGCGGCCTTGGCGGGGACCGGCTCTGCCTTCTTGCCGCCACAGGCGGTCATGAAGCTGAGGAGCATGAGCAGTGCCAGAACCAGGCTGAATCTCCGTTTCATTTGTCGTCCCCCATTTCCTGTGATTATCCTTTGATGGATCCTAGCAGCACTCCTTTGGTGAAATGCTTCTGGATCCATGGATACACGGCAAGCATGGGCGCCATGGCCACTACAATGGCGGCCATTTTGATCGTCTCGCCCGGCAGCAGCACCACCTGGTCCGTGACGAAGTCCTCTGCCCGCATGGCGTCCATTAATACGTTCCGGAGCACGACCTGCAGGGGTTGCAGCTTCACATCGTTGATGAACATCATCGCATCGAAGAACCCGTTCCAGTGGGCGACTGCGTAGAAGAGCCCCAGCGTTGCGATCACCGGCTTGGAGAGCGGCAGCACGATCTGCCAGAGAATGCGCATCTCACCTGCTCCGTCGATGCGGGCGGCTTCCATGATGTCCTCGGGCATGTTCTCGAAGAACGACTTCATCACCAGCAGGTTGTAGGTGGAGATCGCGCCGGGGAGAATGGCCGACCAGTAACTGTCGATCAAGCCGAGGTTCTTGATCAGGATGTACGTGGGGACCAGACCACCGCCGAAGAGCATGGTGAAGAGGACGGCGCCCAGAACCGGCGTACGGCCGGGCAGCAGCTTCTTGCTGAGCGGATAGGCCAGCAGGGTGGTCAGCAGCAGGTTAGCAGTGGTGCCGAGCACGGTAATGATCACCGAGTTGAGGAAGGCCCGGGGAATAAGCGGCGTGTTCAGTAGGAACCGGTAGGCGTCCAGCGTGACCTCTGCCGGGATGATCCGGAAGCCCCCGTGCCTCGCCAGGGCTTCCAGCGGGGTCAGCGAGACCGAGACGATGTACATGACGGGAAAGAGCGTCGCCACGCTCAGGAGTGTGAGGAAGATAATGTTGACCACGCCAAAGATCTTCTCGCCCCGTGACTGAATCATGTTCGGCTTCCCCCTCTACCAGATTCCCTGACCGCTCCAGCGCTTGGCCAAGCGGTTGCTGACGACCACGAGCACAAGGCCGACCACAGACTTGAAGACGCCGGCCGCCGTGGAGATGCTGAAGCGGAACTGCTCCACACCGTTGCGGAAGACCCAGGTGTCAACAATGTCGGCGACCTCATATACGCGGGCGTTGTAGAGGATGTACACCTGCTCGAAGCCGGCGTTCATAATCTGGCCGAGGCGCAGAATCAGCAGGAGCGCAATCACGTGACTGATGCCGGGCAGTGAAATGTGCCAGATCTGTTGCCACTTGTTGGCCCCGTCGACCCGAGCCGCCTCGTATAGCTCCGGGCTGATACCCGCCAGGGCCGCCAGGTAGATAATGGCCCCCCACCCGATGTCGCGCCAGACGTTGGAAGCGACCAGCACGGTCCGGAACCATGACGGTTCCTGCATGAAGGCAATGGGATCGGCGCCAAGACTCCGGATCATCTGGTTGACCAGGCCGGAGCCGGGGGCCAGGAAGGACAGCAGAACACCATAGATAATGACCCACGAAAGGAAATGCGGCAGGTAGGTCACATTCTGCACCATCCGCTTGAACCAGGCGATGCGCACCTCGTTCAGCAGCAGCGCCAGAATAATGTCGGGCGGCATCCCGAAGAGGAGCTTCAGGAAGCTAATGACCAGCGTGTTTTTCATAATGCGGACGAACTGGGGGTTGTGAAACAAGACTTCAAAGTGCTTGAACCCCGCCCAGGGACTGCCGAGAATGCCGTCGAATACGTTGAAATCCTTGAAGGCAATCAATATGCCGTACATAGGGCCGTACCGGAAGATCAGGTACCAGGCAATGCCGGGTATCATCATCAGGTACAGTGGCCACCACTTGCGCAGAATCAGCTTGATGGACATCCCATCCCCCCGGGCCGCGTTGGATCGTGTCTTCACACTAACATCAGACATCTGATGAGTCGATTCAAATCTGTAAGGTCTGGTTGTGGGTTTGTAAGGTTCGCTTGCGGGCGGCCGCATGCCACCGATACGATGGGAACGGAGAGACTGGGGGCGCATACTCATGCAGGTCATTCGCCGAATGAGCATTCACACCAAGCTGACGGTCGTCACCTTTGCCCTTCTGGTTTCTGCCCTTTCTCTGCTTGCCCTGACGACCTATCGCTCCACCGCCGGGGTGATCCGTGACACCCAGGATGACTTGATCCGCAACGTGCTGGAGCGGACCGACAACTCCCTGCTACTGCTCCAGGAACAGGTCAATACGCTCCTGCTTTCCGTCTCTGCCGACCCCAGACTTTGGACGGCGCCCCCCAATGAAGTGGAGCAGATTCTCGGCCAGTACCTCCGCTTCAACAGCATGGTATCCAGCATGTACGTCCGACGGGCTGGCGGACAGCTGGTGGCAGCGGCGGAGTTCCAGCACCTGGTCCCGGTCTTCAGCCAGGACGTGGCCCCGGTCCTGGAGGACTACGCCCGCAGGCACCCCCGGGGCATCTGGTGGACAGAGCCCTACAAGTCGCCCATGTCCGGCTGGACGGTTACTGTGGGGATGACGGCGTCCCCTGCGGGGGGTCCGAACCCCGGCGTGATCGCTGCGGACCTGTCGCTGCAGCATATCACGGAAATCCTGAGCCGCATCAACAAGCGTGAGACCTCCACTCTCCTGCTTGTCACGGAACAGGGCACACCCGTGGTAGCAGACCCGCGGTCGGCCATCTTCCGGCTGGACATGGCCGAGAACAGACTGCTCCTGCCTGAAGAAGTGCTGGCCTTCCTGCCCGACATGAATGTGCGGACTGCGGTGGAGGTCGGCCGGCAAACCTACCGGCTTATGACGGGGCCGGGCACCAAGTTTGGCTGGCACACGGCCGTTCTGTACAGTCAGGCGGAGATGGTCCGGGCCGAACTCACCGTCCGGCGCACCAGCCTGTGGTTGCTGGCGCTCATTGCGCTGCTCTCATTGGCCCTGGCGTGGTTTGTGGCGCGCAACTTCGTCCGGCCTCTGGAGCGGTTGGCCGGTGAGATGGCCCGGGTGCGGCACAGCCAACTCCAGGGCATTCATCTGCCGGACCGTGAAGATGAGATCGGCCAGTTGGCCCGGGCCTTCGACGACATGATGGGCCGGGTGCGCAGGCTGGTCCAGGATCTGAAGGAGACAGAGGCGCGAAAAAAGGAGGTCGAGATCCGCTCCCTGCAGGCGCAGATCCGACCCCACTTCCTGTTCAACACGCTGACGGTTATCGGTCAGGCGGCCCTGCTCGGGCGCACTTCTGACGTCTACGACATGGTCCTCTCGCTCACCAAGTTCCTCTCCTTCTCGCTGGACAAGGTGACCGAAAAGGTGACCCTGGCCGAAGAACTGGAGATGCTGGAGCACTACATTCGGCTTCAGCAGGTCCGCTACGGCGGATTGTTCGATGTCTCGTACGACCTGGCGCTCGGCACCGGCGGCTGTGAAGTCCTCAAGCTGACCCTGCAGCCGCTGGTCGAGAATGCCATCTTCCATGGGTTGACCAAGCGGGCCGAGGGCGCCGTGCTGCGGCTTACCGCCCGTATTGTGGATGAGACGTTGGTCCTGGAGGTTGCCGACAACGGACCCGGCATGCTGCCCGAGAAGCTGCGGGCGCTGGAGTCAGGCAGAGCCCCGGCTCGGGGGGCGGGTGGCATGGGCCTTCGGAACGTGCGGGAGCGGCTAGACCTGCACTACGGCGAAGCAGCCTCCCTGACCGTAGACAGCGCTGCGCCCGTCGGAACGACCATTCGGATCTCGCTGCCCGCGGTGAGGCGAGCGGCCGCCGCCAGGGAGGGAACGTAAGTGTTTGAGCCTAGTGTCCTCGTCGTCGACGATGAGCCGGTCATTCGGGAGTACTTTGCGCATGCCTTTCCCTGGGAACAGACCGGCCTTCGGTGGGTTGGCGACGCTGCCGACGGCGAGGCGGCGCTGGCGGAGTGCCGCCGCCTGCGCCCTGACCTGGTGCTGGCCGATATCACCATGCCAGGCATGAATGGCCTCGATTTGCTGGGCGAACTACGGGCGACCCTGCCCGACACCCAAGTGGTGATTCTGACGTGCCACCGGGATTTTGACTACGTACGTACGGCGATGCGGTTGGGGGCGCTCGATTACATGGTGAAGGCCACCACTTCGACCGTTGAGATGGTGGTTGAGCTTAACCGCATTCGTGCCCAGGTAGAGAAGCGCCGGAGCCCGACCGAGCGCTGGAAGCGGCAGGCACAGCCCCTTGCGAAGCTGCTGGCCCGGGGCGGCAGTGCCGACTTGCGCCTGCGCGAGGGCCATGTGCGGCTTGTGCTCCTACTGTGGGAAGATGCCATGCCTGATGACCCGGAACTGGTGGGCGATGAGGAGGCTGTGACAAGCCAGGACGTGGAGGCGCTGCTTGACAGGGTGGCCGCCGAGCTTGGCGAGGCGCTCTGGGCGGCGCTGAAGCCAGGGCTCTGGGCCCTGGCGGTCTCCTTTGAACCCGGCTGCACTCCCCAGCACTCTGCACAGGAAATGGCCCGGGCCTTCCTCGAGCTGAAGCTGTCGGCCGGGCGCCGCGCCATACTGACCGCCGGGCTGGGTGAGGCCCGGACCACCCTGGCTGAGCTGCCATCGGCCCGGACCGAGGCGGAGCGAGCCCTGGCCACACGGTTCTACCTGGGTACCGGCTCGTGGCTCGCCCACCCTGCTCCATGGCGACCAGAACCGCCGGACCTGAAAGCCCGGCTGGCAGGCATTGCCGGGCTTCCGGCTGACCCAGACGCTCCCTACGCCCAACACGCAGCCAGCGTGATCGGACAGACCCTCGCGCTGTGCGAACAGCACTGGATCGACCCCCAGCGGGTGAAGGTCCTGGTGGCGAGTACACTCCACCAGCTGGCATCCGGGCCCCCCATCCACCTGCCGGAAAATGAGGTGGCCATGTGGCCCATACAGGCCGCTCAGGCTGCCACGGCCCGGGATCTGAGACACTGGGCCGTTCAGGCCGTCACCGCCCTGGTCATCTCTTCCGGCTACGGCAGGGTGCGGCCGGAGATCTCCCGGGTGATTGCCGAAGTCCGGGCCGACTGCTCGCGCAGCCGATATGACCTTCCCTGGGCCGCCAGTCTCGCCGGGCTCCACCCCAACTACTTCAGCCTGGTGTTCCGGGAAGAGACTGGGCAGACCTTCACCGACTTCCTCGCCCGGGTGCGCATGGAGAAAGCAGTCGTCTACTTGCGGGAAGGAATCTGGAAGACCAACCAGGTCGCTCGCATGGTCGGGGTGCCGAACTACACCACATTCTTTCAGATGTTCCGCCGGGTCATGGGGGTCAGCCCCACAGAGTACAAGCGCAGTGCCGAACTCGGGTAAACCGGCGCCAACGCGGGAAGGGGACTTCAGCATGGACGGTTCTCTGCAGCAACTGATCGACCAGCAGGTGACGCCTCAGGTACAGCACTACTTTACTCGGTTTCTCGAGGCCGGAAACGGGCTGGTAATCGAGGGTGTTCACGTCTTCTCAGGCAATGATGTGATGGTGGCGGGCACCATTCTGGAAGCGGGTGTTCATCTTGCCCTCACCGCGCCCGATGATGAAACACGCTCGCACTTCCTCAACCGTATTGGCAACGCTGCGGATTTCCTGGTGCACACAGAGACTCAGACTTGGGGCATTCTCTTTGCCGTGCGGGCTCTGTGCCGACTACAGGAGAAGGGCCTGCTCGAGAGGGCCATCTCTGCCGATACCCTTGAAGGCTTCAGGTCGAAGCTCGACTGGCGGACGTTCGTCCGGCAGGATGACCTGACGCTGATGGGCCTGCCCACGAACTACTACGGAGTAGCCCTCGGCATCGCCGGCTACCGGGAGCAGCTGGGCTGGGACCAAAGCGGGACAGCAGCGCAGTTCTACGACCGGCTGATGGCCCTCATTGACGCCCACTCCGGGCGCTGCGGCTATATGGATGACACGCCGGGCGATGGACGGTTCGATCTATACAGCGTCTCCGTTCCCGCCGAAATGTACGGGCGGTTCCGGGCAGCCGGCCTCCCCGTGCCCGAACGGTTGAGGGTTCTGTTCAGGCGGTCGGTGGACCTGTTCCTGCACCTGGCAAACACGCGCGGCCATGGGTTCTCCTATGGGCGGAGCATCGGCGCATACGGCGACTTCCTGGGCGCTCTGGCGGTTGCTGCGGCCGATGGCATGCTGTCGTCGGACGAAATGGAACTCGCGTACGCCTTTCAGGTCATGTCGGCCCGCAAGATGATGAGCTTCTGGTGGGATGGGGAGATGCGGTCCTTCAACCTTTGGGAGAAGGGCCGCCGCACCGACGGATACCGCCACAAGGGGCGGATTCTCGAGGTGAATCTCGGCCTCTTCCAGAAGCTGATTGAAGCCAATCAGAACTGGAACAGGGCCGGCTTCCGCGATCGCCTGCCGGCGCGCGACTTTGCGGAGCGACTGGCGGCGCTGCCCCCCTTCCGCTGGTTCCCCTTCGCCGACGGTACGTATGAACGAGGGCTGGCCATTATTCGGGACCGGGAGCATGTCATCAGCCTGCCGGTCATCAACGGCGGCAGAAACGCGTACACAGCAGGTCCTTATCTCCCCATTCCCCACGAGAATCAAGTGCTGGAGGCCACGCCGGGCACTAGCGGCCACCCCCAGCTGATTCCTCGTCTGACCCTCGCAGACGGCTCTTCGGTCATGCCCATCTCATTCATGAAGCGCATCCAGCAGCGAGAACTGGACGGCGTTTGGGAGCTTTCGTACGAGCTAGACGAGCTGTGCAAGGCGGGCGAGGCCGAACCCGTGGCATTCTCCGGCCTCCGGGCCGTGACCCTCTACCGGTTTAGCCCGGGGATGATCGAGCGAACAGACACCTTCTTCCCCCACGGGGAGCCCGTAGGTGTGCGGGAGATCGCCATGGAGTTCGTGACTTCTGCAGCCGGCCCCCGGGTAGAAGGAAATCGGGTCAGATTCGACTCCGGGCCTGTGAGCGCGTTTACGGTGGTTGGCCTGAATCTGGTGCAGGTGGAGAACGTGACCAACCAGGAGGAATACCAGACCTCGCACGGACCGCAGCATACCAGGACTGTATGGTCATCGGGCCGCGTGAGCCTGGAAGCCCCCGTTACCGTCAACTGGGTGCTCACGACCAGATCCGCATCCAGGCTCGATCAGGACTGAAGCGCCGCCCGTTCCCGAGGCTCGGGTGCCGCCTTCTTGGCAATGGACAGGATCGCGCCCAGTGCAATCGACAGCAGGGCGGAAAAGAGCACACGGAATTCCGGCGGCAGCATGAAAGTGATCGTGTGCGCCGGAATCCAGAACAGGGGGATGGTCCGAACGACCACAAAGGAGATGAACGTGTACCAGTCAATGTGACCGACCACATTCGTCAGACGAACCGCTCCCAGCCCACCAAAGTTACCGTTCGCCAGGTCGATGAACGTGTCTGTCACCCGATGGAAAGCCATCATCACGGGGGCGAAGCACACGTTCATCAACGCACTGGTCAGCAGCGCCGAGACCAGTTGACCCCACAGTCCCGCCGCCTGGGGCAGGTACCCATGGTTCCCGGCCGCGGCAACACCGTTGCCGAAGACCTCAAAGGTGAGGGTAAAGCTCATTCCCAGAAAGCCCCAGACCACAGCCTTCAGCCACAGGCCCACCGGCCTGGCCCAGTCGCCGCGGCCAATTCGAACCGCCAGCAGTTCGCCCATGGTGGCCAATAGTCCGACCTTGACGAAGCCCATGAGGTAAGGGTGTGCCCTGGTGAGGAGGACAAACCCCTCCCGGGTGGCGGGAACCAGAAGAATGGAGAGAAAGGCGGCCAGGGCGCCAGCCCAGATCAGGTCACCTTTTCGCATGGCAAGACCTCCTACGGACGATTGTGCTGCGCCAGCCGGCCGATGGGGGTGCGCAGAAGGACGGCGGTCAGCAGGGGCACCAGCACCAGCTGGAGCGCCAGACCGGGGAGCCCCGTGACCAGGGAGCCCGCCACGAATGCCACGGGCGTCCCCGGGAAGGGAACCACAAGGCGCACCGCGGCCACTGACAGGCCGAGGGCAATGCGGCCCCCGATCAGAGCACCGACCAGCGAGAGCAGCAGGTTCCCCCGCCACTTCATGAGGTAGCCGCCGACCAGGCCGTAGACCGCCAGTTCCACCGTCATCATAAAGACAATGGGCGAGTTCAGCGGCGGCATGCCCATCAGCAGGGAGCTGAGCAGCGGCGTCAGCAGGCCAATGGTCACGCCCGCGCCGGGACCCAGGATCAACCCGCCGAGCAGTACGGGTATGTGCATGGGGAGAAAGACCGGCCCGCCCATTCCCAGGGCGTGAAACATGGGCGGGATCACGAGCCCAAAGGCGATAAACAGGGCCGAAAAGACCATGCGCTTCATCGGTCAGCACCTCGTTTTTATGACCAACCCCCGGACAGAGCCGGGGGTTGGTCAGTTCTATTGCGCGGTCACGGGCTGCCCGGGGGTGGCCCCCAGGCCCATCGTCAGGGCTTTCAGGTTGCCTTCCAGCATGTGCTGCCGCGTCGCGGGCACGTTTTCCCGAATGGCCTCTTCGATCAGGTGCCGGTCCACGCCCTTCAGATACGGGAGCATGGCCCCCAGCATCACCATGTTGATGGCGCCGGGCACCCCGGCCGACCGTGCCAGGTCGTTGACTGCCACGTTCACCACCGTCACGTCGTCCCGCAAGGGCAGATCCGCAATCAGCGACGTGTTGACGAAAATGACCCCGCCCGGGCGGACGGCTGCCGAAAACTTGCGCAGGGACGGCTCGTTCATGGCCACCAGGAAGTCCGGGCGGCTGGCCACCGGCTCACCGATTTCGGAATCCGAAATGATCACCGAGCAGTTGGCCGTACCGCCCCGCATTTCCGGCCCGTAGGACGGAATCCAGGTGACGTGCTTGTTGCCCAGCATGCCGGCGTGAGCCAGCACCTTGCCCATGAACATGATCCCCTGGCCGCCGAAGCCGGCGAGACGCAGCTTCTCGATCATTCCGGCCGCCCTCCCTTCGCCGCCTCGGGGGCGCCGGGCACCTTCAGCTCGCCCATGGTGAAGGTCGGCACCAGGTTGGTGCGAATCCACTCCATGGACTGGACCGGTGTCATGCCCCAGTTGGTCGGGCAGTTGGACAGCACGCTGACCAACGAATAGCCGTGGCCGGCAAGCTGGGTCTCAAAGGCCCGGCGGATGTACTTCTTGGTCTGAAGGACGGCCTTGGGCGAGTCGGTCGAACCGGAAGCCACATACGCCGCCCCGGGAATCTCGCTGAAGATCTTGGGAATGTCCAGCGGAGCGCCCGCCTCTTCCACCTTGCGGCCGTAGGGCGAAGTGGTGGTCTTCATCCCGATCAGGGTGGTCGGGGCCATCTGCCCGCCGGTCATGCCGTAAATGGCGTTGTTGACGAAAATGGTGGTGAACTTCTCGCCCCGCATGGCGGCGTGCATCGCTTCTGCAATGCCGATGGCGGCGAGGTCGCCGTCGCCCTGGTAGGTAAAGATCACCGCTTCGGGAAGCGCCCGCCGCAGGCCCGTGGCAACTGCCGGTGCCCGGCCGTGGGCAGCGGCCACCCAGTCCACGTTGAAGTACTTCTCGCAGAACGCTGCGCAGCCCACCGGCCCCACGCCTACCGTGTCGTTCAGCAGGCCCATCTCCTCAAGCACCTCGGCAATCAGCCGGTGGATGATGCCGTGACTGCAGCCCGGGCAGTAGTGGAGCGGCTTGTGTGTCAAGCCCTCCGTAGGCGTAAAGACGCACTTGGCGGCAGGATCAGTCATGCTCCGACACCTCCCCCACAAGGGTGCGAATCCGGGCGACCAGTTCCTCGGTGGTGGGCATGGAGCCGCCCAGCTTCCGGTGGTGGTAGACCGGCACCCGGCCGTTCACTGCCAGGCGGACATCTTCAACCATCTGGCCCATGTTCATTTCGGAGACCAGAACGCCCCGAGCGTGCGAAAGCGCCGACTCAATGGGCTTGGCCGGG
>Ga0196971_1000722_pt1 | contig 20421 bp, 18 predicted proteins | sample S1v_1013CmetaG_FD_148660 | JGI IMG/M metagenome (GOLD analysis project Ga0196971, IMG submission 148660) | Soil microbial communities from Anza Borrego desert, Southern California, United States - S1+v_10-13C | ecosystem: Environmental > Terrestrial > Soil > Desert | place: USA: California...
GATGGACGGCACATTCAGGTAGCCGAAATAGAGGTCGATATACGGCTTGCCGTTGCTTTCAACACCGACTTCTTCCGGCTGCACCTGCAGGTGCTGGATGCTGCCTTCCTTGAGCATCGCCGCCCAGTTCAGGCGCTCGTCGATCGGGGTGAAGCGCGCGGCCGGCTTCGGCACGCTCTTGATGATGCCGACCTGGCTGGCAATCGCGTAGGCGCTGCGCATGATGGCCTGGTTCTCGGCGATGACGGTCACGGTAGCACCGCTCACGCCATCGAGGCTGATGGTGCCGTCATTCGCGCCGCCCTGGCCGACTTCCAGTTTGGCGTCGGCCTGCTTGCCGAGGTACTGGCCGATGAACTCGACCAGTGTGGATTCCGGAATGCCGAGCAGCAGGATCGGCTCGGAGTGCTTGAGAATGCGCACGCCGGTGATGGTGCCACGCGTGTCCATGCCGATCAGCGTGACGATCGGTTTGCCGGAATAGGCAGGTATGTCGACGATGTCGGTCGACAGGAACACATAGCCGAGGAGGCGGTCGGCACCATTTTCGGTTGCATAGGCCTCCACGTACGGTGGCATGCCTTTGCGCTGGGAGAATTTCTGCGCCCCGGGAATCACTTCACCACACGGTGCAAGCGCACACAAGTCCGGCCCGCTAAGTTTTTCCGGCGTCAGTTCCGAGTCATACATCGATGCCAATGTCGCTTGCGGCGCCAGCAGGAAGCTGAGGCTCGCAACCATCAGGGCAAGTAGTCTGGACAGCAACTGAACGAAGGAATCAAAGCGTTTCATAAGGCCTGTCGATAGTTCAATCTGTGCGGGACACATCAAACGTCTCTTCACCGCTCCTGACCCGACAAAAGGATTTTAGTTCCTTTTGGAAATATGCCTCAGGAAACAGTTGCGAAAGTTGCAGTGCGTCATGCGGTTTGTAACGCAAACCTATTTCGTAGATAGCTGCGAATGCCCGTATCTACGAAATAAGTTCTGGAACATCTCCCGGTGTAACCCGGAAGATGCAGGGTTTCTTCGGGCCGGTCGGCACGCAGCCGGCCCTCGGATTCATTGAAGGGACAAAACCAGCCGGCACAGCGCCGGCTGCCGCGGGAGGCGAGAGCCCCCGCGGCATTCCTGCTTAAGCTTCGACCAGCAGACGGCTGCGCATTTCAAGGTGCAGCGCGTGGCAGAAGTGCGTGCAGTAGATCCAGAACGCACCCGGCTTGTCTGCCTTGAAGGTCACCGACTTGGTTTCCTGCGGGTTCACGATAAAGTTGATGTTGTAGTTCGGGATCGCACAACCATGTGCCAGATCCTCAACCTTGTCGTGGTTGGTCAGCGTCAGCGTGACTTCGTCACCCTTCTTTACCTTAATGACCGGCAGGCTGAACGCAGGCGCCACCGACATCATCCGCACATGGACCTTGTTGCCCTTGCGCTCGATACCGGACTGCTCCGGTGTCTTGACTGCATTCGGGAAGTCATCCATGTTGTAGATCTTGCGGGTCTTGACGCGATCGCGGCGCACGATGATACCGTCGTGCGGTTCCGGATACGCCGTGTGGTCCGCGATCAGGCGCATCTTCTCGCCACTGATGTCGATCAGCTGCTCTGTTTCTGGATGCAGCGGGCCGACGGGCAGGAAGCGGTCCTTCGAGAACTTGTTACCGGAGTTGAAGTACTTGCCATCGGCTTCCTTGGTTTCGCCCATCGAGGCGAAGCCGTGGCCCGGCTGGTAATGCACGTCGAGGCGGTCGACGATGAACTTCGCGTTCTTGTCGCCCTTGAAGTGCGCAATGGCCTTCTCCACGTTCCACTTGACCAGCTGGCTGTCGAGGAACAGCGAGGTGTAGGCATTGCCGCGGCCGTCGAAACCGGTATGCAGCGGGCCGAGACCGATTTCCGGTTCTGCTACAACGGTATCGCGCTCCTTCTCCAAACCGCCATCGAACCACTTGTGCAGCAGAGAGACATCGACCACGGTTGCAGTCGGCGACAGCTTGCCGGAGCAGACGAAATACTTGCCATCCGGGGAAATATTCACACCATGCGGATTCTTGCCGACAGGAACGTAACACACGAGCGAGGTCTTCGGGTCCTTGTTGGCTGCCTTGCGGCCGTCCACAACCGGCACCTTCGAGCTGCCGATGGTGGTGAACTTGCCGTCCTTGACCATCTTCTCGACACGGGCAACGTCGACCACGAGCAGCGCGTCGTGTTCGGACGCCATCATGCCTGCCTGCTCTGCCGAGTTCTCGACGTTGTACTGGTTGACTGCAGCAAAACGGCCGTCGTACGAGGTAGCGACCAGGTCCATGTTGCCGTCAACGCGCAGCTGCCAGCGCACTTCCATCGTCTCCGCATCCACGCAGGAGAACAGCGCACCCCACTTGCTCGGGTCATCCAGGTCGCGGCCGTCGTTCGGCAGCGGGATATGGAATTCAGCACCGCAGAATACGCGGGTCGTGTAGTTGATCTTTTCATCAACCGGATCCCGCTTGTCCGGGAAGATACCGTGGAAGCCCATCACATTCGGGATCTCGGTGATCTTGTCGCATTCCATCGTATCCATGCGAATACGTGCGATACGCGAATGGATCTTGTCGTTCACGAACAGCCAGCGGCCGTCATAGGTGCCGTCCTTGTAGCTGCCATGCACGTGATGCGTGTCACCAGTGGTGTACTTCAGGCTGCCATCGGGCTTGGTGCCCATGATGGCCTTGGATTCGTTGGTGATGCCCCAGCCGACCATCGGGTCGATGTTGAACACCGGGATACGGCGGAGTTCGCGTCCGGAAGGCAAACCGATCACACGCACTTCGGCGTTGTGACCAGCACTGGAGAAGTGATAATACTCATCCAGCTGTCCCGGCGCGACATGGTCGCCCGCAGCGCCGTGTGCCGCCGCCGCTGATGCGCTTGCTGCCGGAGCGGCTTTTACGTTTTCTTTGCAACCCGCGAGGCCGAGCGATGCGCCGGCACCTACCAGTCCCAGCAAAGCGCTTTTGCCGAGAAAACGCCGACGGTTCTCAATCTGTGGTGCATCCTGGTTGATCTGAGCTTTTTTACCTTTGTCCATTAGTTTTTCTCCAGCTAGGACTGTCATCAAAATTCGGCCGGAGATAACAGACATTCTCCGTACCGCACAACTTCTCTTGAGCATTCTCAAACTTGCGAAACGGAAAAAACATGATATGGATCAACCTTTTCCAAAGAGGTGGAGTTGGCGTGTCACAACACAGACAAAGATTCCATTTAAATCAATGATTTAATGAGTCTGTTAGAACTGTAGGGAAATTTACCTAGTTCCGAAATAATCGTGGACGTTGTGCAACGGTCGGCAGTTACCGACGCGTTGACAGTTGCGCAGAAAGAAAATCGGCAGGAAACGACCGCCGTGGAGAAGCAGAATTGTTAAATGCCGGCGTTGCCAGACCCCACGCCCTACTAGGTCTCACGCCAATTCCGGGAATACAGTTTCAAGGTCGGGATGCCGCCCCTGTGCCGCGTGTACTAACAACAGCACGGCGGCAAAAAAGAACAAGAACGTAAGAATTCGAGCTCAGTCTTGTGAAGGTGAGGGATCGATGGTTCGACGAGCTTCCAGATCGGCAATTACGCGTTCGACAACGGCGTCGCCCTGCTCTCGGTCGAAATCGACGTGGACGCGCTTTTTGACGCCGTATTCGTTCAGCTGATGATAGTGATTGGGATGGATGTGATGACGCGCAAGCGTGCTGCGCGTGCATGCGAGCGGACAGCCGTCGAGCGCAATGATTGGACGCCCGGATTTTGCTATCTTCAGCAATTGAGGCACATCGCCGCCAATGCCCGCGATACAGGACATCTCGGCGACGCCACGCCGGTCCAGCTGGAGCGCAGCGTAATTGGCAGTCTGCGCAGCGCTGGAGCAGCCGGAGCAGGAATAGACGAGAGGAAAATCCGGATTCTTGACTCGCATAGCTGTCTCCTCTCAGTCTTTGGTTTTACGACTGCCCTCTCCCGGCCCCTGGCTTGATGCGACCCAACACACGGGATGGGGCCAGCTTGCCGAGCTCGAATACCGGCAGATCGATCGCATCGAGCGTGTTCTTTACCAGCAGGGCAAGTTCGGTATCGCCTTCCATCGACAGACGGCGGCTGAAGAACAGCGTATCGGGGTCTTCCTGGCGGCGCGCCAACAACAGGAAGTCGTGGGCGCTGGCGCTAATCGTAAGGTCCGGCTCCCCTTGGCTGCTGCATGCCGCGAAACGGCCGTTGGTCCATTGGAAGTCGAAGGACAACTGGGCGTCCGTCACCTTGATACGCAATTTCTTTCCACTCAGGGACTGCTGTACATCTTCCGGCAGGTTTCCGCTCAGCGCCAGGTTGAGACCTGTAGCAAACAGCAGTGAACCCGGATAGACCGGCAACAAGGACAATAGTTTGCCGACCGGGCTTGGCAGGAGAAAACGGCTTTGGCTCATGTAAAACCTTTTGAGGAATCAGTTCAAAATCACGTTGTAGTCACCCTTATGAGGCAACACCACGCAAACGATCAGGCCACCATCCGGTCGAGGCCGGGCTTGCCATGCCAGTAGCCATCGCACGGCTCGTCGGGCATGACCGACTCCATCTGCTTCAACGCGTCGGCTGCCGCCAGCTTCTTGTCCAGCACATCGCGGAACAGGGAAAGGATCTGTTCAGTGTTCTGCGCCTGCGGGCTGATACGGACCACGTCTACACCCATGTCCTGCATTGCGCCCAGTTCATTGACCAAGTTGTACACCAGCGCGGATTGCGTCTGGATGCCGTTGAGCGTGAGGAAATGCTGCCCTTCTCGCGTCTTCAACGCAAGGCCGTCCGGATATTCCATGCAACGGAACTGGCAATCGTCTTTCGGCAGGTTGTGATGGCGCGCAGTAAAGCAGCGTGCCGAGAATGCGAGTGGCATGCGGCCATACGCAAACACTTCGGTTTCCATGCCTGCAGGACGGCCTTTTTGCATGTGTTCGAGGCCGGTACGGCTCATTTCCAGCGGCATGACCCAGCGCTTGGCGCCGGTCTCCGCCATGAACTGCAACGTCGGTGGATTGAAGACGTTCAGGTGCGGGCCCGCGGTAAAGGGCACTTTGCCGGAGAGGCAGCGCACGGCCCCCATGTCGTTTGCCTCCACACCGAAGCGCCCGTTTTCCGTAACGCGGTGCAGGGTCGACATGTCGGTTTTGGATTCCAGCAGCGCCTGCGTAGACAGCACGACTTCCTTGCCCGCCGCAGCGAGCAGGTCGCCGATGTCCATCCAGTCGGCCAGACGCAACTCGCGCCGGCGCGAGCAGACGGCCTCGCCGAGATAAACGATATCGACCGGCGTGTTGGCGATGGCTTGGTAAAACTCAAAAACGGTATTGCGCGGCCAGAAATAAAGGATGGGCCCCAGAGCCAGCTTCAAAATGTGTTCTCCAACTAAATTGACCGAGTGATACTGCGCAGGCGCTGCTTCAGTGGCGCTTACTTCCAGGGGCGGTGGTAGGCGCCGAGCGTATGCTGCTGTCCTTCCGCGACCTTGTTCAGCTCCGACATCCAGGCCGGCTTCACCGAATAACGCTGCGAGCTGTCACGGGCGTTATCGATCGCCTCGCGCCACACCTTGGTGACTTGCGCCACATATGCCGGGCTGCGCTGGCGGCCTTCGATCTTGATTGCGCGCACGCCCATTGCGAGCAACTGCGGCAGCAGCTCCAGCGTATTCAGGCTGGTCGGCTCTTCGATGGCGTAGTAATTCTCTTCGTTGACATCGAAACGGCCCTTGCACAAGGTCGGATAACCTGCGTTTTCACCCTCGGCATAGCGGTCGATCAACACGCCGTTCAGGCGCGATTCCAGTCCCTTCGGTGTCTGTTGCCAGCGCACCGCCTTGGCCGGGGAGCAAACACCGTGCGTGTTCGGCGCTTCGCCGGTGACATAGGATGACAACGCGCAGCGGCCCTCGACCATCACGCACAGGCTGCCGAAACCGAAGACCTCGATTTCAACCGGAGTATTTTTCGTGACGTACTCCACCTGTTCCAGCGACAGCACGCGCGGCAGCACGGCACGCTGGATACCGAAGCGGTCGTGATAGAAATTGATCGCCTCGTGATTCGTTGCGGAGCCCTGCACCGACAGATGCAGCCGCAGGTTGGGATACTTGTTTGCCGCATACTGCATCAGTGCCGGGTCGGCCAGGATGATGGCGTCGATCCCGTTCTGTGCAGCACGGTCAACCGCGGTACGCCACGGCGTCCAGTTTTCGGCCTGCGGATAGGTATTCAGCGCAAGCAGGACTTTGCGGCCCCGGTCATGCGCGTACCGAATGCCTTCTGCAATCGCCTTGTCGTCAAAATTCAAGCCTGCAAAGTTGCGGGCATTGGTTGCATCACGAAAGCCGAGATAAACGCAGTCGGCGCCATTGTCGACGGCCGACTTGAGTGCCGGCAGACTGCCGGCTGGGCAAACCAATTCCATCTGGGTATTTATTTCCGTCACAACGTCTAAATGAAAAATAGATCGATCGGATTGTTTTCGGCCTTGTGACTGCCGCTTAGGCTGGTGCAAAAGCATTAGTCGAGGAAGGCAGCGAATCGCCGGCCTTGGCAGGGCGAACACCATTGAGCAGGTAGTCGATCAGCTCGCGCACGGAACGAATTTCACTGCCAAATGGAAGCTTTTCGGAGCCCCGGAAAAACAGGCCGCGCTTGACGTCGCCTTGCAGCGCAAACGCGAGCTGCGTGTCGATGCAGAATTGCCCGGATTTCGCGATGCCGTCACGCAGACCGCACTGCGCCAGGCAATCGAAGCCGACCGTGCATTGCTTCGGACCGGCCTTGCGCATCAGCTTTTCTTCCTTCTCGAGGTAATTGGCAAGCCATGGCGTCCTCACGCCACGCGCCGGCAGGCCAGCAACGCTCATGAAAGTAACGATATCCTCCGGCTTGGCTTCGGCCAATGTTTTCTTGAAATTGATATGTGCGTCGCCTTCTTCGGTGACGGCGAAAGCCGTACCGAGCTGGACTGCGCTCGCACCCATCGCAAACAATTCCTTTACTTGCTCATGCGTATGCACGCCGCCCGCAGTAATCAGAGGGATACGCTCGCGCTCGATGCCAAGTTCCTTGAACAGTTCCTGCGTGCCCTCCAGAACAGCCGGGAACGCAAAATTCGGGTTATTGACGTCTTCGGCCTTGGCCGCGCCGAGGTGGCCAGCCGCGAATTTCGGGTTTTCGATCACGATCGCATCCGGCAGGCGATTCTTGCGCATCCATTTCTTCATGATCAGCGAGATGCCGCGCACGTCCGACAGGATCGGAACCAATGCAACGTTCGGGTGTTCGGTAGTCAGCTCCGGCAGGTCCAGCGGAAGGCCGGCACCCACGACAACCGCGTCAATGCCGCTTTCGCAGGCCTGTCGCACGTAGTTGGCATATTCGGCGACGGCACGCATGATATTGACGGCGACCATGCCAATGCCATCCGCAAGTGCCTTTGCTGCCTTGATCTCGCGATCCAGAGCAATCAGGTTGGCGCGGTCGATCAGCGCCTTGTTGCGCGACTTACCGGTTTGCGCCATCAGATCAGAATGATGGCGGCGCAGGTCAACACTGGAAATAGTGCCGATGCCGCCCAAGCCGGCGACAGTACCCGCCAGCCGGTGCGCGGAGACGCCGACCCCCATGCCGCCCTGCACAATCGGAAGCAGGGACTTTCCCCTGACAATAAGTGGTCTAAAAGCAGTCTGCAGCACGGCGGTCCTTCCGAGTTTCAATTTGAGTCTTATGGAAGCGGCCGGCGACCGCTCCCGTCACGCCGACTCCTTTGCCTTGTAGGTAGTGAAGAAGCCGGGGAATGAGGCATGAGCAGCGCGGAGTTTCAGTCATTAAAGGCGCACTCAAAAGCAACGTGCGAATGTAGCAAAAGCTATACGCAATTTGTTTGATCTCAATCAAGCAATAAAGACTTGACAGCAACGTCGGTCAACGTGCTGCTTTTTTTGCACTTTGGGTTACTTTAAGCCAGCCGGAGCAGGGAAATCCTTAACCTAAGTCAAGGAAAATCAAATGCACCCAATGTAACAATGAGCCCCACTTTGACAAGTAAAGGCAGATCATGGAGACCATTACCGGGTACTTGGCAACCGACCATAAGCGTTGTGATGATTTTTTTGCAAGTGCCGAGACCAGTGTAAGCAAAAAACAGTGGGCCGAGGCCGAAGCTTCGCTGAAAGACTTCAGCGCAGCGCTGGAGCGGCATTTCACCATGGAAGAGAAAGTGCTCTTTCCCGAATTTGAAGCGGCGACAGGCAGTACCCAAGGGCCGACGAGCGTGATGCGCATGGAACATCAGCAGATGCGTTCGATCGTAGCTATGTTGCGCGAGGCGCTTGACCAGCGCGACGTCGATAATTTCCTTGGTCATTCGGACACGCTCAATACCATGATGCAGCAACACAATATGAAAGAAGAAAGCATTCTTTATGTCATGTCAGAACGCGTTTTGTCAGGACAGCAACACGAGATCATCGGCGCCATGAGCGAGATCGGTGCCACGGTATGACCACGCCTGACAACGAAATCCAAATCGACGTATGTGGCCTGGAACCCCCTGAGCCCCTTGAAAGAGTTCTTGACGCCCTCTCCCGCTTGGCGGCGGGACAACGCCTGCGTGTGGTAATCGGCCGCGAACCTATTCCTCTTTACAGAATTCTTGAAAACAATGGCTATGCCTATCAGACGCATAGCCGCGAGGATTTTCTGTACGAAATCCTGATCTGGGAAAAAGACAAGAGCTGATGCAACGCATCCTGACGTTCGAGCAAACACCGCCGCTGTCGGTGCCGTTGCGGTTTTTCCTGACGGCACCATTGTTTGCCTTTGCGGCGGCGCTTCTGCTCTTGTGGCATGGTTCAGATGCGTTCGCCACGCGCTGGTCCCCGGTGACTCTCGGGTTGACGCACCTGTTGACGCTCGGCTTCCTCGCCATGTGCATGATCGGCGCACTGCTGCAGATGCTTCCGGTCGTGGCCGGCGTTGTCATCCCTTACTCCCGGCTGACAGCCGGTGCAACACACGCATTACTCGTGCTCGGTACGCTGGCGCTGGTGGCCGGCTTTCTCACGGGCGTACCCACTTTATTCAAGGTAGCAATCCCGATGCTGCTGGTCGCCTTCGGCTGGCTTGTGTTGGCCGGCCTGCGCGGCGCCCTGAACGTTCAACAAGGCAGCGATATGCTGACTGCGATTCGCCTGGCACTCACTGCCCTAGGCATCGCGGTGTCCCTCGGCCTCACCGCCGCAAGCGGGTTTGCCTGGCCGCTGTCGTTGCCGCTCATGCAGATCACAGACCTGCATGCGGCATGGGCTTTGCTCGGCTGGGTCGGTTTGCTGGTTGTCGGTGTCGCCTACCAGGTGGTCCCGATGTTCCAGGTGACGCCAACGTACCCTCGCATCCTGACACAGTGGTTTACCAAAGCGATATTCGTGCTCCTGGCGCTATGGTCGGCGGCGAGTCTCCTGACGCCGTCGCAACCCGGCATCTGGCAGAACATATTCGCCGCCATGGTCGTTTGCGGCTACGTCGCATTCTGCTGCATTACGTTTTTTCTACTGTGGCAACGGAAACGGGCAACGCCGGATGCAACGACGATGTTCTGGCGTACATCACTCGGAAGCCTGCTCGCCTGCTCCGCGGTCTGGCTCACAGGTGTGCTATTTCCTGCAGTCGCCGGTAACGCAGGCTATCCGCTTGCGCTTGGCGTGCTGTTTATCATCGGCTTCGGCTATTCGGTCATCAACGGCATGCTCTACAAGATCGTGCCATTCCTCGTGTGGTACCACTTGCAAAACCAGTTGGCCGGAGGCTGCGCAAAAGCACCGAACGTCAAGCAAATCCTTCCGGATGCGATGGCACAAAAGCAGTTCCGAGTGCACCTGCTGGCCCTGGCGCTGCTGCTCGCCAGCACCATTCATCCCAAGTGGGTGGCGTCGCTTGCGGCAGTCGCGTTTGCCGTCTCATCGGCATGGCTTTGGCTAAATTTGATGAAAGCCGCACGCGTCTACCACCGCATGATGGCAAGCCAGCCGGCACAAAAGGACGCGACGGCGACCTGAGGTCGCATCTTTTCCTCCAAGCCTATCGCCCCTCGTAGGCGCGCAGCTTTTCAATGTCGAGGATCGTGATAGTGCGGCCGTCGATGCGAATCATCTGCTTGGCGGCCAGGTCGTGGAGGATACGGGAGAAGTGCTCCGGCGTGAGATTCAGGCGTGATGCCAAAACCGTCTTGCTCACCTGGAGAGTGATTTGATCGCCGTCGGACGGCGTCTCGGACTTGAGCAGATAACCGATTACGCGTTGTGTACCGGAGCTCAACGAATACGCTTCCACATCGCAGATCAGCCCATGCAAGCGTCGGCTCAGCCCTGCCAGCATCTTGCGCGCAAACTTAGGATCCCGCTCAATCTCTTCGAACACCGCACTCTTGGGCACATGCAGCAGCATGGAGTCGGCGAGCGCCTGCGCGGTGACGACGTACGGCTTTTCCACAAACATGACTGCTTCGCCAAAGCTGAAGCCCGGGCCAATAATTTCAACTACCTTTTCGTTGCCATCCGCCGAAGTGAACGCAAGTTTGATCTGACCGTAGATCACGATATGAAAACCAAGGCAAGGGTCGCCGCGACGAAACAGGATCTCGCCGCGCGCCACATGCATTTCGGCTACCGATGCCGCAATTTTGTCCAGCTCTGCCGGAGCGATCTCATTAAAAAGGGGCAGACGAGAAAGGAAGTCGTGGACTTTGATTTTGGCTGGACTCATTGATGCGGTTTCCGAATGTATTCTGGGTCTTGGCTGGAATCTAACGCACGATCAGCACGGGCACCTTGGTCACGGCAAGCACCGTCGTCGCAACCGCGATCAGTATCTTCATCGGATTCCCTGTAAAGCGATTTGAATAGTCCTGCCACCCTGTTTCCAGCGGATGCGCCTGAGCCGATCATCAAACGGGAAGCAGTTTACTCCAGAACACATGCTGCCGGAGCGTTTAGTGCCTCACCTCCACAACGATACGACAGTACGATGATAATTTTGTAATAAAATCCGCACCCGCGATCGGCATCGACTCGCCCGCAAGCCACATTTGACCAAGGAGATTCGTTTGAAAAAGCTGTCAGGCGCGCCCGCGCACAGGATCGTGATCGTTGGAGGTGGCGCCGGCGGACTTGAACTCGCCGTACGCCTCGGCAAACAGCTCGGAAAGAAGAACAAGGCGCATATCATCCTGATCGATGCGGCTCGCACGCATCTCTGGAAGCCGCTCTTGCACCAGGTTGCTGCCGGCACGCTGGACAGCCATTCCGACGAGCTGGAGTACCTGGCTCTTGCGCGGGACAACCACTTCACCTTCCGCCTCGGCCGCATGGATGGCCTCTGCCGCCAGCAGAAGGAAGTCCATCTCGCCCCTGCCTACGATGAAGAAGGCGAACTGCTCCTGCCTCGCCAATCGATTCGCTATGACACCCTGGTGCTGGCCCTGGGCAGCCAGACGAACGATTTCGGCACACCTGGAGCAAAGGAACACAGCATCATGCTGGATTCGCCGGTTGCGGCACAACGCTTCCACCAACGATTGGTCAACTCCTGCCTGCGCGCGCAGGCGCGTGCCAAGGGGCCGGGCGAAGGAAGGTTTACTGTGACAATCATCGGCGGCGGCGCCACCGGAGTAGAGCTTTCGGCCGAACTGCACATGACCGCAAAAATCCTCACCAGCTATGGGCTCGCGAACTTCCATCCGGAGCGTGACCTGAAGATCGTCGTGGTTGATGCGGCACCGCGTTTGTTACAGATGCTACCGGAGCGCCTCTCGGCCGCAGTGGCACGCGAACTACGTTCCCTCGACATCGAGATACACACGAACGAGAAAGTAGTGGAGGTATCGAAAGATGGCGTACGGATGGCCAGCGGCAAGTTCATCCCAAGCGGGATCGTGGTGTGGGCTGCCGGCATCAAGGTGCCGGACTTCATGAAAGACATCGACGGCCTTGAGACGAACCGTATTAACCAGCTCGTCGTGCACCGCACGATGCAGACGACGCGCGATCCGTCGGTCTTTGCGATAGGCGATTGTTCAGCCTGCCCGCAGGAAGATGGCAAGCCGAATGTGCCGCCACGGGCACAGTCGGCCCATCAGCAGGCCTCAACGCTGGCGAAGTCCCTTGTCCGGATGTTGGAGGGGAAACCCCTGCTGGACTTCACATACCGCGATTACGGCTCGCTGGTTTCCCTCGGCCACTACAGCACTGTAGGCAGCTTGATGGGAGCCATTGCGCAGGGCTCCGTCTTCATTGAGGGACATATTGCCAAATGGATGTACTGGTGGCTGCACAAGCATCACCAGATTGCCGTCAACGGCTGGTTCCATACCTGGCTTTCCACCTGGGCGGAAACCATTAACCGTGTGCGCAATCCGCGCATCAAGCTGCACTGACGGCCAGGCAAACCGGCAGCCAGACGCACCAGCGATTACGGATGCATTCTCGTTCTTCAGCAGCGCCCGAATGATGATGCATCCGGGCCTACCGAAAATCCGGCCTGGCCTCCCCTCGACTTAGCGACGCATCCCGTGGCGGCCATGCCCGCCCGGGAACTGCTCATCGAAGATCTTTCGCTGCTCCGGCGTCAGGATGCCATAGAACTCCTTCGTCGCCGCGATACGCGCTTCCATGTGCTTTTGCCGCTCCTGCATCAGCACATGCATCTTCTCCATGCGTTCCGGAGCAGTCAGCTTCGCCATTTCCGCACGGTCTGGCCGCATTGGCATGTCGGCAGGCTTCATCTTTCCGATATAGGTGTTCCAGGCAGCCTCCTGTGCCGTGTTCAGCTTGAGCTTGTCGTGTAACTCGGCCGCACGTTTCTCCATGCGCTCCTTTATCCTCTCTCCACCGCGTCCGTGATCGCTGTACGCCATCGGTCCGCCCATGGGTCCGCAATCCGGTTTGGCGGCCATGGCCGCGACAGAGCCGACCCCGAGTCCAGCTGCCACGAGGGCAATCAACAAACGCTTACGTAATGTGTTCATCATGTTTTCCTTTACTAAAATTCAAACGTTCACAGTGCTCTGTGCACGATTCGCATGGTGATGCTTCCGTGTATCGGCAGCTTGTCGTAGGAGAAGAACCTTGTAGCGACGGGTATCAGGAAAAGGCGCATTTGTATCAGCCTGTATCGCGCAACGCGGTGGAAACACCGCGATACAATTTGCCAACCTTCCCTCATCGAACCCGGTCATAATTCGCCCATGGAAACGTCTTCCCATATCCTCGTCGTCGATGACGACCGCGAAATCAGCACGCTCCTCGCCGAATATCTGGAGAAGAATGGCTACAAGGCTCTTACCGCAGCCGACGGCAAGGCCATGTGGAAAGTGCTCGATGAGAACCGCGTCGATCTGATCGTTCTCGACCTCAACCTGCCTGGAGAAGATGGGCTGACCCTGTGCCGCAACTTACGCACGCGGTCGAACATTCCCGTCATCATGCTCACGGCGCGGGGCGAGCCGCTCGATCGCATCCTCGGCCTCGAGATGGGTGCCGACGATTACCTGCCGAAGCCGTTCGAGCCGCGCGAACTGTTCGCTCGTATCCGCAGCGTGCTCCGCCGCACGCACTCCTTGCCGCCGAACATGCAGGGCTCGGAATCACAACAAGTGCGCTTTGCCGGCTGGACGATGGATTTCACGGCTCGTCACCTCGTCAACCCGGATGGCGTGGTGGTGGCACTGTCAGGTGCGGAATTCCGTCTGCTGAAGATCTTCCTCGAGCATGCCAACCGCGTGCTCAGTCGCGATCAGTTGCTGAACCTAACACAGGGCCGGGACGCCGATCCGTTCGATCGTTCCATCGACCTGCAGATCAGTCGCCTGCGCCAGAAGCTGGGTGATGACGCCCGCTCGCCGCAGATCATCAAGACGGTGCGTAATGAAGGCTACGTGCTTGCCACGGTAGTGGCCAAGGAATGAAAACAGTATTCCGCTCAATGACCAGCCGGGTCTTCCTGGTGCTGATCGTCGGCGTCATCGTCAGCACGGTACTCGCACTCGGCCTGGCCTTCGGCGAGCGGCAGAAGATGCTGAGGCATTTTCGCGATTTCCACGCCGCCGAGCGCGTCGCACAGTTCTTGATGTCGATCGAAACGGTTCCCTCGCACCAGCGCACCCTCCTCTACTCGGCAGCGGCCGGTGTGGGCATGCGTGCAGAACCCGCCAGGCCGGCCGACGCAGAATTGGAGTCGCGCTCGAAACTGGCAACTCTTCTCGCTGAGCGCCTGCCGGGGGATTACCGGATCGCCTCGACGTCGTCCAGCACGACTGACTGCGCGGGCATCGGTCGCCCCCGCCATCGCAGGCCCGACAACCGCGCCTTGTGCGAGGCACTGCTGGTGACGTTATCGGACGGTGAGCGCCTGCGTCTGACCATACTTCCCCCACCGCCGCCGCCTGTAGCCCCCCGATTGGACTATCAGACATACGGCATCCTGTTCCTGCTGAGTATCGGGATCGTCGCGGCTCTCGTCGCACGCATGACGATGCTTCCGTTGAAACAGCTGGCGCAGGCCGCGACGGAGCTCGGCAACGACATCGAACGCCCGCCGCTTCCTGAACGCGGAGCGACGGAGATACGGCAGGCTGCGGCTGCGTTCAACGCGATGCAAGCAAGGATCCGCCACCATATCAAGCAGCGCGCCCATATCCTCGCGGCGATCACACACGACCTGCAAACGCCGCTTACCCGGCTGCGGTTGCGTCTCGAGAAAGTGGGCGATACGGAATTACGAGAGAAACTGATCGGCGATCTGTCCGCGATGCAAAGCATGGTGCGCGAGGGACTGGAACTCGCACGAAGTCTGGATTCCTCCGAACAGGTGCAGCGGCTGGATCTGGATTCGCTGATCGACAGCGTATGCGCCGATGCAACCGATGCCGGACAAGCCGTGGCTGTCGGCGGGAAAACAAATATCTCCCTGCTGGCACGCCCGATTGCATTACGCCGCTGCCTCACCAACCTGATCGACAACGCAGTCAAGTATGGTCATTCAGCACAAGTAAGTGCTGTACGTGAAGGTGCATCTGCCGTCATCCGTATCCGGGACAACGGCCCCGGCATTCCCGAGAGTGAGCTGGAAAAGGTATTCGAGCCCTTTTACCGCCTCGAAGACTCTCGCTCACGCGAAACCGGTGGTACCGGCCTGGGCTTGACGATTGCCCGCAATATCGCTGAACAACACGGCGGTTCAGTACGCCTGCGCAACCATCCTGCTGGCGGACTGGAAGTGACACTGGCGCTTCCAGTCCAGCGGCAGCAGGCTTAATCGATCTCCTTGACCGTAGTAGACGGGCAAGCTGCATCCTTGCCCCACATGCCGGAACAGATACGTAACCGGCACAGTTCCCCCTCGAAGAAACCCAGCGACTTGCACCGTTTAACGAGCGATTCGGTCGTCTCGCCCGGACTTGCAATAACGACGTCACGATTGACACCGTCCTTTTGCTCCCGCTTTCCACCTGCCCCAACCAAGGATGTCCGTACAGCAGGGGAAGAAGCATTTGCCTTCTTCTGTCCGTCTGATGCCGTCACTTTTGATCCGCTCGACACATGGGTCAGCAATGCTGCGATCAGGTCAACGTCCTTGTCTTTCCCGGTGCTTTTCTTCGTCGCTTGTTCTTTCGCGTCTGCGACAGCAGGATTCTCTTTGCGCATTGAAGGTCGGTCGCGCGATGCACTCGCCTTTCCTTGCTCTCCCCCGTCATTTCGGGCACTCGCGGGAGTCATTGCAGAAGCGGCCTTCGGCGCATCCAGTGTGGGCACGGCAGCAGCCACAACAGCATCATTGGTCGTTTTTGGCTCCTGTACGGGCATCTCCTTGGCAGGACCGGGCTCTGACGCAACCGCCGCGGAGGGTTGCCATTCCGGCTTACTCTCCTCGCTGACGATAGTCGCCACGGCGGGCTCCGATGCGGCCTCCGGTGCGACTGGGGATGTCGTTGGGGCTGAAGCCGCTGCCATTCGTGCATCCTGAAACGATTCCGGTATGGACGGCGTTTCGAACGATGCCAATTGATCAAATCCATTATTGAGCGCGGCAACCAGGATGACTGCCGCCAAAGCCATCAACGGGGCGGCCCACGCCATGCGCAGTCTTAGTTTCGGCCTTGAACAATGCGGTTCGATGCCTTTCAGGATGCTAAAAGTCGCCGCGTTTTCCGGTGTTCCATGTACCCCGGCATAGAGAGATGGGCGGGAGGAGCTGTTCGCCGCCTGGGCTTGGTTAGAAATGGTCTTGTTCATAAGGGTCCCTGTGTTCAGACGGGATGATCAGGACTTGCAGGAAACAAATTCCAGCCAAATTGCATTTATAATAACACTTAATATTGTTTTTATTGCAATTTCCCTCTTATCCCCGGCCCCTCCTTGCACGACACGTACTTCCTGATTTTCATCATCTCCGCCTACGTAGTGGTGGCGGCCTTCGGAGCCTGGTTAGTTACTTCCTCCGAACGCCGGGGCTACTTTCGCGCCCGCTTGCTATCCATTCTGTCCCGCCTCGTACAGGCATTTCATGCGCGACGAGATCGCTTCAGCCGCGCTGCGACTTACGCTTTGTCAGGGATAGCAGCGAGCGGGACGTCTGTACGGCGCACAATCGCCGCTAACCGCCGTGCAGCAGCCTTCGTTCTCTCGCTCCTTCTTATACCGGCTCTTGGGGCTCAACTGCTGTCGCAGCATGCTTCCCTGGAAGCTTATGAAGACATCCCTCAACCGGTGGATCCGGTTATCGCTTCTCTGCTTCAGGGGGAAAGGCTTGTCCCGCCCGCACCGCTCCCTCCCGAGTTATTCATCACCAGAGAGCTTGAGGCCGAACGTAAGGAAATTGCTACCGCAAGCCGCGAGTGGAACGTGCTGGATCCGGATTTTCGCCAGCGCCTGCTGGCTGTCTTCCAAATGATGGCAAATCACGGCTACCAAATGATTCTGCTCGAGGGATATCGGAGTCCTGAGCGGCAAGCGGCACTCGCGAAACTGGGGCCACACATCACCAATGCGGGAGCGTTTCAGAGTTATCACCAGTTCGGACTTGCAGCAGACAGCGCGTTCTATCGTGATGGCAGGATCGTCATTTCCGAGCGCGATCCTTGGGCGATGGAAGGCTATCGCCTGTATGGCCAATATGCCGAATCAGCGGGGCTGGTATGGGGCGGCCGCTGGAAGATGATGGATTTCGGTCATGTCGAACTTCGCAAACCGCAGATCCTTGCCCGCCGCTAGCGCCTGCTATCCACTCGGGGGAGAGGCTTCGGGCAACAAGCGTACCCGCGCTATTGTCATTTAGACACCATTCGCGCTATCATCCACGCCGTTTTGTTAAATTGACAATCATAACCATGACCCGACCATTCATTGTGACGGGAGATGCAACCGACCACGGCGGCAAGGTAATTACAGGCGCCCCCACCACCGACACCTATGGAAAAAGGATTGCACGGGTGGGCGACCAGGTAACCTGCCCGCGCAAAGGACACGGCGGCGTCACCGTCATTGCCACCGGTGACCCTACGGTTCTCATTGACGGCAAGCCGGCAGCCCGCCACGGCGACGTCACAGCGTGCGGCGCCACACTGATCTCGTCGCAGGTTGTAACGAGCAGTAAATAGGCGAAGCCGATGACAGGCTGCTTTTCCGGCTATTACGACCTCAGACAAAACATCCGAATGCCATCCAATTCCGCTTCCCCAAGCCGATTACGAATCGCTTTGCGTTGGTTCGCCATTTCTTTCCTGATTGTTGCAGCAACATGGCTGGCGGTCGTTTTCTGGTGGCAGACCACACAGCGGGCTGTCTCGACAACAGACGCCCTGCTGCACATGGTCGTCCTGCCGATCACCATATTGCTTTGCGTTATTCTCGTTCGACGTACGTTCCTGATGATGGCATCTCGCCGAGGTGCCAAATCGGACCAATCGGCTCAAGGGATATCTTCCGCTATCCAGTCAGGCGCTAAAGATAGCCAGCTTCAGGCCGCCCACGTAGCAATCATTGGTGCATGGGCATCGACCAGCCTTTCGCCCAATGGCGACGAATTACTGGAACACCTCAATGAGCGGCGCACACGTCCGACACCGGACGAATTCCTGGCCGATGAACATGGTTTCCCGCTACTGAGCGGGAGAGCAAAAGACCTTGACACCGGCTCCGTAGAAAGCAAACTCGCAACGGCGGTCGCGGGGGTACCAAGCGCCAGCGACGTTTCCCTCTCCGAAGCACGTGATGCCCTGCTTCGAGCACTCGCACTGCTTGATTCGCTGCTCGAACAAATGGCAGCGGACTGGCCCCGCAACATCTCCGGCATGGACGAACCGCCGGACCGGCATGTTCACGCGATGACTCTTCGTGGCCTTCCCGATAACGCCGCAGCTCCAGCAAGCGTAGTCCTGCAAGTCAAGCTACTGTTATCCGGCGAACTTGATGCCGCCGAAATAGGAAGCGCACGCGCTTATGTCGCACACCGGCTCGCTGCATTGGGGATATCCGCGCCGCAAATGTCGGTAGACACTGTGGCTGCTGACGAGGTACCTGCCGCGCTGGTTCTGGCAGACGAGTTCCGCAGGAAGGCGAATGCCACCCCAGGCTGCGATTCTCCCCAGGCTTTGCTCCTGCTTTCCGGCGTATCCAATTTATGCCCGACCATCGTCGAGGCATGGGAGTCGCGCGGATTGACGTTTTCATCGCAACGTCCGAACGGCCGTATGCTCGGTGAAGCGGCTTTTGGCGTGCTCTGCGCGAACGAGAAAACGTTGGAGATCATGTCTGCGACGCCAATGTGCCATCTCTCGCCCGTCATTTGCGCACAAAGGAATGCGGGCGGCAAAGACAAGGCAAAGGATGACATTCTCAGCGGCGCAATCCACAAGGCCTTGGATGTCGCGAAACTGCCCTGCGACGCAATCGGGGCTGTCGTATGCGATGCAGACCATCGCAGCGACCGCACGCTGGAAAGCATCGCCGCGATGATTTCCCAGACACCGAAGCTAGATGCCATCCATGACCGGATTGCCATCGATGAAGCCTGCGGCCACCTGGGCGTTGCATCGACACTGGGCATCCTGGCCGCCGGCGCGATCCATGCCCAGCAATCAATGCATCCCGTCCTTCTCTTTAATGTCGGCCATTCGACGGAGCGCGCTGCTGCACTACTGATTCCCGTCGGCATTACGAAAGACGACACCTCAACCCAATACCTGCAAGCTGCATGAGCTAATGTTTCCCATGGACCGGATATTCACTTTCTTTAGAGATGTACGTGCCCAGTCGGTGATTGGATTAGTACTGGCGCTTTCCGCCATCTATCTGATCGCCTCGTCGCTTCATGTTGCACTTCCATGGACACTTGGGCTGTTGATCACCGCCGTGGCCGCGTGGGCAGTCTACTGGTACGTTACCTGGAAGCGGAACCGGCAGGCCTCCGGTGCCATGGCCAAAATGTTCCATGACCAGGCGAACGACGCCGTGAAGATTGCCTTATCCGACAAAAGACAGGAAGTCGAGGTCTTGCGCAAACGCCTGGTCGAAGCAGTGCAGAAGATCAAGACATCCAAACTCGGCCAGACAACCGGAGGCGCTGCCTTGTATGAGATGCCCTGGTATATCGTTATCGGCAACCCGGCAGCAGGCAAGAGCACTGCGATTGTCAATTCAGGTCTGAACTTCCCCTTCTCCGACAAAAGCAACCTGGCCATTCAGGGGATAGGCGGAACCCGCAACTGTGACTGGTTCTTCACCACCGAAGGCATCCTGCTTGACACCGCTGGACGCTATGCGGTGCACGAAGAAGATCGCAGCGAATGGTTCGGATTCCTCGACCTTCTGAAGAAATACCGCCCGAAGGCACCGATCAACGGCATTGTGATTGTTGCCAGCATTGCGGAGTTGACCGGAAACCGTCCGGAATTCACGATCAACCTTGCCAAGCAATTGCGTCAACGTGTGCAAGAGCTTACCGAGCGCCTCGAGTTGTTCGCGCCGGTATATGTCATGTTCACCAAAGTTGACCTGATCGCAGGCTTCGTCGACTTCTTTGAGGACTCGGATGCGGAAGAACGCAGCCGAGTGTGGGGCGCCACTCTTCCCTACGATGCGACCGGCAGCACAAACGCAATCGCACTGTTCGACCAGCATTTCGACACGCTCGCGGACGGCCTCAAGGAACTTGGAAGCGCGCGCATGTCGCTCAACCGTGGCCAAGCGATGAGCCCAGGCATTCTCACTTTCCCGATGGAATTTATCGGCGTCAAACAACACCTGAGGACGTTCATCGCAACGCTCTTTGAAGAAAATCCCTTCCAGTTCAAGCCTATCTTCCGGGG
>Ga0196971_1000724_pt1 | contig 20338 bp, 21 predicted proteins | sample S1v_1013CmetaG_FD_148660 | JGI IMG/M metagenome (GOLD analysis project Ga0196971, IMG submission 148660) | Soil microbial communities from Anza Borrego desert, Southern California, United States - S1+v_10-13C | ecosystem: Environmental > Terrestrial > Soil > Desert | place: USA: California...
AGGGCGAGGTGTAATAGCGCGTGAACTGCGCGCCGCGCGCGGCAAGCGCATCGATGTTCGGTGTGCGCGCTTCGCCGCCATAGGCGCCGAGGTCGGTGAAGCCTGCATCGTCAATGACGATGACGACGAAATTTGGCCGCGGCGCCGCGGCTGTCTGCGCCGGCGCATCCGCGCTCAGCACCATTGCGAAGCAGGCCGCTGCGGCCACTGCCAATTTGCCAAATACCCGCATCGCAACCTCCCACTCCTCGGTAGGGCCACGACGCAACGTAAGTCAAAGCTTTAGGGAACTTCGTCACCTGCTTGCGCTTTCCCGCGCTGCAACATTTGGAGAGGCGCATGCGCTCATTCGGAAAAGCCGCCCTTGCTGTCGCCGCCGTGCTGGCGCTCGCCGCCTGCGGCGATCGCCAGGGACAAGTCGGCGAATTCTCCAACGATCTGCTCGGCAACGAGATCATGATCGAGGCGCTGCCCGACCCGGCGCTGCCGGGCGTCGTCTGCCACGTCGCCTATTTCGACCGCAGTTTCCTCGACCGTATGCGTCAGGGCAATTGGTTCGAGAACCCGTCCAACTCCGCCGTTTCCTGCCAGCGCATCGGCGCAATCGATCTGACCGGCTTGGATACGTCGCGCTCAGGCGAAGAGATTTTCAGCCAGCGCCAGAGCCTCTTTTTCAAGAACGTCGCGCTCCGCCGCATCGTCGATCTGCAGAACCGGTCAATCCTCTACGTGTCACACTCGCGTGAATTGGTCGAAGGCTCGGCCAAGCTCGATATCTCGACCATCGCGCTGACCGCGGACGAGGTTGCAGCGGTGTCGGGGAACTGATTGATCCGCCCGTGGCGTTGATCCGTACACAATTTGGCCAGGAACGTTCCGGACAAACACACCATGCGCACCACCCGCACCCTTATCGTTACCTTCGCCCTGCTCTGCGCCGGCGCCGCGCCGGCGGCCGCCGCGCCGACCGAAGTCACGCGCGCCATCAACGGCGCCCAACAGGTAGGCGAAGCGCGCTACCAGGTGCTCGGCGTTTCACTGTTCGAGGCCGAACTTTACACCGCCAGCGGCGATTTTGCTTGGACGACGCCGTTTGCGCTGTCGCTCACCTACGAGCGATCCGCCCGCGCCAGCACTTTGATCAACCGCTCGATCTCGGAAATGCGCGGCCGCGGCGCCGGTAGCGCACGAACGCTGGCGCCCCTGCGTGCGCAATTCGAGCGCTGCTTTCCGAACATCGCGCGCGGCGATCGCGTCACCGGCGTCAGCACCGGGCCGAATTCGGCGCGCTTCTACTATAATGGCGCGCATCGTTGCGATGTGGAATGGCCGAACTTCCGCCGCCACTTCTTCGGCATCTGGCTGGACGGACGCGACGGCGCCGCCGCGCGGATCAGCGCCCAGCTGCGCGGCGAAGCCTAGCCTCGGTGCGTCAGCGTCTGGCGCGAGAAGAAATCCCAGATCACTTCGCTGGCGTGGATGTCCATGTTGGTCGGGCCGAAATTTTCGGCCGGCAACAGGTCCGGCACGCCCGGCCAGGTGTGGCCGCCGCCATTGATCAGGAAGAATTCGAGCGGTGCGCCGGCGCATTCGTGCGGCACGAAGCGGACGACGTGCGTGCCGGGCGAGGCGCCGCGTTCGGCCAACGTCGAGCTGCGTCCGGCCATGCCGCAGCCATTGCGCCGCGCAAACAATGACACCGTGTCGATCACACGCAGAGTGATGCGGATTGGCTCGCCGCCTTCCGGATTGCCGACGGTGACGCCCTCGTAGGGAATGCTCGGGTCGGCCGAGCCATGCATCAGCAGGATCGGCGACGGCGGGCTGCGGCGGCAGACGTCGTTCATCTCAACATAGAGCGAAGAGCCGACCTCCGCGAAGCCGGCAAACGTATCCGAGGCTGAACAGGCCATCCGCATCGTCATGAAGCCGCCATTGGAGAAGCCGGCGACATACATGCGGGCGGGGTCGATGTTGAGATCGACGCGCAGGTCGTCGGCGAGGGTCTTGAGGAAGGCGACGTCGTCTTGCGGCAAGATCGAGCGGTTGCCTGTCAGCGAGGCCATGCTGCTCCGCGGCAGATCGAAATAGGCGTTCCATTCATTGTCGATCCCTTCGGGATAAACGACGATGAAGCCGTGCCGCGCCGCTACCGCGTTCATCTCGCTGATCGCCGCCATCGAGGCGGCGCTGCTCGGCCGCCCGTGTAACACCACGACCAACGGCGCCGCCCGCGCAGGATCATAGTTCGGCGGCACGTAGGTGATCCAGGCGCGCGAGCGATCGCCGGCGCGTGTCGCTGGCAAATCGAACGTAGCGGCGTCGAAGAAGAAGCTGTCGATCGTCTCGCCTGCGTCGAAGCGGTGACGATTGAGTTCGTAGCCCTCGCCGTCGCGGAACCATTCGTGCGCGCCGCGGGCGACGCCGACATAGGCGAGCGAGGCGCCGGACGGGCAGCGATAGAGCACGCCGTCATTGCTGGACGTCGCGCTGGCGCGTTCTGGACAGCCTAGGCGGCCGCGCCAGAAGGCGATCGTCTCATCAGCGCTCAGCCGCCGCGCATCGGTGCGTCCGTTTGCAATCACGCCGCCGCGGACGGGAAAATCCTCGTCGTCGCGGCCGTGCACGATCAGCATCGAGGTCGGCTGGGCATTTGGGCAAGCTTGCGCCGCATAATCCCACATCAGCGCGGAAACGATGGCCACACCCGCGAACCGGCGCGCGCCGCAGGCCAACCGAAACGCCATCGAGCCTCCGACATCGTGGCCGACGACGTAGATGCGCGTCTGATCGATCGCGCGCTCCGCGGCTAGCGCCATGATGGCCGCCTCGATGAAGCCGGCATCGTCCGCCGCCGTCTCGCGGCGCTGCAGCGCCGCGTGGCCGCCGTCGCTCCAGAATGCGTCGGCGGTTTCGGGATAGAGCAACACCGCACCGCGCGCTTCGGCGATGGCGGCGAGCCCGCTCATCGCGTGCAGCGCTTTGGCCGACGAAAAACGACCATGCAGCGCGATGATCAGCGGAGCGGGCCGCGTCGCGTCCGCACTCGCCGGAACGTAAACACCGTAAGAGCGGCTGACGCCGGCATGCGCGAGCGCACGCATCTCGATGTCGCGATCATAGACTTGCGCGGTGGCGACGCCGCCCAGCATCGCCGCCGCCAAACTCAACGCCGCCAGCAATAGTCTCATAGTGCGCTCCCGTCCCCGCGTTAAACCAAGAGCCGGGCGGCGCTACTCATTTTTGCGCGAGCGTCACGCGCCATGCGACGAACGACGCCGTCAGGACCGGATGAAGGGCGAGTTGACCGCCAAAGCTGCGGCGATCAGCAGGCAGAGCGGCGCGTAGTACAAGCGGTTGAGTTCGAAGAACGGCGTGCCCCGCGCATACTCGAACACCGGCGTGACGTACGCCCCCAAGCCGCGCAGCCCGAACACCAGGATCAGCGCGACGTAGCCGGCAAACACGATCCAAGCGAAGCTGCCGCTCATCATGGGCCCGTGCCGCATCCACACAGTGGCGGCCGCCGCGGACAATGCGCCGGCGACAGCGGCGCAAGCCCAGAACCCGTACATCGGCCCAGTCTTGACGCCGGCGACGATCAGGCGAAGCGAGTTCTCGTCCTGGCCAGGCCACCGCCCGCCCACACCCCAATACAAATGCAGCGCGGCCAGCGCTAACAGGACCGCGATCAGCGCGCCGCCGATGGCGCTCACGCCTTCGGTCCCATGGTGACGCCCGGCGGCAGCGGCGTGTTCTCCGGCACGAAGAAATCCGGCATCAAGGGCTTGGTCGCATCGACACGATATCTGTCGAAGTTGCGCTCGCCCTCGGCATAGAGCAGCACGTCGTCGATGAAGAAATTGCCGGTGCACTGGCGCGCGGGTTTGTTGAAGATCGCATAGGCGGCGTCGGCGATGATGTCCGGCGTGCGGCAATGGCGCATGCCCTCTTCGCCTGCCAGCGCAAACTCGATCGCGGCCGTGGCGATGCCGGTGCGCGGCCAAAGCGCGTTGAAAGCGACGCCCTGGTCGCGGAATTCTTCGGCCATGCCGAGCACGCACATGCTCATGCCGTACTTCGCCATGGTGTAGGCGACGTGCCCCCCAAACCAGCGCGGACTCATGTCGAGCGGGGGCGACAGCATCAGCACGTGCGGGTTTTCCGCTTTCAGCAGATGCGGAAGGCATGTGCGGGTGGTGACGAACGTGCCGCGGGTGTTGACCTGATGCATGAGGTCGTAGCGGCGATAATCGGTGGCGAGCGTGCCGGTGAGCTGGATCGCGCTCGCATTGTTGACGCAGATATCAATCCCGCCGAATTTATCCACAGCGGCGTCCACCGCCACTTTCACGCTGTCCGGCTCGCGCACATCGACGACGATCGGCAGCGCGTTACCGCCAGCTTTCTCGACCTCCTCGGCGGCCGAATAGATCGTGCCGGGCAGCTTCTTGTGCGGCTCGGCGGTCTTGGCGGCGATCACAATGTTGGCGCCGTCACGGGCGGCGCGGAGGCCAATGGCGAGGCCGATGCCGCGGCTCGCGCCTGTAATGAAGAGGGTTTTGCCGCGCAAATTCATACCGATCTCCCGAACTGAGGCGCCAGCTTAGGCCCTTCCGCGCCCGGTTCCACTCCCTCAAACCCTTGACGTGGGCCGCCAGGAGCGGTGAATCAGAACAAGGACGAGCTTTTGTGGAGGAAAGCTAATGCGCAAGCTTGCGCTCGCCGCTCTCGTTGGCGTGGGACTTGGTGTGGGTGTTGCCCACGCGGAACAATGGACGGACCCAAGCGGCCGCGTCACATTCGATAAGCCGTCGGGCTGGCAGGCCGAAACCGCCGGTTCGCAGGGCGCCCAAACGGTGGTGCTGCTCTTCAACGCCAGCAACGATTGTTACGTATTCGGCGTGCCGAACCCGGCCACGGCGACATCGTCAGCTGACGCGGCGCGCAACACGCGCGATCCGCTGGCGCCAACGGCCTGGACCACCGCAGCTTCGGCAGTGCGCGATTTCTTTCCCGCCGGCTCGGCGCCGACACTCGTTTCGCAAACCGTAGACACGAGCGGCTTCTGGCCAGTGCAGCGGGCGCAATTGCAGGGCCCATCGCGCACGGTGTTCGGCGCGGTGCAGGCGCGTCCTGGGTTCGAACTCCGCGCGTTCTGCTCATCGACCAGCGGCAGCGAATCGCCGGGCTTCGCTCAGATCTTCAACTCACTCGGCCACCCGAACGATGCGGCTTGGCAAGCCCAAGCGGAATCGCAGGTTTCCGATCGCGCGGCGCGTGAAACTGCGGCGGCTGCCGCGCAAGCGGCGCAAGCTGAGCAGCAAAGCAGCACGCAAGCGCAGCCGGAGGCTGACGGCGTGGATGACGGTGTGGCGCGCTCCAGCCGCGACCCGCGTGCGCGGCGCCGGCGTGACTAACGAAAGGTTACCGCGCCAATAGCGTAAATACTTGGTTATCTTCGTATTTACGCGCAATTCACGACGTTGGTTCACACACGTGAACCATGAAGGCGAGAATCTCTGACCACGCGGTGGCGCTCCACTCTGGAGCGCTCGCTCGCGTGAGTCTCGCACGCAGCGCGATGGCGCTCTTTGCAGCTTTGGCTGTCGGCGCCGCTGCGCTCGCTGCGCCGCCGATCGCGCTTCTGATGCTCGCGGCGCTTGGCGCCTTCGTGCTGATGCGCAGCGAGCAAGTGCACATTGATTTTGCAGCTTTGGTTGGCCCAGCCGTCGCCGCCGTTATCGTGGGCGCGTTCACGGGTCTTGCCGGCGGTATCGGCACGCTGTTCGTGTGGCGCATGTTCGCGGACACACAGTGGAGCGTGCGCGAAGCGGCGCGGCTCGCCGCAGCCGCGGGCCGCCCTGCCGAAACATCTTGGAAGTCGCTGGCGCACGCGTGGCTGACGCCGTTCTATGGCCTGGCGCTGGTCGCCTACACAGCGCCGCACATGATCGCGGGCCTGCCCCTTGACCTGCCGCACGTGCCGGTTTGGGTTCCGATGCTGGCGGGCGCGGTTGCAGCCGGCGCGCTGTTTGATTGGAGCCTGCGCCGCGCCGCAGATTGGCGCCTGGGCGAACTCGCCTCGGCGGCCGCCACGCATCTGTTGACGCATCACGCCATTTTTCTGATCGCGTTCGGCTTCAGCCTCGACGTTTCGGCGGGCATCGTTGCACTGATGGCGTGGCGCCTGGCGCATGCTGCGCCGGCGCTCGAAACAAGCAGGCCGAAATCAGAAGTCAGAAGCTGACGCGCGCTTTCGCATTCTGAGTTCCAGATTCTGCACAAACGTCAGCCGAGCTTCACCGCAGTCCCGTAAGCCAGCACTTCGGTCGCTTGCCCCTGTCCGGCGTCCGTAGTTTCGAAGCGCACGCCGATCACCGCGTCTGCGCCCAGCGACTGCGCATGCTGCACCATGCGGTCGAGCGCCTGTTCGCGGCTTTCGGCGAGGAGCTTGGTGTATTCGTGAATTTCGCCGCCGACGATCATCCTGAGGCCCGCGACGATATCGCGGCCAATAAACCGCGAGCGCACGACGTTGCCGCGCACCAAACCTAAATGCTGCGTGACCGGCCGGCCGTGTACGTCGAAGGTGGTGGAGATGATCATGTCGCGCTCCGAATCAGCGTTCGACATCACGATAGCGCTTTTCCTCGACCCCGCCGCTCTGATCGGCGACGACCTGGATGATCATCCAGACGCCGCCGACGAGCAGCATGATAAAACCTATGACGCCCATTATGGCGACGCCGATCGCGCCGAAAATGCTGCCAGCCACCATAGCCGGGTCGCCGCCGCTCAAGGCCGCGCCCAGCACGGCGCCGATGCCTAGGAAGTAGGCCAGGATGCAGAACCCCGCGCCGGCGCAGAAGGTGATCATAGCGCCGCTAGAGCGGCGCTCGAGGTTGCGGGGGTTAGACGGATTCATAACGGATCACACCTTCCTCGTCCCGCACCGCGCGCGCAAGCCCGCGTCCGATCAGGCAGTTCGTGTGCGCGATCGCTTCGCCCGTGGCCATCCCCAGCAGATCGGGACCGATCTTTCGGGCAAACAGCGCGCCGAACAGATCGACAGCGCGCTTTGGTTCTTGGCGCAAACGGTGCAGCACGCGTGCAAGCGCCTTCTCGTGGCCCTCGATCAGATGATTTAACCGCTCATGCAGGCCGACGAACGGCTCATTGTGCGATGGCAGCACCAGCACGTCGTTCGGCGCGGCCGTGAGCAGCTTCTTGCACGACGCGATCCAGTCCGCGAGGGGATCGCCATCGGGCTCGGTTGGAAACACCGAGACGTTGGAGGAGATGCGCGGCAGCACCTGGTCGCCGGAGATGAAGAGCTTCAGCTCTTCTTGCCACAAGCATACATGCTCGGGGCAATGGCCATTGCCGGTGATGACGCGCCACGGACGGCCGCCGATCTCGATCACATCGCCGTCGCTGATGCGCCGATAGGCGTCCGGCACTTTCGACACAGCTTTGCCGAAGCCGCCGAAACGGATCTTGTAGCTATCGATCGCATCCTCATCCCAGCCGGCGGCGCGATAGAAGCGCACGCCCTCCTCCGGCGCCTCGCGGCCCGTATCGGCGACGAGTACGCGCCCGGTGATGTATTCGAGCCGGCTCATCCAGAGCGTCGCGCCGAACTTGCGGCAAATCCAGCCGGCAAGCCCCATGTGATCGGGATGCATATGCGTGCAGAGCACGCGCGTAACGGGTTTGCCCTTCAGCGTCGTCTCAAAAATCTGCCGCCAGTACTCGCGCGATTGTTCGATGGCGACGCCGGTATCGACGATGGTCCAACCCTCGCCGTCCTCGATCAGCCACAGATTGATCCATTGCAGCGCAAACGGCAGCGGCATCCGCACCCAATGCACGCCCGGCGCGATCTCACGCGTTTCGCCCGCCCCGGGCGGTTCGCCCAGCGGATAGGTCAAAACCGGCTTTCGCCGCTCCGTCACATCCTGTTCGAGTCCGTCCATGGACATGAAATTTGGCCTCCACCGCCAGCCTAGCCGAGCCACAGTCCCGACTAAATGGGGACGGAGCGCCTAAAAGCTGCCCCTCCCGGCTTTAACCATAGCCCTGAAACCGGCTAAGCTGGACCAGCGCCGAGGCAAGGGGGAAAGCATGAAGCGCATTGTCGTGTGCATGGACGGGACCTGGCAGTCCCTGCACCAGCAGAAGCTGACCAATATCGGCATCATCGCCCGCAGCGTCGCCCACAAGGAGACGCTCCCTGACGGCTCGCAGGTCCATCAGACGGTGATCTACACGCACGGCGTCGGCTCTTCGATTGGCGCGCTGGCCCAGCGCGGCTTCCTTGAAGAAGTCTCCTATTCGTTTAACCGCCTCGCCGGTGGCGCCTTCGGCGAGGGCCTGGAAGACGGCATCGTCGATACATACTTGCGTCTCGCCTTCGATTACGAGGCCGGCGACGAGATTTACATTTTTGGTTTCAGCCGCGGCGCCTTCGCTGCGCGCCGCCTCTCCGGCTTGATCAACACCGCCGGCATCGTCAGCCGCCGCTACACCGATAAAGCGCGCGATGGCTTCCGGCTCTATTATCGCGCGCCGGGCGACGACGCGAGCGACGAAGAAAAGCGCGCGCATGCGGAAGAAGCGGCCGAATTCCGCCGCCTCTACGGCAAGGGTGAGCGCAACGAGGACGGCACCCGCCGCGCCACTACCGAGGCGCCGCGGATCAAATATCTCGGCGTGTTCGACACAGTGGCGCAGCGCGGCTTTGCCGAAGTGGTCGCCTCGATGACGCCGTGGCACGAGAAGCGGCGATTCAAGTTCGTCAACAACCGCGTCTCCCCAAGCGTAGACAATGCGCGCCACGCCGTGGCGATCGACGAATGCCGCATTGGCTTTCCATGTTCGCTGTGGACCGGCTTAGACGAAGACAACAAACGCCTCGGTCGGCGCGCCTACGAGCAGCGCTGGTTCATCGGCACGCACGGCGACGTCGGCGGCGGTGAATCGTCCAATCTCTCGGCGACGGCCCTCAAATGGGTCGCCGAAGGCGCGGTCGAGGCAGGCCTGCGCTTCTACGCCAATTATGGCGACGACGTTTCGCCGCTGCACGAGGCGCTGCGCGACGCCGGGTACGACGCGCCGATCTCGCGGCCGCGGTTCTCCAAAGCCTGGCAGCCGGTGCACTATCCGTTCCGTCCGCGGCGCATCTGGCGGGACAAGGAGCGGCCATCGCGCACAGACGCCGAACTGCTGCTGGATGAAAACGTCTTTCACCGCGCGTCCGTGCCGCGCCCGCGCTATCGGCCGTCGCCGCTGAAGCCGTTCCAGTCGGTGTTGAAGGAATGGCAGAAAGAGCATCGCAGCTAACCAGCCTGCGACAAGCGGATCAGACCGCGCCAAGCGCTGCGGCGCCGACTTTGACTTCGGCGAGACGCGCTGTGGCGCGCGGCAAAACCGTCCTGGAGTAGAACTCGAGTAGCGCGCGCTGCTCGGAGTCGGGCGCGCGGGCGAGACCTTGCGCGATGAGCGACGCGCCCGCCACATCGCCGGCAAGCGCGAGATAGGGCGCCGCGCCGGCCAGCGCGTCCTCGCGCGGCGCCGAGAGCATAAACTCGGTCGCCTGCTCCAGCACACGCGCGGCGTCAGCGAGATGATCGCCCGTTTCGCCGCCAAGCTTTGCGGCTGCACTCTTGGCCTCTTCGATCAGCCGCCGCATCGACTCGCCGCGATCGCCCAGCAGTTTGCGCCCATAAAGATCGATCGCCTGGATGCCGTTCGTGCCTTCATAGATCGGCGCGATGCGCGCATCGCGGTAGAATTGCGCCGCGCCGCCTTCCTCGACAAAGCCCATGCCGCCATGCACCTGCACGCCGAGGCTCGCGACCTCGACCCCAAGATCGGTGCACCACGCCTTCGCGATCGGCGTCAGCACATCTTCCATCGCCGTATCGCCCGCATCGGCCGCCACCGCGCAGGCGTAGCAGATCGCTCGCCCCGCCTGGATTTTCGACCGCATCGTCATCAGCATGCGCTTCACGTCGGGATGCTCGATGATCAGCCGTCCGCCCTGCTTGCGCTCGCGCGCATAGGTGAGCGCCTTTTGGTACGCCGCCTCCGCCACCGCGACACCCTCCATGCCGACATTGAGCCGCGCCGCGTTCATCATCGTGAACATCGCCGCGAGGCCGCGGTTTTCTTCGCCGATCAGCCAGCCTTGCGCGCCTTCATAGGCCAGCGTGCAAGTCGGCGAAGCGTGGATGCCCATCTTCTCTTCGAGGCCAATGCAGCGCACGGCGTTTCGCGCACCGTCCGCGTCGCGAAACTTCGGCACGATGAACATCGAAATGCCCTTCGAGCCCGCTGGCGCGCCCTCGATCCGGGCCAGCACCAGGTGGATGATGTTCGGCGCGAGATCGTGTTCGCCCCACGTGATGAAAATCTTCTGGCCGGTGATCGCATACGAGCCGTCGGCCTGCGGCACGGCTTTCGTCGTCAGCGCGCCTAAGTCCGAGCCCGCTTGCGGTTCGGTCAGATTCATCGTCCCGGTCCATGCGCCGCTGACGAGCTTTTCGAGATAGAGCGCCTTCTGGTCCGGCGCGCCGTGCTGTTCGATCGCTTCGATCGCACCCAGCGTCAGCATTGGCAGCAGGCCGAAGCTCATGTTCGCCGCGTGAACCGTCTCCATCACCGCGACCGCCACCGCTCGCGGCAGCCCTTGGCCGCCATAAGCGGGATCAGCCGCTAACCCCTGCCAACCGCCGGCTCTGAACGCGTCGTAAGCTTCGCGAAAACCCGACGCCGCGCGCACGACATCGCCCTCAAGTTTCACGCCCTCGCGATCGCCGCTCCGGTTGATCGGCGCTAAAGTCTCCGCCGCCAACGCGCCGGCGCCTTCGAGGATCGCCGTCAGCAAATCGGCGTCCAGTTCAGGGTAACGCTCGCGCAACCTCCAGACGTCCGCACACGCCTCTAACGCAAAGTGCATGTCTTTGATCGGGGCGACATAGCTCATTCGTGATCTCCTGGCGTCCAGCATAGCGACGGCGGCCGCTTCGCAACACCTCGGCGGCGCTCTAGAGTGTTCCGGGGGCGGACGCCGACGGAGTTTCCTGTATGCGCGCCTTGATCGCCGCCCTTTGCCTCGCCGCGTGCGCCAGTGTCGAGGGCGCCGCCGACGCGCCGCCGCCCTTCACGAGCGCTGTAACACCCGCCCCAACGCAAAGCGCCGCCTATCCGGCCGCTGTTGATCTTCCTGCTGGCGTCTATCGCCTCGACCCGCGCCACGCTTCGGTGCACTTCCGCATCCGTCACGAAGGCCTCGCTTGGTTCACGGCGCGCTTTGAATCTAAGGACGCCACGCTGACGCTCGACCCGGCCGACCCCACGCGATCACAGCTCACGGCGAGTGTCACATCCGATTCCGTCAACACCGGCATCGTCAATGCGCAGGGCGAGCGGACGTTCGACCGCAGCATCGCCCGCGCGCTCGGCGGAGCGGAGATAAGCTTCGCTTCCACCAGCATCGAACGCACCGGCGAACACACAGCGCGCGTCATCGGCGATCTCACCATGAACGGGCAAACGCATCCGGCCACGCTCGATGTCACCTTCGCCGGTGCGGCGGTCGATCCGCTACGCGGCGGCGCGCAAGTGCTGGGCTTCTCGGCCCACGGCGTGATCGACCGGACACAATGGGGCGTCAATGAATGGCGGACCTTCGCCGGCGCCGAGGTCCAGATCGTCATCGAGGCGGAACTGGTGCGTGCTTGACCTCTGACGCGGGTAGGTCACATCGGTGTTCGTACTTGCCGGGACCGGGCGCCGTCACCCTACATACGGGGCTCAGCGAGGGAGAATCCTGAAATGAAATTTTGGACCGCCACGGCCGCCGCCATTGCGTTGGCCGCCTGCTCACAGCCTGCGCCGACCGCGCCCGCAGAACAGCCGGCGCAGATCGCCGTCAGTGCGCCGTCGGGCGCCTATCAGCTCGATCCGAACCACACCACCATCACCGCCACGGTCAAACATTTCGGCCTGTCCGACTATCAGCTGCGGCTCAACGGCGTCACCGGCACGTTCAACTTCAACGCCGACGACCCGTCCCAATCGACGATCGAGGCCATCGTCGCAACCAATACGCTCGATACGCCTTATACTGGCGCCACCGATTTCGACGCCGAGCTGCAGAACTCGGAATGGCTGGACGCAGCGCAATTTCCGACCGCGACGTTCCGCTCCACCGCCGTCGAACGCACCGGACCGAACACGGCGCGCGTCACCGGCGATCTCACCATCCGCAACATCACCCACCCGATCACGCTCGACGTCACTTACAATGCGAGCCACGCCAGCCATCCGATGGGCTTTCCCGGCGCACTGATCGGGTTCTCGGCAACGGGCGCTTTCCAGCGCTCGCAATACGGCCTCAACGTGCTGCAGCCGAGTTCGCCCGGCGGCACGGACGGCGTTTCGGACACGGTCGAACTCGTAATCGAGGCTGAGTTCACGCAGCCTGCTCCTCAAACAACAACGCCGGCGCCGGCGCAGACTGCCGAGCCGGTGAACTAGAAGCATGGCCGCGCCGTCCTCGCGTTACGCCGCTCTGGCGATCGTCCTGCACTGGGCGATCGCATTCGCCATTGCGCTGATGATCCCATTGGGCTGGTGGATGAGCGACCTGGCTGAGGACGGCGTGGTCAGCGACGGCCTGTTCCAGGCTTATCAGCTGCACAAGTCGATCGGCCTCACCGTGTTGGTGCTGAGCCTCGTGCAACTGGGCTGGCGGCTCGCCAATCCGCCGCCGGCTTTGCCCGAGCACATGCCGGCCTGGGAGCGCTTCGTCGCGAGCGCGACGCACTGGGCGCTCTATGCGCTGATGATCGGCTTGCCGTTGACGGGCTGGCTCTATGTCTCCGCCGGATGGTCCGAGCATGACGACGCCCCGCTACAGGTCACGACGCGGTGGTTTGGGCTGTTCGTTGTGCCGCATCTGTTCGGCTTGCCCGGCGCGGGCATGGAACTGCGCGAAGACGTCGCCGAAACGGCGATGGAAGCGCACGAACTGATGGCCTGTGGCGCGATCATCCTCGGGGGTCTGCACGCAGCGGCGGCGCTCAAGCATCACGTGATCGACCGCGACAACGTGCTGGCGCTGATGGTCCCTGGCCTTCGCCCGCTCTCCGATGGCGAGCCCGCGCCCAAGAACACGGGCCGTCTCGCGGTGCTTGGCGGCGGCTTGTCGCTGGCAATCGTCGCCCTCTCGGCCGCGCTGTTCACGTTGGCCAATCTGAGCGCGGCCCCCGCGTCGCAGGAGCAGTCCACGATCGAAATCGCCGCGCCAGCGCCCGAAGTAACCGCGCAGCTCGAAGCCAGCACAGCGCCGCCCGCTGATCCTGGCGCACCGGCCGCGTGGCGCGTCGATAGCGGCGCCAGTTCGATCGGCTTCGCCTTCGGCTATGACGACGGCGAGACCTCCTCACGCTTCGAAGGCCGTTTCACCCGCTGGCGCGCCGACATTCGCTTCGATCCGAACAATCTTGGCGCTTCCAGCGCACTCGTCACCATCGAGACGGCCTCCGCCACCGATGGCGTCGCGCTGCACGATCGCGCGCTGCCGGGCCCGGAATGGTTCGATGCGGCCGCGCATCCAACCGCCACATTCCGCGCCAGCGAATTCCGTCATCGCAGCGGCGACGCTTACGAAGCGCGCGGTGAGCTGACCATCCGCGGCCGCAGCCGCAATTTCGATCTGCCATTCACGCTCTCCATCAACGGCGACCGCGCAGTGATGAGCGCCACCACCCAGCTTGACCGCCGCGACTTCGATATCGGAAAGGACACCGACGCCGACGACATGATCTCGCGCGAGATCGATCTCACCATCCGCGTCGAAGCCGTGCGCCAGCCATGAGCATCGCCCGCGCCGCCGAAATCTTGCGCGCGGGCGGCCTCGTCGTCTTCCCGACCGAGACCGTCTACGGCCTCGGCGCCGACGCCGCGAACCCAAGCGCTGTCGCCCGCATCTATGAGGCCAAAGGCCGACCGCACTTCAATCCGCTGATCGCACACGTGCCCGGCCTCGCCGAAGCCGAGCAGCACGCGCACCTGCCTCAAAGTGCGCGCAAGCTCGCTGCCGCATTCTGGCCCGGCCCCTTCACCATCGTCGCGCGCCGCCGCGCCGAGAGCAGCGTCGCCGAACTCGCCTGCGCCGGCCTCGCCACCATCGCCCTGCGCGCACCGTCGCATCCGATGGCGCGTGAGCTGCTCGCCGCCTTCGGCGGCCCAATCGTTGCGCCGAGCGCCAACCGCTCCGGCCATGTCAGCGCCACGACGGCAGAGCACGCGGCGGAAGATTTGGGCGAGCGCGTCGATCTCGTACTCGATGGCGGCCCCTGCCAGATCGGACTGGAATCGACGATCGTCGCTGTCGGCGATGACGGCGCCGTCACGCTGCTGCGGCCTGGCGCCATCTCGCGGGCCGAGATCGAAGCGATCGTGGGCCCGATCAACACAGCGCACAGCGGCAAGGTCCAAGCGCCGGGAATGATGGAAAGCCATTACGCGCCTCGCGCCCGCATCCGCCTCGACGCCGCCCCGCCTCAGCCCGGCGAAACCTATCTCGCCTTTGGCGCGGCTGCGCCCGCGGGCGGCGCGACGCTCTCGGCGTCCGGTGATCTCGTCGAAGCCGCCGCCAATCTCTACGCCGCGCTCCGCGCACTCGATTCGACCGGCGCGGACGTTATCGCCGTCGCACCGATCCCCGCCCACGGCCTCGGCGAAGCCATCCGCGACCGTCTCGCCCGCGCCGCTGCGCCAAGAAGCTAGCCCGGACCGCCGGCGCCCTCGCCGGCATCGGTCAAGCGCCAGACGGCGGAGCATTTGAAACAGCGTGCCGGCGAGGGCGCCGGCGGCCCGGGCTTGTGCTATCTCCCTGCGCATGCCCAGCACAGATCTCATCGCCAAACTGACCGCCCGCCTCGGCCCTAGCGCCGTTCTCACCGATCAGGACGCCCTTTCGCCTTATCTCTCTGAATGGCGCGGAAAATTTTCCGGCCGCACGCCTGTCGCCGTGCTCCCGTCCAGCACCGAACAAGTCGCCGACATCGTCCGCATCTGTATCGAGTCCGGCGCAAAGATCACCACGCAAGGCGGCAACACCGGCTTGGTCGGCGGCCAAATCCCGGATGGTGAAGTCTTGGTTTCACTGAAGCGGATGAACCGCATCCGCGAGATCGATGCCGACAACGACTCACTCACCGTCGAAGCCGGCTGTGTACTGACGAGCGTGCAACAAGCCGCCGCTGATTCGGATCGACTCTTCCCTCTCAGTCTCGCCAGCGAAGGCAGCGCGACCATCGGCGGCCTCATCTCCACCAATGCCGGCGGTGTTCATGTGCTGCGTTACGGGATGATGCGCGACCTCGTGCTCGGCATCGAAGCGGTGCTGCCGGACGGGCGCGTGCTGAACGCGCTGCAGGGGCTGCGGAAGGACAACACCGGCTACGATCTGAAGCAGCTCTTCATCGGCGCCGAGGGAACGTTGGGCATCGTGACCGCCGCGACCTTGAAGCTCTTCCCCCGTCCGCGCGCCCGCGAGACGGCGCTGCTCGGGGTCGAGGGGCCCCGTCAAGCGCTCGCCTTGCTGCACCGCGTCAAGGCGATGACCGGCGCCGTCTCCGCCTTCGAAGTGATGAACCGGCTCTCCGTCGATTGCGTGATCAGAAATGTCGCCGGCAGCCGCGATCCGATGCCGGACGCACCCTTCATGGTGCTGATCGAGTTCGAAGCGGCGCACCCGGCGGGCCTTCGCGAGGCCGTCGAACTGGCGCTCGCAAGCGCCATTGAAGCGAGTGAGGCGCAAACCGCGCTCATCGCGGAAAACGCAAGCCAGGCAAAGGATTTCTGGCATGTCCGCGAGGCCATTTCCGCCGGCCACAAGCCCGAAGGCGCGCAGGTGAACCACGATGTCAGCGTACCTGTGTCGAAGACGCCGGACTTCCTCGCCGAGGCCAACGCGGCGATGGAAGCGCGCTGCCCCGGCGCACGCATCGTCGCCTTCGGACACATGGGCGACGGCAACTTCCATTACACGGCGATGCAGCCGCTCGGCATGGATCCGTCTCTCTTCCCGGGCGCCGCCCTCACCCAAACGGTCTATGAGATCGCGACCGCGCTCGGCGGCTCGATCTCGGCCGAGCATGGCATCGGCGTCGCGCGCAAGGCGGACCTCGCGAAGTTCAAAGACGCCGAATCGATTCTCTTGATGCGCACCATCAAACGCGCGCTCGACCCGACGAACGTGATGAACCCGCGCGCGCTCATCGCCAACGAAGTGTAGCGAAACGATCCGCGCACACGCGCGTTGCACAACACGCGACTGCAGATTCGCTGTTGCAGATTCAGCGCGCTGAATCTTTTCGCTAGCGATTGTGCTTGCGCATGACATATTGAAGACGTACTGCGGCGTCGTTGCCGTAAACACAAAGGAGCCAGGGCATGGCTAAGAAAGCAAAGAAGGCGGCCAAGAAGGTCGCGAAGAAAGCGAAGGCGAAGAAGGCCACTCGCAAGACTGCAACGAAGAAGGCCGCCAAGAAGGCGCCGCGCAAGACCGCCGCCAAGAAGAAGGCGAAGCGTGCGAAGAAGGCGGCTCGGTAATACGAGACCCTTCGAGCGCTCTAAGCGCTCCAACGAACAAGGACGAATGTCCAATCGATGCGCGGCGCGAGAGCGTCGCGCATCTTTGTTTGCGCCGCACGCAAGCGCAGCGGCCGAAAATTTCCAAATAGTTCCAGAAATTTAGCTGCTGCGGCGGCGCGCGCGTGATCCACGCGCGCAAGGCGCTTCCTTCGCCGCTCGGCGCCGCTTCGTAGGGCCGCACACCGCTGCGGTTCGAGCTCGAGAACACCCCTGCGCGATCAGAATCACCTCCGGATTCCCCGCTTCAGAAGGCGCGGCGCAGGTGTCGCGATCGCTCGCACGATGCAGCGTGTACGCCTGCGACTCGCATGCGCCGATCATCATGCGCAGCTCTTCTCGCAGCCGCGCCGAACTTACCCGACCCGACTCAATGAGCGCGACTCAGCACGGCGGATGAGCGCCCCGTTCAGGCAGCGAGTCGTCCTTCGAACCGCTCGCAGCGGTCTGATCGGCGCCAGCCGCGAAACTTTTTACAGTTGGCGGACGCCGCTCGATGCATCGACCCCGCCCCTCGGCAGCGCTAGATCGTGTCCGCAAGGAGCGCAGGATGAGTGAGCCGAACCGGCGCGCACCAATCCCGGCCGTGGGGGTCGTCTGCCTGCGCGGCGATGAGGTGTTGCTGATTCGGCGGGGGACGCCGCCGCTGGCCGACAGCTGGTCGCTGCCGGGCGGGCGCATCGAGTGGGGCGAGCGGGCCGCAGATGCGGCGCTGCGCGAGCTTCGGGAAGAAACCGGCGTCGACGCCGAACTGGTCGGGCTGATCGACGTGGTGGATGGTCTGTTCAGCAAGAGCAGCGCGCCCGACGCGCCGCCCTGGGGACATTATGTGCTGATCGACTACGCCGCGCGCTGGCTCGGCGGCGAACCAAAAGCCGGAGACGATGCGCGCGAAGCCCGCTTCTTCAAGGCCGGCGAAATCGAAACGCTCGGTCTTTGGCATGAAACGCTGCGTGTGATCGAAGCCGCGCGCGCCATGCTCAAGGGGCCTGAGCGGCGCTAGCCGCTTTACACCGGCGCCTCGTCCGGCAAATCTGCGCCCCTTGAGAGTGGGGAGTACACGATGAGGCTGTTCGCAGCCGCCTGCGCGGCGGCGTTGATCATGGCTGGCGCGGCCGAGGCGCGCACATGGCGCATCCGTCCGGGCCCGGAGGCCGAGCAACAGCTGCAGACGGCGCTGATCGAAGCAGAACCCGGCGACACGGTGCAGCTCGGGCGCGGCCGCTTCGAACTGACGGCCGGCCTTTCGCTCGATGTCGATCGCGTCACCATCCGCGGCGATGGCGAGGATCGCTCTGTGCTGTCGTTCGATGGCCAGCGCCGCGGCGCTGAGGGCCTGCTCATCACGTCCGACAATGTGACGCTGCGCGGCTTTGCCGTCGAGAACGCCCGTGGCGACGCGATCAAGGCGCGCGATTGCGACGGCATCCATATCCGCGAGGTGCGTGTGGAATGGACCCGCGGTCCGAACCCCGAGAACGGCGCCTATGGGCTCTATCCGGTCAATTGCTCCAACGTGCTGATCGAGCGTTCGATCGCCCGCGGCGCGTCGGACGCCGGCATCTATGTCGGCCAATCGCGCAACATCATCGTTCGCGACAACACGGCCGAGTTCAACGTCGCCGGGATCGAGATCGAGAATTCCTACAATGCCGACGTGTTCGGCAACACGGCGACGCGCAATACCGGCGGCATCCTGGTGTTCGACCTGCCCGGCCTGCCGCAAAAGGGCGGCCACTCGGTGCGGGTGTTCGAGAACCGGATCGTCAACAACGACACGCCGAACTTCGCCCCGGCCGGCAATATCGTCGCTAGCGTACCGACCGGCACCGGCGTCCTCATCATGGCCAACCGCAATGTCCATGTGTTCGAGAACGAGATCGGCGACAACGGCACGGTGAACGTGCTGATCACGGCCTATCGCAACGAGTACGACGATCGCGAGTACGTCCCCGTCGCCCGCGACATCGTCGTTCGCGACAATGCGTTCGGCAACACCGGCTTTGCGCCGGCGGGCGATCTCGCCGGTCTCGCGCAAATGGGCGTGCCGATGCCCGACGTGCTGTGGGACGGCTCGTATATGTACACGGTCGTTCATATGCCGACCGTCGCCACGCCACGCATCGTCGTGCGCGACAACACCTCGACTCGCTCTGGACAGGGCTCGTTCTTGTCGCTCGGCCTCCCCGTCGCCGGCTCGCCGCTGACGGAAGCCGCGCCCGATCCGACGCCGCCGCCGCTGCTCGAAGTGGCGGAGCCGGAGGAAGTTCGGATCCGGAACTGATGCGGCTGTCCTGGCTCATTGCGGCTGGCGCGGCGCTGGTGCTGATCACCGGCGCCGCCGCCAATGCGCCGACGCCGGTGAGCGACCGCGCCATCATGGCCGAGCGGCCGCCGGCGCTGCTCGCGGACTATCACCTCTTCCGCGACGCCGGCGCGCGCGAGCCGAACGCGCGGGTGACGCCGTACGATCTGAACACCGCGCTCTATTCCGACGGGGCGCTGAAGTTTCGCTACCTCTATATCCCGGCGGGCTCGCAAGCCCGCTACAGCTCCCGCGACGTGTTCGAGTTTCCGGTCGGCACGGTGCTTGTCAAAACCTTCGCCTTCGCCGCAGATATGCGAGCGCCGAGCGAAAACGTGCGCTTCATCGAAACGCGGCTGCTGATCCGGCATGAAGACGGCTGGGTCGCTTATCCTTACGTCTGGAATGAGGAGCAGACCGAGGCGCGCTATTCGCCGATCGGCGCGGACGTGCCGATGACCTTCACCAACGAAGACGGCCAAGCCATCGCGCTCGATTGGGCCGTCCCGAACCGCAACCAGTGCAAAGCCTGCCATGATCGGGCCGGCGAGTTCGTGCCGATCGGGCCGACCGCGCGGAATTTGCTGCGCGACGTCAATTACGACGGCAGCGTCGAAAACCAGATAGCGCATTGGAGTCAGAACGGCCTGCTCGGTGAATTGCCAGCAGGCGCCGTGCGACCCGTACCCAGCGCTTACGATCCCGTTAGCGGCTCGGTGAACGATCGCGCTCGCGCTTATCTCGATGTGAATTGTGCGCATTGTCATAATCCGGAAGGACCGGGACATACGTCGGGGCTCGATTTGCGCTGGAGCCAGAGCGATCCGGCGCTTTGGGGCGTTGGCAAGCGGCCTGTCGCTGCGGGGCGCGCTTCGGGCGGGTTTGATTTCGCCATTGAGCCGGGGCATCCGGAGCGCTCGATCCTGGTGCACCGGATGGCGTCGACCGATCCGGGCGTGATGATGCCGGAGCTTGGTCGCACGCTGGTCGATGAACGTGGCGTTGCGCTGATGCGCGAATGGATCAGCGGGATGGAAGCGGATGGCAGCAGCCGCTAGCGGAATCACGTTTCCCGGACGGCGCGCAGCGCCGAGCCGGGACCCAGCGGTCGCTGCGCGCCTGTCTTCCCCTGGGTCCCGGCTCTCCGCTTCGCTGCGGCCGGGAAACGTGCTTAGTGCATCCAACTCGTATCGATCATCCCCACCGCCATCGCCGCGTGCACCGCGAGCGCCATCAGCACCAGCGAGCCGATCATGAAGATCGCGAAGCGGATGACGATGACGTTCACCGTCGCTTGCAGGATGGAATGCACAACGCGGATGGCGACGTAGAGCCAGGCCAAGCCAATATTGATCTCGTGCG
>Ga0196971_1000726_pt1 | contig 20292 bp, 13 predicted proteins | sample S1v_1013CmetaG_FD_148660 | JGI IMG/M metagenome (GOLD analysis project Ga0196971, IMG submission 148660) | Soil microbial communities from Anza Borrego desert, Southern California, United States - S1+v_10-13C | ecosystem: Environmental > Terrestrial > Soil > Desert | place: USA: California...
CCGCACCGCGACCTCGTCGTGCATCCGTGTCTTCTTCATTCTTGCCCCGCGGCAGCTTGCCCCTGCGACAAAATGCCCCACTCCTAGGGTGCGTTGCAGTCTATCACTCATTCATACCTTGTCAAGGCTGTGCACAAGAATTTGGACGGTTCTATCGGCTGGAATTCGTGGGCCGCAAATAGCTAGGATTCGGGGAACTGTACTTCCCTCGCGCTTTTGCAGCGAGAAGTGGAAATAGCGGCGCACGGTCTTGCTACGACACTGCGCTCGGGGGTATTGATTCGGCAGTTAAATCAGAATCGCGCTTTGAGCAGATATCTGATTTATTCAGTGCAGATCAAAGACTTGCGCTGATCAGCAGTTGCTGAAAATCGTCCTTTAATTGCCGAAGCAATAACACACAAGGTTAATACGGAACAGAAATGGACCAAATCGCCACGGGAAGCTTCCTATAGTCTCGCTAATGTCATTCAGTCGAACCGGCGCACTGAGTATCGATCGTTTCAGCGGTCTGACGCGCGATCTCCAGTTCCTCATCTGTCGGCACGATTAGTATTTTGACTCTGCTATGGACGGTTTGCAGTTCCGCTATTTCATCTGTGCCCATCGCATTTTTCCGTATATCGATCATGATTCCGCAAGATTTTAGATCTGAGCAGATTTTGTAGCGGACGGGAGCGGCATGCTCGCCCACCCCCCCCGTAAAGATCAATGCGTCGATGCTACCTAGGACAGCCAGGTAGCCGCCGATATATTTCTTGACCCCATAACAGTACATTTCAACGGCTAATCGAGCATTCTCGTCGTCTGTCGCTGCGCGCCTCAGAATTTCACGCATGTCATTCGCGCCGGTAAGCCCTTTGAGTCCGCTGTTCTTGCTGAGAAGACGTTCTAATTCGCTCGCCGAGTAATTGCCGGACGTCATTAAATACAGCATGACGCCTGGATCAATGTCGCCACACCGCGTCCCCATTATTAAACCGGCCAGAGGCGTCATACCCATAGATGTATCGACGCTGCGGCCGTGCTTGATGGCCGCAGCGCTGGCCCCATTGCCCAGGTGCAACACGATGAAATTGCAGGACTCCACCGGTCGACCAAGGTAAGCCGCAGCCCGTTTTGTTACATACGCAAAGGACGTTCCATGAAATCCATACCGGCGTATTCGATCATCCCGATAAAATTCATTCGGCAGCGCGTAACGATATGCACGAGGCGGCATGGATTGGTGAAAAGCCGTGTCGAACACGGCAACCTGTGGCACTCCTGGCCAGAGTTCGCGGCAAATCTCTATGCCTAACAAATTCGGCGGATTATGTAATGGCGCGAGAGGAATAGCCGTTCGAATGGCTTTTATAACAGCATCGTCCACCATAACGGCTGTATGGAAAGTTTCTCCACCATGAACAACACGATGGCCGATACCGAAAAGCTCATTTGGGTCCGGCATTTCGCCTGACTCCTTAAGCCGATGCAGCACTTCGGCAATGGCTTGTCGATGGTCAGCGAATCCGTCCGCCCCATTACTATCAAGCAAAAAAGTACCGGACTCTCCAATTCGTTCGATCATGCCTGAGACCAAAACACGCTCGTCGCTCAAATCGAACAACCGATACTTTACGGATGAGCTGCCCGAATTGAGGACTAAAAGCTTTCTCTGCATGAGCTCTCAGCTAGGTTGCCAACGTGCATCTAGGAAATCGTCCCTCGGCCCCCGGACAGAGCCGCATGATCGTCAGCCACTCATTGCGGCCACTTCCAATTGGCAAACTCCGGCTTATCTACACCGTGCTCGTAGGCATAATTACTGCACTCGATCTGCATGTCGCGAAGCTTTTCCTTGACATGAGCGCCCGCAACCAGCAGCCCCGGCACGCGATTGATCACATCGATCGCCAGGCTGAAACGGTCGATTTCGTTTTGAATGGCAAGCTCCAACGGAGTATTGATATTTCCTTTCTCCTTATACCCGCGCACGTGCAGGTTCTTATGATTGGTTCTCCTGTAAGCGAGGCGATGGATCAGCCACGGATACCCATGGAAATTGAAAATAATCGGCTTATCCAGGGTGAACAAGCTATCGAAGTCGCGGTCGTTCAGACCGTGGGGGTGTTCGCTGGCAGGCTGCAGCTTGAACAAATCGACCACATTGATGAAACGGATCTTCAATGTCGGGAAGTGCTCGCGCAGGAGCATGACAGCCGCTAGCGCCTCTTTCGTTGGGATGTCGCCGCAACCCACCATGACGACATCCGGCTCCGAACCCTGGTCGTTGCTCGCCCAATCCCAAATTCCGATACCCTTGATGCAGTGTTTTATCGAGGCTTCCATGTTCAGATACTGCAAATGCTTCTGCTTGTCCGAAACGATCACGTTGACGTTGTAGGTACTTCTCAGGCAACGATCCGCCACGCACAAGAGCGTATTGACGTCCGGCGGCAGATAGATCCGGGTCACTTCGGGACTCTTGTTGACCACGAGATCGAGAAACCCCGGATCCTGATGGGTAAAGCCGTTATGATCCTGTCGCCAAACGGTAGAGGTGATCAGCAGGTTCAGGGACGATACGGGAGCGCGCCAGGGGATGTCGTTGGCGATGTCCAGCCACTTCGCGAACTGGTTGAACATGGAGTCGATAACATGAACGAAGGCTTCATAGGTCGAAAAGAATCCGTGTCGCCCAGTCAGCAGGTAACCTTCGAGCCAACCCTCCAGGGTGTGCTCCGATAACATCTCCATGACACGGCCATCAGGCGATAACTCGCCGCCGTCGGCATCTTCCGGCAAATAATCCGCCAACCACATTTTCTTACTGGCCTCATACACGTCGTCCAGTTTGTTCGAAGAGGTTTCGTCCGGACCGAATACCCGGAAATTACTCGGATTCATCGCTAAAATGTCGCGCAAAAACCGTCCGAGGGGCCGCGTATTTTCCGCCTCCGAGACGCCGGGCTTCAGCACCTCGACAGCGTAATCGCGAAAATCAGGCATCCTCAAGGCCTTACGAAGCAAGCCGCCGTTAGCATGGGGATTGGCACTCATGCGCCGAGTCCCTTTCGGAGCCTGGGCTTTTAACTCGGGAATGAGACGGCCGTTGGCATCGAACAGTTTCTCCGGCTGATAACTTCGCATCCATTCTTCTAGCATCTTGAGGTGCTCCGGATTCTGAGCCACTCCTGCGAGCGGCACTTGGTGCGAACGCCAAAAACCTTCTATCTTGTGGCCGTCCACCGTCTTAGGTCCAGTCCACCCTTTTGGGCTGCGCAGCACGACCATGGGCCACCGTGGCCGGGTCAGACTGCCACCGTGGCGGGCTTCCTGCTGAATCCGGCGAATCTCGAGCACGCAATGTTCTAAAGTAGCGGCCATCGCTTGATGCATGATTTCGGAATCGCTACCTTCGACAAAATAGGGTGTCCATCCATAGCCTTCGAACAGCCGCTCCAGCTCCTCATGAGAAATTCGCGCCAAGACAGTCGGATTATTGATCTTGTACCCGTTGAGGTGGAGGATCGGCAGCACGGCACCATCCCGTGCGGGATTAAGAAACTTGTTGGAGTGCCAAGACGTCGCCAAAGCTGCGGTTTCCGCCTCGCCGTCGCCGACGACTACAGCAACCAACAAATCGGGATTATCGAATGCCGCACCGAAGGCATGGGAAATGCTATAGCCCAACTCGCCTCCTTCATGAATCGAACCCGGCATTTCCGGCGTACAATGGCTGCCGATTCCGCCTGGAAACGAAAATTCTCTGAAAAACAGCCGCATCCCCTCTTCGTCTTCATTTTTATTCGGATAAATTTCGGAGTACGTGCCCTCGAGATAAACCGGAGCCAGCACACCGGGCGCTCCGTGACCGGGACCGGCGATGAAAATCGCGTCGAGATCGTACTTGTTGATTAAGCGGTTGAGATGAACGTAGCTGAAGCTCAAACCAGGACTAGAACCCCAATGGCCGAGCAAGCGCTTTTTGATGTGCTCGGGCTGTAAAGGCTGTCTTAACAGAGGATTGTCCTTCAGATAAATCATGCCGACCGCAAGATAGTTACATGCCCGCCAGTAGGCATCGAGTTTTTGCAGCTCATCGGTCTCTAGAGGATTTTCCGCAATAAATGACGCCATGGGCTTACCTCGCTGTTTGTTAGCTGATGAACTTAAGAAATAAGGCCGATTCAGACTCGGCCTTCATGATTAACTTCGCTTTGCAAGCAAACAAAAGATTTTAGTTTGACAAGCTCAAATGAGCATAATTTGATTGCTTTTATATGAAAGGCGATGTGAATACCGAGGCGGCCGCCCATAAATTCGCCAAAACTCCCTATACGGCGACCTCTAACCGAAGACGGAGCAGCACAGAGCGGATCGCATGAGAAAGCGCAAAGATTTTGGCGTCTATCCAGAGTCGCCATAAAATGACGGCCTCCAAACATCGCCGGCACATCAACTCTTGAACCCTCTCCGCAAGCTCGCCTCGCAAACCGCCATCTACGGCTTGAGCAGCATCATCGGCAGATTTCTCAATTATCTGCTGGTTCCCCTTTACACCTATACCTTCCCGGCGCAGGAATACGGCATCGTTTCGGAACTCTACGCTTACGCCGGCTTCTTCGCGGTGGTTCTGATCTTCGGCCTGGAAACGGGCTATTTCCGCTTCAGCAACCGAGAAGAACTCCGGGCAGACACGGTGTACTCGACCGCGCTCGGCTTCCTGATCCTCGCGAACCTGGCGTTTGTAGCCGGAATCGTCGTATTTCGGGAACCGCTCGCCGCACTGCTCCGTTATTCGGAGCATCCGGAATATCTGGTGTGGTTTGGCGCCATCCTGGCACTCGACGCCATTGCGGCACTGCCGTTTGCCAAGTTACGTTCCGAAAACCGGGCTTGGCGCTTTGCCGGCATCAAACTGACCGAAATCCTGCTCGCCATAGGACTTAACCTGTTTTTCCTGGTTTACTGCAAAAAGGCCGAGGCGCTTTGGCCTAACTCGCTCGGAGCGCGTTTGTATGATCCGGCTATCGGCATCGGCTATATCTTTTTGGCCAATCTTGCGGCCAGCGCCTTCAAATTTCTGCTGCTCCTGCCGCAGTTCAAGAGCTTGCGGCATGGGCTCGATTCGCGACTCTTAAAGAGCTTGCTGGCTTACTCCCTGCCCATGGTGGTGATCGGGTTTGCGGGAATGGTCAACGAGATGCTCGACCGCGCAATCCTAAAATTCTTGTTGCCCTATGACCTCGCAACCAATTTGCGCCTGCTGGGCATCTATGGCGCGTGCTATAAGCTGTCGATCCTGATGTCTCTTTTCATACAGGCATTCCGATATGCCGGCGAGCCCTTCTTCTTTGCCTATGCCGGACGGGCGGACGCGAAGCGCACTTATGCCGTCGTCATGAAATATTTCGTGATCTTCTGCGTGTTCATCTTTCTAGTAGTGACCTTATATATAGATCTATTCAAGTATTTTATCGGCGCCGAATACCGCGAAGGGCTCGACGTCGTGCCCGTTTTGCTCTTGGCCAATTTATTTCTGGGCATCTATGTAAACCTGTCCATCTGGTACAAACTCACCGATCGAACTCTGATGGGTGCATGGGTATCGCTGGCTGGCGCCGCACTGACCATCGGATTGAACATATGGTGGATTCCGATCATGGGCTATATGGGCTCCGCTTGGGCAACGCTGGCGTGTTATGCCACGATGACCATTCTTTCGTACGCGCTCGGTCAATACTATTACCCGGTGCGTTATCCAATAGGAAAGATCGCGGGCTATCTCCTACTCGGACTCTTGCTGTACGGCGGGCACAAGGATCTGGTGGAATCGTGCGGCTGGACGTCGTGGGTGATTGGCTCGGTATTCCTTGGGCTTTACCTCCTGATCGTCGCCCTGGCGGATATGCGACCCTTGCTCGGAAGACGGCAGCCGGCATGAAACGCTTTCACGGCATACGTTCAACAGCGCCCGAAAATCAGTAGCGGTCATAAGGCCCCGGCGCATGCCGAAGGTGCTGAGCCAGATAGTCCGGACGATGCATCGGACCGACCAGTATCAAGCCTGCCACAAAACCGCCGACATGAGCCCAAAACGCCACACCGCCGCTAGCCTCTTGTAGGGCGGGGAGTCCGGCTGCAATCTGGATGAAGAACCAATATCCCAGCATGGCGATAGCGGGCAAAGCCACCGTGGTCACATAGAATCCGAGGAAAATCAAGGTTACCACCCGAGCTCTTGGATAGAGCCGGGCATACGCGCCCATGACCCCTCCGATCGCACCGGATGCTCCCACCATGGGTATTGCCGCAGCCGGATCGGTGAAGATTTGAGCGGCGGCGGCAGCCAAACCGCACACGAGATAAAAAATGAAAAACCGTGCCGGCCCCATCGAGTCTTCGACGTTATCCCCGAACACCCAAAGAAACCAAAGATTCCCAATGATGTGGAACCAGCCGCCGTGGAGGAACATATGGGTCACTAAGGTCAGAATGGACGTATCTCCGGTGAGCTCGCAGCCGAGGTTTTCTCCGAGGGGAATAACGGTTCCGGACGGTACGCGATCGAATAGCTCACCCGGAATCAATCCATAGGTACACAGTGACCATGCCAGCGGCTCGCCGCTACCGAGGCCTTGAACAAAGACCCAACTGGCGATATTCAGGCCGATTATCACAAGCGTTGCCACAGGCCGTCTGACAATCGGATTTTCATCTCTTAATGGGAACATAGCTTCCTCGCGTGCTGGCTGAATTTACGCAGAAAAACCTTTAAGGCAGCTCGCGGCGATTACCTCGACGCGCATGCTAGCTCGAGTCCCGCAGGAAAAAACCTCGCCCCCATCAATGAGATTTCAGACCTCAATAAAGGTCGATAGGGTCGATATCTATAGACCAACGGACTCGCTTGACTTCATCAAGTTCCGAAGCCACCGGCAGCAACACATTGATGAGACCATGCAGCGCGTTTCGCCTGGAGGACTGAAACAGTAACTGATAGCGCTGCCGCCCCGCTCGCCGTGCCATCGGCGCAGGAACCGGCCCTAACACCTGCAGATCGGGCCATGATCGCTCGTGCGCGAGATTAGCCACGTGCTCCAAAAAACGTCGCGGCGCCTCGATATCGGACGCCTCCGCCCGCCATAGCGCCTGATAGGTAAAGGGCGGCAAATGGGCCGCTCGGCGCTCCTCCGAGCAGGCTTTCGCAAAACCGGAATAACCACCCCTAATCAGTACGTGGAGCAATGGATGGCCTGGATGCCGCGTCTGCAGCACAACGGTGCCCATCCGCTCCTCGCGCCCGGCGCGGCCCGCTACCTGAATAATCAGCTGGGCCGTCCGTTCCCCGGAACGAAAGTCGGTGCTGTACAGACCGGAATCCACGTCCGTGATGCCAACCAGCGTAACCCGGGGGAAATGATGGCCCTTGGCCAGCATCTGCGTGCCGATAAGAATATCGACTTGGCCTTCGTGAATATCGTTCAACAGCGCTTCCAACTGCCCTTTGCGCCGCGTACTGTCGCGGTCGATACGCGCAACGCGGGCCTCGGGAAACAACTCGGCCAAAGCTCTTTCCACCCGCTCGGTCCCAAGCCCCAAAGGATGCAGATCCTCGCTGCCGCAGCCGTTACAAGAACTGGCCAGGGATTGTTCGAAACCGCAGTGATGACAACGTAAACGGCGGTCGCCAGCATGAACGACCAAGTTCGCATCGCAGCGCCGGCAACGCGCCACCCATCCGCAGGCGTGACAAATCAAAGTGGGCGCGAAACCGCGCCGATTGACAAACAGCAGCGCCTGCTCACCGCGACTCAAGGTATCAGCGATATAAGCGGTCAGCGCCGGCGAAAGCCCTTCCCGCAAGCGGTGCCCTCGAATATCGAGCAATCGGAAAACGGGCTGAACCGCCCCGCCGGCCCGATGAGGGAGCTGCAAATGACGGTACCGGCCTTGCCATACGTTGCAGAGACTTTCCAAGGACGGCGTGGCCGATCCCAGCAAAATGGGAACATTGAGCAGTCGAGCTCGCATGACGGCCACATCGCGCGCCGAAAAACGAAACCCGTCCTGCTGCTTGAACGACGTATCGTGCTCTTCGTCCAGAATAATCATTCCGGGAGCTTTCATCGGCGTGAACACGGCGGAACGAGTGCCGAGCAGGATACTGACCTCACCCCGCTGCATCCGCAGCCAGGAACGGCAACGTTCGGTTTCGGTAAGCCCGGAGTGGAATATCGCGACCGGAACCGAGAAGCGCGCACGAAAGCGGTTTTGCAACTGGGGCGTCAGATTGATCTCCGGCAGCAGGATCATGATTTGCTTGCCGCGCGCCAAAACCTCTTGTGTCAATTGCAAGTAGACCTCGGTCTTACCGCTGCCGGTGACACCCTCGAGCAGGAAAGCACTATAGGTGCCTATAGCCTCCCTCATGGCGGCTATGGCACGCTGCTGGCCCTCATTGAGATCGAAAGGGGGAGGCTCAAATGAATCGCGAACCGGAATTTGAGGTTCCCGGCTCTGGCACCAGCACACCAAGCCTTTTCGAATCAGACCGTCGGCAGCGCCGCGCCAATCCCAATCCAATCCGCTCAGAAGGCCGTAAGGAACGCCGTCCGGGTGCTCGCGGAGCAATCCGATCAACGCCGTTTGGCGAGGGGCTCTTTTGCACGACTGCTCCGCCAAAGCATAGTCTTCCGCAGTTAGACGCAAAAGCCGTTCCCCTGCAAGCTCGGCCGCACTACCCTTGCGTAACAGGACAGCCAGCGCCGTCGCGACCACCTCGCCAATCGGATAGTGATAATACTGGCTCGCCCACCTGAGCAATCGGAGGTCGTTGGGAGACAGCAAGGGCTCGGTATCGAGTATCGCCAGAGCCTCCTTCAAACGTCCATGGTCCACTTCGGTTTCTTCCGACACCGCCATCAAAATACCGATCTTCCGATGGCGACCGAAAGGAACTTCAACGCGCACGCCGCACTTCAAATCCTCCGTTTGAGTGGCTATAGGAGGAAGATAGTCGAACAGACGCCGCAAGGGTACCGAAACGGCAATCTTTAGAATCTTCGTCATGTTCAACTAACTGCCACAAAACCCGGGTAAAATCGGGCAAACCGTGACGGATACCACAGCTTCAGCGAAATTTTGCTTATCCACAGAAACTGTGGATAACTTTGTGGAATAGATGTCGGGATGTCGCCGAAAATTGCATGCGGGCTAGGGTTTTATTGAATTGTAGAAATTTTGGCCAAAACTTTGTTTTTTATTTTTATCAATGACTTAGCAAATTCAGAAGAGACTAAATTGCGGCCGCACCGATTCAAATTTTTCCTTGACAAGCAAATTGAATACACTGTGCATAAGCTAAATGACGACACTATCCGGAAATCAAGCGTTTAAACATTTTGCAATGAAAGACAGCAATCGACCAATGGAGGAGCTATGGAGATTTATCATTTACAGGTGTTGCGTACCGATGCCTCGGGCATGCCTCTGGAATGGATAGGCTACCAAGAGGCGGCAAAGCTTTATCATCTCGGCGAAGTAGCCTATAGTTGCGGCACCCACCTGTACACGCTGAGGGGCGGCATCAATGCCAAGACGGGCCGCCGCAGCCTTATCGAAGTCAATTCGATCATCGCCACGCACCACCATCATAACAACGGCTACGGCGTCGATCCCAATTACGTTCCGCCTCTAAGCAATCCCGCCCTATTCCGCCGCGACAACAATCTTTGCCTCTACTGCGGCCATCGGTTTCACCATAGCGACCTTTCCCGCGACCACATCACTCCGATCAGTCTCGGAGGAGCCGACACCTGGAACAATGTCGTAACCGCCTGCAAGCGCTGCAATAACCATAAAGCCGGACGCACCCCGGAACAAGCCGGCATACAGCTCTTAGCCATCCCATTTACCCCAACTCATGCAGAATATGTCTACTTGCAGGGACGCCGGGTACTGACCGATCAAATGGAGTTTTTGAAAGCGCACTTCCCTCGCAAGAGCCCTTTGCATCAGCGCTTGAGTTAGCGCCTCAGGAGCCGTTCGATGGCTTCAGGAAGCCTGACGAGAGCAGACGGCGAGCCCGTTTTTCGCCTAGCGCTTGCCGATTTTGTCCGAACTGACCAGCCTGATCGCTTCCCAAAGCAGAGGAGCGGCCGGTGACAACAACTGTCCTCGCCTCGCCTGATGAACTCCCAACCCCAGCAACAAAAGAAAACAGACCGACTGCAAATCTACCCATCCGCCACTCACCGCGGTAAGGCTGCGGTCAAATGCATCGAGACCTTTGGCAGCCTGTTGGCCCAGCGTACGGGCGGCTGTTGCCGATGATGGTTTCACAGAAAATAAAGCAGTTTGCTCCGCGAACCTTGTGACATCGCTTGCACTCGTTTCCGCGGCATGAAACAACAAAACGCTACCGGTCAGCGCATTGGGCTTGACACCCGTAACACCCGGACATTCGCTTAAACGCTCGGCAAGATCGGCAAAAAAGGCTGGATCGCTGCGCTTCTCGGGAATTCTCAGCCGTAATCGGCCGGGAAGTTCATGAATGACAAAGGCCGAAACCATTGTTCAGCCTTTCGGATTGCTTTCCGCAGCGGTTTTCTCGGCCGCTTCGAATCCTTCTGTGCTCGCTGCCTGCTCCGCCAATTCCGCCCGCACCTCGGCCACCAAATCCTCAAGAGTTTCGCCTGCTTCAGCCGCCCATTCGCGGCCTTTTTCAAACAGCAGGATACCGGTTTTCACGGCTGCGCGGGCCACCGGCCGCAACGCCGGCGCAAGCACGACACCGGCCGCCACCATGCCTAGCCCGATCACAACGCCCTTGGCCACGCCATTTTCAAAAAAATCGCCGAGACCTGCCATCACTGCCTCCTTGGTCCTAGAAACGTCCTGATTGATGCTTCAATCCGCACCCGGCCTCGTCCATCGGGTGAAATCCGCCGGCGGATTGTGGCCGGTGAAAGGGCCGCAACTTAAGCGCCCGTTTTGCAATTGAACGCCCGGTGAATGAGGTTACCGGAAAGGATACCAACGCCCTGCATTGGAGTACATTTCTAATTTCTTTAGAAATAAGGAGAGAGTTCAAAACGGCGAGACAATGGCGAAAAAACCCAACCTCGGCCTGCCCGGCAACCTAATTTATTAGGCCGGTAAGCCAAGGATCACGAACCGCTTGAATCAGAGAGACTAAACCGCCGCGTACAATAATTTATACTCAGGCATGCGCAGCTCGCCGTACTCAGCCTGAACGAGGCGCTGACCATACTTCCGCTCGAGGCGGCGGATCGTAAAGTGGCTGTGCGCCATATCCTGAAAGTGTTGAATGAACACGCTATTGATCAAAGCGCCGCCGACCGCCCCCACGATCGGGATGATTTCCGCAGCGGCTTTTTCCGAGACCGTTATGCCGAAGCGGCTCGAAACGGTCGCAATGAAATCCACCAACATCGGCGCTCCGGCCCGATTGGTAAGGCCATTCCGAGCGATATAGCCAGAAGCTGCCGCGATAGGCTTCTCCAAAGCGAGACGCAATCCATAGTATCCGGTATCTGCCGCATCATCATCCTTGGAACGTCCACCCAAGGCAAACACTTCCAGACATGCGAGGCGAGTCGCGATATCGTCCAAATCTTCACCTTCGCTACGGGCGATGTCGGCGATCGAACGGAGCATGACGGTCGTCGTAAATGGCAGCTCCAGGAGCAAGGCCGGACCGCCGAAAAAACCGCCGACCGCGCCGCTCGCGATGCCGAGCAGCTTGTGGTACATATCGCGAGATGCCGTTCCCGGTTTATTCTTCAGGCTCGTAACTGCCACCCCTAAAGCCTTCCAAATCGCGTTTTCGGCGCTACGCTGCAAACGTAGACGCCACGCTCTAGGCAGAAGCTTGAGCCCTCTCTCGATCGGTGTGCCAACCGCATCGGCAAGCCTAACGGCGAAGCCGGGATGTTCTAGATGCCGATATGCCCGCCTAAGGCTTAAATAGTCCTCGCGCGACAAAGCCATGGGTATGCTGCTCATTTTCAGATCGTTTGTTCGGCCAAACCGCTGATTGAAAGGACGTGAAAATAGCCGCATGAGGTTACGGTTTTATGACGGCAGCCATCATTGGCTATGTTATTACCGCTCCCGTGCCCCCTCATGGAACGCTTTTTGAAGCGGCGAGAGCAAATACTCCAATACTGTCCTCTCCCCAAGCTTTATTTCAGCCGCGACCTGCATTCCGGGAGCAAGTTTATAGGTTACTTCGTCCGCCACCAACTGCTGGCGATCAAGTGCAACGAGAGCCCGGTAAACTAGGGTATTATCGGGCTGGCTGTCGGCTTCCACGGATTCTTTCTGCGAGTCGGCTGCATCAGCCGCCACGTAACTCACCCGACCGTCCAGCATGCCGTACTTCTGGAATTGAAACGCCGCCAATTTCAATTTCACGGGCTGACCGGGCCGAACGAATCCGACATCTTCGTTCGATATCCAGACTTCTCCACGCAACGATTCGGAATCCGGTACCAAAGTCATCAAAATAGTGCCTGGCTGAGCAACAGTGCCAATAGTATGCGTCGCCAGATCCTTGACCACGCCGTCCTGAGGAGATTTAAGCTCGAGCAATCCCTGCCGGTGATCCTGCTTCGCAAGCTCCTGTTTAAGCTTCTCAACTCTCTCAAATACGTCCGCTCGTTCAGTTCGCAGCTTCTGCAGATAGTCGGCCTTAAGCTGGGCAATCCTTCTCTCAGACTGCGTCATACTGGCCTCTTCACGAGCGATGATAAATCTTTGAGCTCGGAGATCTTGTTCTTTCTCGATAAGCTCGCGCGCCTTTTCGCTTGCCTGAAGCCGCCCCGCAAACCCCCTCTGCATGAGCTTGCGGTAAGCCTCATCTTGCTCCCTGTATTGGGGCAAAACCTTTATCAATTTATCCTCGGTCTCGCGGGCCGCAGCCCTCTCCTGCCGAGACCGCTGCCAAGCCGCCTTCTCTTCCGCGATCGCGGCATCGAGGGCTCGGCGGTTGGCGACATATTGCGCTTCTGCTTCGTGAAAAAGCTGCGGAGGGTCCATCGAATCGGGCATAAATGGCAGATCCGACAATTCCGCATCAATACGCCTCAAAGCAAGAGACTTTTGCAGAAATTCCGTCCGAAACGCTTCCAAATCGGCTACTGCTAAAGTCCTGTCCATGCGTATTAGCACTTGCCCCACCCTCACGGCATCCCCCTCACTGACCAGGATTTCCTTCACGATACCTGCTTCGGCGGGTTGCACGATCTTGACATAGGTTTGAGGAACGAGTTTACCGTGGGCCACCGCGACCACATCGAGTCGGCAAAGTGCGGCCCACGCTGTGGTCATCACAAAGAAAATCAACGTCAGCCTGAATACCGCACGCGGTAATGGACGTGGCGGGATGGTTTGAATGCGCAGTATATCCGGAGCGAATTCCGCAGGATTGGTCCATAAGCCGTGGCTAAAGCGCCACGACTTCAATGCGGTTTTCATTGCGCATTGCCTTCTCTTTATCACCTTATGCAATAGGACGGAAACTGTCCTGCAGTCCTCGGAAAGGCTTTAGACGATTGCCGTCACCGCCAAGAGAAAGCGTATCCTCGGCAAAACCGGCTGTTGAGCCGAGAAAACCGTCAAAGCCGGTAATATCCGTTCCAGTGACCATACCGCTCCCGAATAATGCTTCGTCCGTTTTTGCCAGATGAGTCGACAGACGTTCGTCCAAATCACTCCAATGCAATAAGGCATCCCATGCGCTGGTATCAGCCGTGACAGAAGGTTGGTTAGCGCTAACATTTTCTAAATGACCTGGATCGATATAAGTAGGCTCTCGCAAATCCTGTGGTGAACCGCTGAACCAGTGATCTGCAATCGAGTCATCCGCGATACCATGATTGTTAGAGGGTATCGGCTTAGGCTTAGGGCGACTCCCCGTATCGCCGTCCATCACCGGGGCATCTGCCGAAGCGGGCATGCTCGGCACGGATGCATTGGGAATGGCGGGCACTCGCGCTTCACCGCCATTCTCATGCGGCCCCACTTGCGCATTGCGGCGGTGACCGTGCAGTGCCTGAGCCGCCTGCGCCTGCTTTAGCTCAGGTGCTGCCATTTGCATGCCATCCAGTGCAATCTCTGAAATCTCCGGCGGATGCACGTCGGGCTGGTAGCCGTTGCCACCTTGAGCACCGGGATTACCGGGTGAAGCGCCGGGATCATCGTTAAAACTGTGACTGTGGCCTGGAGGCGGCGCGTCCGGACCATTACCCATGCCCTCGTTGCCGACGCTGCCACCGCCGCCCGCTTTGGCAGAAAACGTAAGCCGGAAAACATCCGTTACCGCAAGACTTCCGCTTGGATCGATATTGTCAGCGACTCTATCCGTCGCGGTAACGCCGATGTCGAGATAGCCGGAGGCGTCCCGCGGCACCCGGCCGGAAAAGGTTCGGGTGGACGCATCGAAACTCAGCCAGGCAGGTAGCGCCGAACCATCGGCAAGTGAGGCGCTATAGACTAGTACGTCACTTCGGTCTATATCGACAAAAGCGCCGTCCGGCACCTGCCAAGAATAGGCGGTGTTGGTCGATGCGGTTTGATCGGGCAACGACAAGACGACCGTAGGCGCATCATTGCTTCCCGATACCGTAACGTCCAGTTCGGAAGGACTGGCGGCGATTCCATCGGTCGCCACATAGTCGAAACGATCGACGACCTGCTGATAACGCCCGAGGGACTGAACGGCCATCGAGGTTTTATCCAAGACGAAGGTATATCCGCCATCCGCCTCCAGCGAAAGAGTGCCGTAGGCGCCTGTATAAATGCCGGGTGCGGCCACTCGAAGCGGCGTGCCTGCATCGACATCGCGGTCGTTGGCCAACAGATTGCCGGTCGCTGTAGCATCATCATCCTCGCTCATATGGAGCGTATCAGGCTCCGCGATCGGTGCATCGTTGCTGCCGGCAATCTCGACGACCACGAATGAAGACGCGATCGAAGCTCCCGCCGGATCGTCGTCAGTGACGGTATAGCCGAAGCGTTCGGTTACCGTCTGCCCGGCCGCAAGCGCCTGCACCGATGCCGAGGCATTATCGAGCGTATAACTGAAATCTCCACCAGCATCGAGCGCCAGGGTACCGTAAACGCCCATGTACATACCCGGATTCGTCACTCGCAAGCTTCGTCCTTCAGGATCGGCATCATTGGCAAGCGCATTGCCATAGGCTGTGGTTGGGCCGTCCTCGGATAAGGCTACAAGGTCTTCGGTCGCCGAAGGCGATTGATTGAGGGGGATTAGCGCTTCAACGTCTGCCCGGCTCAACGTTGTGCCGTCGCTCAGGATGAGGTTTTGGAAACTGCTCGCCGCGTCGAACCAGTTTCTCACTGTAAGCCGATCATCGCTGGCGTCCTCGATAGAGATCAGGAGATCGTTTCCCTGGCGCATCAGACTGACATTACCAATACCCAGATCGCCGACGAGTTGCACGGAATCGACGCCGGCCTCGTCGATCGCGAAATCCTGCCCGTCACCCCGGCCGAAGCGATAGATATCATCGCCATCTCCACCTTCGAGAATATCACTCCCGCCGCCGCCCGCCAGAACATCACTTCCGGCTTCGCCATGGAGAAGGTCGGCTCCGGTATCTCCTGCTAAAACATCATCGCCAATCCCACCGTACAACAGGTCGTCGCCAGCGCCGCCATAGACGATGTCGGCTCCGTCGCCCGCTTGCACCTGATCATTGCCTTCGCCGGCGTCCGTCCAATCGTCTCCCGCATTCAACTCCACGACATCGTCTCCGCCGCGAGCCATGACGACGTCATGCCCCTCGTAGGCTCGGATGGGCTCGCCAAACGCAGTACCGGATAGAAAATCATCGAAGGGCGTACCTTCGATTTGAAACCCCAATGACTGGATCAATTGCTGGCGGCTCATGACAGTGCCGTCGGAAAATTTGATGTATTCGATGCCACCGGGACCAAGAGGATCCTCCGGATCGAAATCATCGAGATGGATTTGGCTCCCGTCGGTAAAAACGAGCTTGAGCGAGCCTACGTCCAAGCGCAGATCATTCAAAGTGGCACCATTGAAGAGCACGAGCCAATCAACACCGCCGCTGTCAGCGATATGATCCACGCCTTCACCCAATCCATAGTAATAGACGTCGTCCCCCAAACCGCCGTCCAACATGTCATTGCCTTGTCCACCTAATAGCAGATCGGCTCCGTCGCCGCCGATAAGCGTGTCGTTGCCGAGCTCGCCGAACAGAGTGTCATTCTCGCTCCCGCCGTCCAGGAGATCGTCGCCTTCTCCGCCCTGCAACTGATCCATCCCGGCATCGCCGTAGATCGTGTCGTTGCCGAGCCTACCGGCGATGAGATCATTGCCGTTACCGCCCCACACCGTATCATCCCCGCCCTGGGCATCGATCACATCATCTCCGTCGCCACCGTTAATGACATCGGCTTCGCCGCTCGTATCGCTTCCGCCATTATCTCCGACGATTTGGTCATTGCCGGCTCCACCGTAAAGCACATCCATGCCGGCGTTCCCCATCAAGACGTCGGCGCCGTCGCCACCCCAAAGCTCATCATCTCCGCCTTCGCCTAACAGGGTATCGTTGTCCGCCCCGCCGTCCAACAAATCGTCTCCATCGTCCTGCCCCGTGCCGCTGTCGCCCTGAAGCCAATCGACGCCCGCACCTCCGAACAGGGTGTCGTCATTGCCGGCACCGAGCAGAACATCGTCGCCCGCCTCACCATCGAGATAATCGGCGCCTTGGGCAACCCCAAGAACGTCGCCGTCCAATCGGTCGTTATCGGCACCGCCAAACAATCTGTCATCGCCAGCATAGCCTAATAGCCTGTCGTCACCCGCTTCACCAGCTAGGTAATCACCGCTCTGCTCGCCTTCTGGAGCATCGGTTGCACCACCATTGATCCAGTCGTTTCCGCTGCCGCCGAAAACATGGTCCTGGCCGCTTTGCCCGAACAGAACGTCGTCACCGCTACCGCCGTCGATCCAATCGTCCCCCTGGTCCCCAAATACCCAGTCGGCCCCGCCACCGGCATAGATGACATCGTTTCCACCCTCGGCAGGAAGCTCGAAATAGGTGTTGACATAGGTAAGGTGATAGGCGATGTTGCCGTCCCCGGTAGGAACGGTGCTTCGTTCCGCGGCCCAGCCGTTCAGCACAGCATCGGTTTCGAGATCGCCATTGATGTTGTCGTCACCGGCTCCGCCCAAAATGAGGTCGTCTCCATTCCCGCCGTTGAGGGCATCATTGCCGATGTCGCCCACCAAGGTGTCATCGTCCACCCCGCCATCGAAAAAATCACCCTTGAGACCGGATGGAGCCGCATCTTGCTGGGTCAACGCTGCCTCGATGGTAATTTCGGCTTCAGCGTAGAGCTTGTCCTGCCCGTCATCGCCACGCAGCAAATCGGAGTCCGCGCCACCGATGAGAGTGTCATTGCCGGCTCGACCGATGATGGCATCACTGCGTGCTCCGCCGTCGAGCCAGTCATCACCGCCTTGATCGGCATAAAGGACATCGTCACCGCCGAAGCCTTGCATCAGGTCATTGCCGGCCGTGTCTTGGAGGACATCGTTGTGATCGGATTCGGTCAAATCGCCGAGAATGGTTTGATCGGGCGTGAATGCTAGTATCTGGTCATCGACCAGCTTCATATGGAATGACTCGGGATCGAAGGTATCTCCGAGCTCAAGGGTCGAGCCGTCCGGCAATATCAACTTCCAGGGGCTGTTGTGAGTCAGCACCAAAGTCTGCTCGCCGACTGCCTTGGTCCAGAGATTCTGGTCGGGTTTTTTGATGAAGACGCCGGAAGCAAATAAATTCTGAGGGGTCTGATTATCGATGATGATGGAGCCGCCGTCCGGGTCGATGATCCGGTCGTTGCCGTCACCGGAATGGTAGATGTAGATATCATCGCCCTCGCCGCCTAATAGATAATCGTCACCCTTGCCACCTTCCAAGGTATCGTTGCCGCCTTCACCATACAATACGTCCCGCCCATCAAGTCCTTTCAGTACATCGTCGCTGTGCCCACCTAAAAGAAGATCATTACTGGTCTGCGCCTGGGCATTTGCTGAATTGGTCTGGTCCCTTCCGGTTAGTTGATCCCCAAGGTCGAACCAGAAATCGCCTACCAAGACTTCACCGTTAATATCTGCGCTAAAATCTTTATCGGTCACATAGTTGAAAATAAGCAGATCCCGCGTTGGTTTCAGCGCTTCCACCAGGGTGTCCACGCCATCGAAAACGGAAAGACTGTATTCATTGTTGGCTGCGGCGATCATGTTGCGGCTACTCGGATTCCCGAAAAGATCAACGCCGAACTTAGATTCATAAGCCGTGATCGCATCGTGATGGCGGGTGTACATGCGCAAAACCTGCATGGCCTCGGCTTCATCGACATTGTTCGGATCATCGTAGAGACCGAAGATTTCGGCTTCGTAGTAGTGGCGCTTGGCCCAACCATTTGCGTATCCACTGTTCCAATTCTGGAGCGCCTCATACCGGATTTGGTACCACGCTTCCGCGCGATTGTTTTCACCCATTATTGCCTGGCGTAGACCATCCCTAAAACCGCCCCAAATTGCACCGTTGTAGGAAAGGGAGACAAGTGCGATACGCTCCCGTGACTCTGGTATACTGAGTTGATCAGCCGATAGCTCGTATTTCTTATAGGTATGTGCTAAAAGTATTTTTGCTTCTTCTCTTGTTAACGTTCTGCTGAATTGATTGAGTGCGATCGCTGTCTTTTGAGCTGAGATAGTAGCCTCATCAATTGTCTGCAATACTGACCATTCGCTAGCGCTCAGCGCAATACTAGAAGCCTGCCAAATTGCAACGTTATCGTTGCGATTGAAAGTATATCCATAACCAATCGTAGCCTTACCATCACCAATGTTTTTAACATTTTGAATATGATCTTCCACTCTGCTAATTACATCGATAACTCCATCGATATATTCTTGTGAAGTCAACGTTCTATAGGAAAGCATTCGAATCCCCTTCAAATACATGGACAAACGAGTTTTATCTCTTTCTTGGTAATTTGGTAAATGCGACGTTTGGATCGTTTTCTTGTTTCTAAATCAGAGGTTTCGCCTACAATTACATATATAGAAGACCTCACACGAGCCAAAAAGAATCGTTCTTCCTCAAGCTCCAGCCTGTTTCCACTTGATAGATCAACAACTAAGTGGCAAACAGCGTCCAGACTCGCCCCGCAACTTCTAACTACAGAATCCTCAACTCCATCGTCGTCTATATCAAGACCTGAATATAAATCATCCCCTTCATAGTTCGGCTGATACTCAATCAAAAATTCTTTTCGAAGTTTCTCCGGGGAACGCCCTCCTTTCCACAAAACAAGGTACTCCTGCAACCCCTTGCAAATATTATGCTTCTGCTGCAACGCTACACGAGCACTTAATTCGGTATAGGGCAACTCTCTTCTATAGTCATGATCTGAAGAAAAGCAAAAATCAGACATTATCAACAATACCAGAACAGACACACAGCGCAGCGAGCAACGGCGTATCCAACTATTGCGTTGCATAAATTCTTTATCACATAGCCAAATAAATAAATAGAATGCAGCCCGCGAGGGTCTTGCAAGCATTGCCATATCCTGACTCCAAAGCATCCCGTTTCCCGACCATACCCGCTTAGATATTGGTACGGCAGCCATATCAATCTCACATTTTCCTGGTTACTTGAAATCCAAGAGTGATGGTCTACCTGGAATCCTGCTACGAAGGCTCACTCATCGAATGTGAAGACCAGGATGTTTAGCTATTCGTTGACGTACACCATGTAAAACCTCGGCCGTTTTTAGGGTCAAACTGAATACCATTCACTTCGTCCACAAGGCGGTATATCGCGACGGTGGACATCGTAGTCAGCTAGAACTGAAAATGCTGCAAGCCATTTGCCCTGTCCCATGATGTCCTCCCTAAGCTAAAAAGCCCTGCACATACGAATGAACCAGTGCAGCTCGATGCGCCGGTACACACAGTCCCCCTTTTCCCAATTCGGCGGATAGCCATTGAGCGAAGAGAAAACCCGGTCCTTGTCGTTCATCTCGCCCTTCTCATTCGCTGGCCACCACAACCGTCCGTCCTCCACCTTCGGTGTCTCTGGGAAACCCGAGTTCGACAGTTCGAGTCGTAAGTATTTGAATTGATGGGATTGTGTTCAAAAACGCTCCACCACAAACGGCTTCAAGGTTGGGTCGAGGTCGGCTTCTTGACGTTCAGGGCCTTGAAAATGT